>Ga0209079_10000029_pt1 | contig 72830 bp, 73 predicted proteins | sample PPLLaktember2015_2_FD_187259 | JGI IMG/M metagenome (GOLD analysis project Ga0209079, IMG submission 187259) | Freshwater sediment microbial communities from Prairie Pothole Lake near Jamestown, North Dakota, USA - PPLs Lake P7 Core (6) Depth... | ecosystem: Environmental > Aquatic > Freshwater... | reverse complement strand
CCGCTGGCACGGCGACAAGACGGACCGGGTCTTTCACGGTTGGGCCGACACCTGGCTGTCCCTGGATTTTCGCGACTGGAACATCGAGGAGTTCCTGCCCGGGGTTTGCTGCCCCGTACTCGTCATCCAGGGGATCAACGACCAGTACGGCACGCCTGCCCAGGTGAGAGCCATCGAACGGCAGGTTTGCGGACTGGCAAGACCGCTGCTTGTCCCGTGCGGACATGTCCCCCACGCCGAGGCGCGGGAGGAGGTCCTTGAGGAAATGGCACGGTTCATTCTGGAACTTGAGAGAAGCTAAGAAGCTTGGAAGTTGAGAAGTTCGGTCAGGCTGGGGGCAAGCTATCTCCTTTCAGCTGATCCAAGCTTCTCAACTTCCCATCTTCGCAACTTCATGCGCCGTAAGCACTGGGGGAGAGGGACCATGGTCAAGGACAAATCAAAGGTAGAGCCGAACCAGGAACTGGCGGCCCTGAAGAAGCGCGTCGCCGAACTGGAGCAGACCCTCCAAAGCGAGCGGGAGACCTTCGGGACCATCATTCAGAAATCGCCCTACGGCATCCTCCTGCTCGGTGAAAAGGGCAAATTCCTCTACATCAACCCGGAGTTTGTCCGGATCACGGGATACGCCCTCGAGGACGTCCCGACGGGAAAGGAATGGTTCCTCAAGGCTTTCCCCGACGAAAACTACCGGAACAAGGCGGTGGAAACCTGGAAGGCGGACATGGCCGCCAACGTCAGGGGAAGCGCCCGGGTGTTTCACGTTTCCTGCCGGGACGGCAACATCAAAGTCCTCGAGTTCAGGGCTGCGCGCATCGACGAGCGACGCGCCATGGTCATGCTCACCGACATCACGGACCGCAAGCGAATCGAGTACGCCCTCATCGAGAGCGAGGAACGCTTCCGGATCCTCTCGGACAACTCCCCCGTGGGCATCGCACTGGCAAGGCCCGACGGGGTATTCGAGTACATGAACCCCCGGTTCACGGAAATCTTCGGTTACACCATCGAGGATTTTCCGGACAACGAGACGTTCCTGAAGCGGATCTTCCCGAACCCCTCGTACCGGGACCTCGTTCGCTACTTCTACCGCGAGGACCTGGAGAATTTCGTCAAGAGCCGCAAGGTGGGCGAGCGGGTTGTCACGGTCCGCACGCGCAGCGGATCCGACCGGATCATGCACTCCCGGATGGTGATTCTCGGCAACGGCAAGCAGCTCATGACCTTCGAGGACCTCACGGACCTCAAGAAGATGGAGGCCGAGCTCTTCCACGCCCAGAACATGGAGGCCGTGGCCACCCTGGCCGGAGGGATCGCGCATGCCTTCAACAACATCCTCATGGGTATCCAGGGCTATACGGCCCTGATGATCTCGGAGACCAAGGCCGACCATCCCGCCTACAGCCGCCTCAAGCGGATTGAAAAACAGGTCAAGAGCGGCTCCGACCTCACGAGCCAGCTTCTGGCCTTCTCCAGCGGCGGCCGTTACGAGGTCAAGCCCTGCAACATGAACGACCTCATCGAGAAGACCTCGAACGCCTTCGGCAGACCCGCAAGGACATCACCATCCATAAATCGCTCGAGACCGACATCTGGGCCGTGGAAATCGATCAGGCCCAGATCGAACAGGTCCTCATCAATCTCTACGTGAACGCCCAGCAGGCCATGCCCCGCGGGGGGGACCTGACCCTCAAGACGAGAAATGTCACGCTCGACGAGGCCTACGTGCGAAACTACAAGGTCAAGCCGGGCAATTACGTCATGCTCACAGTGACGGACACGGGGATGGGGATCGACGAGAGGACCAAGGAGCGGATCTTCGAGCCCTTCTTCACGACCCGGGAAATGGGTCGCGGGCGGGGCCTGGGGCTTGCCTCGGCCTACGGCATCATCCGCGGGCACCAGGGGATCATCAACATTTACAGCGAGGAGGGTCAGGGCACGACCTTCAGCCTTTTCCTGCCTGCCACGGAGAAGACCGCTGTCAAGGAGACGGTGCCTCCCAAGGGGCTGCTCGAGGGCAACGAGACGATCCTCTTCGTCGACGACGAAGACGTGATCATCGAAGTCAACCGGGAGATCCTGGAGTCGCTCGGCTACAAGGTCGTGGCGGCCAAAAGCGGGCAGGAAGCCATCGAGGTGTACCGGAAGCTCCGGGGCAAGATCAATCTCATCATCCTGGACATGATCATGCCGGGGATGGACGGGGAGGCAACCTACGACAGCCTGAAGAAGGTCAACCCCGACATCCGGGTCATCCTCTCGAGCGGGTACAGCAAGAACGAACAGGCGAAGGCCATCCTCGAGAAGGGGTGCCAGGCCTTCATCCAGAAGCCCTTCAGCATCAGCGACCTGTCCATGACGATCCGGCAGGTGCTGGACAAAAAATAAGGCGGCCACCCTGCCGGGAGGCCGCCTGCCTGTGTTTCCTTGAAAGTCCGATCAGGACTTGTCGTCCGACGTCGAGGATGACGCTGAAGACGTCGATGCGGATCCCTCCGTCGCGGTTTCGCTCTTCGCGGTCGTCTCGCTCGCCTTCGTTTCGCTCACGGGCGCCGTCCGTCCACCGTAATCCGTCACGTACCACCCGCTTCCTTTCAGGTGGAACGAAGAAACCGACATCAGCTTCGTCACGGGGCCTTTGCAGAACTTGCAGCTTTTCAGCTCAGGAGCCGTGATCGACTGCACCACCTCGAACTCCTTGTTGCACTTCCTGCAGCGGTATTCATAGATCGGCATGACAACAACCTCCACGACAAATCAATTATAAGATTCCAGCAAGTCGAACCTGCTGCTGAAACAATCGAGGACGAGCCCCATGTCCTTGTCAGCCACAGGATGGAGCGCGCTGCGGGTGATCTTGTTGACCTTCTCCTCCTCCTGCAGCCTTTCGCCGTGGGGGGCACTGAAGTCGGCCTGCCCGCTTGCGAACCGGATCACGTGCACAAGCTCGTGCACGGCGATGTAGAGCATGAGCGACTCGAGGCGAATGAACGAGTGGGCCCGTTCGACGGCGTTCAGAATCCGGTTGTCCTGCAGGCATATCCGGTAGAAATCGTAGCTTTTTGTCTTCTCGACCGGTTCTTCCTTGCAGACCGAGTACTTGCAGAGATGGGCAAAGGCCTTCTCGTCAACCTCATGGGCCTCGAGATGGGCCAGCGTCCTCAAGTCGTAACGCTGGCTCCTCATCTGAGCCTCGGTCAGATGGAAGTAACGGCCTGCGAGCTGTTCCGCCTGTCCGAAAACCCTTTTGATTTTGCTCATTTGGAGGGGACTGAAGTACATGACAGACAAATGCCTCCCATGCGAACTTCAAATTGCATGGTTAATATAGAAATTTTCCGGTTTTTGTCAAGCATGTTGTCTCTTATCGATACAACATGCTGATATTTGTTCTTTTTTCTCTTTTCGGAACGCTTCGGTGTGCCGTTGAGGGTATCGTGTATAGGGTATTGGGTATAGGCAAAGAATGGATCGGGTCATTCTTACATTTCAAACCGAGACCCTATCCCCTAGACCCGAAACCCTGTCTTTGGATCACAGGGGTCCTTTCTTCGTCCTATGCGCCTCGAGGGAAAATTCGATGATCCGGGTGATGAGATCCGCCTGGCTGAGGCCCTCCGCCGCCGCCTGGTGGAAGAGGACCGTGGACGGCGTCATACCGGGCAGGGTGTTGGGCTCCAGCACGAGGATGCGCCCGTCGCAGACGAACATGTCGATTCGCGAGTATGCTTTCAGGTTGAGCGCCTTGTAGGCCCGCACCGCCGTGTCCTGGATCTTCCGCAGCATCTCTTCGGGAACCCTTGCGGGGGTTTTGTTCTCCCCCTGGCCGTAGAGGAACTTGTCCTCCAGGGAAAGGATTTCCTGCGTGGGGATCGTCTCCGACGGGGTGAGCGCCCGGGGCTCGTCGTTGCCGAGGACCCCGCAGGTCACTTCCATCCCGGTGATGAACTCCTCCACAACGGCCACGTTGTCCCACTCGAAGGCCGAAGCCAGGGCGTCGGGGATCCCGGCCGCCGAGACGACCTTCTTGACGGCCGTGCTGCAACCCTCGCGGGTGGGCTTCACGACGCAGGGAAATCCGATGTCGGTCTCGATCGCTGTCAGAATTGCGGCGCGCCCGCCGCCCTCCCAAGCCCGCTTTTCGACGGGAACTGTCTTCGGCACGTCGATCCCGCTCATGGCGAGGACCTTTCGCGACGTGAACTTGTCCATGCCCAGGGCCGAACCGAGAACGCCGGAGCCGCTGTAGGGAACCCCGAGAAGTTCCAGGAGCCCCTGCAGACTCCCATCCTCGCCGTACTTGCCATGCAGGCCGATGCAGACGAAATCGAAACGATCCTTCAGGGCCTCGTAAGGAAGCGGTTTGGCCTCCTCGGCGAGATCGATCTCGATGTCGGCCGTGCTGTTGCGCATCACGAGCTTGAGCGGAATCTCCCAGAGGGCGCAGCGGCTGTCCATGAAAACCGGTACGGGGTCGAATTTCTTGCGGTCCATCTTGCTGAAGATGTTGCGGCCGCTCTCGAGGGACACCTCCTTCTCGGAGGAAACGCCCCCCAGGATAACGCCAACCCTGAGCTTGCCCGGATTCTCTGCTGCCATGCACTGATCCTTACCGTGGTTTGATTCGGGAGACTATAGTGAGAATGCTCCCGTTTGTAAAGCCCTGCGAACACCCTTTACCTTGATCTTCCTCTCCCCTCCGTGGGAGAGGATTGAGGTGAGGGGGACTGTTCCCCCTCCTCCACTTCCTCCTCCCACCAGGGGAGGAGAACAGAGGAATGGGTCTTCATAAGGGTCCCTTCTTCTCCTTGTGGATCCTCATCGCGATCTCGATGAGCTTCGAGACAATCATACCGGGGAGCATCCCCTGCTCGGCGGCCTGCTCGAAGAAAAAGGATGATGGCGCCATACCCGACGATGAGTTCGGGTCCGTGATGAGAACCCTCCCGTCCTTGAGGACAAAGCCGTCGATTCTCCCATAGCAGCGGAAACCCAGGGCCTTGAAGGCCCGCACGACGTCGACCTTGATCTTCTCCGCCACATCCTTCGGGATCGTCTTGGGCGGCGTGAACTTCCGGCAGCGGCCGGGCATGTACTTGTCGTCATAGGTGAAGAATTCACTCTGCGGGTGGATTTCCGTAAGCGAGAGCGGCCGGGGCTCGCCTTCGTCCTCCAGGACGATGCTGGAGAATTCCGTCCCGTCGAGAAATTCCTCCACCAGGACGGTCCGGTCCCACTCCAGGGCCGAGGCCATCGCGGCATCGAGGTCCTCCGGCCTGCGCACGACGGTCACCCCGATGCTGGAGCCCTCCCGAACGGGCTTCGTCACCAGGGGAAGTCCGAACTGCCCGGCGAGGCTCTTCCGGACGGCCTCCGGGTTTTGCCTCCATTCGCTCTGTCCGACCACGGTGCTCCGCGGAACCCCGAGGCCCTCGGCGCGCAGGATCTTCTGCTGGATGTCCTTGTCCATCCCGATGGCAGAGGCCAGGATCCCGGGGCCGGTGTAGGGAATGTTCATCAGCTCGAGCATGCCCTGTATGCAGCCGTCGTCGCCGTACTTGCCGTGCAGGGCGATGAAGGCAACGTCGATCCGCTTTTTCAAATCCTCGTAGGCGATCCGTTCGGCCTCCGTCGCCAGGCGCTCCGAGATGTCCGTCGTCGTGTTCTGGGAGATGAGCTGCCAGGGCAGGACCCACAGGCGGCCGCTGGGCTCCATGAAAAGCGGCACCGGCTCGAAGTGTTCCCGGTCCATGTTGTCGTAGACGTTTCGACCGCTGTTGAGGGAGACCTCTTTCTCGGAAGACATCCCGCCGAAGATGATTCCTACCCGTAGTCTTTCCATGCACAACTCGTCTTAAATGTTTTTTCGCTTTAACCGCTTGCTCCGTCCAAGGTGACAGGTGGCAGGTGTCAGGTAGCAGGAAAGACCTGTTACCTGTTACCTGTTACCTGTTACCTGTTACCTGTTACCTGTTACCTGTTACCTGTTGCTTCTTCCTCGATCCTCGTTCCTCGTACCTCGAACCTCAAAGGTCCCACAGGAAGGTGACGCCGCTGTTGGGGAAGATCCACTCGTCGTCGCTGATCCGGAGCCTGATCCGTTTGCCCGCCTCCTTCGTCACCTCGGGGTAGGGGTGCTTGCCCGCAAAGAAGCTGATCTCGCGGACGTTCTTCAGGTCCATCCCCTCGTAGTTGAAGGCGATGTCGAGCCCCCGCGTGGGGTAGACCAGGAAGACCGAGAAGAGATTGTTGCTCCGGAATTTCTTCGTCTCGATCTCGATCTTCATGCGGACCTGTCGGTTGAGCTTCTTGCGCAGCGAGTCGCCTCCGCCGCACCAGATCTCGAAGCCGCGCTCCGTCGTCTCGGAGCGGATGATGGGAACAGCCTCGTTGTCCACGCAGACTCGCACCAGACGGAAGTCGCTCTCCCGGAACGTCTCGTCGCGCGTCGTGAGGAGCCAGCGGTACTCGCAGCGCGGGTCGTCGAACAGAAGCGAGAGTTGCCGGTTGTTCATCGCGCATCCGATCAGGAAGATGGAGTTGCGCAGCGTCTTCGTGTATTCGATGTGGGTCGAGACCTTGAAGAAGTTCTCCGCCTGGCTGTCTTTCGCCTTCTCTTCGGCCGTGAAGTCGGAGACCTTGATGTCGTAACGGAAGTTGGTCCGCAGCTCCAGTTGCCGGTCCTCTTTGCCGAAGAGGGCCTCGAACATCTCGTAGTAGATGGCATCGCCAAGCTCGGTGCTCCGGGCGCGCGTCTGGAAACAGCGGCGGATGACATTGTCGATCCGGGAAATCGACTTCACCTCGTCGGGGATGAAGACCCGCCTGAGGCGCGGTTCCACGGCATCGGCCCTGCCCTTCTGGATGAAAACCCGCGGGGCCCGCTTGCCCAGGGCGCAGAGGACCTCGTAGCTGATCGTCTTCGCCTTGGCGGCGATGTCGTTTGCCGGGATGTACTCGTCGCCCTGCCTGCCCAGAAGCACCACCTCGTCGCCCACCTCGCACTCGGGGATGCGGCTCACATCGAGCGTGCACATGTCCATGGAAACGCGGCCGACGAGGGGCACGCGCCTGCCCCGGATGAGGGCCTCCCCCTGGTTGGACATGATGACGCCGTAGCCGTCGCCATAGCCCACGGGGATCGTGGCGATCCGGGTGGGTTTCTTCGTGACGTAGGTGCGGTTGTACCCGATCCCGTAGCCCTTGGGAAACTCCTTCAGGAGCAGGACCTTTGTCTTGAAACTCATCACGGGCAGCAGATCGGCTTTTGCCTTGAGGCTCTCGGAGGGGTAGATCCCGTAGGACATGATGCCGGGGCGGACCATGTCCAGGTGGAACTGGTTGAAGTTCAGCAGGCCGCCGCTGTTGGCCAGGTGCTTGACGGGAATGTAGATCCGGTTTTCCTCTAGCTTCTTCAAGAGCGCCAGGAAAAGACCCCATTGCTTCTCGTTGTAGTCATCCCCTTCGACCTCGCTCGAGGAGAGATGCGTGAAGACTCCCTCTACGGCGAGATTCGGCAGTTCGAGGACCTCCTCGATCGTACGGAAAGCCTCGCTGTGGATCGTGCCGCCGCGGCCCATGCCAGTGTCCACTTCGATGTGGATGGGCATTTTGACCTGCGCCTTTTTCACCTTTTTCTGGAGCTCCCGGGCAAAGCCGAGATCGGAAACGGATGGGGTGAGGTTGTACTTGATGATCTCGTCGATCTCGAGGCCCATGGACGGGCTCAGGATGAGGATCGGCGCGTCGATGCCGCCCACGCGCAGTTGGACGCCCTCGTCGGCGTTTGCGACACCCATGAAGTAGGCGCCGTTTTTCAGGGCCACGTTGGAGATCTCGATGGCACCGTGGCCGTAAGCGTCGGCCTTCACCACCGAGAGGATCTTCACGTCGGGCCCCACGAGACGCCGCATCTCGCTCCAGTTGTGGGTGAAGTTGTCCAGGTCGACCTCGACCCAGCTGCGGTAGTTCAGCCCGTTGCCCTTTTGATTGCTCATGGCAAGCCCGTCCCGTCCTTGATCGGTCTGCGCCCCGTAAGTAGCAGACAAGTTCCCCCCGACAATCCGCACGAAACGTTATCAGAAAAAAGGGGGATTGCAAAGAGTGAAGATAACCGGGGTGACACCACGAATTTGCGAGGATATTCAGAGAGTTGAAGCCTCCCAGCCCGGAGGCGTTTCTGCCGATATGACAGGACAGGGTCGCAGAAGGCACAGGGTCCAGAGTATATACTGCAAAGAGGCCGGACCCTCGAGCTTCAGCAGTTGCCTTTCGTCTTGACAAAGAGGGAGGGTTGGGTTTATATGTTTCCCTTCAAAATTGACGGCAGGCCGATGTAGCTCAGCTGGTAGAGCAGCTGATTCGTAATCAGCAGGTCTGGGGTTCGAATCCCCACATCGGCTCCAGTAAAGACAAGGGTTTCCGGGTAATTCCCGAAACCCTTTTTGTTCATATCCCGGATTTTGGCCCACCTATGGTCCACTTTTGGAAATGACGGGACTGGCCGGAAGAACCCACTTTTTATTTCCATCAGGCATAAGCCTTGCTTATGTTTTGTGTTGAAGTTACCGACAGATAGTGTAATTATATCTTGACAAATAACTAAACGGCGAATTACTGTACCATCCTCAACCCCGAAAAAGTAATCGAGGGCAAACATGGGTAAAAGTGATTTTCTCTTTGCTCGACCGAGTTTTATGGGCGGCATAGCAAGGTTGTTTGATCTTACCGGGAGTCTAAATTTATACAATGATTCGGACACGGGTGAGCACGCAGACTTGCGCGCATTTCATCAAGACTGGAAAGCCATAGGTGATGATTTAAGGGCCGCCTTAGAAAAGTATCGAAAAGAGCTTGAGTGCCATGTCTAAAGGCAAGAAAGGGAAACGATCATCCCTGCCTGCCAATCCATCATTGCCACCTACCCATCAAAACCAAGTAACTGCCACCAGAATTCAGAGCACCTTTAGTGGTCCTCTTCCTCCGCCAAGTGTTCTCGATCATTACAATCAAATCCATCCCGGCTCCGCTGAAATTATTATTACACTTTGGCAAGACCAGGTGCGCCATCGTCAGGAACTGGAAAAGAAGGCTATTACAGCCGACATCCTGCAAAGCTGGGCGGGTTCTATCATGGGCTTTATTGTGGCCATGACTGCCTTGGCGAGCGGTACATATGCTATTCATCTGGGGCGACCCGCAGAAGGAATCGCCGCCATTTTAACCGCCCTTGCGGGCCTTGGTGGTGCATACTTTTACGGAAGTTGGCAGAGAAGGAAGGAACGAGAGATCAAGCACAAGGATTCGAAGTAATTTAATGGCTGAAAAAGCATTATAGCTTTAGCGCCGCTTGATCGGTTTTCTTGGCAGATAGTCTGAAGGTAATGTTATCTTCCGGCAGTTTTAACCTTTCCCCCTCGCAGTAATCTTTTAGTGTCATTGCCTGCATTTTGGGAATCTCATAGACCCCTTTCTTCAAAAACCCGGATTTAGCCACCGTATCCAACATCGGCTTGGATGGATTTTCGATGGTGAGGAACACTCCTGCATCGCATTTATGCTTGCTCATGGCGCCCAACAAGGCATCGATGTCTTTTGACTGTACCTTGCCACCTTTGACTTGGAAGCCGACCTTAATTTCTCCGCCGGCAATTTTCCCAACAGAATACATCCCGACACCGTCCAGACCCTTGTCGGCTCCCTTAGATCCGTAAGTAGTAGAGAATACCTCGAGCTCTGTAAGCCACCAATCCTGGAAAGCGTTGGGATTTTCTTTCCAGAGTTTTACGGCCGAACATTCATTGGTCGGAACGCCTCTAACTTCGAATTTCGAGACCAGATTGCCATATTCCTGATTGAGGCGTCTCTTCATAAGAGAAATAGCTATCGGAGATATGTCAATTCCGATCCATTTTCGTTTTAATCCTTCGGCGGCATCAACTGTTGTTCCGCAGCCGCAGAAAGCGTCGAGTACCGTATCACCTTCTTGGCTGCTTGCTTCAATGATCCGCACCAATAAATCTTTTGGCTTTTGAGTGGGATACCCCAATGCTTCGGATTCTGAATGAAGATGCTCTATATCATCCCAAATGTCAGTGCAAGATGGGGGTCAGGTCTTGAATTATCAGTTACGCTATGATAGATCGCACTCATGTCTCGCCCGCTGCGCATAGAGTATCCTGGTGCAGTTTACCATGTCACCTCTCGTGGGGATGCCCGCCGTACGATCTTCTGTGATGATAATGATCGGCTGCTGTTTCTTGACGTCCTGGATTCCATTGTGTCCCGGTGCCACTGGCTCTGCCATGCCTATTGCTTGATGAATAATCACTATCATCTGGTTGTCGAGACCCCGGAGGGCAATCTCAGCCGAGGAATGCGGCAACTGAATGGCGTCTATACCCAGAGATTCAATCGGCGCCATCGCAAGCCTGGTCACGTCTTCCAGGGGAGATATAAAGCCATCGTTGTAGAGAAGGAAAGTTATTTGCTGGAGCTGTGTCGGTACGTGGTGTTGAACCCCGTCCGAGCCAAAGCTGTAGAGACACCGGGGGCGTGGAACTGGAGCAGTTATAGGGCGACTGCCGGGTTTACGGCTGTTCCCGAATATCTGACAGTGGATTGGATACTTTCGCACTTTGCAAAGAGGCGCAAGGCCGCGCAGCAGCACTATCGGGAATTTGTGCTGGCTGGCCCGTCGAAGGGGCGACCATGGGATCATCTCAAGGGGCAAATCTACCTGGGCGATGATCCGTTCGTCCTGCAAATGAAGAGCCTGATGCAGGGTTCCGATACCCTTGCAGAAGTTCCACGCATTCAACGATACGCCGACAGGCCGGAGTTAAAGGATCTCTTCCATGTGTCCGGACGTTATGAAAGAAACGGGGCAATCGTTGCAGCGCATGTTAAATACGGTTATACCCTCAGCGAGATTGGCAGACACTTGGGGATTCATTACACGACCGTGAGCAAGATCGTAAAGGGTGCAAAGGAATACTGACAATTCAAGACCTGACCCTCTTTTTTGTCTAAATAATCCTTCGGATCGCTGTGATCAGTCTAAAGATGCGGGCAAAATAGCCGTCGCCACCGTACCGGTTTCCGGCGTGGAATCGATACTGAGGCTTCCGTCAATGGCCATCAACCTCTCCCGGATACTGTAAAGCCCGTACCCGCCTTCAACCGTCGGCATCCCGAGTTTCAGGGTGTCAAACCCAATGCCATCGTCTGTGACCTTCACTTTAAAATGCTCGTTTTCCTTGTCGATCATGATATGTGCAGTCTTTGCCTTGCTGTGCTTCACGACATTGTTCAGTAGCTCCCTCACCACTTGATACAGAAGAATTTTCATATCCGCATTCAAGGTCTGATATGTATCCCGTATGTCGCATTTGATCTGAATCGGGTTTGTTCCCATCAACCTGTCGGCGAGCGCTTCGCAGGCAGACTTCAATCCGAGGTCAAAAAGAAGCGGGTTGCCGAGTTCATTCATCAAGGCGCGCGTTTCCTGGATGCTCTGCAGCAGAAATGCCTTGGCCTCCTTCAGGGTCTGCTGGTCCTTGTCACCGGATGGCATACTCTGCAACAAGTCGAGCCGCATTCGGATAGCCGCCAGGATTTGGGCGATATCGTCATGCAATACCTCTGATATCCGCTTGCGTTCCCGCTGTTCCGCCATGACAAGCTCGGAGGCAAGTTTGCGCAGTTCATGGCGGCTCTTTTCGAGTTGCTCGGTGAGATTCTGCAGATCCAACGTTCGCTCGCGGACCCTGTCTTCCAACTGCTCCTTGGACCGCTCCAGGGCCTCCGTCTTGCCGGCCAGCTCAATCAGGTCGGCAGCCTGTCGGGCCAACAGGTCGATCCGCCTAAGATCGTGCTCATCGGGGGAATAAGGAGTACCCCATTGAGTCGTGAGGATGCCAAGTATCTCGCCTGTGCGGCTTACGAGCGGAGTGGATTGCACGGCTCGCACACCGGCCTCGCGCAAGATCGGCAATGAAGGTGTCCCGGCAAAGAGCGTGCTGTTTTCAATGTCCGGGACGAGCACACGATCTCCGCACAGCATCGCTTGTCCGCACACCGAAGCCCGATTCTCGGCGGATGCGATAAATTCCAGAAAAGGAGGCTTGTGACCGTGATGGGCGACAATCCGAAGCGAGTCGCCCTCGAGAAGCTGTAGGGTACCCCGCTCGGCCCCCAAAATCGAAACAGCCGTATCCATGACTTCCTGAAGCAGTAATTGATGTCCATCCGCTCCGAGAAGTCTCCCGCTCAGCTCGTGCATACGGACAAGGGCGGAAAGGTCGTTTCTCAGACGGGCCTCGGCCTGTTTGCGCTCGGAGACGTCAGCGGAGATACCGGCTACCGCATAAATCCTCCCCTGCGCGTCGCGAAGCGGGAACTTCGTCGTAAGCCATGTAATCGAGCGGCCTTTGAGCTGGCTGTATTCCTCGAACTCCAGCGCCCCCCCCGCCTCGACCGCCTTGCGATCGTTTGCCTCGTGCCAGTCTGCGTCATCCTTAGGCATGAACTCGTGCCGTCTCTTTCCGATCATCTGCTCCGGCGTGGAGTTGAGCAACTCTGCGAGGGCGGTATTCGCCATCACAAAGCGCCCCTCCAGGTCGAAGGCATAGATAAGAGCCGTTGTGTTGTCGATTATGCTCTGGACCTGCCTGTGAGCTATGTCTGCCGCCTCCTCGGCTTGCTTGCGTTCCGAGATTTCGGACCGAAGTTCCGCCTCACGCCTTTTAACATCCTCTTTCATGGTATTGAATTCATCATAAACTTCTCTGATTTCAACCGGGCCAGCAGGCGCTTCGATTGTCACCTGTTCTCCTCTTCCGAGAGCCACGGCATAGTCTCTCAGCCGTGTGATCGATTTCGAGAGCGGGCGTGAAAACAGGACAGCAGAGCCGAAACCCGCCAAGGCGATGACGAGGAACAAACCGGATTGAAAGAGAAGGGTTGAAAGAATATCACTGACCACATCAGCTTCCGCCCGACTGGCGGCAGCGACCCAGCCGATACCGTAAACAGGGACAAACGCCACCAGCCGGGTTTTACCGGAGTAATCTGAAGTAACTCTGCCTGTGACCTCCCTCCCTCTGAGGGAATCTTCCATCAAGGGATAACGTTTGAGCCAGTTGCGCTGCTCCCACGTATAGTTGAAAGCAGGATAGCGATACACATTCATGCCTCTGTGGTCGATCAGGCTGACACCTGCGTCGCTTGAACGATAGAGGCTGAGGGCAGTATCCAGGCTGTCGGGTTCGATGGATGCCGCAACAATCCCCAGCAGCTCACCCTTCTGGTTTCGAATACCGCGGCTGATCGTGAATGCAGGCTTCCCGGTGGCCTTTCCGATAACCAGCTCGCTCACGTGCCAGTCCCGGCCCGCAATCACTTCCCTGTAAAAAGACCGGTCACTGATGTCGAAACCGATATAACTGCGAAGGCTTGAAGCAACAATGATCCCTTGCTTATTGATCCAGAAGAGACTGCGAATCGAAGGATAATCCGCTTGAAACGCATCCAGTATCCTGTTTTGATCCTGTAGTTCGAGCGATGGGTCCGCAGTAAGAGCCAATCCTACGATCAACTCAGCGCGGATGAGGTTCTGATAGAAGCTTTCAAACGACTTTCCGAATGCCCGTGCGATCTCCAGATTGGATTGGAATTCCTCAGTCAACCTGGTTTCATATCTGTGATAAAAGACCACTCCCTCCATAACTAGAACCGGAAGGAGGACAATCAGAAGAAGCAGGATCAACCGGTTACGGATGCTTCCTTCTCTCTTTCCTTTTGGCAGGGAGGTATCTGCATTTCCCATGAGGCACCAAGCCTAAAAAAGCTGGTTTGATTGGCGGCTTTTGCGCTCCAATGCAAAATTAATAATCCGTTGCTTATATATCATTTTGATAGATTGTATATCCGTCAATTTCTTAGATTAAGCAAGGAATAGGATTAGAAGAATTTCAGGCGGGAAGAAAAGGAGCAGGTGCGACCTTCGAACCCCCACATCTGCTCCAGATAGATAGAAGAAGGCGTAATTTCATTGCATTGCGCCTTATTCCATTTTGGAGGGGGCGTGGGGATTGAATCCGTCTGGGTGTCAGAAAGGTTGGAGGAAAGGGGTTCTTTCTCAAACGCAGATCGCTGCGCCTCGAAACATCCACCCTCACCCCAACCCCGTTCGACGGGCTCACGGCCCTGAGCTTGTCGAAGGGCTCTCCCCTCAAGGGAGAGGGAGATTATGGAAGTGGCTTGCGAGAGGCTCGGCTCGCAATGACTCTATTCTTCTGTTACTTCTTCCGCTTTTTTACTTCTGCGGAGCTACTTCCGATCCTACACCGCGCGCCGGGGTGCCCAGGCCGGGGATGTCGGGTTCGGCCTTTCCGATCGTGCCCCTCTCCTCGACCTTTTTCTGCCGATACTGGATGTAGGCATTGCGGACGGCCAGGTAGGGATCGATGGCGGCTTCCTTGATCGCCTCGTAGTCGCCGATCTGCAAAGAGGTGTCGTTGATCGCCTGGTACCCCCGGACGCCGACCCACACATACCAGGGGTCGAGATAGGAAATCGGGTAGGAGAAGTAGTCCCCGATCATGCCCACGGTATCCCTCGGGCTCGAAGGCCCGAAGAACGGCCAGACGATGTAGAACCCCTGGCCGACCCCGTAGGAACCGAGGGTCTGGCCGAAGTCTTCATCCTGCCTCACGAGGCCGATCTCCTCGCCCCCTGCCGGATCGAACAGGCCCGCCACCCCGATCGTGCTGTTGAGCATGAAGCGGAACAGTTCCGTGGCGGCGCCGATGAAATTGGCCTGCAGCAGGCAGTTGACGAGCCGGATGGGAGATCGGAGGTTCGAGAAGAAATTGCCCACGCTCACCCTCGCGGGCTCGGGCAAAACGGCGCTGTATCCCTCCGCCACGGGCTTCAGGACCCAGAAGTACAACCGGTCGTTGAAGGTGAACATGGCCCGGTTGAAGGGCTCCCACGGGTCTGCGATCGTCACCTGCTCGGCAGAGGGGACATCCTCCATCCCGTAGTCGAAATCGCTCTCGTCGCCTTCGGGTTTCTCCCCGGGCTCGCCCTCTGTCGCGGGCGAGGCTGTCTCGTCCTTGGCCAGTTGAAGGTCTGCAGGGTGCTCCAGCGAATAGGAGGCCACGGCCGCTGTCGCGGGCGCGCCGAGCACTGGTTCAGACACGGCCTGCGGGCCGTGAGCGCAACCCACCATGACGAATGCGCAAAGCGCAAGGGCAAGGGAGAGGAATTTCATGGATCAGGTTTTCTGGCCTTTCACCTTTTTCCGGAGGATCTCGAGCAACTCATCGGGCGTGCCCTTGGCGAGGATCTCGTTGAACTGCGAGCGGTAGTTCATCACGAGGCTCACGTTTTCCACGACGACGTCATAGACCTTCCACATCCCGCCTTTCTGGAAGACCCTGTAGTTGAAGGGGACTTCCTTCGACTTCGTCGTCACGACCCGCGTCTGGACCTCGACCCGGCCCTTCGAGATCGGCACTTCCCGGTCGAAGAGGATCTTCTCGTCGGAGTAGGCGAGGACCCTGTCGCCGTAGGTTTTTTCCAAAACTTGTTGGAAGAGCGGCAGGAACTCCTTGCGCTGGGCCTCGCTGAGCTTGTTCCAGTTTCGCCCCAGGCACCACCGGGAGAGCTCCTCCTGGTCGAACATCTCATTGTAGAGCACGCGCAGTTTCTCCCGCTTGGCCTCTTCCTTGAGCGACTTGTTGCGCAGCACCTCGAGCACCTTGTTGACCTCGGTGCGCACCGTTTCGAGGGGGGTTGCGGCCTGGACCGGCACGGCGCCCAGCACGAGCAGAAGCAGACTCAGCGCAACCACCAACCGTCTCATCGTTGTCTTCCTTGTCATTTCTTTTCCGGATCCTCCTTCTTGACGTCTCCAAAGGCATACTTGCTGATCAGGTCGCCCACGTCCACGGCGGACTGCGTCTGGATGATAGTACCGCCCGGCTTGAGAGGTTCGCCCATGCCGCCGGGATCGATGCTGACGTACCTGTCGCCGATGAGCCCCTCCGTCTTAATGGACGCCAGGGCGTCTTCGTAGATCTTGATGTCCTTGCGCAGGAGCATTTCCACCTGCGCCTGCTGGGCCTCCGCATCCATGCCGAGCTTTTCCACCCGCCCCACCTCGATGCCGTACATCTGCACGGAGCTCCCGGGCCGCAGGCCCGAGACGGAAGTGAATCGTGCCAGGACGCGGTACTGATCGCCTTCGAAAAAGGCGACGTTGCCGAGCTTCACGGTCAGGTAGCCCACGCACAGAAGCCCTATTGCAACGAAGATGCCGACGGCTGTTTCCATCGCGTACTTTTTCATCTGCCTTCTCCCTGGTTGATGCATCGGATCCGGGAAACAACTTTCTGCCCTTGCTTTGCGCGCTCGATCACGGAATCGATGTCCTGGTCGGGTTGGCCCTGGGCCAGCCCGGCAAGCATGGTGAGCTCCACGCACTCCTGCGAAGCAGACGTCTTGTGCGCCGCGGACCAGATGTCGAGAATCGCCTGCTCCTGGGTCTGGAGATCATGGATGTATTCCCCCACGATGCCCTCCGCCTCCGCCTGGTCCGTCGTGGGCAGGACCGTGACGTATTCGTTCATGCTGTGACGCGTGGAAAAGCCGCCGATCGCCCCGAAATGCTTGCCCAGGAACACGCCCAGACTCCGGAGGGCCTCCTGCACCGCATCGTGGCCCAGGCTCGCCGCCATGGCGTCGAGCCCATCCAGCGAAAACACGACCACAGCATAGGTCTCCCCCATGGCTCCCCCCCGCATCTGCCCGTGATACCGGAGCTTGAACTGGCGCCTGGAGTGAAGGCCCGTCAGCTCCTTCTGCAGCCCCTCAAGGCTGTTCACCACCTCCTCCTTGAAGGGGTGGTCGAAATCCTCGAACTCCTCCGGCGTCCCCTGGAAAACGATCTGTTTGCCGTAAAGGGCGAGGATGCGGTTCGAGATGAAGTACACGTCCGGGATCTCGTGGCTCACCAGGATCGCCGTGAACCCGAAGGAGCGCTGGTACTGGGCAATCATGCCCAGGATCGCGTTCTTGCGGACGGGGTCCTGGCCGGTGGTCGGCTCGTCGAAGAGCACGATCTGGGGGTCCGTCACCAGGGCCCTTGCCAGGGCCACGCGCTTCTGCATCCCCCCGGATATCTCCGAGGGGTACTTGCCGATCGCGTCGGCGAGCTCCATCTGCTCGACCCGGGTCATGACCCGCTGCCGGATCTCGGCATGACCCAGGTTCGTCGTTTCCTGGAGAGGCAGGGCGATGTTTTCGAACACCGTCATGGAGTCGAACAGCGCGTTGCCCTGGAACATGTAGCTCATGGGCAGATCGCGCTTCCGAATCTTTTCCAGGGGCGTTCCGCGGATGAGGATGGTCCCCTCGTCGGGCTTGATCAACCCGATGATGTGCTTGAGCAGCACCGTCTTGCCCGTGCCGCTCAGCCCGATGATGGTCGTGACCTCCCCCTCGTAGATCTGCAGGTTGATGCGCTCGAGCACCGTCTTGTCGTAGAAGCGCTTCGAGACGTCTTTGAATTCGATCAGCGGGGTTGCCATACCACTCCTGCCGCTTCGCGGTAGTAACTGGTTGATTCGGTTTTATATAAGCAACGACGTCACGATATAATCAGCGATCAGGATCAGCACGCAGGAGATCACGACCGCCGCGGTCGTGGAGCGGCCGATGGCCCTCGCGCCGTAGCTGTCGCTCCGCATGTGCGCGAAGTAGCCCTGGTAGCAGCACACGGTGGTGACGATCACCGCAAACACGATCGCCTTGACGAAGCCGTCGGTGACGTCCTTCATGTCAACGCTGGACTCGACGCGGTACAGGTACGTGCCGGCGTTGACGCCCAGCAGCATCACCCCCGAGATGTACCCGCCGATGATCCCGACGACGTCGAAGATGGCCGTGAGCAGGGGAAAGCTGATGATGGAGGCGGCGACCCGCGGGCTGATCAGGTACCGCAGCGGGTCGATGCGCATCGTCCCCAGCGCGTCGATCTGCTCCGAGATTCGCTGGCTGCCGACCTCGGCCGTGATGGCCGACCCCGCCCGGGCCGTGATCATAATGGCCGTGAGCACCGGGCCCAGCTCCCGGATGAGCGAGAGGGCCACCAGGGTCCCAAGGGCCCCTTGCGAGCCGAATTTGACCAGCGCGTGGTAGGACTGCAGGCCCAGGACCATGCCCGTGAAGAGCCCCACCAGCATGATGATCGGCACGGAACCCGCCCCGATCAGCCAGAGCTGCTCGAGGACCTTCATGAGCTGCTTGGGCCGGAAGATTCTCAGGAAGCCCAAAGACATGAAGATGGTCGAGGCGCCAAGGTTGTTGACCCAGCTGATCGCCTTCCGCCCCGCCGCGGCGAAGGGATCCGTCAGCCACCTGCCCGGGGGCAGGCGGGATTCATTCTCGGGGTTGGGTTCTGGCGTCATGTCTCGTTTTCCTTTTTCCCGGGCTGCATGGAAGTCAGAAAAGCTGCGTCCCGGAATGAAACTGCGGTAGCCTATCATAAAATCCAAGCGGGTTAAAGCCCCCTTTACCGGGGCCGGATTCCGTACTTCGCCTGACCGATCCCTGCCCTCCCTGTTTCCCTTGGTTTGTCATGATCTTGCCGAAACCCTTTATGCGTGCGCAATAAGGGGTCCATCAAATTGTCTTCCTACCCCTTGAGCTTCTTTCCCGCCTCCCAGGCGTTGCCGGCGAATTGAAGCTCCCGCCACACAGGCGGGGCTTCCCGGCAGGGTATACATTCGGACATGAATGCGCACCCTCGCGGGAGGTGCCCCACGGTCCAGTAGCGGTTGTCGGGCAGGTGCGGTTACGGGGGGTTCCCCCTTCACGCGATTTCTGTTACACTTTGCCATCATTGCCGGGGGTACGCATATGCGCATTACCGACGGGAAACAGATGTGCCAGGTCTGCGGGAAGGTCCCCTCCATCATCTATTGCGACTACTGCGAGAAGCCCCTCTGCCGCACCTGCCGGAAGTTCGACATGTGGCAGCAGGGCTGCGGGTCCATCCCGACGAAGGTCTTCTGTGTCGCCTGCGCGACAAACCCGTGGGTTAATCCCTGGGGCAGCGCTATCGACTGACGTCAGTGGTCAGTGGCTAGTGGCCAGTGACTAGTATAATAAACGAATTCTTCCACTTTCACTAATCACTGAGCACTATTCACTATTCACTAGTCACTGTTTCATTCGTCCCGTTCGAAGATCTGGTCCACGAAGTGCTGGAAGGGGCCGGGGACCTTCTCCTTGGCGAAGGCGACGACCTCGTCGACGACCTTGCGGGCCGCCTCGTCGCCTGCGCCCGTAATCTCCATGATCTTCTTCAACAACTCGTCCATCCTGTGCTCCTTGTCTATATGGATTTGAATTAACGGCCCGCGATCCCGATGCACCGCTTGAAATCAAAGGCCATGAAGGCATCGGCCGCGAAGAAAGCCCCGGCACCCGACGGCAGAAAGACGAGCAACGCCAGGACAATCCCTGTTGCAGCAATACCAATCTTTCTCATGGCCCCCTCCTGTCCCGGTTTTTTGTATCCCTCCCTGCCTGAAACGTCTAGATGTCGAATTTCTCGCCCATGACAGGGATGCGAACCGTGCCGGAAAGTCCATCGGCGGTCCAGAGCTTTTGAGCCTCTGTCCCCCACATTTCATCCGTCCAGCCCCAGCCGGGGTTGCCCTCGCCCTCCTCGTGGCCGCCCATGTGGACAAGAAGCGTCTCGGCGGGTCGTATTACGCGAGCGTACTTTCGGGCGGTTGCGAAGGAAAGATGCCCCGTACTGAACCCGACCACCTCCTCGATGGTCCAGGAAAAGCAGTCCAGGAAGAGCGTGTCGGCCCCGGAGATTAGTTCCACGGCTCTTTTCTGCCCATCCGTCCGGGGGTTCAAGATCCAGTCATTTTTGTTGTCGAGGTCCCATAGAAGCACCGTTTTCCTGCTCTCGGTCTGGATGACGAAGCAGGCACAGTTGTACTGGGTCTCCTTGAAATTTTCGGGGTTGAAGTCGGCACCGGAATGAGACACCGACAAGGGCGTGATCTTGATCCCATTGACCCCGAGAGGGATCGGGTCCAGGAGGGTCCCCGGCGGTTCCGATTCCTTCGAGGGCCGACCGTCGAGGCAGCGGTACCACTCGTAGGAGTAATTCCTGGCGAGCCACTTGCCCGTGCCGCCCCGGCACCAGGTGGGAATTCTCGAAAAAGTTTCGCCACGGCGCCTGGCCGTGCGCCGCATCGTCTCGCCCAGTCGATTCAGCTCCAGGCTGTGATCCGGGTGCCAGTGCGTGAAGAGCAGCCAGTCCACGCGGGCCTCATCGGGGCTGAAGGTATTGCGGAGGCTGTCCACGACACCGAGCCCCACATCCACCAGGGCATGCCACCGGATTTCCCCATCGTTTCCGTCGCGCCCGATGATCGAAACAGAGACATTGGCCACAGGCTCTTTCCGTGCGCAACGCGGACAGGGGCAGCCGAACTCCTGCAAGAAGGCATTGCCGAATCCGTTCACAACCAGGGAATAGTTCATTCAGTACCTTGTCTGTTCAGCTTGGAGCATCTAGTCTGCTTGGTGCTGCTGCCTGCATCCTGTTACCTGTTACCTCATTAATTACCCAATTCCCAGTTACCCAATTACCATTTTTTTTGTGGTTCGGGAAGGAACCAGACAAGGCCCACGAGCAGAAGCGGGATGAGGGCCACGGCGGCGAGCACCGGACGGATGGAGAAGGCATCGGCAAAGGCCCCCGCGATCGGCGTCATAGTGCCCCCGAGGCCGAAGGCGAATCCCATCATGAGGCTCGACACCATGGAACGGCCCTTCGGGGCAAGCGTCTGCGCGAGGGTGACTCCCAGCGGCAAGGTGGCCATGACGAAAAATCCGGACAGGAAGGTCAGCAGATAGACCCATGGGCCCCGGGCCACCACGAGCAGCAGCAGAAACGGCGTGGCCATCAGGAAGCTTGCAAAAAATATCTTGCGGAAACCGATCCGGTCCGAGAGATGTCCCGCAATCATCCCGCTTGCTGTCCCCGCAAGGGTGAAAAGGGTGACAACGGCTCCCACCGCGATGAGCGAGTAGCCTTCCTTGACGAGCAGCACGGGCAGAAAGGTCCGGAAGACATGGGCCACAAAGGCGCGAAAGACCATGATGAGCCAGATCAGAACCATCCATTTCCAGATCGACCCGAACATTTCCCGGAGCGTCCCCAGGAAGGTGCGGCTCTCGATCTTTTCACGATCAGGCACAGGCACGACCAGGAACAGGTAGATGAAAATCAACAGCCCCGGAATCATGAGCCAGGGCATCCGATCCAGGCCCTGCAGGGTGACAAACCAGGTGATGAACAGCGGCCCGACGGCGAAGGCAAGGGTCCCGCCCATGTTGAAAACGGAATAGGCAAATCCCGGCCTCGAGCCTGCATAGGTGAACACCATGCCCGCCACGGAGGGGTGGAACATGGACGATCCGATGGAGCCAAAGGCAACGCAGAGCAGGAGCAGCATGTAGGTTGGCGCGACCCCTGTGAAGGGCACAAAGACGACCGACAGGAAGATGCCGCCGAGGATGAAAAAACGGGTCTGATAGCGGTCTGCAAAGAACCCCACATTGGGCTGGACGACAAAAGAGAGAAAGCGGCTCAGGCCGCCGATGAGGCCGATCTCGGTCAGGGTGAGGGCGAACCGATCCGCGAAGACAGGCAGCAGAGGTGTCACGAAGGAGTTGTAGAAATCCCCGGTAAAGTGGATGAGCGTGAGCGCGAAGAGAACCCGGATGTTGGTTTTTTTCGACGGCTCGGTCATGAACGCAGCTTTCGCGAAAAGCGGTGGATGATCTTAAGAAATCGTGCGGGGCCTGTCAAGAAATGGCGTTCAATCGAGCCCTCGGGGCGCTACTCCGCTTCGCTCAACGCTTTGGCCGCCTGCACCATCAGCGCCGGATCTTTCAGCGCAGCCAGCTGTGCCGGCGATTCCTGGAAATTCTCCAGGGCGTTGAAGAACCGGTCGAGGACATCCCCGCTGTAGGTGGGGATGAGGAAGAGGTGCGTGTGGGGGATCCGCCTCCCCCGGGCATAGATGAAGACGAAGTCAGGCTTGTAGGTCTTCATCATCCGATTGGCAACCGTGTTGGCCGCCTGGAAGAGATCGGCCGTCTCCTCCCCGGTCAGCTGGTGCCACCAGGGGACGTGCCTCTTCGACAGGACAAGACAGTGTCCTTTCGTGTAGGGGTGGATGTCCAGGATGACGAGTGCGTGCTCGCTTTCATAGACCCGGTATGCCGGGGCGCTGCCGTTCAAGATGTCGCAGAAAATGCACTTCTCTTCTTTTCCTCCCGACATGAAATACGCCTCCGTTCTGTAGGTCTGATGGGATTACTTTGAGACAGCTTCAACTGCAGCTTTGGGGACCCCTGTGATTTTTTTGCGGCATACCCTCACAAGTCCAGTCCCTGGGAAAACTCATTTCGTCCATCTCCCTGATCTCAAGCATCTCGGGAGATTGACGCTTCTCTACACGTAACGGTTTGATTCGGCAAGATCATTTTGGAGGATGCCCCGCTTCAACCTGGAGGGAGAGAATACGGGAATCCATGCAGGCTCCGGCCGACAAGCGGTCTCACGATCGCGCAGCAGACAGGATTAAAAATGTATCAATTTTGTCATTATTTTAAATATACATACATAAATGTACGCTCATTTCCCTCGCATAATCGCGGACTCCATCATTATATTTAATGATATTAGCATATTACGTTAATACTATCTCGTGGCATCCTTATTGCTCCATCATTTTTAAAGTGAGTTCGTGAGGGGGAAAAACGTTCTGTCGGTCCTGATGAAGTGCCAGATCATCACACCGGCGCTCATCATTGGAGCCTATGCCGAGCGGGTTGGAAATACTTCCGCATTCCTCGCCTTGGGATGGTTGAAAGACCTTGGCGCTTATAGAAAATAAATCAAGACAAGGAGAGAATCATGGAGGTCACAGCAGTTTTTGGTTCTAACGTATTCAGTGATAAGGTCATGAAGGAGCGGCTGCCCAAGGAAGCGTATAAGGCGCTGAAGGAATCCATAGAAAAGGATATGCCGCTTCGGCCCGAAGTTGCCGAAGTCGTGGCAAATGCCATGAAGGATTGGGCTGTGGAAAAAGGGGCGACCCACTATACCCATTGGTTTCAGCCACTGACCGGGATCACCGCCGAAAAACATGACTCGTTCATATCCCCGACCTCCAACGGCAGCGGACACCTGGAATTTTCCGGCAAGCAACTGATACAGGGCGAGCCCGATGCGTCATCTTTCCCGAGTGGCGGCCTGCGCAGCACCTTCGAAGCAAGAGGGTATACTGCCTGGGATTGCACCTCTCCCGCCTTCCTGAAAGAAGATGCAAGCGGCAACGTGACCCTCACGATACCGACTGCCTTCTACTCGTATAATGGCGAAGCCCTCGACAAGAAGACGCCCTTGCTTCGGTCCATGAAAGCCGTGTCGAAGCAAGCCATGCGCGTTTTAAAGGCCCTGGGCAATGTCACGTCAACCAAGGTTGCTTCCACCGTAGGCCCGGAGCAGGAATACTTCCTCGTGGACAAGAAATTCTATATGGAGCGCATCGACTTGATGCTCGCAGGGCGGACGATCTTCGGCGCACCCGCACCGAAGGGTCAGGAACTCGAGGATCAGTATTTCGGCTTCATCAAGGACAGGGTTTCCGACTACATGCAGGACCTCAATACGGAGCTGTGGAAAATGGGGATCACCTCCAAAACACAGCACAACGAGGTCGCGCCTGCCCAGTACGAAATGGCCCCCCTCTATTCGACGACAAACATCGCAACGGACCACAACCAGCTCGTCATGGAGACCATGCAGAAGGTTGCCCTGCGTCATGACCTGGTTTGTCTGCTCCATGAAAAGCCCTATGCAGGCATCAACGGGTCCGGCAAGCACAACAACTGGTCTCTCTCGACCGATGACGGGCACAACCTGCTCGAGCCGGGTCACACGCCCGGTGAAAACGTCCAGTTCCTGTTAATGTTAAGCGCGCTGATCAAGGCGGTCGACACCCATGCCGATATCCTGCGGGCCACCTGCGCTTCTGCCGGAAACGATCATCGACTCGGCGCCAACGAAGCGCCCCCGGCGATCATCTCGATTTTCATGGGCGAAGAGTTGACGGCAATCCTGGAGAAGATTTCAAAAGGCCAGCCGATCCGTGCGAAGGGCGCGCAGTATCTGAATGTCGGCGTGGATACGCTGCCCGCAATTCCCAAGGACAACACGGACAGAAACAGGACTTCTCCTTTTGCCTTTACGGGAAACAAGTTTGAATTCAGGATGGTTGGTTCATCCCAGTCGATCGCCGGTGTGAATGTGGCCTTGAACACCATCGCCGCCGAAGCCTTGGACGAAATCGCCACCCGCCTCGAAAAGGCCAAGGACAAGAATGCCGAGGCTGCGGCGATCATCAAGGAAACGTACAAGAAGCACGGCCGGATCCTCTTCAACGGCAACAATTACAGCGAAGAATGGGAGAAAGAGGCGGAGAAACGGGGCCTTGCAAATGTGAGAAACTCCGTTGACGCGTTGAAGTCGCTGGTCACGGACAAGGCGTTCAACCTCTTCGAAAAATACGGGGTCCTGTCCCACAAGGAATTGCATTCCCGTTACGAGATTTACATCGAGACCTATGCAAAGCAGATCAACATCGAGGCCCTGACGGCAATCGACATGGCCAAGAAGCAGTTCATCCCCGCGGCCGTCGAGTATGCGACGTTCCTGGCCGGCTCGATTTCCAGTTTCAAGGCCGTGTCGGTCAAGGCCTCCGTCCAGGAAGACCTCCTGAAGGAACTCGGGGCCTTGATCGCATCGTCCTACAAGACCCTGACCCGGCTCGAGGCTGCAGTCACGAAGGCGAAGGGGGCCGCCGATTGTGTCAAGAAGGCCGAAATCTACCGCGACCAGGTCGTCACGGCCATGCAGGCCCTGCGTTCGGATATTGATCAGATGGAGGGGCTGGTTCCCACGGACATGTGGCCCGTACCCACGTATGTTGATCTTCTCTTCAAGCTGTAAAATCCGGCAAAAGCAGGAATCTCCGGTCTTTCGAGACCGGAGATTCCTGTTCTGCAGGAGCGGCGGTGTTTTACCGGCAGATACCGATCTTCTTTCCCTTTGCCTGTCCTTGGCCCGGTCGAAATCCGGCTGCCCGTCTTACGACCGTTCAGGAACGCAGAGTCGCTACAAGCCTCAGCGGGTAAATCAGTAGCGACAGGGCTTCGCCTGCGCTACGGCAGACCACGTGGGCTGCCGCCACCGTTTCCGTCGAAGCCCCCTCTTCCCCGATCACACAGATGCCTATGGTCGCCTCATGCACCATCAGCCGGTCGTTTCGGCCGTTGCCGATGCAGACCGTCCGGCCCGCGCCCAGCTTCCGCACATAGTCCCATTTTACCTCATCCTGGTCTCCCGCAGGCAGGACGACCAGCCTGCACGGCAACCCCGCGCAGGCGCCGGCGGCATTGCCGCGGGTGTCCGCCGTGAGGACATGGATCTCGATGTCCCGGGAGAGGACTTGAAGTAACTCCCGGACGCTACCGGGAATCACCCCGTCGCAGGCAATCGTGCCGTTAAAATCCAGCACCAGGTGCTCCGCCCGGACATGTCCGAAACCGGGAATCCGAATATCGATCATCACCATTCCTTTTCCGTCATCGGAACATGGCATCCCGCCTTCCCTTCGAGACCCTTCCCTTCGGAACTGAATGCCAAGGCTGCATTAGCGCGCCGGGCGGCCTTTGTAAAGCACTATCTCGTCAACCGATCGCACCTTTTTTCGTCCGGCAACCGGGACATGCTCTGCGTGACAAGAGAAGTTGGGATGCCTGATGATCCGAAAGTAATTCGCATGCCCCGCTTTTGCTGATTTCCCGGCCTCTTTGAGGTTCCCCAATGAACCGGGCCATCACTCCTTCCAGGTTTCAAGATGCATCAGGGCGTGCACGGCATACCAGGTGTCCTCCATGGTGGCGATCCCGCCATGCGGGGTCCGCGAGAACCCCCCGTTTCGGTTCTGGCAGTTCAGGACAAATGCCGCACACTGCTTCGTATAATGGGGCCTGTAGGCCAGCAGATGCGAGGCGAACACGCCGGCATGCACAAACTCCAGATAACCCAGGGATGTGTGGGGGATATCCGTAAAGCCTGTTACGGGCGTTTCGCAGTGGCGTATGAACGATTCCGCCCCGAGTCCGTCGAGGGGATAGCCAAGTCGTCGCAGCATCTCGAGCGCCCTCGACGTTTCGTGCAGCGTGGAGCGGAGGTGCCCGAACCCGCCGTCCTCGTTTCGAAAGCGCAGGATGAATTCGATCATGCTGTTGTGGACGTCATTGCCAGTGTCAAGGCCGGTTGTTTCATAAAGATCCACGAGGAAGGAGGTTCTCTTGAACAGGGAGATCACCTCGGCCGGGAGCCGCCGCGCATCGAAACGGTAACTTCCGAGGTTTCGCGATATATAGGGGCGGGGGTCCTCCGCCGGATCCACTCCCAGGAGAGAGAGGCTCTTGATGGAATAAAAAGCCGAATAGATGCCGTCGTAGGAGCCGTCCGGATGCTGCATCGCCCTCAGATAGTTCACCGTGGCGTCGTCACGGAACTCGTAATACAGAAGATGGAGGATGGAAAGGGCAAACCAGGTGTCGGATCCGTTGGGTTCTTCCAGCTTGTAAAAGCAAAAGCCCCCGGACCGGCAGCGGCGTTCCAATACATACCGGATAACACGGCTCCTGAAATCATCGCACTCCATCAGCATCGCATTTTTTCAAGGTGGTCCGAGATCATTTGCAGATCGGTGATCATCTGCCGGATCTCTTCGGTCCGTCCCCGGGCCCCGGACAGCAGCGCCTCGATGGTCGCCGTCTCGTCCTGGACGTACTGCACCGCCTGCCGGTGCATGCCGTCTATGGCGGCGTTGACCCGATCCTCCCACTGGGCCGCCAGGCGGTTGATGTTGGTCTCCACCTCCCAGGGGATCTTCTCGATGAATCGTTTCTCGAAGGCCCGGCGGAACAGGAACATGGGGATGAGAAACCAGATCAGGTCGAGGTTGTAGTTGGAGGCCCGGAATGTCCGGATGTCGGGCTGCTCCGGCTCGGCGATCTTGATGTCCCACTCGGCCTCGGCGAGGCTCACGCCCAGGACTTTCCGGACGTTTCCGTTCAGAAGCATCCGGAAGGCCTCCAGGGACCGGGCGAGGCTCGCGTGGGCCTTCTTAAGCGTCCCGTAGAAGTGGCGGTGCTCCTGCTTGGAGATCCGCCGCATCTCCTCCGTCATGGTGTCGGCTACCCATTGCTCGTAGCGGCGCGTGAGCTGCCAGAGATTTCCGCGCCAGGTCTTCATGTCCCGCTCCAGCCGCTCTGTTAGTTCTCGCCAGAGGGGCTTCATGAAGCCCTGCAGGATGTTCATGATGAAGACCCGGGTCTGTTTCTGGTTTTCCCGGGCAATGAAGAAGAGCTCCTCCCGCATGGAATCGAAGCTCACTTTCTCGTCGAGGATCTGCCGACGCAGGCTCTCCCGGTCCTCGTCGGCCTGCAGGGACGTCTTCAGGGCGAGCTCCAAATAGCCGAGACATCCCCGGATGACGGAATTGGCTTTGTGCTGGAGGATCTTGCGGAACTCGAAATCGCGGTTGACGGCCAGCTTGAAGAAAAGCTCCGCCTCGAGCCGGTGCCGGAACCTCCCCGTGTCCGTTTTCGTGGAATAGAGGAAGATGGGGAACTCCCGGTTCAGCTCCCGCTTCACGGTGTCCTCGAAAAATTTCACCACCTCGTCCTGCTGGGAGGGCGACAGCAGATCCGCCTTCGTCAGCAGGAGGATGATCCTCGGGGTGTACTGCGTCAGCTCGCGGATGAGCTGCAGGTCGTTTTCGGACAGGGGCCGGTCGGCGCTCACCGCCAGGACGGCGGCTCCCACCTCGGGAAGCCAGTTTGCCGACACAGCCATGTGGGCCTTGAAGACACTCCCGAGACCCGGGGTGTCGACGAGGCGCAGCCCCGCGTAATCTGCAAGGGCCGGCAGTTCGATATCGACCATCTCCACGCTCTTTTGATTCGAGGGGTTCTTCGCCTCGGCGGTGTACTCGTCGAGATCGGCAACCGGGATCTCTTTGCGGGTGCCGTCGAAAAAGGAGACGGTGGCCCGCTCGCGCTCGCCGAACTGCAGGCGGCTGATGACCGTCGTGACGGGGATGACGCCCACGGGCAGTACATTTTGCCCGATGAGGCTGTTGACAAAGGAGCTCTTGCCGGCCTTGAACTGGCCGAGGATGGCCACGTCGATGGGAGGGTTCTCGACGAAAAGGCCCTGGCAGGCCTCGATCTGGCGGTCAAGAGTCAGGATCTGCATCCGATCGCAGATCGACCGGGCCTTCTGCAAGCCCTCCTGCGCGAGATGCTGAATCGGGGGCGACGGCATCGGATTCACATCGTTTCCCATAAAAAAACTCCTCCGGGTTGGGACCTCAGAGGAGTTATCAGCCTTTAAGGCGGTTAAGGGTGAACTCCATCACCGTGTCCGGAATACCGTTAAACCCTTTTTCTTGTCAAGCACTTTGTACGGCGGGCAGGCGAAAAAGGGGTAAAGAAATGGGGGGAACCAGCCGAAAAAAAGAGATGAAACTAGTACTTTTTTCTGAGCCGAGGAGGAAGCCATGACATCACCCGCGCTGGATCGCACCCTCGAAACCCTGGAGCTGATGGCCCGGGCCGAGGAAGCAGTTAAACGCTTGTACGAGACCTGTGCCGGCCTCTGGAAACACGATGAGGACTTCTGGCAAGGGCTTGCCGAAGAGGAGAGGTGCCATGCGGAGATCATCCGCACAATGGCCGCCATGCTTTCCGGCAACCCCGACAGCTTCGAGACCGGAAGGCCTTTCAGCGCAGTCGCGCTGAAGACTTTCATTTCAGGCATCGAGCAGCAGATTGAGCAGGTGAAAGGGTCCGCCATGCCGGAGATGAAGGCCATGCACGTTGCCTGGGACATCGAGCAGGCCTTCATCGAGACCCGGTATGCCGAGGTTGTCAAAACCGACGACAAGCGTTTTCAGGATCTTGCCGCTGAAATCATACAGGAGACGGCTGTCCATCGCAGACTGGTGGGCAAGAAGATCACGGAGATGCAGGCATCGGGCGCCAGGAGCTAGGCATCCGGCAAGAAGCAAACAACAAGAGGCCGGGAGGGGCATTCCCCCCGGCCTCTTGTCTTTACTTTCCTTCCTCGTTCCTCGGACCTCGCTCCTCGATCCTGCCTTCGGCTCATCCCCCTGTCACGACAATGAGGTGGAAGACCGATTTCCAGGAAAGGGGCTTCGAGATGGTTTCCTTGCCCAGTTTCGACACCAGGCTCTTCGCCTGATCCTTGTGATTCGGGGCGAAGTAGACTGTGTTGGCCGGGTAATCGGTGTTTTCCGACATCCCCACGCTTTCCACCTTGTACCCCAAGGCCGTGATCCGCTTGGCCATCTTTTTGGCCGAGTCGATCTTGCCGTCGCCGCTGAGCACCTTGATCCGTATGGACTTGAGGCCATCCGGCTTTTTTGCGCTTGGACGTTCCTCGACGGCCGCTTCCCTTGATTTCGCAAGCTGGGCTTTCATACGGTCCATCTCGTTGACCATCTCGGCCTGCTTGGCATCCTGCCGGGCGATGTCTTCCGATTTCTTCTGCAGCAGATCATCCTTCGCGGCAACCTGCTTTTTCAGCTCGTTGTTCTCGGCCTGCAGCTTCTCGCTCCGGGCCGCGAGCTCCGTGTTGTTCTTGGTTAGCGAGTTTACTTCCTCCTCTTTCTGCACATAGGCGCTCTGAGTGACCAGGCAACCCGAAAGAGCCGTCACAAGCACCAGCAATGCAACCAGGAACAAGGATCGACGAAACATCGGAATTCCCCCTTCTGCAAATGGTGTCGACTGCGTCCTCCATATAAACGGAATCCGGCTGACCTGTCAATGCCTTACGCGGCGGCTCGTGGAAATTTCAGACAGGATGTGCTAAAGAGGGGCCCGTTCATGAAACTGCAAACAGGGGTGGTAAGATATGGCTTATGTCCTGAGGACTCCGGCCGGCACATTTACGATCGAGCCCGATGAAGCGGACTGGGAGATGTTCAAGCTTTGCATCGGGGGTATGTGGCTTGCTTCGTTCAAAACGGCCGAGGAAGCGGCTTGCGCCGTGACAGAGCGCGAGACGGGATGGCCGGACTGGGACCGCTCGAAAGGCGAATGCCCGGCCTGCCTTGCCGACTGGGAGGAGTGCTGAAAGCCGCTTCGCGGCAGTGAAAGAAGTGTCTGAGTGCCTAAGTGCCTGGGTGAAGAGGAAGAAATGGGGTCCCTCAAGTTCAGCCTCCCGCTGCCGATAAGAAAGTAGAAGTGTAAATAATATGGGGGCACTGCATGTCTGAAGCGATCAACACGGCCCTTTCGGCCCTGAGGGCAACCCTCCGGAAGCAGGACGTCACGGCGAACAACATCGCCAACGTCAACACACACGATTTCAAGAGAAGCAAGGCCGCCTTCGAGGAAACCTCGCCTTCCGGGGTCAAGGTCACCATCAGCCGTCTCGAGACGCCCGGCGCCCCGCTGCCCGCCGACGAGGTCATCGGAGAAAGGCACGAGATGTCCAACGTCTCCCTGGAAGAGGAACTCGTCGACCTCATCACGACCCGGCATTCGTTCACCGCGAATATCAAGACCATCCAGACGGAAGACGAGATGCAGGGGGCACTGCTGGACATCATCGCCTGAACCACCTGCATGGCCATCCCATCCGGGGTCGCTCCAGAGCCGGACTGAGACATAGTGACCGGTGAAAGACCCTGTTCGAGATCAGTATTCCCTCCAATCTTTGCACCTTCATGCTTGCCCAACATCTCTTTTCCAGTTCCGTTCAGCTGTGGTATATTTATACAACTCGTCCAGAGAAAATGATCGGGAGCAGATACGCCATGAAGTCCATGAGGGAGTCCATCATCGATTTCATCTACCGGTCGGCTACGGCTCCGGAAGAAGTGCGACGGAAGCTCGCGCCCCTGGGCGGGGCCTTCTTTGTCAGCGTGATCCTGCTCGTGGTCCTTGCATCTCTCGCGGCCGATGGCCTCCTCGGGCTCCCGGCCCTGGCCCCGTGGCCGACGGCCCTTTACGCGGGCCTGCCTCTGTTCGCGGCGGGCGCGGCCCTGTGGCTCTGGTCGGCCCTGCAATTCGTTCGGGCGAAGGGAACCCCTATCCCCTTGAACCCGCCGCAGAAGCTCGTTGAAGACGGGCCCTACCGGTACGTCCGGAACCCCATGCTGGCGGGCGTCTTCATCATGCTCCTCGGACTGGGGTTGCTGCTGCGGTCCTGGTCGCTCACGGTGGGATTCACCCCGCTGTTCATCATTTGCGCGCTTATCGAGTTCAAGCTCATCGAGGAGCCGGAACTGGAGCGCCGGCTCGGCGATCTCTACCGGGCCTACCGGGCGCGAACGCCCATGCTCATCCCGAGGTTTCGATCCACGCGGATGCTGCTGCTCGTTCTGCCCGTCCTCCCATTCATCACTCCGGCCCTGAAGGTTTCCGGGCTGCCGCTCGAGAAGATCCAGCTTCCGCCGGGTTTCCAGATCGACATCTTCGCATCGGGGGTCAAAGGGGCCCGTTCCATGGCTCTCGGACCCCGGGGCGTGCTTTTCGTGGGAACGCGCGATGAGGGCAAGGTCTACGCCATCCTCGACAGGAACGGCGATCAAAAGGCCGATGAGATCGTCACCATCGCCATGGGGCTCAACATGCCCAACGGGGTCGCATACCGTGACGGTTCCCTCTACGTCGCCGAAATCAGCCGCATCCTGAGGTTCGACAACATCGCCGACCGTCTCTACAACCCGCCGAAGCCCGTTCTCGTCAACAAGGCCTTTCCGAAGGATCGGTCTCACGGGTGGAAGTACATCGCCTTCGGGCCCGACGGGCTCCTCTATGTGCCCGTGGGGGCACCGTGCAATGTGTGCGAAAAGAAGGACGGGCGATACGCATCGATCATGCGGATGAAGCCGGACGGGAAAGGCCTGGAGATCTTCGCCTCGGGCGTGAGGAACACCGTGGGCTTCGACTGGCACCCGGAAACAAAAGAGCTGTGGTTCACGGACAACGGCCGGGACTGGATGGGAGACGATCGGCCGCCTGACGAATTGAACCACGCCCCGCAAAAAGGGATGCACTTCGGCTTTCCTTACTGCCATGGCGACATCCACGACTCCTCCTACGGAAAAAACAGGGACTGCAGCCAGTTCACGTCCCCGACCATCAAGCTCGGTCCCCATGTGGCCGCCCTGGGGATAAAATTTTACACGGGAGAGATGTTCCCTGCGGAATACCGCAACCGGATCTTCATCGCCGAGCACGGCTCCTGGAACCGGACCCGGCCCATCGGCTACCGGATCACCCTGGTGAGCCTGGACAAAAGCCGGGCGGTGAGCTACGAGACGTTCGCCGAGGGCTGGCTCGAGGGAATGACGGCCTGGGGCCGCCCCGTGGACGTCCTCGTGATGCCCGACGGCGCCCTGCTTGTCTCCGACGACCGAGCCGGCGCGATCTACCGCATTCACTATCGCAAGCCCTAGGCTTGCGGTAGCGGGTATCGGGTTTCGGAAGATACCTTTCCCCTTTGACCTTTATCCTATGCTGTGAGGAGGGAATGATGAACTTTGCGAGTTTAACGGATGCTCTGATCTTCGCCATGGACAAGGAGAAAAAGGCCAACGAGCTCTACCTCCTGTTTCGCGGGAGAGTGAGGGACGACGGGGCTAAAGCCCTGCTCAAGGACCTGGCGGACCAGGAACTGGGTCACTGGAAGATGATCCAGGAAGCCCTGTTGACCGGCACCGTCGAGGGAATCGGCGCGAAGGCGAAGGGGCGAGATCTCCAGGTGTCGGACTACATGGTGGAGATCGAGCTCACCGCTGACAGCACCCCGCAGGACATCATGGTCTTTGCCATGCAGATGGAAAAGAAGGCCTTTGACTTCTACAACAGTCTGCTTGCCCAGTACAGGGGAACGGAACTCGAGGCCCTCTTCAGCCGGCTCACCCGGGAGGAGATGCGCCACAAGGAAATCCTGGAAAAGGAATACGAGACGCACTTCGCGCAGTGGATGTGAGATCAGGGACCAGGGTCCAGGGGACAGGGTCAAGAAAATAACATGAACCATCATGAATTCAGAATAAAGGAAAGAAGATGAAATTCAGGAAATATGTCGAAAAGCTGGTCGGCACGGTCGGCGAACTGACGGCGGACGATGTCACCTACGTGTTGACCGTTCGTCCCGGCGAGGAACCGAAACACCCGGCAAAACTCCTCAAGGTGGATGAGGATTTTGTCACTGTCGAGGTGAAATTCCGGCGGACGAAGGTCCATCGGGTCATCCCCCTCGGGGTTTTCTCCGTCTGCATTTCCGAGGAATGATCATAAAAAAACGTGCCGGGTGGTCACCGGCTCATCGCGGCGATCCACGGCACGTCATGCGGAATTGATCGTACAGACAGGTTCTATTCGATGATGGCGTAAAGCCAGGCGCCGACGATCGAAAAGCTGACTGTTATCACGAAGAGGTACTCGTACACTGCCATGCCTCCATGCATTTGCAAAGGCTGACCAGGATACCGTGCCAGACGAATACCCCAGTCAGTTTATGAACTCCCGGTCGGTAGCTTCCTCTATTCATGGTAACCGCTTTGACCCCTCCCGGGGTGCTGTTCGGGTTCATCCTGAGGTGCTGAAGCTAGCGGGAGTGTCATTTCCCTTCAGCCTTATTATCGGCTGTGCCGGGCCCAACCTTTAGCGGGTTGGAAAATGGAATCTTTTTTACAACAAGTTTGCCAAAACCGTGCCATTTTCATGGCTACGGGGATAGCCCAACGGGTGCCTCGCTCTTTTGCTATACCGGGATCCCGCATCAATTTATCGTGAAATCGAGACGTTAAGTAAATGAGAACCCATGGACGAAAAAGAACAGGTTATGGACAGGACAGGAATTTCTCGACGCACCGATGCAGTCCGCTGCTGTCCATCGGCCATCTTGACAGAAAGGGTGATGTCATTTATTCTTTTGCACCGGCCGCAGGCTGAAAGAATCGTGACGAAGGAGACAAAAAATGGTATCGAGACTTCGCAAACCCCTCCTGGCGTTAGGAATCGCCATCTACCTGTCCTGCCTGTTCGTCTCACCGGCCATTGCCGGCATGGTGGGCACCATCACGTCCCAGGGCGCCTCGTCCGAGCTCCGGCAGGACGAGATCAGCCGGATCCAGACAGCACTGGAAACGAAAATCGTGGCGGAGAAGCTGAAAGCCTACGGGCTCACCCCGGGAGAGATCGAGCAAAAGCTCCAGGGCCTCTCCGACGGGCAGATTCACATGCTCGCCCAGGCCTCGGACCAGGCGCTGGCGGGCGGAGACGCGCTGGGCGTCGTCATCGCCATCCTGGTCATCGTCCTTCTGGTGATCCTGATTTTGAAACTCTCGGACAAGACGGTTGTGGTCAAATAGAGCCTTGAGAATCATCGCGACCCTTCTGATCCTGCTGGCATCAAACGCCCTCGCTCTCGAGATCGAGGGCGTTCCTTTCATCCGACAGGAATCGCAGTTCTGCGGCCCCGCCTCGCTGGCCTCCGTCATGACGTTCCATGGGGTCCCTGAGGACCAGAAGAAGATCGGCGCCGCTGTGTACAGCGAAAAACTCCAGGGGGCTCTCATCACCGATCTCGAGCGGTATGCCCGTCAGAAGGGGTTCGAGACGAAGTCCGGCCAGGGCACCGTGGAAGGGCTGAAAACGGAAATGGACCGGGGGCGGCCCGTCATTGTTCTTGTGGACCTGGGCTTCTGGGTTGTCTCGAAACCCCACTACCTCGTGGTCATCGGCTATGACGACGAGGGGTTCACGGCCCACGACGGCTACACGCCGGCAAACCGCTACCCGTACGCCCGTTTCAACGAGATCTGGGGAAAGATGGGGAATGCGTATCTATTGGTGTTTAAGTGAGTGAAGGGAAAATGAAAAGAAAAATGGATACGACTGCCATCAGTCTGTTCAAACAATTCATACTTGCGCTGATTATCTTCGTCGTCGCGGGCTGTGCGATGCCGAAAATTGTCGTCATCGACGACCCGCTGACGGCCCAGCAACACAACGACCTCGGGGTGGCTTACGAGGAGAAGGGCGACTTCACTCTCGCGGGCAAGGAATACGAGAAAGCCATCAAGAAGAACCGGGACTGGGTGATCCCCTACCTGAATCTGGGGCACCTCTATTACCGGCAGGACAAGCTCGACCAGGCGGAAAGGGCTCTCCGGGAAGGCCTGCGAGTCAAAGGCGATCACCCTGATCTGCTGAATAACCTTGCATGGGTCCTCATGGAAAAGGGACAATACGAGCAGGCAACAGCCCTCATTGACAAGGCCATCACCAGGGAAGACAAGGAAGAATACCGGGACACCCGCCGGGAAATCATCGAGAGAAAGAAGGGTAAATAGCCCGGAAGCTCCGGAAGATTTGCTCCAGCCGCATGCAAAGATGAAAGGTCTCAATATGATTGCTATTTTCTCAATTGACAAATAAGAATTCCCGTGTAAGATTTCCTCAAGATTATCCATTTTCCCCTGTTTTTCCCGTTAACGTTTCCCTTTTCGGAAACCTCTTCATGAAAGCATCCATCTCGCGCAGTTGATCGGGTCTTCTCGCAGAGGTCAACGTCCAGCCCTCACTATTCAACAGAACACAAAGACAGGACATTTCTGACAATCGTATCGGCTGCGTCACGGATGACAATTGACGAGCAGAAAATATGAAAAAAAATCTGACGGAAAATGAGCTTGTCCGGCAGCGCGAGCGGCTCATAGAGCTTGAGAACGCAGTGGCCGAACTCGGCAAAATGCTGGAATCCGTCAGGCAGAGCGAGGAGCGCTACAGGCATATTGTTGAAGATCAGACGGAGTTCATTTGCCGTTTTCGTCCTGGTGGGGTCATCACCTTTGCCAATCCGGCTCTTCACCGGCTGACAGGCCATGCCCCGGGATCTCTGGTCGGGCAGAGCTTCTTTTCTTTTATCCCGTCGCCTGATCGTGAGAACGTCGAAAGGGCCATCTCGTTTCTCGCCGTTGAAAATCCCTTATCAGCCGTTGAGCATAGGGTCATCATGCCCGATGGTTCGGTCCGCTGGCAACAATGGACAAACAGGGCTATCTACGATACCAAAGGGCGGTTCATCGAATACCAGGCTGTGGGACGGGATATCACGGCCCTCAAGCAGGCCCAGGAGGCCCTCCGGAAAAGCGAAGAGAAGTACAGGAACATACTGGATAATTTCACTGACGGCATCTACATGGTCGGTGCGGATGGCTATTTGACATACCTGAACCGTGTGTCGTTGAAGAGATCCGGCCTGCCGGAGGATCGCTATACCGCCTGCCACTACCTCGACGTGATCGCCCCGGAAGAGCATGACCGGGCTCGTGCCAGCTTCAAGAGGGTCATGCGCGGGGAAGAGAACGAGCCCCATGAATTGTGCACGAAAACCCCTGACGGCCGAAACGTTTCACTGGAGGTCAAATCGCGACCCTTCTTCGAGGATGGAGTTATCGTAGGCCTTCTGGGGATCGCCCGCGACATCACCGCCCGCAAGGAGGCCGAGGAGGCCCTTCGTCGAAGCGAGGAGAAACACCATGTGCTACTGGAAAGCATCAGCGATGGCGTCTTTCGGCTCGATGCGTCCGGTCATTTTGTGTACATGAACAGAAGCGGCCTGCTGCGGACCGGCTTAACGGAAGAGACCCTGCACAACTCTCACTTTCTCGACATCTACGCTCCCGAAGAGCGCGAGATGCTGAGGGTTCAACTCGAGAACGTCATGAAGGGCAAGGAAGTGCCCCCCTTCGAGTTAAAATACATCAGCCGGAAGGGCAGGACGGTCTACGTGGAGATGCGCTGCAGGCCTATTTTTGAAGGCCGGACGGTGATCGGCCTGGTCGGTCTTACCAGGGACATCACCGATCGCAAGAATGCCGAGGAGCTGATCCTCAACGCGAAAACCCGCCTCGAGCAAATGGTCGAAGCGCGGACAAAGGAGCTGGAGGATACAACCGGGCAGCTCGCTTTTCGAACCCGGAACCTGGAGGATATGAACACGGCCCTCAACGTCCTCCTCAACAAGATCGAAAACGACAAGAAGGAAATCGAGAATAACATCCGGGCAAACTTGCAGGAATCCCTTTTCCCGCACCTGGAAAATCTGAAAAACAGCAGCCTGAGCGAAGCGCAAAAAGCCTGTATAACCGTGATGGAAGAGGCCGTGAATGCCATCGCGGCGCCCTTAATGAAGAATCTGAGATTGAAGCACCCGAATCTCTCATCCAAGGAGATCCAGGTATCCAGCCTCATCAAGGAAGGCCGGACGACGAAGGAAATCGCAACGATTCTGAATGTTTCCGTCAAGGACGTCGAATTTCACCGCTACAACATCCGGAAAAAGTTCAACCTGACCCGGAAAAAAGAAAGTCTCTCCGCTTACCTGTCACAACTCTTTGACCACTAGCCCACCCTGGTGTTTTCCACAGAAGTTTTCCAGTGTTGCCTTTTTCACGATATCCCGTCAGAGATAAAACAAATAGGGGGAAACGGATGCCTTTTCCGTGTAAGGATCGCCCGAAATCGTCCGCTCCGCATCCTGCTCATCAGGGTGGAACCCTGAGATTCAGCATTCTGAGATAGAGAGGGGGTGTCGAATGTGCAATACCGGCAGATGGATCCCAAAGGGAGGACCATTTTCCAGTCTCATTCGGTAAATTGGGAAATTTTTCCCACAGACCATCCTGACGTCGTGATCAACAGGATCCGGTTCATGGGTGGGACGCGCTTCTTTGTCACGGACCGGTCAGGTCGCGATTTCAAGGATTGCTCGGATATGGAAGACTGTTACCGGATCATTGAAGAACAGTTCCCCTGGGTCATACTTGACGGAAAACGGTCGGATGGCACGATTGAGATCGTGCACCTCAGTCATGCGCTCACCGCCCCGGTTTGATCTCCATCCGGCAACGATTTCAATTCGCATTACGCCATTTCACCTCCAGATTACTCATTCTCACCCTGAAGGTTATTTTCCGTTGTTTCCCGTCCCGCACGAGCGATGATTTTCTGCAATGAACGCAACAGGTAACAGGAGACAACCGCTCTAATGAACAGGAGGTAGCGACATGAAAAGCAAGATTCTTATCCTCGCGTTAATGTGCGCGGCTCTTGTTGTCTTCCCGAGGCTGTCGATTCCAGCCGACATGGCAACAGAAGGGGATGCCGTGCAGATGGTCGAAATGGCCGGCAAACTGATAGAAGTGATGGGTGATGCGGCCCTTGCGGTAATCAGCGATCCATCTGGCAAATGTTGTGACAAGGAACGAAATCTTTACGTTTTTGTATACAGCAAAGATGTCGTGCTGATTGCCGATTCCATGAGACACGATGTCATCGGGGTATCTTTCAAGGTGAAAGATCCTATTGTCAACAATTATCAAGTTTCAGAGATGATGGTGCAAAAGGCCATGAAAGAGGGGAGCGGCTGGATCGATTACCCGTACATGAATGCCTCAACTGGCAAAATCAGTATGAAGCATACTTATGCGAAGTTGTTCCGGCACGCTGGTAAAGACTACATCGTTTGCTGCGGAGTCTGGCATGAAGAGCCTCAGGACTCTCCGGGCTTTGTGCCACGCGTAGAGTCAGTAGAGTACCTCTATTAGATCTCATCTCCGTGCAGCCCTGTTGCTGCGGCGTCTGGTGATCACAAGACTGATCGACTCAAAACCTGCAGGGTCTAAAAAGATACCTGCTAAACCTTATAACCGTCAGGAAGGGGGGACCGAGTAAGACCAGAAAATGAGAACCGAGAGCTGTTGCAGATTAAATCGACTTCCGAAGAGAAGAGGCAGTGTTATTCCTGACCCTGCCTTGAACCTGAAAACAATAACGGGAGGTTGACCATGAGTACCTCTAAAGAGGTGACAGAATCCCTCACCAATATCTATTACGTTACGCCCAAGATTCTTCCTCTGGGAGAGGGCCGTGTTGCCATGACGTACGAGGCCTTTGGGGTTACCCTTAGTGACACAACCGAAGGTCTGTTTCACAATGCAACGAGCCGAGTTCTCGGAGGGATGACATTTGATAAAACTATCTACAATGACGAGCGGGGTTGGGGCGTTTGGAATCTCCGAAACGGTGATAAGGTGTCTTTCACATTCACATTTGCCGGAGAAGCAAACCCAAGTGGTGTAGGTTCTGCGAAGGGACAGTAACCATCACCGGAGGTGATGGGAAAGCCGCTGGAATTCGGGGCAGCTTTGAACTTACCCGAACGATGGTACATTCGGCTTTGGTAGGAATTGGGCAAGGTTACACCAAAGCAACGATCAAATATACACTGCCCTGAAGTGACGTCCGTTTATGCATATCATGAAAATCCATTTGTAAATGTTCCCATCAGCGGGGCCGGACGAGGCCCTGCTTTTCTATTGCATCTTCAACTCGCCCCCCTGCAGGGTAAAAGAACACCCTATAATGCCGACAGGAAGTATCCATAGGCTGTCTCTCTGCTGCTGGTTCGGTTTTTGCTTCCCTGCTACCCCATATAATAAGATAGGGTCTCCTCCATTGCCCGGAGATCGCCCGGAGCACCATGCAATCATCTGTCGGGGCAGGGAAACACTACGCATTCAGGACGCAAGAGGCGGAGTCCGGCTCGCTGAAGGTCGGCATCTCGGGAATCCTGTCCGTGGAAACGGCGAAGGCGTTCACGGCGGACGTGGACGGGCTGCTTGACAGAACATCGGCCCCGGCCTTGATTTTCGACCTCAACGGCATCGAATACCTGGACAGCACGGGCGCCCTGGCCCTCATCCTGTCCCGGGACAAGGCCGCCCGCAAATCCATCCATGTCCGCATGACCGGCATGAGCGCCGAAACCGGGCGCATGATCGGAATCGTCGATCCGGAGGCTGACTGCTGCTGCGAGACGCCGAAGCGGACGGCCCCGAACGCATGGATGCGGGCGCAGGACGTTGCGGCCCGATTATCCGACCGCATGGATCTTATCTGCCTGTTCGTAGGGGACCTCGCCGCATCCCTGGCCGCGAGCCTCGTCCGCCCGCGATCCGTCCGTTGGGAGGCCGTCCTGTTCTACATGAAACGGGCGGGGATGGAGGGCCTTCCCATCGTGGGTCTGATCAGTATCCTGCTGGGCATGATCATGGCCTTCATGGCTTCCCTGCAGTTGCGCATGTTCGGGGCCAACCTGTATGTCGCCTCCCTCGTGTCGATTGCTCTTGTGAAGGAACTCGGTCCGATCATGACCGCCATCCTATTCGCGGGGCGTTCCGGCTCGGCATTTTCAGCGGAAATCGGGACGATGCGGGTGAACGAGGAAATCGACGCCTTGTCGACGATGGGATTCGAGCCTGTCAATTTCCTCGTCGTGCCGAAGGTCATCGCCTCCATCCTCGTCGTGCCGATCCTGACGCTCTATGCCGACCTCCTGGGGATCCTCGGGGGGCTGTTCGTGGGAATCGCCGGGATGGACCTGACGGTCCAGTCGTATCTGCAGCAGACCAAGGAGAGCCTCGAAGTGTTTGACGTCGTATCGAGCCTGTTCAAGTCCATGTGCTTTGCCGCCCTGATTGCGGGCATCTCCTGCCACCATGGATTCCAGGCAAAAGGGGGCGCGGAGGCCGTCGGTTCCGCCACCACCTCCGCGGTTGTGTCTTCGATCTTCCTGATTATCATCACGGATTCGGCATTCGCGATCATGCTGCATTACATCCGTTAGGATCGCACGCCCCCCATGAGGGCGACAGGGGCGACTGTAAGGCAGGAAAGGCAGCAAGATGAGGGGTTCCGGACAGCCGGTCATCGACATTCAGGGGATATCCGCCTACTACAGGGACCACCGCGTTCTGGAGGACGTCAGCCTCCGGGTATTCCGGGGGGAGATCTTCGTGGTCGTCGGCGAAAGCGGTTGCGGGAAATCCACCCTGCTGAAATGCATGACCGGTCTCTACCGCCCCGATCAGGGCAGGGTCTTGATCCAGGACACGGACCTGATCTCGGCCGATGATGAAGCCCTGCTTCAGGTGAAAAGGCGCTTCGGCGTCCTATTCCAGTCCGGTGCGCTGATCGGGTCCATGACCCTTGCGGAAAACATCGCGTTGCCGCTCACGGAGCACACGGATCTCGATCCGGGCTTCATCGACGAGATCGTCCGGATGAAGCTCCGCCTGGTCAACCTGGCCGGCTATGAGGACGCCTTTCCATCGGAGCTCTCGGGGGGGATGAAAAAGCGGGCAGGCATCGCGCGGGCCCTTGCGCTCGATCCGCAGATCCTGTTCCTGGATGAGCTGTCGGCGGGCCTGGACCCGGTGACCTCGGCGGGGCTGGATCAGCTCGTAAAGGACATCAACGCTGGCATGGGAACGACCATGGTCATCGTGAGTCATGAATTGAACTCCATCATGACGATCGCCGACCGGATCATCATGCTGGACAAGAGAGCCAGGGGGATCATCGCGGAAGGCGACCCCCGCAAGATCAGTGAAAACGCCTCCGACCCGAGGGTTCACCGGTTTTTCAACCGGATCCCCCCGAAAGGTTTCTGAGAACATGGCCAAGAAAAAGACATCCAAGATCTGGATCGGGTTGTTCGTGATCATCGGATCCGTCATCGGCGCAGGCTCGATCGTGTGGCTCGGCGCCTCGAAATGCTTTGAAGGCGGAAAGTCCTACGTGGCCTATTTCGATGAATCCATCCAGGGTCTGCACCCCGATTCCAGCGTGAAATTGAGGGGAGTCAATATCGGGCGAGTGGAACGAATCGGCGTGGAGCCGGCGACGGCCATGGTGGAAGTCGTCATGAAACTCAACGTCGACGAGCGCCTCAGAGAGGATCTCTGCGCCGAGTTGAAACTGGCGGGGCTTACCGGGATTGTCTACATCGACCTGGATCGAAAACGGGATGGGGAAACCCTGGAAGCGCCACCCCACGGACGCAATCCGCCCTACCCCCTGATCCCCTCCCGGCCGTCCAGGACAAAGCAGTTTCTCGACAGGCTGGAGTCCGCAACGGCCCATGTGGACAGGACCTTCCATCACACGGACCGGCTGCTTGCCCAGGGAAGTGTCGATCAGGTCCTGAACGGCACGAAAGACACCATCGCGGAAGTCCGCGCGACCCTCCAAAGCATCCGGACCGAGATGGATGCCATGAAGCTGAAGGAAACGTCGGGTCAGGCGCAGAGACTCCTGGAAAACCTGGAAACGGATTCACGCAGGATCTCGGCCGATCTGAAAGAGACCGCGGGGAATCTCCGCCAGGCCTCGGAAAATCTCGAGGGGCTCGTTGACAGGGTACAGGCCGACCCGTCTGAGATCCTCTTCAGCAGCGCACCTTCGCCCAGACCCCGTCAGGAGATCAAGCCGTGAGAACGACACCCCGCAAACCAAGTTTCCGCCCCCGTTTTTCCGTGATCTGCCTTGTCATGGGCCTGTGGGCCGTGGTGCTCCTCCTGGGCGGATGCGCTGCAGGCGCGAAAACCTCCGCCGCCGTCCGTCAATATGCACTCGAATATCCGTCCCCCGCATTCGGGAACCTGGAACGGGTGCGTGACTCGATCCGGGTGGAGCCGCTTTCCATCGCCCGGGCATTCAGCACTGCGTCCATGGTCTACCGCTCGAGACCTTTCGTGTATGGCGATGATGCCTACAACCGCTGGAAGGTCAAACCGTCGGTGATGATATCGGACCTGCTCCTTCGCGACATGAAGTCTGCGGGCCTATTCGGCGGCGTTTTTTCCGGCAACGACTCGGAAAGCGGGGATTATGCCCTCGGCGGGGTGATCGAGGAGTTTTACGAGCAGGAGGAAAGGGACGGCAGCAAGGCCGTTCTTACCCTGAATGTGACCCTTCTCAACAGGAGCCGCCAGAACACGGGCGGCCGCCTGAGTTTCCAGAAAAACTACCGGTCCGTCCAGACCATGGAGACGTGCGATGCCGAATCCATGGCCCGGGCCATGAGCAAGGCGATGGAAGCGCTGTCAAGGGAGATCATCCTGGATACCTATCAGGCGATGAGAGGAAACGGAGAGACCGGGACGAGGGCGCCCTCCCCTCGTGGTCTCTCGGCCCGATAGAGCCGGCAAGCGAGTTGCAGGCTCCCTGCAGGGCTCTCAAGACGGGGATGGGGATTCCGAATCGCACAGGAAGACCGCCATAACCGCTTCGGCCATGAGCCGGTAGCCCTCCACCGTCGGGTGCACCCCGTCGAACTGGACAAGTTCCTCGAAGTCAACGGCGCCGGACTGCACCTGCCGCCTCCAGTGCTCGTGCACCCGGGCCATGGGCAGGCCGAATTTTTCCGCCATCTCCTCGAGCTTCCCGTAGAAGAATTTTTCGACAAAGTCGAACGACTTCGGGTCGTCGAGCCAGACGGCCGTGACCAGGACGACCTCGGCCTGCGTGTTGTTCCGGATCCCGGCGATCATCTCCTGGATGTTGCGGCCAAAGAGCTCCGAAGTAAAGCCGCAGAAGGCGTCGTTCAGGGCAAACTCCACGAGCACACAGTCCGGGTTGTAGAAATAGACGTCCGTGTCGATCCGGTCGAGTCCCCCCGACGCCGTGTCGCCGGGGATGCCCTTGTTGATGATCTGGAACGATGCCTTCGGGTATCGCTTCCGGAGCATCTCCCTGAGGAAATCGAGGTAGCCTTTGCTGACGAGCCAGCCATGGGTGAGGGAATCGCCGATGGCGACGATCTTCACGTCATCGCCCGACTTCAGCTTCACAATCGTCTTCTCCGGCCGGATCATACGCGCCTCCTTAGTAGAAACAGCGAGGGCACGATACAGCATTTTACGTCTGCTGTTAAGGGGTCTCTTTTCCTCCCTATACCCAATACCCTATACCCAATACCCTATACCCAATTCCCCTCTTCAGAATGCATGCTTATTGCATGATGCAGTCTTAACTTCTTCATTCGAGCGGAGGGACACAGACGATGGGGAACGACAATCTCATTTTCCTGGAAGTGCTGGAGTGGTTCGACGAGACGGGACGGGAACTCGTGCACCGGCTCCCCGAGAAAGGCTCCGGCGAAATCAAGTACGGCGCCCAGCTTACCGTGCGGGAGAGCCAGTCGGCCGTCTTCTTCTATCAGGGAAAGGCCTACGACGCCTTCGGGCCCGGCCGTCACACCCTGTCAACGCTCAACATCCCCATCCTGACCAAAGTCCTCAGCCTCCCCTGGGGCATGACAAGCCCCCTGCGGGCGGAGGTCTATTTCGTCAACATGAAGCTGTTCCCCAATCTCAAATGGGGGACACGCGACCCCGTGGCCTTCCGGGACTCCGAGCTGGGCCTCATCCGCCTGCGGGCCCACGGCGTTTACAGCATCCAGGTTCTGCAGCCGGCCCTGCTTATCAACCGTCTCGTAGGCACGCAGGGCATGTTCAGCACCCTGGAGATCGAGGACTATCTCAGCGAGGCCATCGTATCGAGGTTCAACGACCTCATGGGCGAGACCATCGACACGGTCTTCAAACTCCCCGGCCGCTACGAAGAGCTGTCGGCGGGACTTGTGAAACGGCTCCAGGAGGATTTCAGCCACTTCGGCCTGGGCCTGCAGGCCCTTTTCATCAATTCCATCACACCGCCGGCCGATGTGCAGAAGGCCATCGACGACAAGAGCCGCCTGGCCGTCTTCGACGACGTGAACAAGCTTCTCAAGGTGAAGGCCGCCATGGCCCTCGAGAAGGTCGCCGAGACGAAGTCCGAAGCGGGCGCCAGCCTCGGCATGGGCCTGGGTCTCATGATGCCCGCTTTCTACTCGGAGTACATGAAGCAGGGAGGCGGGCCAGACATGCTGAAATGCCCCGACTGCCAGGGCCCCGTGACGGCCGATTCGAAGTTCTGCCCGCACTGCGGGCACCAGCTTGTCGTCTTGAGCCGCTGTCCACGATGCGGCAAGAACCTGACGCCCCACGCGAAGTTCTGCTCGCGCTGCGGCAGCCCGGCCGGCAATGCACCTGGGCCGAAGGCGTGCCCGCAGTGCAAAACCGATAATCTGCCCGGCTCCGTATACTGTAACGGCTGTGGAAACAAGATCGGATAGTCAGCGCTGGTTCATCGAGTTCCAGTGTCCCCGCTGCGCCGCGGCTGTCAGCCTCGAGGAGACGGAGCGAATCTTCACCTGTGCCTGGTGCCGCGTGAAGCTCTGCCTCGGAAGCCCCGGCCCCCTGCAGTGCTGCATCCTGCCGCCGACCGCCGCCGGCGCAGACGTCCTGTTTGCTCCCTACTGGCGCCTGAAAGCCATGGTGTTCACCTGCACGCCGGGCGCAATCAGGGCGGGCGCCGTCGACATGAGTCACATCGCGCTTCACGCAAAAATGCTCCCGTGGTCCCTGGGGCTCCGTCCGCAACTGGCAAGGCTTCATTTCCTCGATCCCGGCGTCCAAGGAACCTTCCTTGCACCCTCCCTCACGATCGGGGAGGCCGTCACAGGCTATGAGACAAACATGAAACAGCTCGGCGTGTCCCCCTGGGCGGATGCCGCCCTGCACAGGGCCTGGATCGGCGAGCAGACAAGCCTTTTGTACTACCCGCTGATGCGGCGCGGCGGGCACATCGTCGATGCCCTGCAGGACAGAACCGTCGAGTCCGTCGCCATGTGGGAGGCCCGCGCCCCGGCAGAGAGGCAACCCGACTTCCGGGTACGGTTCTATGCGGCAGCCTGCCCCGACTGCGGCAGGGACCTCGACGGCGACCGGGACACCCTCGTGCTTACGTGCCGCAACTGCGATCGGGCATGGAAGCGGGGATCGGAGGGTCTCGAGGAGATGCCGGTTTACGTGATCCCCGACAAGACCCGGGAAGACCGAGTTGGCCTTCCCTTCTGGCGAATCCGGATCGGTGTGGAGGGGCATTCGCTCAGCACATTCGGCGACTTCGCCCGTTTCTGCAACCTGCCCCGGGCCATCACACCGGCCATGGAGGAGGCCGCCTTCTTTTTCTGGGTGCCCGCCTTCAAGGTCAATGCGGAACTATTCCTGATGCTGATCCGGCGGATGACACTCTTCCAGTGGTGCGGCGATTTCGAACAGCAACTGGGCGGTCTCGACTGCCACCCGGTGACCCTGCCTGCCGAGGAAGGCGCTGAAAGCCTCAAAACGGCCATGGCCGACCTTGTCGCCGACAAGCGGACCTTTTTGCCAAAGCTGGGGGATCTGGAGATTGCGGTGAAGGAAGCCCTTCTGGTCTACCTGCCGTTCAGGGCAAGAGGAGGGGAACTCATCCAACCAAAGATTCCGCTGGGAATCCAGCGAAAGGCGCTGCATTACGGATTGAATATTTAAAAGGTTGTGACAGCACAGGCTCAAATCCCTTCAAACGGGGTTCTCCTCGAGCCTCGTACCTCGTACCTCGAACCTCGATCCTCAAATGGAATGCCCCCCCGCCTCCACTCTCTCCTTGATGCTTCTGATCTCCCTGGTTATCCTCTCTCCTGCGAAAGAAAATATGAGGTGGGGGGGCATTATTCCTGATGAGGAGAACGGAGGAACAGGGTTTCCCAAAGACCCCTGGAAACTCTCCAAAACCGTTACCGGGCAGGTACCGATCTTACTTCGTCAGGAAAAACCTGGAACTGGCGCTCAAATCCTGGGGCTCATCCCCCTCTTTTTCGTCGCCGTTCCCTTCGATTTCACCGGCCTCCAAGTCCCTGATCCGCTTGAACTCGTCTAAAAATCTAAGCCTCTTCTCCAGGTTGCGAGTTGAGGCCTGGTCCTGATGCTTCATAAAACGACTCCAGAAACCTGCATTTCCGCGCCATCCTCACGCTGGGATCGCGTGCGATGGAGGGTCCCTCTCCCGTCCTCGAGCCCTCTGCGGAAATTGTGGCACTTCGTTGTACCGCGGAAGTCTTTAGCCCAGATCGGCGAAAAAGGCAATATCGGATTAAGCCCGGCATAATATCAGGTAATACCTGATATTATTAGCAATTATACTATATTAGAAGGAGGTTTTGTGGCCTTGCGGCCTCAGGGTATGGGGTACGGGGGCACTCAGAATGAGGATAAGAGATAAGACCTGAGATTGGCTTTCTTGTTCTTGATGCCCAGCTTGATCCGGATGTTGTCCCGATGAAAGTCGACAGCCCGGGCCGACACGCCCAGGATCTCCGCAATGTCCTTGCTCGTCTTCCCCTCCCGGATCAGGCTCGCCACCTGGATCTCCTTGGGCGTCAGGTTCAAGTACCGCGTGCCCAGGTTGCGCAGGAATGGCGAGAGGATATCCTGCAGGTGGTCGTCGACGATCTCCACGTAGGAGGCCTGCTCGTCCGTCAGCCTGCTCTTCCTGAGTTTTTCCACGTAGGGAACGACAAGTTTTTTCACGTTGGACAGGAGCCTTTCCTCCAGTTCGCTCTTGTCCTCTTCGCGGTGTTTGAGCAGGACGCGCAGTGCCGTGTTCATCTCTTCGAGATTCTCGGACTTGTGTTCCAGCTCTTCCTCGCGTTTCCTGAGGGCCTCTTCCATCCGGCGTCTCTCCGTGATATCGCGGATCGACTCGATGGCCCCGATGATATTTCCTGCCGAGTCCCTCAGCACGCTCGCCGTCCCGTGCAGGTAGACATCGCCCCCCCTGAGGGCCGGCATGTAAGCCTCCCCGATCAGGACCGTTTCGCCGCGTTCCGTCGAGACGTAGGTCCCCTCGTACCGCCTGTCGGGCTTCAGGGCAAGGTCGATGAGGATGGGCCTGCGCTCGCCGTAAAAGGGTATGGCATGCTCGTAATTCCCTTTGCCGATCATCTCCGCAGCCGCCACCCCCGTCATTTCCTCGATGGCCCGGTTCCAGGCGATAACCTTCCCGTCGCCGTCGATGACGAAGGTGGCGTCGGGCAGAAAATTGATCACGTCGCTGAGGAACCGCTCCGATTCCTTGAGCTTCTCCTCGGCCTGTTTGAGCACCGTGATGTCCATGAGGGAAGCCACGCTTTTTTTCGTCCCCGGGATGAGGGAGACCGTCATGGTGACATTGCGGATCCGGCCGCCGCGGTCATGGAACCTCACCTCGTAGCTGCGGGGCACCGATTCCGGGTCGATCCGCCGCTGGATATGGAAGGCCTTCATTCGCTCCAGGTCGTCGCTGTGGATGAACTCGGTCCATCTCCTCTTGCCCTCGATCTCGGCCTTGGATAAACCCGACTCCTTCTCGAACTCGTCATTCACCATGGAGATGGTCATGTCTTCATCGACGATCATCGTGGCGGTGCCCGTCGTTTCGAAGATCGCCCTGTAGCGCGCCTCCGAATCGGCGACGGCCCGCTGGGCCCGGAAGTGCTCCGTGATGTCGTCGACCATCTCGATAGCCGCCGTGACGCGGCCGTCCCGGTCCATCACGGGGGATGAGACGATCCGGTAATGCCTGACGTCGTCGCCGGAAGGCGTCTCGGTGACGGACTCGTGGACCTGCCCGTCCTGCAGGGTCATGGTCGTCGGGCACCAGGGGCAGATTTCGTCCCGGGACGGGGCGTTGAAGGCCCTGTGGCAGATGGGCTTTTGCGTCACGTCGATGTCGGGGAACCACTTCCTCATCTGCCGGTTCAGGGCGAGGATCTCCATGTTCGGGCTGATCAGGGAGATGCCGATCCCCACGTTGTCGATGACGCTGCTGTACCTCTCCTCCGAGGCAGCCAAGGCCTCCTCGGCCCGCCTGCGGTCGATGATCTCCTCGGTGAGCTGCCGGTTCTTCATCCGCAGCTCCGCCGTGCGGATCTCCACTTCGTGCTCGAGCCGGCCAAGGGCGTGCTTCAGGTCGCTCTCGGTCCGCTTGGTGTCGGTGACGTCCCGGATCAGGGCCTGCTTGGAGACGGAGCCGTCGGGATTGGAAATGGGCGTGTTGACGATGGAATACCAGCGCCGGTCCTTCGGGCTCTGGATCTCCCAGTGCACGGTCTCGCCGGCAAAGACCCGCTCGTTGATGCACCAGGGACAGACGTCTTCACGGTCGTGGAGCGCCTTGTAGCAGAGCTCCCCCGTGGCATCGCGGCCCGTCCGCGCGATGAGGCGCTCGTTCATGTACTCGATGCGGTAATCCCGGGAACAGACGTATATGAAGCCGTCGAAAGCATTGATCATGGCGCGAAGCCGTGCATCGGTCACAGCCTGACCCATGCCTTCGCCGTAGAGCACGCGCGTTTCGGAGGGGGTTCTTTTTCCTTTTTTCGCTTCCGTCTTCGCCACGGTTCCCCCCCTAATGCACGGGGTCCTGGGAGTTCGCCTCACTCGCTTTCAACTCCGACGGATCGGTCCCTTCGGCACGGTACTGCGTCAATTCCCAGCGATCGTCGACGCGACCGTAGCGCAGCACATATTCACCGCCGTCGTCGGCGCGCACCTTGAAGTAATCGTGGTCCTCGCCGTACCAGCGGTCCAGCAGATCCACCACCTCCCGCTTTTTCGAACCGATATGAAATCGCAGGGGCCTCTCGCAGGCCCGGTAACCGTCATAGCTCTCCACACGGATTTTCATGGCTGCATTCCCAAAAACGATTTTCCGGCCTTAATCGTATCAGCCTGAGGAAAAATGTCAAGGAGGGCCTCCGGCGCGGCGGCTGCATGCCGGGAGAAAGCGAGGAAAAGCCGCCCCTCGTTGTGAGCTTTATCTCTCCTGACGAAGAAATACAGGGTGGGGCCCCGGAACCATTCATTCCGGTCGCTTCATGACCGGGTCGCCCCTGCGTTCCACGGTAAACATATTCCCGTGGTTCCTGTCGGAAGATTTTGCGATCACGCACATGGAAAGAAAAATCATCCCGATGACTCCTCCCAGGAATATGCCTGCAACAAAAACGGCCATCTCTTCCTCCTTTATTCGATGCCCTGATGAATACCCCTGTGAGGTTCGACGATTCCCCCTCACCCCGACCTTCTCCCCCGGTGGGCAGAGTGAGATCAGGGTAGTGATTTTTCTGAGACGCCACGACGTGGTCAAGATTTCACGGTGCCGCCTTGCTGCCTGTTTGATGGAAGGAGGAAATGAACAGGGTGGGATGTAGTAGAAATGAGTTGAGAAAATCAAGCAAAAAGAGCTCGACAGGATGAAAATACGGAATGTCGTGTTGCAAAGTAATGGCATTGTTGCAATGGTTTCGACCTGCACACAGCTTCGTCGCCCTCAAGGCTCCGCAGACCGCACCCTCGCGAAGTGAAATGACGCCGCACAAAACAGCGGCGGACGGATCTGCTGTTTGTGTCGCAATGAAATCTATCGGGGAAGGAAGGATGATCTGGCCCTGAAATGCCTCTCTTGCGGAGGGGCATGGAAGAGAGGGGGAAGACAGAACGGATCGGCCTGCCTTCCCCTTCCTTTCACGGGTTATGCTTTCGGTTCTTCGGCATGCATCACCTTGTCGACGATCATCGTCAAGGCCCCGTCTCCGACGACATTCGTGGCCGTCCCGAAGGAATCCTGGATCATGAACAGGGCAACCATGAGCCCCAGACCCGACTGGTCCAATCCCAGAGCACTTTCCAGGATGCCCAGCGCCGCCGTGACCGAACCTCCCGGCACCCCGACAGCCGCCACCTCGATGAACCCGAGGAGGATGATGAAGGGCAGGAACGTTTCCAGGGATGGGGTTTGCCCCTTCGTTAAAATGGTTACGACCATGGCGGACATGGTGATGGCGGCCGCAGCCCCCGGCAGATGGGCAACGTTGAACAGGGGGATGCAGAAATTGACCGATTCCTTCTTGAGGAAGGGAACCTTGTGGGCGCACTCCAGTGCCACGGGTAGGGTCGCCGCGCTCGACATCGTCCCCATTGCCGTGAAGTAGGCCGGAAGCATGGTTTTCAGGACAAAAAACGCGTTTTTGCGTGTATAAATCGCGGCAATCGTATAGAGAACGGCAAGCCAGACCCACTGCGTCGGGATGATCAGCAGGAGGACCATGAAAAAGGCCTTGATGGTGGGGATCAGTTGTCCCTTGGCCGTGATGTCCATGAACACGGCGGCGACGAAATAGGGAAACACGGGGATCAATCCGTGCCGGATGAGATCGGCGATGATGCCGTTGAATTCCTGGATGAAACCGGTGATCGTCGGGCTCTTGATCCGCGTGATCCCCAGGCCCAGGATGATGGCAAAGACCAGGGCCCCCATGATGGAAATGGCCGCCGGGATCTCGATTCGCAGATAGGGCGTGATCTTTACGGCCGAAGCCACAGAACCCGGGGCGATCCCCAGGTGGGGAAGAAATGCAGAGGCGACGGAGAAACCCAGAAGTTCTGCGCAAATGGTGGAAACATAGGCCAGGATGAGCCCCACCAACAGGGCTTTACCGGCATTTTTGCCGAACTCGGCAACCCCTTTTGCCACAAAGGCGATAATGAGAAGGGGAATCACAAACCGGATGTACTGCCCCAGGACAAATCCGATGCTCGATAATATTTTAATCAGGGGCATCGGCGAGAATAAACCCAGCAGAATACCCACCACGATTCCTACGACGATTTTCAGTATGAGCCCCATTGTGTTCTCTCCTCCAAGATTTTTTATTCCCTGCCCGCATCAAATATCCAAACAGTTTTCGAACCCGGATCCTCACCCCCTTTACGCAAAGCCTTTTTCCATAAAACGATTCCTCTGCACATTGATATTCGATTCAGGCCCGCGGCCTCTCCCGGAGCACGTTGCCGATCGTATCCAGGATGAACGAGACATCGCGGGACAGGATATCATTGTGGGTCACCATCCGGAGCGTATGCTCCGAACAGACTTTGACCTTGATCCCGCAGCCGTTCAGCCGATCCGAGAAGGGGGAGGCTTTCCATCTTGCGGGGCTTACATCCAGATTGACGATATTGGTGAGGACACCCCCCCGGTCAACCCGGATGCCCAGCGCTTCGAGGCCCAATCTCATCTTCTCGGCATTCTCGTGATCTTCCGGCAATCGCTCAACCATCTTCGTCAGGGCAAGGATGCCGGGGGCGGCGATCACTCCCGCCTGTCTCATGCCGCCTCCGATCCTCTGCCGCATCCGCCTGGCCTCGTCGATAAAATCCCTGGAACCGACCAGCATGGAGCCAAGAGGAGCCGCCAGGCCCTTGCAGAGACAGACATCCACGGCGTCACAGAAGCTCACCAGATCGGCGACAGTCGTGTTCAAGGCAACGGCTGCATTGAAAATCCTCGCACCGTCCATGAAGATGGGGAGATCGTGTTTCTGCGCAATGGCGATGGTATCCGCATACCGGTTCTTTTCAACGGCCAGCCCCCTGTTGAGGTGAAAGGTGTTTTCCAGACAGATCAGGCGGGTCCTGGCTCTCTGAACACCGGGCGGCATGATCGCCTCGCCGAGTTCCCCCGTGTCGTAGGTTCCGGAATCGCTTTTCAGGGGCCGCGGCTGGGCCCCCGACAGCGCGGAGATCCCCCCTGTTTCCAGATTATAAAGATGGGAATCGGCAAACACGACGATTTCATCGCCGGGTTTCGCATAGACCATGACCGCAATCTCGTTGCTCATCGTTCCCGAGATCGTCAGCAGCGCCGCCTCTTTTCCGAAAATCTCCGCTGCGAGCGCTTCGAGCCGGATGACCGTGGGATCGTCCCTCAGGATATCGTCTCCGACGACAGCGTTTTTCATCGCCTCCCGCATTTCAGCGGTGGGTTTCGTTACCGTATCGCTTCTCAGGTCAAGGATTCTTTCCATAACGTTCCCCCAACGATTTAACCCGGTTGCCTTCTTCCATTCCTGTTGCCGGTCTTGCCGTTTTCCCGGTATGGACCCGGCTCCGGGTCATTTATCACATCCCGACCGAAAATGCCGCACTTTGATGCATACCCAGCAACCGGGTTTTCGCGTAAAAAAAGGGCCTCTCTTGTGGAGAGGCCCGGAGAGGGATGAAAAGGGAGAGAGGTTGGGGTTCTGGTTATAGATTCGCTGGCTTGATAACGTAAACGGCCCGTGGCCCCATTCGGTTGACAACCTTTGTCTATCTGTTTTTTCTCTTGAAGTAATTCCTCTTTTCGTCGGGCGTCATGGAGCGGAACTTCTGCTTCGTGTCCTGGCGCTGCTCAGGCGTCATCTGCTGATACTTCTCACGGATCGTCCGGCGCTCCTCCTGGGGGAGTTCCCGGTACCACTTCGACCGCTCGCGGATGCGCTGCTGCTCATCGGGCGGGAGTTTCTTGAACTCCTCGTGGCGCTTGCGGATCGTATCCTTGCGCTCGGGGGGAAGCTCGCGCCATTTCTGGTATCGCTGATTGGCCTGATCCCGCTCGGCCGGCGTCATCTGCTGCCAGCGGTCGGCGCCCTTCCGGATGCGGTCCTGGCGCTCGGGCGACATGCTGTTCCAGCGGTCCTGGAAGGGTTTGAGCGTTTTCTGCTCCTCTGGGGTAAGCCGATCCCAGGTGGTGCCGCCGGACTGACCCCAGGCAAACCCCGCGAGAAACAGGATGAACACCGCCACGAGGATTGCGATCCGTCTATTCATTTCCGACATCCTTTTCGCTGGGTTTCTCCTTTATACGGAACCATTTCTTTTTTTCGGCCTGTTTTCCGTTTTCGTTCTGTCCGTTTCGAGCTGCTCGAGAGCGAGGGGGTCCAGCGCCTTTTTCCCGTCGAGGCTAGCTGCTGCTGCCGTTGCCCGTGCCCGCGAGCCACTCGTAGAAGTCCAAATCCTCATAAATATCGATATTGTCCACGCTGTCCACATTGAGCACGATCTCGATATCGTCGGCATTTTTTACAGGCAGCTCCTGCCTCGGTGTGTCGACCCAGATCGTGAAAACCACTACCGCGGCAGCAGCCGTGGCAAAGGCCCCGGCCCGCATCCAGTTCGGAATCCGGAAAAACCCCCGCCCGCGTGCGTCTGCGACCTCGACGGCCCTCACGCGTGCGTCGCGAAGCCGCGAAAGCGTTCCGGCATCGAGATGCTCCTCACTTGCCAGGAAGCCCTGCCGGGCTTTCTCCAGGAAGCGTGCCTCTTTTTCGCTGAGCTTCTCGTTCATGACTGAAATTCCTCCAGCTTAATCTGCAGGGCATGTACTGCCCGGGAGTAATGCGTCTTGACGCTGCCCTCCGAGCATCCCATGGCCAGTGCCGTCTGGGCCGTGTCGAACCCTTCCCAGGCACGAAGGACGAAGGCCTGCTGCTGTCTCAGCGGAAGTTTCCTCAGGGCCGCCTGCAGGGCCCCGGTGAATTCCTGCCTCATGACCCCCTCGGCCGGGTCCGGCGAGGTCGAATCCGCCACCCGGGCCATGGGGTCTTCTTCATCGGCCTCATCGTCCCGGGGTTTGCCGAACCAGTCGTGGAACCGCCGCCGGACGGCTGTCCGTCGATACCAGTCGGTGATCCTGCTGTGCAGGATCTTGTAGAACAGGACGTTCCACTCCCCCTCGGGCCGATTGGCGTATAGCCGGGCAAAGTTAAACATCGTGTCCTGCACGATGTCGAGGGCATCGTCAGGACTCCCCGAGGCCATCCGGGCCATCCCGAACGCCCGCCTTTCCACCTGGGCCAGGAACCGGTTCAGTGCCGCGCTTTGGTCCAGACTCTTGTCTCCCCGCCCCCTCGGCGACAGGCAGCCGCAAGGAAGCATTCATTTGTTTAAACGTACAGGTTATCGTTTGGTTGACACAAATACTTCACATTCTCAGGACCTTGGCGCCCCGGATCTTCCGTTCCTTCAGATCGATAAGGGCGCCGTTCGCCCCGGCAAGCGGATACCCCTGCACCTCCGGCAGCAGGGGAATCGCAGCGGCCAGTTCCAGGAACTCCCCGACATCGGCCCTCGTCACGTTGGCGACGCTCTTGATCTCCTTCTCGAGCCAGAGATGGACAGGATAGTCCAGCTGCAAAAGCCGGTCCCGGTCGCCGTCCTCCTTGCGGATTGCGTTGATCACGAGCCGGCCCCCGCTTTTGAGATTCTTCAGCGCCTCCACGACGGGCCCCCAGGCAGGGGTGGTGTCGATGACTGCATCGCAGGGCTCCGGCGGCCGCTCGGCCGGATCCCCCGCCCAGGCGGCGCCCAGTTCCCGGGCAAAAACTCTCTCTGCCTCGCTCCGGGCAAAAACAAAGATCTTCGACCGGGGGTATTTGTGCCAGGCGGCCTTTAGGACGAGGTGCCCCGAGGCCCCGAAGCCGGTAAGCCCCAGGGTCTGCCCGTCGCGAAGGCCCGCAAGCCGCAGCGACCTCCAGCCGACGGACCCTGCACAGAGAAGCGGTGCGGCCTGCTCATCAGAGAATACCCCCGGTATGGAGTGGACAAAGCCCTCGGGCACGACCATGAACTCGGCGTAACCGCCGTTTGCGTCACGTCCCGTTGCCCGGAAACCGGGACAGAGGTTCTCATGACCGCCGAGACAGTGCTCACAGGCCCCGCAGGCCGAAAAGATCCAGGCCACCCCTACCCGGGCCCCGACGGGAAAGCGCCTCGCCCCGGGGCCATTCTCCACGACCCGGCCCACAACCTGGTGGCCCGGGATGACCGGAAGTCGGGGCGGGGGGGTCCGCCCCTCGATTTCGTCGAGCTCCGTGTGGCACACCCCGCAAGCCGTAACCTGGATCAGTGTCTCCCCGTCGCTTGGCCGGGGCACCGGGAGTTCCACGAGGCGAAGCGGCTCGCTGACTTCGGCCATGTTCACAATTCTCTCGAGGATCATCGCTCTCATGATAAAACCCCTCGGCGCAAAGGACTGCCCGTTGCTTCGGACCCGGATTATAGCCCTGCCGGAACGTCATTTCACGCAAAAAGCGCATGGAGTCTCCGGCACACATTTTGCTAGTATATCGGGTAGAGCTTCTGATCTTGACCATAATACGTAAGGCCTAAGGAGAGTCGCAATGCAGAGGGGCTGTCTCACGAAGGACGACGTAGAGAGATTCGAAGGTGAACTGGGAAAGCTCATCGTGGTGAAGAAGGCCCTCGAGCTGGCCCTCATCAATCCCGCGATCAAGGATGATCAGAAACAGATGTACGGCCTGGCGCTCACGCAGTGCGAGCGGACCCTGAGGGAGTTCCGGCGCGCGCTGATCGCCATGAAGGTCGGCCTGGCCCGCTGGGCCTCAAAGGGGCAGATCGAGCAGGCGGCCTGAACCCGTCCCAACGTCATTCGTCCCGGTTGCAGCCCGCCGCTTGAAGGAAAGCTTCAGAATCTCCGCCTGCAAAGATCGGAAGAGCGGAAGCTCGGAAGATCGGACGGCAAAGAAACAACACTGCAGAATCATTTTTCATTATCCGCTCTTCTGCTCCTCCGAGCCTCCTGATTTCCAGTTTTTTCATGCTTTTCCTTTTCTATCCTCACGGAGGCGGCATTGCCCGCCTGCCGGAGACGGGGTTGCAATCTGCCCGATTTGTGGTATCTTGTCCCCTCGTAATTTTGGGAGGTATGTGTTCCATGCCAAATATCGGACTGCCCGAACTGATTATCATCGTTGTCATCGCGCTGGTCTTCTTCGGCCCCGGCAAGCTCCCCGAAATGGGAAGCGCCGTGGGGAAGGCCATCCGCGGCTTCAAGAAATCCATGTCTGACCCCGACAACAAGACGGAAAAGGAACCGGAGAAGACGGGGAAGCCATGACGATCTTTCGCCTCACGCGATCTTTTTTCAGCCGGATCCTGCATGTCGTCAATCAGGATCCTGCCTCCGGGCATGAAACTGCCTGCGGGCACTCGAAGCCCACCGGCCCCGACGACATCGCCGGCGGACAGGCCGTCATCGAGGGGGTCATGATGCGCCACGGCAACCGGATCGCCGTGGCCGTGCGCACACCCGCCAAAGACATCGTCATCAAGGAACAGGACTACATCCCCTTCACGAAGCGCTACCCCGTGCTGGGCATCCGAATCGTCCGCGGCGCTGTGACGCTCGTGGAGATGATGATCCTCGGCATCAAGACTCTCCTTTACTCCGCCGAGGTCGCCATGCCGGAAGGGGAGAAAAAACCGCAGGGCTGGGAGATCGCGCTTTCGCTCTGCCTGAGCTTCAGCATGGCGCTGACCCTTTTCGTCCTGATCCCGGCATACTGCTTCGCATTCCTGCGGGACTTCATCGAGAACACGATCCTGCTCAACATCGTCGAAGGCATTATCCGGCTCGGGATCTTCCTCGCCTTCCTGACCACGACCCTGCTCATGGCGGACATGCGGCGCGTCTTCATGTACCACGGGGCCGAGCACAAGACCGTTTTCGCCTGGGAGCACGGCCAGGATCTCACCGTCGAGAACATCAAGCACTTCTCGACACGTCACCCCCGCTGCGGCACGAGCTTCATCCTGGTGGTGTTCGTGATCTCGATCCTGGTCTTCTCGCTGCTGGGACGGCCCGACTTCCTGACGAGGGTCGCCTACAAGCTTTCGCTCTTCCCCGTCATCGCGGGGATTTCCTACGAGATCATCCGGTTCAGCGGGAAGCACAAGGACAAAGGCTGGGTGCAGATGATCAGCTGGCCGGGGCTTCTGCTGCAGAAGATCACGACGCGCGAGCCCACCGACGACCAGATCGAGGTGGCGGTGGCGGCGATGAAGAAAGTCATTTGAGAAGTGTCTGAGTGTCTGAGTGAAAAACAAGATCCCTTCCTTCACTTTGACACTTTTATCACTCATTCACTGTATTCCTGCTCCTGCAGCCAATCCCCATGCTCGCCTTGCGCCTGGCAGAAAGCTACTGCAAGCGAATCTCCACGGTGCCCGTTTTTTCGGGGTGCCTGCCGGTGACCGTGGCGTAGAAGCAGAGAATTTCGGCCATGTCGGCCTCGAAATCGCCGGTGGGATGCAGGATGGGCCCGAGCCCCCCCTCCTTGCGGGCATAGTCCAGGAAGGCCAGCACCAGGGGCACGCCGGCCCCGCAGGCGATGTGATAGAACCCTGTCTTCCAGCGGGTGACCTTCTTCCGGGTCCCCTCGGGCGCGATCAGCAGCACCAGTTCCGCCCGCCTTTTCAGCTCTTCGACCATCTGGGTCACCACGTCCGTCGACTTCGTCCGGTCGATGGGGATCGCCCCCAGCCATCTCATAACCCCCCGGAAGGGCCATCGGAAGGCGGTGTGCTTGACGAGCCAGTGCGCCTTGAACCGGAAGGCGAACGCCATGGCAAGCGCGATCGGCGCATCCCAGTTGGAGGTGTGAGGGGCCGCGATCATGACGCAGCGGGGAATGTCGGACAGGCTGCCGACCCTTCGCCACCCAGTGATTTTCAGATAAAATTTCGACAACCCGCACAGCAGGCCGCCCCAAAAAGGACTCTCGAACACGGTTTCAGCCATGGATACCCCTCGCGTCATCCTGATAAAGAAAAAACCAAGTTAGCCACTAATAACGGAAAGGACCATTTGTCAAGCCCGATTCCGCAAGCGGTTTTCGCACGTCCGATTTGGCTTGAAAGCGACGGGGTTTTGTGCAAGGGTGTGCCCCGTCAATGGTGTCCATCCGACCCGTCAGGGCCGAATCGGGAACCGGGGAGGAACCAATGAGAGACACACACCTGGCCCGCATGGTCCACAACCAGGCCGCCCGTTACGGGACCAAGACCGCCCTTCGATACAAATCTGGCGATCACTGGCACGACCTGTCCTACCACCGCCTCGGGGAGTTCATCCGCACTGCCGCGAAGGCCCTCCTGGAACTTGGCGTCCGGAAGGGCGAGATGGTGGGCATCTACTCGGGAAACCGCCCCGAGTGGACCATCGCCGACTTTGCGATCCTGAGCGCCGGCGCCGTCTCCGTGCCCATCTATGCCACCAGCACGGCCGGGCAGGCCGGCTACATCGTCCACGACGCCGATATCCGGATCGTGTTCGCGGGGAACCAGACCCAGTACGATCGAATCGCAAATATTCCGGAGCAATCTTCGTCCCCGGCGGTGATCATCGTGTTCGACACAGAGGTGGATCTGCGGGGAAACCCGAGGGGAATCTCCTGGCGGGACTTCCTGGAAAAAGGACGGGCTTCGGCGCGGGATGCCGAACTCGACGAAAGGCTTCAGAGCGCATCCACGGACGATCTGGCCACGCTCATCTACACCTCGGGCACGACCGGGGAGCCCAAGGGCGTCATGCTCCACCACTCGAACTTCCACCATTCCTTCATCGCCCACGACAGGCGCCTCAACGTGAGCGACCGCGACCTGTCGCTGTGCTTCCTGCCCCTGGCCCACGTCTACGAGCGGGCCTGGAGCTACTACGTGATCGGTCACGGCATGACGAATGCCTACGTGGATGACATGTCGAAAGTGATCGATTACCTCCGGGAAATCAAGCCCACGATCATGTGCGCCGTGCCCCGTTTCTACGAAAAGATCTACATGTCCGTCTTCGAAAAGCTCGATGCCGACGAGCCCTGGCGCAAGAAACTCTTTCTCTGGGCCCTCGGCGTGGGAGAGGCGGTCTATCTGCGCAGGAAGGAAAAACAGCTCCTGACTCCCGCGCTGTGGTTCAAGTGGCTGGCGGCCGAGGCCCTCGTCCTGAGAAAACTGCAGGGCGTCGTGGGGGGGAGGATCCGGTTTCTTCCCTGCGCCGGGGCGCCGCTCGCCAGGAAGATCGAGGAGTTCTTCCACTCGGCCGGCATTCACATCACATACGGCTACGGCCTCACGGAGACGACGGCCACCGTCACCTGCCACGAGGACTATCACTTCAGGCCGGGTACCGTGGGAAAGCCCATAGACGGGGTAGAGGTGAAAATCGCGCCCAGCGGTGAGATCCTCGTCCGGGGCAAAACGGTCATGTCGGGCTATTACCGGAAACCGGAGGCCACGGCCGAGGCCTTCGAGGACGGCTGGCTCAAGACGGGCGATGTGGGCGTCCTGGAGGACGCGTACCTGACGATCACGGACCGCATCAAGGAGCTCATGAAAACCTCCGGCGGCAAATATATCGCCCCCCAGTACGTTGAATCGACGCTGGCCGGCGACCCCTACATCGAACAGCTCATCGTCATCGCAGACGGCCGGCCCTATGCCACGGCACTCATCGTCCCCGCCTTCGATGCGCTGGAGGCCTACGCGAAGACCTGGAACATCGCCTACTCATCCCGTGAGGAGCTGGTGAGGGACCCGATCCTCATGCGCTTTTTCGAGGGGCGGATCGAAGCCCGCCAGAAGGACCTGGCGGGGTACGAGAAGGTGAAGCGGATCGCGCTGCTGCCCCGGCCCTTCAGCCAGGAGGCAGGCGAGATGACGCCGACCCTGAAGGTCAGGCGACGCGTCATCATCGAGAGATATCACGACCTGATCGACGCGATGTATGCACGGGAAAAAGAGGCCACAACCCCCGCATCCGAATCGGATCTCGCCTTCTCGGCACCCTGAGCGTTCATCGAGCCGCAGACAAGAAAAATCCCCCTTTCATCCCCCTTTTATAAAGGGGGACAGAGGGGGATTTTTGCATCTTCCTTCCCTAACCCCGAGACCCTATACCCGATACCCTTCTTTTCTCATTCCGCGATCACTTTTCGGATCAGCGCAAAGAGGTAGGCCACCTCCGCCTCGTCGAGCCCGCCCGCAAATTCGACGACGGCCTTGTCGCTTCGAGCCACAATCCCCTTGGCCCCCTTCATCTTCATCAGAGAAAGGAGAAACCGGGGGACCGGACGCCCGTCGGGCATCCGGGGGGTCCCCGTGTTGCCCAGCGGAACATTTTTCATCCCGGGCACTTCGATCGTTTCCATGAGGGAGCGGGTTGTGGGCGCCACGAGGTCCTCCAGTTCATCGACGGGGATCTCGACGGCAGATCGCTTTCCCTGTTTCAGCGCCTCGACGCGCAGAAAGGCCTTCGTGATGGTGATCCGCTCGAACTGGTTCTTCAGCCGAAGCACGTTCAGCAGTGCCGACACGACGGGACCTGCGATGAAGAAAAGGCCGATGAACCCCAGAGCGACATACCGAATGAAGTCGGGCATGGGAAGGGTGAGAATCGCCGGCAGGAAAAACCAGGCCACGGCCCCTGCGAAGGCAACGGGAAAGAACACGGGTATATAATGGAGCCCGCTTATCGGCGGCCCGGGGATGTGGAAGATATATCCGCCGCCTGTTCGTTCCACCCGCGTGCGCATCCCGGGGGGCTCGGGCGGCACGGCGGCAGCCGCTTCGCCCGTGCGACGCGCCCGGTCGCGGTACGGTTCATCGAGATGGTCCGGGTCGCGCGTGACCCGCTCGCCCGTCGACGAATCTGCGAGGGGCTTTCTCAGAAACCTCGAGAGTTCCTCGGCCACCTGTCTCGCTTCGGCGAAGTCGACAGGTTGCACAACAACGATGGACTTGGCGATCCCCTCGCCGGATAGACAAACCGGCCAGGTGGCCGCCGAGTCGCTGTCGCCCGCACTGAAGTTCATCTCCACCTGACGGATCGCATCGAGCATGGTTTCTGTGCGCTTCATGGGCACGAGCAGGCCGTACCACTGGGTGATTCGACCCCTGCCGCGGTCCAGGATGATGCCGCTGCGCCCGAAGACGAGACCGGCCCCGACGGCGGCGAACACCGAGCCGAAGAGGACGACGAAAACGGCAGGCAGGGGCCCCGGCGAGCCCTCCATGGGGATGATCCCCAGGGGAATCTGCATGACAAAAAGGCCTGCCAGAAGGAAGGGCAGGCCGAAGATCGAAAGGCAGCCGCCCCCGCTGCGGAATTCGAGGGTACCCGCATCCCTGTAAGTGAAGGGGCCTTTTTTTCCGCCCATGCGGGCCTGGTTGATAAAGCCCATGGTTGAACTCCTCGGATGCCTTTTTTTATACTGCTCTGGCTGCTGTTACTTTTTCTCTCACCCGGGACTTACACCCTGTTTTATGGCAGCGTGAACCTTCGCAAAACGGTATACACCAGGACGAAGGGCGGGAAAAGGGGGAAATGAAAAATCGATAGCTGCCTATCTTGCCGGAACCATGAAATAATTAAAAATATTCGCCTGCCTTTATTTTTTTCTTGACAAATAGAACGATCGTTCTATAAACTACAGGAGCGAGGACCGAGGCAACAAACAAAAAAACCTCGAGCCTCGTACCCCGATCCTCGATCCTGCGAATGGATATGAGCACATGAGAGGAAACAGGACCCTCAAGAGCGTTGAGAAGGATATTGCCGGGTTCTACCGGGACCAGAGGCGTATGCCTACCTACTCGGAGATGATGACCCTTCTGGGGGTTCGTTCCAAGGCCGTTGTCCACTTCTGGGTGCGGAAGCTGCTGGCCGAGGGGGTCCTGGAAAAGGATCCCCGGGGATTCCTGCACCCCTCGCGCAGGGCCTTCGGCCTGCCCATGGTGGGAGACGTGGCCGCGGGGTTTCCATCCCCTGCCGAGGAAGAACTCAGGGACGTCATCTCCTTCGACGAGTACCTCATCACGAAACCCGGCACATCTTTTCTGCTGCGGGTGTCGGGGGACTCCATGATCGACGAGGGGATCCACCAGGGCGATCTGGTCGTTATCGAAAAAGGCCGCGAGCCGAAATCGGGCGACATCGTGATCGCCGAGGTCGACGGCGAGTGGACACTCAAATTCTTCCGCAATAAGGGGAAGGACGTATTCCTGGAGGCGGCCAATCCGAAGTACCCGCCCATCCGCGCCCGGTCTGAGCTGCGGGTCGGGGGCGTGGTGAGCGCGGTCATCCGAAAATACCCGGGCTGACGGTCTCCCTGACGACCGGACCGGCAGCACCTTGACAAGATAAATACACTTCAAAGGAGTCAATGATGAATACGACGGTTATCGATCCTATAAGCGGCGCTGAAGACTTCAGAGGGCTTCGGGTCAGAAAGGCCTCCCACCGGGTATCCCCTATCCGCCGCTTCAGGAACTTCATCGAATTGAGTGACTGGGATGAAACGGTGATCCGACACGGCAGGGAGATCGACATCTTCTGCTGGTTACTCGCCGGGGGAACGGCTGCATTGCTGCTGCCGGTGTGCTTCCTCGTCATGAAAGGCTAGCAGGCTGTTGACCGGGGGCGCATCCCGTCAGGAGGCGCAATCATGTCAGGTTCTTTCCCTGCCGGGGCGCCCCGCTGTGTGGAATTAGGCGCCAAAAGCAACCGTCTGCGGCGTTTCCCTCGTCCTTCGTCGGTCGACGTACGCTTAGTACGCCTCCCTCCTCAGGACTTCGGGGGCCTTGCATCCGGTCGCTTTTGAACAGCCTGGCTTACGGCCGAGGCGTGCGGAGTGAATCCCGTCTCTGCCAGGATCGCCGAGAACTCATCCGTGTTGAAGGATGTCCATGTAAATGACGTTTTGTCTTCTTTCTGCCTGAGCCAATCCGTTGAAAAAAAATAAACTGCCTTGGCGAGAATTTTGGTGGACGTGCTATAAAGACAGAAAATCAAACCCCGCATCTTATGCGGATCCATCTAATGATCGTTATGTGAAGAAATATGAGGGTCAAAGTAAGGCCGCCGACAGTGCATATGCTTTGTGGTTTTATCTGTTCGGGTAAGACGACATTAGCACGACAGCTAGAAAGAGAATTGAAGGCCATTACCTTTTGTCCGGACGAATGGATGGTTCAATTGTTTGGGCAGGAGCATTCGGACCAATGCGGTATTACATACGTGCCTGCAGTTCGTGCCCTCATGTCCGGAACGTATGAGCAATTATTGAAATTGAAAATAGACGTTATTCTGGATGACGGCTTTTGGAGAAAAGCTGACCGCGATAATATGCGAAAACGTGCTGCCGAACTAGGGGTACAATCTCTTTCTTGCCTGCCCCAAGGACACTTTTATGCAACGGCTCCAAAAGAGAAACACTGAACGCAAACCCGATTCTCTCGTTGTTTCTGAAGCGAAGTTTGAGGATTCATGGAAATATTTTGAGCCTCCAGGAGCTGATGAGGAATTTGAGCTTGTTGAAACCAACCCATAACCACCAGCATGCGCCAGATCGGCAGCAAACGGCGCCTGCCTCCCGGTGATGGCCCCATTATTGATTCCTTCGCGGCTTACTTGCGGAAAAAGAAATACTCGTGGCAGTCCTTTGGGCCGTCGAGGTCCCGCTCGGAACCCAGCAGGGTAAAGCCTGTCTCGGAAAGCAGCGCCGAGAACTCCGCCGTGGTGAAGGATGTCATGTAGATGACATTTTTCGCATAGTCACCATCCTTCTGTCTGAGCTTCTCGGACCCGTCAAAGTAGCGCACCTGCACAAAGCCGCGGCCCCCCTCGCGCATGAGGCCCGCAGCGGTCTCCAGGACCTCTTTCGTGTAGGCTTTCGAGGGGAAGTGCTGAAAGACGGCGACGGAAAAGAAGAAGTCGACGGCTTTACGTCCAACGCGATCCAGCCCCTGCCTCGGGCGGGCCGCGTCGACGAGAACCGTCTCAAAATTGGAAAGGCCGCCTCGGTTCAGCTGCCGTGTGCACTCGTCGAGAGTGGGCTGTGAGATGTCGACACCGACGACACGGCGAAAATGGCGGCACAGGGCGCTCATATTTGCCCCGCCGCCGCATCCCCAGTCCAGGGCTGACTTTGAAGCGAAGCCCCCGGCCGCCTCCGACGGTGCAAACTGTTGGAAGAAGGTTTCGACCAGGCCGAAGTTGAACTCCCCGTACTCGAGCCATCTCTGTCGCGGCCACCGTGCCGAACCGGCCCAGTGGGAATGGTCCTGCACACGCTCGTCATGCCGGCTCAGGTTCCAGTACAGACCCGCATCCTTCTCGAGGGATCTCTTCATGCAGTAAAAACCCTTTTATTGGTTGATTGGGAATTGGGAACGGGGAATTGGGTATTGGGTATTGGAAAATCCCGAATCCCCCCTTTCTTTACTCAGTCAATTCTTGTTCTTCCACATAACACGTAACACATAACACTTCTTCACTGGCCACTGGTCACTGCTTTATGTCCAGGTAATCGGCATCCTCCGCCGTGATCTTGTCCCGTTCGGCCTGGCCGCCCTGTACGGGCAGTATGACCGAGACTGTCACATCGGGCCTCATCGTCGCGATCTGGCGGGGGATGGCCCGCTTCCAGGCATGCACGGTGCCCGCAAGGATGACGATCCGGCTGCCGGGGTTTTTGTCCAGGTACTCGAGTGCATAGATCGCCATGGCCGTGTCCCAGACCATCTGCGCTTCGCAGAAATGGTCGAAGGAGCGCCCCGATGCGTGGGCGTGCTCCGTGAACGTTCTACGGATGAACGACCGGTAGGCTTCGTCCAGGGTGCAGGAAAGCCCCGGAGGGAGTTTTTTTCTTTCGGCTTCCGTAAGCGAGGCGAAACCCTCGCGCGCCACTTTCGAGATGATATCCCGCGGCACGTTGAGGCCCACCAGGGGGATCCTCTTCTGCCGTGTATAGAGGAAAATGTCCCGGTAGAGAAGCCAGGGCATCCCCCAGTTTTCACGGTAGAGCGCTTCGAATTGCTCCGTCGGCATCCCCCAGCGCCACCACTTGTCCAACAGCTCCTGGCTTTCGGCCCTGAACATCTCGAGACCGACCGCCAGCGGAGCACCGCCTTCGTACAGCGTCCTGATGATCTTGAGCTGCAGGTCATGGTGGGACTGGTTGTCATGGGTTTCGCCGATGACGACAACCCGGCTCTTCGACACCTCCCCGACCATCCGGTCGAAGGGAATCGTCGCCCGGTCCTTCAGCCGCACGACGTCACCGTCCTGGCAGCTTGCAAGGAAGGGCATTGCAATGACGATAAGCAGGCAAAGGAAAAGGCTGCGGACGCGGATCATGGGACTTCCCTCGGTTTCGCTGCAATGGTTATGTGTCGGGATGGTTCCTGTTGTCAAGCAGACTCTCGATCAATGCTTCCTGTATGGATGAGCCGGAATAGATCGCACACATTGAGCGAAAGCACTCCGGCCCGAAGAGAACCAGGGTTTCAAAATTTTCGTGTGAGAGAATTTCCCGGGCGGGGAAATAAAGCCGTCCGATGGTAGAAGAAATGAAGGGTGGTTTCTCAGGGGCGGCTCATTCCTACGGGTGTCATAATTTCCGACACCACAGCGAGGAATTGCAATCATTACGTAAATTTAACTTGACAAAAATCATTAACGACATTAGTGAAATATACGTTGCATCGGTTATATCCGATGATTGCATTGCACATGATGCAATCGATATATAGATCGAATGTAGAAGAAATGTAGAACGGCTACCAGACCAGCGCCTTCAATTCGTCCCGATTCAGCACGGGACATGGAGGGCTGACAAGGGGAGGTGGTTGCCATTTACAAGAAAAAATGGTCCCGTCAGTTTCTTGGATTCTTTGCTGTTACGATGCGCTGGCCGATCCTTTTTTTGCTGACGCTCGGCAGAGTTTTCAACTTCAATTGCATCTTCACCGTTTACCCCGGCTCCCAGCGAGATGTGGACGGGTATTTCCCGAAGGGGCTGAAGTGGTTTCTAAAACCCATCGCCTCGGGCAAGCCTTTTGTCGCCGGCATGATCACCACCGGAAACGGCCTTGGACGGGGCTTGGTGCTGGCTGTGCCGAACAGCATTGACCAGATTCGTACCGACAAACAACTCGTCGGGAAAATTATGAAGCGCCTCAATTTCACCCGGCATCTCACCGGCGCGAAGACCATCGCCATAGCGGGCCAGGGACCGCGCTACTTCAAATCACACCATCCCTACACAAAACCATTCGTTTACGGCCTTCGGGGAAGAGTGTTCTCCGTGGTGGAAACCGTCGAGCGTATCATGGAGAAGCATCAGCTCGAAAAAGGCAAGACGACCATCGCCATCCTGGGTGTGGGGGAGATCGGCGAAGCGATCATCGAGAATCTGAGAGAAAAAGGAGTGCAGGCCGTCGGCATCGACATCCAGGTCAAAGACGGACGAGTGGTGCTTTGCAGCGAAGGGATGAACAGACTGAGAGAGGCGGATTTGGTTGTTGTCCAAACCCCCCGGGGTGATGATGTGGTGCCCTACTACGCGGACCTGAAGAAAACGGCGATCCTGGTGGACGATGCTCATCCCCGGATCACCGTAAAGCCCGGCGAGGTCAGATTCTACAAGGTCGCCATCGGCCGGCCCGGCGTCCAGTTTCGGCCACCCCTGCCGGGCTATGAACACTATTGGATACCCGGCTGCGTCCAGGAGTCCATGGTCGTTGCCGAAACGGGAAATCACGACCTGTCGCAGGAGGAATTCAACGAGCGGGCAAAGAAACTGGGTTTTTTTGCCCACCTGATCGACGACCGCTAGCGCACGCCTTGACGGCCAGTACAGTTGATGGGTTGATTAGTTAATAAGTTGAGCGGGGAAATCGCCTTATTACGTCATCCACTGGTTTTTCCCGCTAGTCACTAGCCACAAATCACTTCTTCACTCGCGCTTTGCGCGAACCCTATACCCTATACCCTGTCCCCTATACCCTTTCCCCTCTGTTCGTCTCCGTTCGAAACCCCGATGCGGTCGATGGTCGTCAGCACCTTGAGCCCGTCAAAGTCCACGTAGAAACCCCCGTCTCTGGCCGCGATGCCCATTGCCTTCTCATCGCCCGCCTCGGCCGCCGCCGAGTTGCAGATCCCGACGCTGGCGAAATAACACAGGGCATTGTTCCGCTCGGCGTGTTCCAGGTTGTAGAAAACCTCCCTGTCGTCGGCCAGCTTCCCCTTGTTCGGGTATACATCGGTCCGGACGACGACGAAACACAACCGGCCGTTCTTTCTGGCGACGATCTGGGGCGTCATGGCAAGCGATGGGTTCGCGCCGAGGATCTCGTAGCCGTCTCTTGCCATCTCCTCGTAGACGATCTGGACGCCGAAGTCCTGAATCTCTTCCCGTGTCATCATCTCTCTTTTATCCACTCATCGGTCTCCTACAGAGTAGTCGAACATCCTGTCCTAGGCCGCCTTGTCGAGTTCCACCCGGACGGCAATGGCAATCTTTTCCAGAGTGTAAGGCTTTTTCAGATACTGCCCGGCACCCAGCTTCTGGGCCTCCTTGACGCGGTCCGTCTCGGCAAAGCCGCTCACGATGATGGCCTTCTGCCCCGGACGATGCCGCGTGATCTTCCGGTAGGTTTCGAGACCGTCAATCCCCGGGTCCATGATCATGTCCAGAATGACGAGGCTCGCAGGCTTGTTCTTCAGGTACTCGACGGCCTCTTCTCCGCTGGCGAGGGTCTCGGTCGAGTAACCCAGCTTCCGCAGCATGGCCGAGGCCAGTTCCCTCTGCTCCGCCACGTCATCGACCACCAGAATGGTCTCCCCCTTCGACAGGAATTGCTCGATGGGGATCTTTCGGTCCTCTGCTTTTACTGCTGCGCGGTTCACGGGAAAGTAGAGGCTGAACGTCGACCCCTTCCCTTCCATGCTCTCGATATCGATGTAGCCCTTGTGGTCCTTTACGGTTCCCCAGACTACGGCCATGCCCAAACCCGTCCCGCTTCGTCCCATGATCTTCTTCGTGTAAAAGGGCTCAAAGATTTTCTTGATGTCCTTCTGCGCAATCCCGATGCCCGTATCGGAGACCTTCATGATGATGTACTCGCCCTCGGCAACCTGGTCGTAGCCGCGGATCGTCGTGTCCACATACTGGTTTGCGGTTTCGATGCGGATGGTGCCGCCGCAGGGCATGGCCTCGGCTGCATTGGAAACGAGATTCATCACGACCTTGGAGAGGTGCACCGAGGAGCCCCGGATGGGGAGCAGATCCCCGGCGAGATCTTTCTCGATCGTGACTGCGGGATGGAACGAGCAGAGTTTTTTGAATTCGGGGCTGCGGAGGTAATCCGTGACGATGCGGTTCAGTCCCACGGGCTCCATGACGGGCACGCCGCGCCGAGCGAGGGTCAGCAGGTCCTGGACGATGGCGGCGGCCTTCTCGCCCGAGTTCTTGATGGTGATGATGCCCCTGCGCAGGGGGCTGTCCTCGGGCAGCTCCATCAGGAGCAGGTCGGGGTAGCCGACGATCCCGCCGAGAATGTTGTTGAGGTCGTGGGCCACACCTCCTGCGAGGGTGCCGATGGCCTCCATCTTTTCCGAACGGGCGAGCCTCTCCTCGAGGGCTTTTTTCTCCCGCTCGTTTTGCTTCTTTTCCGTGATGTCCCGGATGGTGGTTAGAATGGCCTCCTGCCCGGTCAGGGCGATCCTGCTTGCGCAGATCTCGATGTCGACGATGTTGCCGTCCCTGCGGATATCCCGGATCTGGTAGGAGCGGAGGTCATGGTTCGGCCATGTCTGCCTGCGCTCCGTGAGAATGTGGCGGTCATCGGGGTGGATGAATTCCATGACATCCCTGCCCAGGACCTCGCCCTTGTCCTTGTACCCGTGCAGGGCAAGCCAGGCCGGGTTGACATCGATCATCCTGCCCTCGCGGGAGACGCTCATCGCTTCCACGGAGTCCTCGAAGAGGGTCCTGTACTTTCTCTCCGACTCCACGAGCGCGTTTTCCGCCAGTTTGCGGTCGGTGATGTCCCGCAGGATGGTCAACACCGCTGTCGGGTTGCCGTTAGCATCCCGAAGGGCCACGTTGGCAACACAGTGGTAGAACCCCTCTTGCTCCTGCCGGGTCGTGAGCGTCGAGTCGCTGCTGTGGATCTCCCCGTCCCGGAATGTCTGGAGCGCATAGCAGGGATAGGGCTCGCAGGGCCACTTTTTCTTGCACAGCATTTCGTGGCATTTCGCGCCATCATGGCCGAGAGCGAAAGTCTCTTTTGCTTTTTCGTTAAACCAGACGACATTCAGGTCCCGGTCGATCATGATCATGCTGTCGCCGACGGACCGAAGCATGGCGTTGAGCTTGCCTTCGCTCGCCCGGAGAGCTTCCTCGGAGCGCTTGCGTTCTTCCATCTCGCCAGCCAGCTGGAGGTTCGCCCGATAGAGCTGCGCGGTACGCTCCTCCACCCGCTGTTCGAGCTGCTCGCCCGCCTTGCGCAGCTTCTCCTCGGTATCCTGCAGGGCGGCCACGGCGCTTTTGAGCTCCGCATTGACGCCTTCGAGCCTCATCGTGGCCTTTTCCCGGGTCCGCTCGAAGAAGTAGGAGAAGGCGGTGACGACGAGGAAGGAAGGGACGAAGCGCAGCTTGAAATCCCGCGAGTATGTCGTAAAGGGACTCGGCGGGTTCTCCCACATGAAGAAGGCAACGGCCGGGACGAGCATCACCAGCGTTGCGGCAAGTCCCGGCCGGGAGCCGAGAATGAACGAGGCAATGAGCGGATAGGTGAAATACCAGACGTGGGCCGTGTTGTTCACCCCGCCGGTGAAGAGCAGATAGTAGTAGAGCACCCCTACGATGATGACTGCGCCGTAGAATGCCGATTTGTGATCTTTCGTCCTGCGAAGGTAGGCGATCAGACAGGCGAGGGCAAAGGCGGCACAGTAATCCAGCGCGGCGAGCCAGGGGTTCCTCTGAAGGTAGGCAAGGGTGCCCAGCAGGACGAGGTTGAGGATGCCGATCAGGGAGAAGGCGTTGAAAACGATGATCTTGCGTGACAGATCACGCCCCAGGTCATCGCTCATCCCCCCGCTGATCAGATCAAAGGAGATCCTCTTCAGTTCCTGCACGTTCACGGTCATGGTTTTGTTCAAATCCTCCCGCAGACGTTTCAAATGGGAAGGGTTTCAGAAATAACTACAGTTAAGCACCAACCGTGCCATTTCACCGCACCTCCGGAAAAAATGGACCATCACAAAAGCCTTGGATTTCAACTGTTTAAAGCTGCCGAAGGATTCCCTGACGGACCGCTTTCCGGAGGCATTCCTGCCAACCCGCCATGTTCTTGACGCAGGAACGAAGGAAAGCCCGGAAGTGAAGGAAGTGGGGGAAGTGGAAGAAGTGAAAAAAAAGAAGGGGGTCGGGACTCGGGATTCAGGATTCGGGATGTTTCAAAATACCCAATTCCCGGTTCCCAGTTAACCAATTACTGCCTGCGTTCGCGTGGACCGCTAAAGATCGGATGACAGCCGGGCTTCAATCTGCTGGAGAAGACGGGCCTGTTCGCGGTGGATACCGTGTGCCTCCTCGAGAGTCACCCTCTGGAACCGCACCCGGTTGCCGGGCACGGCCTGGGCGATCCTTGAAAGGTCCGTCGAGATGACCGTTGCGATCTTCGTGTACCCCCCCGTCGTCTGTTCGACAAGCAGGATGATGGGCTGGCCGTCGGCGGGCAGCTGAACATTGCCCGGCACAGCAGGCTCCGAGATGATGCTCTGCGGGAAGCCCTCGTCGTGATGGACGGGCGGACCCTGGAGACGGTACCCCATGCGATCCGCCTCGGATGTCACCTCGTAGGTTCCGCCGAAGAAGGTCTTAAGACCGGAGGCGAACACTTCCTCCTGGGGCCCGGCAATGGCCCTCAAAACGATCTCCGGCGGGTACGACGGAATAAAGTCGGCGGGCAGCTTCCGGCCCCTGGCAAGGGGTTTCGCGGGAAGCCTGGCGAGCACGTCGTCTTTCCTCAGAACCCTGCCCTCTACACCCCCGATCTTCGCCTTCACGCAGGTGGCCCGGCTCCCCATGACCGGGGGCACGTCGATGCCTCCTGTGATTGCAAGGTAAGAACGACAGCCGCTTTTCGCCTGTCGGATGCGGATCACGTCCCCTTTCCTCAAGCGGATCGTCTGCCACATCGGCGCAGCGTTCTGGTTCACCGTGACGGCCATGTCGGACCCCGTCAGGGCCACATCGGTTTCCCCGAGGACCTCCAGGGCGGGCCCCATCACGGTGATCTCGAGGACAGCGGCATCGGCCGGATTACCCACGAGGACGTTGGCAATCCTGTACGCGTATGGATCCAGCACCCCCGATGGGGGAACCCCGCGGTCGATGAAGCTGTAGCGGCCCCGGTCCTGGACCGTCGTGAAGGAACCCGGCGAGATCACGCGGAAGGCGTCCATCAGGTGCCCTCCTTCACGCGGATGCGTTCGTATTCCCCGCCCGTGACAGGCACAAAACGGATACGGTCCCCTGCCGCATAGAGGAAGGGGGTTTCCCTCTCGGGCGCGAAAAGCCGAAGCGGCGTGCGGCCGATGATCTGCCAGCCGCCGGGGCTGTCGACAGGGTACATGCCCGTCTGGGACTCGGCGATACCGACGGAGCCGCCGGGCAGCAGCGTCCGCGGTGTCTTTCGCCTCGGCGTGTGGATCTGCCTGTCGAGCCCGCCGAGATAGCAGAATCCCGGAGTGAAACCGATCATGTAGATGGGGTAGTCGGTCCCGGCGTGGATGGCAACAACCTGCTCCACGGTCAGTCCGTTGTGCTGCGCCACGACCTCGAGGTCGGGACCGAACTCGCCGCCATAAAGGACGGGGATCTCGACGATCCGTGGCGGCGGGATCTCGATCTCGTGAAGCCGTGCTTCCAATCCCTGAAGGAGCGAGAGGAGTTTTTCCGGCGATGTGATCAGGGGATCGTAGATGAGCGACAGGTTGCGGTAGGCGGGGATGACGGCCTCGACGCCTTCGGGAAGGCCCTTCTTCAGGAGTGCCGCCATGGCACGGACCTTCTCGTTGACGGCAGGGTCGATCGCGTCGCCGTACTCCACGAGCACGGCCCGGTCGCCGCTGATGCGAATGCGGGGTTTATCGTAAAGGTGAGACATGCAGCCTTCCTGGTCCGATCGGTGTCCCTGCCATTCTCCACAGGCAACCACTCCGCGGCCGGCTCCGGGTCTCGGGTATCGGGTATCGGGTATCGGGAAGGAAGCAGATTGATTTATAAAAACGTCTTTCGTACCTTCAACCCTATACCCCAGACCCTAGACCCAATACCCTGTCTTTCAGATGAACGTCCCCATTGGTGCAAC
>Ga0209079_10000028_pt1 | contig 73665 bp, 67 predicted proteins | sample PPLLaktember2015_2_FD_187259 | JGI IMG/M metagenome (GOLD analysis project Ga0209079, IMG submission 187259) | Freshwater sediment microbial communities from Prairie Pothole Lake near Jamestown, North Dakota, USA - PPLs Lake P7 Core (6) Depth... | ecosystem: Environmental > Aquatic > Freshwater... | reverse complement strand
ACGCCGCCGCCCCAGTGCGTGCCACCGGGAACCGACTGGATGCGCCGGCCGTCGATCTCGACCCAGGCATCGTCATAGCCTTCCCAGCAGAAGTCGCCCCCGCCACCGATCGGCCGCAGCACGCTTTCCAGGAACACCTCAGGCAGCGGCTGCCTGAAGAGGTGAAGCAGCGCCAGCGAGAACTGGTTGATGCGCACGTCGTTGTATTCCCAGTAGCTGCCTGGCGCGTGCAACGGGCGCAGCTGTCCCTTCTCGCCCGCAGGGGGCTTCGGATCGTGCGACACGCGCCGGTAGTGCTCCACCTGGTCCGGCATGCCGAAGCACTCGCCCTGCCACTCGCTGGTCTGCGTGAGGAGGTGCTCCCAGGTGATCGCGCGGTTGTGTGGTGAATCGAAGCCGATGCCCGGCAGCCGGTCGCTCACCCGCTCGCCCGGCTTGAGCAGCCCGCGCGCATGCGCGATCCCGGCGAGCAGCGCGAGGTAGGTCTTCGCCACGCTGAAGGTCTGGTCCGCGCGATCGGGTTCGCCCCAGGCGGCGACTTCCTTGCCGCGCACGCGGACGACGCCAGAGACGCCGCCGCGCGGATGCACCGGTCCGCGCAGGCGGTTGAACGGCGCCGGGTCGTCGTGGTGAACGCCCCAGCGGGCCGGGTCGGCCGCCGGATCGCGCGGCCACGGAATCTCGTGCGACTGCGCGAAGGCGATGGCGTCGTCGAACTGATCCATGTCGCGCATGATAGCCAGCGCGACCATCGAACGCCGCGGCGAGAGCCGCTTCCTGCCGGAAGCCCGGCCCCGCCGACACGAGCGCAAGACAGCCGGGGCGCAACACCGGCCGAACGGACCGCAGCCGCTACCTGCGGCTGCTCAGGATCACGCCGACGAGCACGAGAGCCGCGCCCAGGACGTGATAGGCCGCGAGCTCTTCGCCGAGGAACGTGATGGCCAGCACGGCACCGAAGAGCGGCATGAGGTGGATGAATACACTGGCCCGGTTCGGACCGATCGACGCCACGCCCCGCACCCACAGCGCGTGGGCGATCGCCGAAGAGAACACGGCCACGAAGCCGATGGCCAGCCAGGCCGAGAACTCGGTCGGCAGGCCGGCTCCGCGCACGGCCTCCCAGCCGAACAGCGGCAGCATCCACAGCGTTCCGGCGCCGACCGACGCCGTGTGCAGCGCCAGGGGCGGCACTTGCTCCGGTCGCCTTCTCAGCAGCACCGAGTAGACGGTCCACAGCGCGACAGCGATCAGCATCCACAGGTCGCCGGAGTTGAAGCGCAGGGACACCAGCGCCTCCGCGTCTCCATGCAGGATCAGCACCACGGCGCCGCCGAGGGATGTGATCAGGCCCAGTCCCTGGACGCGCGAGATGCGCTCCCCGAGGGCCAGCCAGGAGAGCGCGACGATCGCCAGCGGCGCGAGCGACGTCAGCAGGATCGTGTTCAGCGCCGTGGTCTGCGTGAGCGCGAGGTAGCACAGGGTCTGGAAGGCCGCGATGCCGGTGAGCCCGAGCAAGGCGATCAGCCGCCAGTTGCGCAGCAGCACCGATCGGTGCCGGCGAAGGTCGACCAGCGTGACCGGCAGCAGCACCACGAGCGCAAGCGCCCAGCGCAGGAAGTTCATCGTCGCCGGCGTGACCGCCTCGTGGATCGCGCGTCCGATCACGAAGTTGCTCGACCACAGCAGCGCGGTCACGGTCAGGGCGACATAAGTCGGATCCAGCAGCGTCCTGGTGGTGGCGGCAGTGCCTGTCTGCATGACTCGCTCCTCGTCGCCCGTTCCGCCACCCTGGAGTGCGCTCCATGGCACGGGGGCGAACCGGGGCGTGACGAGTTGCAGACTAGAGAGCCGCCGTAATGCACTGATTTCTGTCGGAGCGCCGATGGTTTCGATCTTGTAACCAAGGGCGCGCCGGCCGCTACCTCCTCACCTGGATCATCACCGAGCTCGGCACGCTGTTGAGCTGCCCGTCGCTGACGACGAGCAGGACCACGTAGTTGCCCCGCACGTCGGGGACGAACGTCGGCAGCGCCGTCGTGGCGCCCTGCACTGTCGCCGTGCTCTTCTTCGGCCGCGACTTGAACGACCACTTGTAGGTGAGCGGCGTTCCGTTCGGGTCGTAGCTCTTCGACCCGTCGAGCTGCACCGTCTGGCCCACCGCGACGTTGCGCTGCCGCGGCCCTGCCACCGCCACCGGTGCCACGTTGACGCCCGCTGCGCCGGCCGTCACGACGACCCGGTCGGGCGCGCTCGCCAGCTGGCCGTCGTTGACGACAAGCTCGACCACATAGATTCCGGCGACGTCGGGCGTAAGGCCCGGGTTGGCGCTGGTCGGAGCGACGAGCACTGCCGTGCTGCCCGCCGGGCGGCTGACGATGGCCCACGCGTAGGCCAGCACATCGCCGTTCGCGTCGCTGCTCTGCGCGCCGTCCAGGATCACCGCCCTGCCCGCGACCGTCGACACATCGTCGCCCGCATTCGCCACGGGCGCCACGTTCCCGGACGCGGCGGTCACGGTGACGGACGATGGCGCGCTGAAGGCCTTGCCGTCGCCGACGACGAGGCTGATCACGTACACACCCGGCACGTCGGCCACGAACGTCGGCGCCGGGTCGTCGTTGTCGGGACTGCCGTAAACCAGTTGCGCCTGGCTGCCCGCCGGCCTTGAGGCGATGCTCCAGCTGTAGCTCAGCAGGTCGCCGTCGGCGTCGGTGCTGCCGCTGCCGTCGAGTTCCACGGTCGCGCCGACCAGGGCGCTCTGGTCCCGTCCGGCGTGCGCGACAGGCGCGCTGTTCGCCGCGCTCGCCGTGACGACGACCCGGTCGGCGACGCTCGCGATCGCGCCGTCGCTGACCACCAGGGCAACGGTGTAGGCGCCGCCCTTGTCGGCGACGAAGAACGGGCGCGGGGACGACGGGTCGGTGATCGTCGCAGCGCTGCCGGCCGGCCCGCCTTCGAGGGCCCAGGCGTAGGAGATCAGGTCGCCGTCGGGATCCGCGCTGGCGCTGCCGTCGAGCGTGACGGTCGTCCCCGTGGGCACGTTCTGGTCCGGCCCGGCGTTCGCCGCCGGTGCGCGGTTGTCGCCGGCGCCCACCACGGTGAGCGTCATGCGGTCCGGTGCGCTGTCCGCGGCACCGTCATTGACGACCAGGCTCACGATGTAGTCCCCGGCCACGTCGGGCACGAAGCGCGCGACCGGCTGGCCGGCATCGACCAGGGCTGCCGCGCTGCCGTTCGGCCGCGTCTCGATCGACCAGGCATAGGCCAGGCGATCGCCGTTGATGTCGGAACTGCGCGAGCCATCGAGCACGGCCGTCTCGGCGACGCGCAGCGAGCGGTCGGCCCCGGCGTCCGCCAGCGGCACGGTGTTGGCCGCGCGCACGGTCACCGACGCCGGGTTGCTGTCCTGCTTGCCGTCGTTGGCAACGAGCGTGACGACGTAGTCGCCGAGTACGTCGGCGGTCAGGTCCACGGCGGTTCCCGACGTCGCGCTCAGTTCAGCCGCGCTGCCCGCGGGCCGCGATGAGAGGGACCAGCGATAGGTCAGCGCATCGCCGTTCGCGTCCGTGCTGCCGCTGCCGTCGATGATCGTCGAACGCTTCACCGGAATCTCCGCCCCGCTCGTCGAGCGGACAACCGCCACGGGCCGTGCGTTGGCCGTCGGGACCGTGAGCCCGGTGCCCGGGCTGCCGCCGCCGGTGGTGGTCCCGTCGCCGCCGCCGCACCCGGCCAGCGCCAGCACACACAGGTAGAGCGCTGCCAGGGCGTGACCCGGACGCAGAGCGAATGATCGAACCATGGACTGCCTCCCGCATTCTTGGGAGGCAAAGTCTGTTACTACGTACGTTTCCGCATTCCGATTTGGTGAGCGGTCTTCCCGGCCGAATTTGCCCACACCGAGCCGGCCATCCCACCGGAAGCGGCATCAATTCGACGCAGGACCGGTTGCTACGCTGCCGTTCCCTCGCTTCGGCACAATCCGAGGACAACGGCGGAGCGCAGCGGCGCGGCGCCGCGACCCAACCCAGGAGATGCGATGAGGTCACTGATGCGACTGCAGGGCAAGGTGGCCATCGTCACCGGCGCCGCGAGCGGCTTCGGCGAAGGCATCGCGCGGCTGTACGCGGACGAAGGCGCGAAGGTGGCGGTGGCCGACATCAACGCCGCCGGGGCGCAGGCCGTGGCGGCTTCGATCGGCGCGAACGCGATCGCCGTCGCATGCGACGTCACGCAGCGCCCCGACATCGACGCGCTCGTCCAGGCGACGCGCGACGCGTTCGGCGGGCGCATCGACGTCGTCGTGAACAACGCCGGCTGGACGCACAGGAACCGCCCCCTGCTGGAGGTCGACGAAGCGACCTTCGACAAGGTCTACGCCGTCAACGTGAAGAGCATCTTCCACATGGTCCACGCGATCGTGCCGCTGATGCGCCAGCAGAAGGGCGGCGTCATCCTCAACGTCGGCTCCACCGCCGGCATCCGCCCCCGCCCCGGCCTCACCTGGTACAACAGTTCCAAGGGCGCGGTGAACCTGATGAGCAAGTCGCTCGCAGCCGAACTCGGCCCGGACAACATCCGCGTCAACGCGATCTGCCCGGTCATCGGCGTGACCGGCTTGCTCGAGGAGTTCATGGGCATGCCGGACACGCCGGACAACCGCAGGAAGTTCCTCGCGACGATCCCGCTCGGCCGGATGTCCACGCCGATCGACGTGGCGCGCGCCGCGCTCTACCTGGCCAGCGACGAGGCGGAGTTCATCACCGGCGTCGAATTCCCGGTCGACGGCGGCCGCACCGTCTGACGGCGAAGCGCTGCTGACGCGGCCGCTTCCTCGACTCAGCCCGGTGCGGACTGCGCGTCCGCCACGAGCAGGTCGACGAGGTCGCGCGCGAAGCCCGGCAGCGCGTCGAGCTTCCTGACGCAGATCTGCATGGCCCGCACCGACCACTCGTCGCGCAGCGGAACGATGCGGATCGCCAGCGTCTGCGCATGCCGTCGCGCGGCGGACTCCGGCAGCACGCCCACGCCGACGCTGGCCTCGATCATGCGGCAGGCCGCCTCGAAGCTGCCGACCTGGATCCGCACGCGCAAGGTGCGATGCAGGCCGTCGCAGACCCGGCGCAGGAAACCGTGGATCGCGCTGGATTCGTGCAGCCCGATGAAGTCGAGGTCCAGTGTCTCGGCGAAGTCGATCGCGGCGGCCGCCGCAAGCGCGTGGCCTTCCGGCACCGCGAGGACCAGGCGATCCTTGCGGTACGGAATGACCTCCAGGTTCTCCGTGCGCACGGTGCCGGCGACGATCCCGATGTCCGTCTGCCCTTCGGTCACGGCGCGGACGATGTCGTTGCTCAGGCGCTCGCGCAGGTCGACGTTGACGTCGGGATGGCTCAACAGGTAGGCGCGCAGCACCGGAGGCAGGAACTCGCCGAGCGCGGTCGTGTTGGCGAACACGCGCAGGTGGCCCTTGATGCCCTTGGCATACTCCTGCATGTCGCTGGTCAGGTGCTCCAGCTGGGCCAGCACCAGCCGCGCGTGGTGCACGAACGCCTGCCCCGGCGGGGTCAGCGTGACCCCCTGGCTGGTGCGGTAGAGCAGCTTGGCGCCGAGGCTTTCCTCGAGGTTCTTGATGCGCGTGCTGGCCGCGGGCAGCGACAGGAACGACGCTTCCGCACCCCGGGTGAGGCTGTTGGCCTCCGCGACGCGCACCATCAGGCGCAGATCCGCTAGATCGAAGTGCATGTCCTTCCTGATCGACGCGCGAACGAGCGTGCTCCGCGGCACATTTTGCCCCAACGAACCGCTACGCTAGGCGCGCCACCCTTGGAAGGAGACCGACGATGGGCAAGATGATCGACCTGAAGGCCGCCGACGGCCACGCATTGAAGGCCTACCTGGCGGAGCCGGCCCAGCGGCCGCGCGGCGCCGTCGTCGTCGTGCAGGAGATCTTCGGCGTCAACAGCCACATCCGTTCGGTCGCCGACGGCTACGCCGCGGACGGCTATCTCGTCATTGCGCCGGCGATGTTCGACCGCGCGCAGCGCGGCTACGAGAGCGGCTACACGCAGGCGGAGATCCAGGCCGGCATCGCGCTGATGCAGAAGGTCTCGTGGGACCAGGCGATGCGGGATGCCAGCGCCGCGATGGAAGCGGTGTCGCACGCGGGCAAGGTCGGCATCGTCGGCTACTGCTGGGGCGGCGCCGTCGCGTGGCTCGCCGCCGCGCGCATCCCGGGGCTGGCCGCGGCCGTGCCCTACTACGGCGGCGCGATCCCGTCGCTGAACGGCGAACGGCCCAAGTGCCCCACGATGCTGCACTTCGGCGAGACCGACGCGTCGATCCCGATCAACCAGGCGCGTGCGGTCGCGAAATCGCACCCGGACGTGACGACGCACTTCTACGCGGCGGGTCACGGCTTCAACTGCGACCAGCGCGCTTCGTACAACGCGGCCGCGGCGACGCTCGCCCGCGAACGCACGCTGGCGTTCTTCCGCAAGCACGTCGGCTAGGCGGAAGCTACCGCCGCGCCTCACCGCGCCGCGATGTAGATCGCGATGCCGATCGTGACCAGCCGCTCGATCACCTCGGCCTGCCCCTGCACGTCCATTGCCTCTTTCAGCAGGTGCAGCCCCTGCCGCGTCGAGCGCGACACGGCCACGTTGATGAATCCGTCCGCCTTGGCGACCTTTCTCGACTTCTTCGCAGCGCGTGCGCCTGCCATGATGTCCACTCCCCGTGTTTGACCTTCAAGCCGCGAGCAGACGCTCGACCTCTGCGCGTTCCTCCAGCATCCAGGAAACAAGTTCCTTGATCCGGTCCGGCATCATGCGACTGCGGATCGCCGCGATGCCGATCGATCCGACCGGCACGCCGCGCACGTCGCGCACCGCCACGGCGATCGCGCGCACGCCGGTGGCAACCTGCCCGTCCGAGACCGAATAGCCGAGACGCCGCGCCTGGTCGGCGCCGCGCTGGATGACCTCCGGCGACGTCAGCGGATAGTCCTTCAGCCGCGCGGCGATGGTGTCGATCGCGCGACGGGCCTCATCGGGCGGCATCGATCCGAGCACCGCAAGCCCGCCGGCGCCGACCCCAAGCGGCCGGCGCGTGCCAACCTCGATCGTCAGCGCCTTGATCGGAAACGAACCCGTCTCGCGGCCGACGCACACGGTGTCGAGGCCGTCGCACGCCATCAGGAACACCGTGTCGCCCGACCGTTGCGCAAGGCGCTGCGCGGCGGGCGACGCCACGCGGCCGAAGTCCAGCCGCCGCTGCGGCACCGACCATGCGAGCACCGCCAGCCGCGCGCCGAGGCGGTAGCGCTTCGTCGTTTCGTCCTGGTCGACGAAGCCGTGCGACACCAGCGACATCAGCAGCCGGTGTGCCGTCGGCTTCGACAGCCGCAGCTTGCCTTGCACGTCGACCAGCCGCAGGCCGCCGGGCCCGCTCACGCTCAGCAGCTGCAACACGGCCACCGCGCGGTCCACGGTCTGCAGTCCCATCCTTCCCTTCCCTCCTCGGTTTGCCTCAGCCCCGGCGGTCGAGCAGGCGCTTGACCTTGGACGACAGCGAGGTCCCGGTGTAACGATCGAGCTCACCCTTGCCAACCGGTGTGACAGCCACCCTGACCCCGAGCACTTCCTTCAGGCGGCTCTCGAAGTCCGCGCGGAACGCCGCGCGATCGACGGCGTCGAGCACCTCGACCCACACGTCCATCTCGTCGACCCTCGCCTCGCCGACCCGGTCCACGAAGCAGAAGTACTCGCCATTGGAGCGCGCATCCGTCACCAGCGTGGCGCCGATCGCCTCCGGGAACACGTTGACGCCGCGCAGCTTCACCATGTTGTCGTTGCGACCGAAGATCGCCCGCAGGCGCCGCTGCGTGTTGCCGCACGGACAATCGGACGTGTGCCACGCCGAGATGTCGTTGACGTTGAAGCGGATCTGCGGCGCGCCGTGCTTGTAGAGCGTGGTGATGTAGATCGTGCCCTTCTCGCCGTCCGGCACGATGCGCCCGGTCTCGGGGTCGGCGATCTCCAGGAAGAACGCGTCCTCCATCACGTGGAGGCCGGACTGGTGACGGCACTCGGCAGCCAGCATGCCGCTCTCGTGCGTGCCGTACATGTCGAACGCGGGCGCGCCCCACAGGTCCTCGAGCGGCTTGCGGTCTTCCGACCCGAGGTGCGTCCCGAGCAGGCGGATCTTCAGCGAGTGCGGGTCGATGCCGAGCTCGTCGCGCGCCACCAGCGCCATGTGCCGCAGGTACGCCGGGAAGCCGAGGATCACGTTGACGCCCCACGCCTTGATGATCTCGACCTGGCGCCGCGTGGGCGTGTTGGCGCCGCTGCCGGTCATCACCGGCACCGCGCCCGTGTAGCGCCAAAGCGCCTCGCGCGGCGCCATGCCGCCATTGCCGAGGCCGAGCGAGTACGTCACGAGCACGAGGTCGCCCGGGCGAACGCCGTGCAGCGCGAAGCGCCGGCCGCCGAGGATGGCCATGGTCTCGCGGTCCTGCGGCGCGTAGAGCATCGGACGCGGCAGCCCCGTGGTGCCGCCGCTCGTCTGCAGCACGAGCGGCAGGCCGTCGCCCGGCGCGATGCCCATGAAGTCGCCGAACGGCGGATGGCGCTCGAGGCTCTCGCGGATGTGACCGACGTCGTACGGCGGCAGCTTCGGCAGGTCGTCGAGCCCGCGGATGTCGCCCGGCCCGATGCCGGCCGCGCCCCAGTGGCGCTGGAAGAACGGGATCTCCCAGCCGCGCTTCACGGTCGCGAGGAAGCGCTTGTCCTGCAGCGCGCGCAGCTCGTCGCGCGACAGCCGCGCGGTCGTGCGGAAGTAATCGGGCGGCGGCGGATAGTCCCGCGTCAGTTGTTCGAGGTCGAGCGAACGCCAGTACCACGGCACGTGGGCCGGGTAGCCGTCTGCGGTCTCGATGGGCTCGTACTGCTTCACAGCACCCCCGCGCGGCGACCGCCGTCGACGTGGAAGACGCAGCCGGTCATGTACGCCGCCCACGGCGACGCCAGGAACGCGACCAGCCCGGCGATCTCGTCGGGCGAGCCGATGCGCTGCATCGGCACGGCGCGCGCCATCTCGGCCAGCTTCGCGTCGTCCAGCGCGCCCGGGTGGCCCCCGCCGAACACGGTCCCGAGGCGCGGCGTGTCGATGCGGCCCGGGCAGATCGTGTGGACGGTGACGCCGTCCGCGGCCACTTCGAGCGACAAGGTCTTCGCGTAGCCGATGACTCCGGCCCAGGTGGCGACCGACAGGCCGAACTGCGCCACCGGCTGCAGCGCCGACAGCGCCGCGATGTTGACGATGCGTCCCCAGCCGTTGGCGCGCATGCCGGGCAGCACGCCGCGCGCCAGCCGCACCACGCTCATCAGGTTCTGCTCGACCGCGCGCGACCATGCGGCATCGTCGAACGAGTCCAGCCGTCCGAGCGGCGGCGCACCGTCGTTGTTGACGAGCACGTCGACGCGGCCGAAGCGGCCGAGCGACGCTTCCACGATGCGCGCGCAGTCGTCGGCGCGCCGGATGTCGGCCGCGATCGCGCAGGTTTCGCTGCCGGTTTCATCGGCGATCTGCCGCGCGGCCGCGTCGAGCGGCTCTCGCTTGCGGGCGACCATCGCGACCCGCGCACCCTCCGCAGCGAGCAGGCGCGCGATCGCGTAGCCGATGCCCTGGCTCGCGCCGCCCACCAGCGCCGTCCGTCCCTTGAGCGCCAGGTCCACTCAGCGCGCTCCCGCGGACGAAGCGAGCCCGAACAGCCGCTCGGCGTTGCGGTGGAACACGCGCGCGAGCACGTCGTCGTCGTAGCCCAGCGAGTTCCAGTCGTCGACCAGCCGCTCGTAGCGGAACAGCGGGTAGTCGGCGCCGAACATCACCCGGTCCTTCAGCCGCGTCCGTATCTCGCGCTTCAGCGCGTCGGTCAGGTACTTCGGCGACCAGCCGTGCAGTTCGCTCCACACGTTCGGCTTGTGCAGCAGGATCGAGATCATCTCGTCCTGCCACGGCCAGGCGGGCCGGCCCGCGATGATGGTCAGGTGCGGCTGGTCGGCCGCGAGGTAGTCGACGTAGCGCGGATGGCACAGGTCGAGCTTCAGCCCGCCGCCGCCGGGCAGTCCAGCGCCGGCGCCGGTGTGTCCGACCAGCACGAGCGCCGGGCGCTGGTAGTGCTTCAGGACTTCGTAGAACGGCCCGTAGATCGAGTGATCGGCGGTGTAACCCATGCCGGACGCCGACACGCAATAGCCGATGAATCCCTTCGATGCCCGGATGCAATGCTCCAGTTCGGCGGCGCCGGCCTCGCCGAGCTTCGGATCGATCTGCAGCCAGTGGCCGAGGATGGCGTCGGGAAACTCCGCCTGCACCGCGAGCGCATAGTCGTGCAGCGGCACCACTTCGTCGAGCGGGAGATTCTTGGTGAAGCCGAAGTCGAGGATCGCGCGGACCCCGTTGGCGCGCAGGTAGCGCACCATCTCGACCTCGGTGTCGTATTTCGGCTCCGAGCGCCACGTCTTCGACTGCTGCGCGAGCGCGGCGTCGGTGCGCAGCACGTAGCCGCGCTTCGTGCCCCAGTGCGAGTGCACGTCGACGATGCGCATCGCTACTCGGCCTTGATGTTCGCCGACTTGATGATCCGGCCCCAGCGGTCGACCTCGGTCGCCAGGAAGTCCTCGGACGCCTTGACCGGGCCGCCGACGAAGGCCACGCCCTGCGCGGACAGGCGCTGCGCGAGCTCGGGATCGGCGATCGCCTTGTTGACCGCCGCGTTGACCTTCTGCACGACGTCCTTCGGCATCGACTTCGGCGCGAACATCATGTACCACGCGCTGATCTCGAAGCCCGGCACGCCGGCCTCGATCATCGTCGGCAGGTCGGGCGCCAGCGGCGAGCGCTTCGCGCCCGTCGTCGCCAGGCCCTTGAGCTTGCCGGACTTCACGTGCGGGATCGACGTCGTGATCGTGTCGAACATGATCGCGACGTGGCCGCCGAGCAGGTCGTTCAGCGCCGGCGCGTTGCCCTTGTACGGGACATGCGTCAGGTCCACGCCGGTTAGGTGCTTGAACAGTTCGCCGGACAGGTGCGCGCCTGCCCCGGCCCCGCCGGACGCGTACGAGTACTTGCCCGGGTTCGCCTTGAACAGCGCGATCAGCTCCTTGACGCTGCTTGCCGGGAAGCCGGGCTGCGTGACCAGGATCAGCGGGATGTAGCCGACGTGGATGACCGGCGTGAGTTCCTTCTCGAGGTCGTACGGCAGCTTGCTGACCAGGAACTTGTTGGTCGCGAGCACCGAATAGCCCATCAGCAGCGTGTGGCCGTCGGTCGACTTGGCGACGAAGTCGGTGCCGATCGCCGCGCTGGCGCCCGGCCTGTTCTCCACGACCACTGTCTGGTTCCACTGCTCCTGCAGCTTCTGCGCGATGGCGCGCGAAAGCAGGTCGACGCCGCCGCCAGCCGGCACGGGGGCGATGATCCTCACGGGTTGCGTCGGCCAGGTCTGTGCCTGCGCGAGACTGCCCGCCAGAAGTGCGATTGCGCCCGCCAGCAGGCGCAATCGTTTCAACATCGGGATCGACTCGGTCATGGCCCTGCCTCCTGCAGCGAAGTGAGTTCCGATATTTGAACTTTACTTGTCGAGCCCGTAGTTTGCTATCCGCACTTTTGCTTCGTCAAAGACGCCCCGCCGACAGGGTCCGCATAACGTACCTATCGCGCTCCACGAAGCCTTCGATTTCGACTTCCGGGCCGGATCGGAGGCCGACGCGAGCCGAAGCGCAGCGCCCGTCGCGGCGCTTCGCGGAGCGCTCGTTTCGGCCTCGGGGCAGCAGCACCCGTGGCAGGCGGCCGCCGGCTCGTCTTGACCGGACCGGGATGGTCGATGGGCCCGGTGGGCTAATCTGGGGCCGTGTCCCCTTGCTTCCTTCCCTGAATGAACCCCAAGACCGTGGCCACGCTGCGCCGCACCGGCGTCGCGCTGGCGGTGATCCTCGTCATCGCGCTGGCGGTGTTCTGGTTCACGCGACCCAAGCCGATCGCGGTCGTCGTCACCGAGGTCCGGCGCGGCACGGTGGAGTCGTCGATCGCCAACACCCGTGCCGGCACCATCGAGAGCTGCCAGCGCACCAAGCTGTCGACCATCATCGGCGGCCGCATCGAGGTCCTCGCGGTGAAGGAAGGCGACCGCGTGAAGAAGGGCCAGCTGCTGATGCAGATCTGGCACGACGACATCAAGGCGCAGGAACGGCTGGCCCGGGCCGCGCTCGAGACCTCGCGCCGGCGGGTGGTCGAGGCCTGCACGCTCGCCGACAGCGCCGAGCGTGAAGTGAAGCGGCAGATGGAACTGCACAAGCAGGGCTTCATCTCCGCCAACGCGATCGACACGGCGCGCGCCGCCGCCGACGCCCGCGCGGCGTCGTGCGCGACCGCCAAGGCCGACGTCGCCCAGGCCAGCGCCAGCGTGAACGTCGCGCAGGTGCAGCAGGGCCGCACGACCCTGGTCGCGCCGTTCGACGGCACGGTCGCGAAGATCGTCGGCGAGGTCGGCGAGTACTCGACGCCGTCGCCGCCGGGCGTGCCGACGCCGCCCGCGATCGACCTGATCGACGAGTCCTGCGTCTACGTCAACGCGCCGATGGACGAGATCGACGCGCCGAAGATCCGCGAGGGCCAGTTCGTCCGCATCACGCTTGATGCGCTGCCCGGCAAGTCCTTCGGCGGCAAGGTGCGGCGGATCGCCCCGTACGTCGCCGCCGTCGAGAAGCAGGCGCGCACCGTGGACGTCGAGGCGACGTTCGACAATCCCGCCGAAGCCGGCCGGCTGCTGGTCGGCTACAGCGCAGACATCGAGATCGTGCTCGACACGCGGAACGACGTCCTGCGCGTACCGGCGTCGGCGCTGCTCGAAGGCGGGCGCGTCCTCGTGGTCGACGCCGACAACACGCTCGTCGAACGCAAGCTGAAGACCGGCTTGTCCAACTGGGAATACACCGAGGTGGTCGAGGGACTGGCCGCGGGCGACCGGGTCGTCACCTCGCTCGACCGCGCCGGCATGAAGGCGGGCGCCCGCGTCACCGTCGAGACCAAGCCCGCGAAGTAGACGTCACGCAAGCGGCGCGACGATGAACTCCCCTCCGACCGCGCTGATCGAACTCGCCGGCATCGAGCGCGTGTTCCGACTCGGCGACAGCGAGGTGCACGCGCTGCACGAACTCGACCTGCGCATCGACGCCGGCGAGTACGTCGCCGTGATGGGCCCGTCGGGTTCGGGCAAGTCGACGCTGCTCAACCTGCTCGGCCTGCTCGACCGCCCGACCGCGGGCACCTACCACCTCGAAGGACGCGACATCACGACGCTGTCGCCGCACGAGCAGGCGCAGGTGCGCAGCCAGCGGATCGGCTTCGTGTTCCAGAGCTTCCACCTGGTGCCGCGGCTCACCGCCGCCGAGAACATCGCGCTGCCGATGATGCTCGCGGGCGTCGCGCCCGCGGAGCGTGCGAAGCGCGTGACGCAGGCGCTCGACGACTACGGCCTCACGGACCGGTCGCACCATCGCCCCGACCAGCTTTCGGGCGGGCAGCGCCAGCGCGTCGCGATCGCGCGGGCGACAATCATGCAGCCCGCGATGATCCTGGCCGACGAACCCACCGGCAACCTGGACCGTGCCACCGGAGAGGAAGTCATCCGGCTGCTCGAGAAACTGAACGCGCGCGGCGTGACGCTGATCGTCGTCACGCACGACGCCGCAGTCGGCAGGCGCGCGCGCCGCCGGCTCGACATGGAGGACGGGATGATCCGCGCCGACACGCGGGTCGCCGCCGCCTGATGCGACCCATCGACAACACGCGCTTCGCACTCGGCGCCGCCACCGGCAACCGGCTGCGCACGGTGCTGCTGATGCTCGCGATGTCGATCGGCGTGGCGGCCGTCGTGGTGCTGACCGCGCTCGGCGACGGCGCGCGGCGCTACGTCGTCAACGAGTTCTCCTCGCTCGGCACCAACCTCGTGATCGTCCTGCCCGGGCGCACGCAGACCGGCGGCTTCTCGCCGCAGAACGTGATCACCGGCACGCCGCGCGACCTGACGATCGAGGATGCGCTGGCGCTGCGGCGCGCGACCGCCGCCCGGCTGGTCGCACCGATCGTGGTCGGCACCTCCGAGATCAGCGGCGCCGGGCGCCTGCGCGAGTCGATCGTCGTCGGCACCGTCGCCGACTACTACGCGGTGCGCAACTTCAGGATGGCGCAGGGCCGCTTCCTGCCGGAGGAGGACTGGACCCGCGGCTCGCCGGTGATCGTCCTCGGCGCCAAGGTGCGCGAGGACGTGTTCGGCAGCGCTCCGGCGCTCGGGCAGTTCGTGCGCATCGGCGACCGGCGCTTCCGCGTGATCGGCGTGCTCGGCTCGAGCGGCATGGGTCTCGGGATGAACACCGACGAGCTTTCATTCGTGCCGATCGCCACCGCGCAGCAGATGTTCAACACCAACACCCTGTTCCGCATCCTGGTCGAGGCGCGCAACCGCGAGGCGATCCCGGCCGCGAAGGAGCAGGTGCGCGAGATCATCAAGGCGCGCCACGGCGGCGAGGAGGACGTCACGACCATCACGCAGGACGCGGTGCTCGCGACCTTCGACCGGCTGTTGGGCACGCTCACGCTCGGCGTGGCGGGCATCGCGGCGATCAGCCTGGCGGTGGCCGGCATCCTCGTGATGAACGTGATGCTGGTGTCGGTGTCGCAGCGCACCTCGGAGATCGGCCTGCTGAAGGCACTCGGCGCGACCGAGGCGGCCGTGCGTAATGCGTTCCTGACCGAGGCGGCGATGCTGTCGTTCGCCGGCGCGCTGCTCGGCTACGGGCTGGGCCAGCTCGGTGCCTGGATCATCCGCTTGCTCTACCCGACGCTGCCCGCCTACGCACCGCAGTGGGCAGTGGTCGCCGCGATCGGCACGGCGCTGGTGACCGGCCTGCTGTTCGGCTTCCTGCCTGCGCGGCGCGCCGCGGCCCTCGACCCCGTGCTGGCGCTGGCGAAGCGATGATCCTGCGCGACGGCGTCTTCCTCGCGATGCGCGCCATCACCGCGCATCGCATGCGCAGCGGCCTGACGCTGCTCGGCATCGCGGTCGGCATCGCGGCGGTCATCCTGCTGACGTCGATCGGCGAAGGCGTCCACCGCTTCGTGCTGGCCGAGTTCTCCCAGTTCGGCACCAACATCATCGGCGTGGCGCCGGGCCGCACGAAGACCGGCGGGGCCGCGCCCTCCGGCCTGCCGACCGCCGTACGGCCGCTGACGTTCGACGACGCGCGCGCGCTGCAGCGGCTGCCGAACGTCACGGCGATCGGTCCGATCGTCTTCGGCAACGCGGAGATCGAAGGCAACGGCCGCACGCGCCGCACGACGGTCTACGGCGTCAACGAGGACGCTCTGCAGGTCTTCAACATGCGCGTGGCCGCGGGCCAGTTCCTGCCGCCGGACGAGTGGGAAGGCGCGCGCGCCTTCGTCGTGCTCGGAGCCACGCTGAAGAACGAGCTGTTCGGCTCCGGCAACGCGCTCGGCGCGAAGCTGCGCGCCGGAGGCCTGCAGTTTCGCGTGGTGGGCGTGCTGGCGTCCAAGGGCGAGTTCCTCGGCATCGACCTCGACGACACGGCCTTCATCCCGACCGCGCGCGCGATGGAGCTCTTCAACAAGGAGGGCCTGGCCGAGATCCACATCTCGTACGCGGAGGGCGCGGACGCGAGCAAGGTGGCCGATGCCGCGCGCGCCGTCCTCACCGCCCGCCACGGCCGCGAGGACTTCACGCTGACGACGCAGGAGGACATGCTGCGCACGCTCGGCAACATCCTCGACATCCTGACGATGGCGGTGGGCGCGCTCGGCAGCATCTCGCTGCTCGTGGGCGGCGTCGGCATCGTCACGATCATGACGATCGCCGTGGCGGAGCGCACCAGCGAGGTCGGGCTGATGCTTGCGCTCGGCGCGCGGCGCGGCACGATCCTGGGCCTGTTCCTCGGCGAGGCGGTGGTCCTGGCCGCGCTGGGGGGCGTGGCCGGGCTCGTGCTCGGCGTCGGCCTCGCGCAGCTGATCCACCTCGTGATTCCGGCACTGCCGGTGCACACGCCCGTGCTCTATGCGGTCCTCGCCATCGTGCTGGCCTCGATGATCGGCCTGGCAGCCGGCGTGCTGCCCGCGCGCCGCGCGTCGCGGCTCGATCCGGTCGAGTCGCTGCGCGCGGAGTAGGAATCGGGCGCCACCGTCGCGCCCGCGCGGAAGCCCCGGCCCGCGCGATCAGGCCGCCGGACGGACTCCCGCCGCGTCGACGATCCGCACCGGCACCGGCTCCCCGGTCGACAGGTGCACGTCTCTCTGCGGGAACGGAATCGAGATTCCGGCTTCGGTGAACGCCTCGTCGATCATCAGCAGCAGGTCGCTCTTCACCCGCCGCGTGTCGCCCATCTCTGTCATCTCGACCCAGTAGGTGATCGAGAAGTTGATCGAGTTGTCCGCATATTCGTCGAGGTACACCTGCGGCGTCGGATCCTTCAGCACCTGGCGATGCCGCTCGAGCACGCCGGCGAGGATCCCTGACACCTTGCGCAGCGGCGAACCGTAGGCCACGCCAATCGCGATGGTCTGCCGTGCCTGCGGGCTGGAGTACGTCCAGTTCGTCATGTTGCCTTCGAGGAACCGGCTGTTCGGGATCATCGACTCGATGCCGTCGGCGCTGCGGATCGTCGACGCGCGGATGCCGATCTCGGTGACCCGCCCGCGGATGCCGTCGACCTCGACCAGATCACCGAGCCGCAGCGGCCGCTCGATCAGCAGCATCACGCCGGACACCAGGTTCTTCAGCAGCGTCTGCAGGCCGAAGCCCGCGGCGATCGCCAGCGCGCCGCCGAGGAACGCGAACGCGGTCAGGGGAATGCTCGCGCTGACCAGCGCCACCAGGCCGAGGATGGCGGCGACGATGAACAGGATCCACTTGCGCACGAGCGCCGCGCCCTGCGCCGTTGCGCGCCCCGCGGCGACTGCCTTGCGCTCGATCCGGCGCACCACGAAACGGCTCAGCCAGTAGCCGATCAACACGATCAGCGCCGCGCCGAACGTCTTCCCGACCGTGACGCTGCGCGACACGGCCAGCTTGCGGCCTTCGGCCGTCTCGAACGAGTCGTCGATCGCGAACAGCTCGTAGTTCCAGACGTCGCGCGCGGCGAGGCCGGCCTCCGCCCACCGATCCTGCAGGCGCGCCGTGAGCGACGCCGCCCGGCGGTCCTCGAAGTCGGCCCGGAAGTTCCCGACGAGTCGCTCCAGCGGCGAGGCGTCGTCGAGCGCCTTGCGCAGGTCGCGCTGCCGTTGCCTCAGCGTGTCGATCAGCAGGCGCGAGGCCGGCGTATCGGTGTGCGTCGCCGCGCGCTGCCGCGCCTCCTCGTCGCTCAGGCGGCTTTCGGCGTTCGCGAGCTGACGCTCCAGGTACTGCTTGGTCGCACGCAGGCCGGCCAGCGACTCCGTCAGACGGTCATACGCCGCCCGCGCCCGTACCGGATCCTGGAGACCGATGGCGGTCGCCCGCGCTTCCCAGGCGGCCTTCTCGCCATCCAGCTGGAGCAGGTACTCGCGCAGCAGGAACACGCGCTGCGAGGCCGTCGCCGCCGCCTCGCGCGCCGCGGCGAGATCGCGCTCCAGTTCGGCGGTTCGCGATGCGGCGTCCGACGGCGTAGCCGCCGTCCCCGCCGCGGGGCTGCGCTCGGTGGCGACCTGAAGCTCCGCCTTGGACGCGGCGTCCGACGCCGCCGCGGACGCCTTCACCGCGCGCTCGAGATCACGCTCGGCGCTTCGGTGCCGCGCCTCGATCTCGGCGAGCATCTTGTCGAGATCAGCCCGCGGCAAGTCGATCGCCGTGCCGACCGCACTCAGCTTGCGCGTGGCCAGCTCGGCCGTCGCGTTCGCGGCATCGACCTCGGCCTGCGAGGCGCGCCGCCCGATCTGCAGCAACCCCTGGACCGCGCCATCGACGGCTGCCCGCAGCACCGCGATGCCATGTTCCCACTCGCGTTTCCGGAACTCCGGCGTGCCGCGCGCGCGATCCGCCGCTTCGGCTGCCAGCCGTGCCGCGCCCTGCGCGGCTTTCAGCTTGGCCGCGTAGTCGGTTTCCAGGCGATCGAACATCGCGCTGGTCGACTTCGCGTTGGCGAGCGCATTGCGCGCGGCCAGGAGTTCGTTGCGCAAGTCGTCGACGACGAGGACCGAGTAAGGCGGCGGCTGCTCGAAGCCGCGCCAGTTCTCGATCGCGCGCTGCTGCTCGGCCTGCCGTTTCCGCGCCGCCTCGGCCTTCTCGAGCGAGTTGAGCTGCTTTTCGTAGGTGCTGGCCAGCGTCCGCGCGAGCGTCAGTCGCTGGAGGATCTCGGCGAGCGGCGTGCCCGGAGGCGCGTCCGTCGGTGCTTCGCCGGCCGCCTCGATCGCCTCGAGCGACTTCCTGGCCGCGGCGAGCGCTGCACGGACGTCGTCGATGGAGTAGCTCGGCGCCGCGGGTGCCGCGACGGGTTCGCTCTTCGGGGTCCCGGGCAGCACCGTCTGCGCTGACACCGGAAGCAGTGTGCTGCACCCGAAGGCCAGCGCCATCAACGCGTGACGGGCCGTGCTGGACACACGCAACATGGTTGGAGTGGGAGATTCGCGGAAGTACGTATTCTCGCCGAAGCGCCGCGCCTACGTATTCAGCAGCATCTTCACCAGGTTCGGCAGTCCCCTGCCCTGGATGTACGGATCGCGCCCGAGGTCGGTGGCGTGGTCGAGCAGGATCGTCTTCACGCGGTTCGGGTAGCCGGCGAACTCCCGCCGCACCGAGAGGAAGCCCGCGAGCAGGCCGGACACGTGCGGAACCGCCTGGCTCGTGCCGCTCATCTCGACGTACAGGTCCTTCTCCGCGGTGGCATCCGCCGGCGCGGTGTGGGCCGCCGACAGGATGCGTTCGCCCGGCGCGACCAGGTCCGGTTTCATGCGGCCGTCGGCGGTGGGCCCGCGCGACGAGAAGAACGAAACGCCGTAGGTGTGCGGGTTGAGCTTGTGCACCGAGCCGACCGTGATGCCTTCCTCCAGGTTGGCCGGGTCTCCGATCGACAGGTCCAGGTTCGACTGGATCGGGCCGTCGGCGCCCTCGAGCACCGCGTAGCCCTCGTTGCCCGCCGCGATGCAGACCAGCACGCCCTGGTTCCACAAGCGCCGCAGTTCCTGGCACAGCGGGGTGTGGCCGCAGTTGTACGACATCGGATCGAACGCGCCGCCGAGCGACAGGTTGAGGCCGTGGATCACGAGCCGCCCCGCCTGCTCGTTGATCTCCGCCACCTTGTCGAGCGCCTTGATGATGAACGCGTCCTCGCCCGCCCCGCTGTCCTTCAGCACCTTGAAGCCCATCAGCTGCGCGTCGGGCGCCATCCCCTGGTACTCGCTGCCCGCGACGCCGCCCGCGATGATGGCGGCCACGTGCGTGCCGTGCCCGTTGCCGTCGAGCGTGTCGAACGCGGCCTGCCCCGGCTTGTGCAGCACTGGCGCGCCGCGCTGGGTGCAGTCCCATTGCTCGAGCACCGTGTTCTTGCCGTCCGCGCGCCGGAAGTGCGGATGGCGCGCGGCGATGCCGGTGTCGAGCACGGCCCACGTGATGCCCTTGCCCTTGGCACCGTAGCCGAGGTGCGCCGGCCGCGCCTGCACGATGCCGCTCGACTGCGCGATCAGCGCGCGCTTCGACAGGTTCTTCCAGAGGCGCTGGATCTGCAGCTGCCTGAACTCCGTGCGCAGTGTCTCGATGTCGTCGCGCGTCAGGTCGGCCGCGACGAAGCGGCGCATCACCTGCAGGCGCACGAGTTCCTCGGAGGCGTCGCGCGCCGCGGCGAGTTCCCCGATCCGCCGCACGAGACGCTCGCGCCGTTCGTCGATCGATGCCTCCTGCGGTTCGCCGTCCGGGATGTCGATCTGGATCAACGTCGGGAAGCGCTGCTCGGCGTGCCCGTTCTCGATGTCGCGCACGAGGTCGCGCACGATGATGGCGCGCGCGATGACCTGCGTGAATGCCGTGCCCGCCACCTCGCGAACGACCGCGCGCACGGCTTCCGTGCCGAGGTAGCCGGTGGACGAATGGGGATTGGTCTGCCAGTCCGGATTGCGGACGGCGACGTCCTCGACCTGCACCCCGCGGCCGTTGCGCGCGTACTCGCCTTTCAGCTCCGGGTCGAGCGCCACAGGATCGAGCCGCTCGGCGACGTTGACCCACCGGGCGACGCACTCCGGCACGCGCAGCGGGCCGCCGATGGTCTTCAGCACGTCCTGCACCTCGTCCATGCCGAGCGGCGAGCCGATCGTCACGAAGAGGCGCACGTCGGCTTCCTCGCGCTTCAGCGCGCGCAGCACGTCGTAGGCGATCATCGATCCCTGGCTGTGCGCGATCACGATGAACGGGCCGCCGCCGGCCGCGATGCGACGGCGCAACGTGTCCGCCATTTGCGCGCGCTTGCCGGCGTCGAACAGGAAATCGCGCACGTCGTGCAGGAACAGGCGCGTGATCAGGCGCGTCACGATCGCGCGCACCGGCCTGAACGGCAGCACCTTGGCGCGCTTGTCGCCCGCCTTCGGCGGCGCGCCGGCGGCGAGCATCTTCGCCGCGATGGCGTCGAGCTGGCGCTGGTCGGCGGGCCGCAGCGGCGCGTCCCCGCGCACCGACTTGACCGACGCGCCGCCGATCTCGGTCCACTCCGGCTCGGGCAGCTGCAGCCGCTCGCCGTCGGCGCAGGTGGCGTCCTCCGGGCTCGGATAGCGCTCGCGATCGACCCAGTACGCGAGCCGCGTGCGGTCGCCCATCTCGGCGCCGAAGAGCGCGCGATCCCACTGGCACTTGAGGATCGAAGCCTCGGGCTTGTTGCCGATGCCGTGGATGTAGATGACGGTGCCGACGCCCGGCGGCTGGCCCACGTCGACGAGGCTGTCGGCGAACGTCGCGGTCGTCTTCGGCGGGTTCTTCACCAGCGCCAGCCGTGCGGCGGAGCGGCGCGCGGCCACGGACTTCGCCGCGGACGTCTTCGAGCCGGCTGCTGCCTTCGGCTTCGCCGCGGGTCGCTTCTTCGTCGCCATCGCTCGCCTCCCTCCGGATTCCGGTGGCGGCAGTGTATGGAGCCGACCTGCGGTGGCAATCCGCCGGACAGATTCGCGGGATGGGAAAGCGACAGGACGAACCGTCTCCCGGTGCGCGAGGTGCTCTGCTATGTTGACTCGCCGGACCCTGCAGGAGCCCGCCCATGCACTTCCAGAACGATCCCGACGGCCGCCGCCTGCCGGTCAAGCTCGATACGTCGACGAACGGCGAGTACGCGCCCATCCCGCTCGCGCGCGAGCATCGCGAAGCGAAGCGGATCGCGCACGAGGCGGCGGGCGCGCACGCCAAGAAGCTCGGGCTGTCGCGTCGCGGCTTCCTCGTGTCCGCGGCCGGTGCCGCGTCCACGCTGCTGGCGATGAACACGGCCTACGCCAGGGTCGGCCGCACCGGCGGCTTCTTCGACGTGCCGAAGGACGCCGCGCTCGACCTGCAGCTCGCGCGCTCGTCGATGGACGGCAAGGAGTTCATCTTCGACGTGCAGGGCCACTTCGTGAACCCGACCGGCGCGTGGCTGAAGCGCCTGCCGCCCGGCGCGCGGCCGTTCGCCGCCATGGCGGGCGACGCGCGCTGCGCGCCGCACCGGGGGCCGGGCGAGCTCGACTTCCTGAACTGCATCGGCCCCGACCAGTTCGTGAAGGACGTCTTCATGGACTCGGACACCGACCTGATGGTGCTGTCCTTCGTGCCGTCGACGCGCGAAGGCGAGCCGCTGACGATCGAGGAAGCAGCCGCCACCGCCCGCATCGTCGAGCAGCTGAACGGCACGCATCGCCTGCTGCTGCACGGCCGCGTCAACCCGAACCAGCCAGGCGACCTCGACGGCATGGACGAACTGGCGTCGAGATACCGGATCTCGGCGTGGAAGACGTACACGCAGTGGGGACCGGGCGGCGCCAGCGGCTTCTACATGGACGACGCCCCGGGCATCGCGATGATCGAGAAGGCGCGCAAGCTGGGGATCCGAAACATCGCGATCCACAAGGGCCTGTCGTTCGGGCCGCGCTCGTACGAGCACTCGACCTGCGTCGACATCGGCCGCGTCGCGAAGCGTTACCCGGACGTCAACTTCCTCGTCTACCACTCGGGCTTCGTCGCCAACCAGCCGGAAGGCCCGTACGACCCGGCGCGCAAGGAAGGCGTCGACGCGCTCGTCACCAGCCTGCTCGACAACGGCATCAGGCCCGGGGCCAACGTGTACCCGGAGCTCGGATCGACGTGGCGGCTGGCGATGCGCGATCCCACCACGGCCGCGCACCTGATCGGCAAGCTGGTGAAGTACTGCGGCGAGGACAACGTGCTGTGGGGCACGGACTCGATCTGGTACGGCTCGCCGCAGGACCAGATCCAGGCGTTCCGCACCTTCCAGATCGCGCCGGAACTGCGCGAGCGGCACGGCTATGCCGAGATCACGCCGGAGCTGCGCGCGAAGATCTTCGGGCTCAACGCGCTGAAGATCTACCCGGTCGAGCCCGGGGTCGTGAAGAAGCACGTCCGCCAGGACAAGGTGGCGCGGAGCCGCGAGGAGTACCGCGAACGGCCGGATCCGGCGTTCGCGACCTACGGGCCGAAGACGGCGGCGCAGTTGCGGTGGCTGCTGCGCTGGGGCGCGTAGAGGACCACCAATCCCGGCGAGGCGAGACCCCCGGCCGCTCACGCCTGATGCGAGTCGCATGGAATACCCACTCGAGACGAAGCAGCACGAAACGCTGGTCAGCGGACTGCTGAACCCCGCCGCGTATCCCCATCCGGTCGAGCGCGTCGAACGGATCGACACGCACATTTCGACCGTGCTGCTGGCCGGCGACTTCGCCTACAAGATCAAGAAGCCCGTCGACCTGGGCTTCCTCGACTTCTCCTCGCTCGCGAAGCGGCACCGCAGCTGCCTGGAGGAAGTGCGCCTGAACCGGCGCACCGCGCCGCGGCTGTACCTCGACGTTGTTCCGATCGTCGCGACGCCCACCGGACCTCGCGTCGGCATCGTTGGCGGCGACCCCGTCGAGTACGCGGTCCGGATGCATCGCTTCGACCCGGGCTGCACGCTGGATCACGTGGCGGCCCGCGGCGAGCTGACCGGCGAACTGATCGATCGCCTGGCCGACGTCGTCGCACGCCTGCACGCCGAAGCGGTCGTCGCGCCACCGGGCTTCGGCACGTCCGAAGTGGCGCAGCGGCTCGCCGACGCCGGCATCGGCGCGATTCGCGACCAGGTCCAGTCGGCGGCCGACCGTGCGCGACTCGATGCGCTGGCGGCGTGGTCGACGGCCGAGTGGCGGGCGCGCGCCGCGCAGATGGACGCGCGCGCTGCCGCGGGATTCGTCCGGGAGTGCCACGGCGACCTGCACCTCGCCAACATCGTGCTGCTCGACGACGCGCCGGTGCCCTTCGACGGCATCGAGTTCAACGACGAGTTGCGGTTCATCGACGTGATCTGCGATGTCGCGTTCACCTTCATGGACCTGGTGGACCACGGCGTGCCGCACTTCGCATGGCGGTTCGTCAGCCGCTACCTCGAGCAGACCGGCGACTACGAAGGCCTGTCCGTGCTCCGTTACTACGCCGTGTACCGCGCGCTCGTTCGCGCCGAAGTCGCCCTGATCCGGCATCGGCAGCCGCAGCTGAAACGCCAGGTGCGCCTGCGCGAACACGCCTCTTTCGAGCAATACCTCGCATTGGCCGAACGCCTCGGCCGTCCGGGAGCGCATGCGCTCGTAGTGATGACCGGGCTCTCCGGCTCGGGCAAGTCGACCGTCGCGCTCGAACTCGCCCAGCGCCTCGGCGGCGTGCGCGTCCGATCGGATGTCGAGCGCAAGCGGCTGTTCGGCTTTGCGCCGAAGGACCGCACGGACGGGCGCGTCTACTCTCGTGAGGCCACCGCGAGGACGTACGACCGGATGGCCCAGGTCGCGCGTGCGACGTTTCTGGCCGGCGTCCCGGCGATCGTCGACGGCGCCTTCCTGAAGCGCGCGGAGCGTGACCGCTTCCGCGCGCTGGCGCGGGAACTGGGCGCCCGCTTCACGCTGGTCTCGTGCGAAGCGCCGGAGGAAATCCTGCGCGCCCGGGTGGTGGCGCGGAATCGCACGGGCCGCGACGCCTCCGAGGCGGATGTCGATGTCCTGGAGCGCCAGATGGAGTGGCAGGAACGCCCGGGGCCCGACGAGGAGGCCGACAGCATCCGCGTCGACACGCGGGCGCAGTGGGCCACCCTGGAGGAGCGCCTCGGCACGCTTGCCAAGGCATTGACTGGCGACCGCCGATAGTGCGAAGTTGCACCCGCAGACGCGCTCGGCAACCCCGGGAGGCTTCGATGAACCCCAGTACGGCAAGTTCGGCTGGGTAATCGACCCGGAGGGCAACAAGGTCGAGCTGTGGGAGCCGCCGCCAGGACAGTAGTCAGGCCACGCGACGAAGGACACCGGTGCTTCAAGCCGGCTTCCTGAGCGCTGCCTCTAGAACGCCGTGACCGGAAGCACACACCACCCTCGTGCCACCGGTTGTTATGCCGTCGCCCGTTACCCTGTGGGCGTGCCTTGAAGGAATGCGCCGCATGGATCCCATCTTCCTCTCCCGCATCCAGTTCGCCGCCAACATCAGCTTCCACATCCTGTTCCCGGCGATCACCATCGCGCTCGCCTGGGTGCTGCTCTACTTCAAGCTGCGCTTCAACCGGTCGGGCGAGGCGCACTGGATGGCGGCGTACCGCTTCTGGGTCAAGGTGTTCGCGCTGACGTTCGCGCTCGGCGTCGTGAGCGGCGTCACGATGAGCTTCCAGTTCGGCACCAACTGGCCCGGTTTCATGGAAAGGGTCGGCAACATCGCGGGCCCGCTGCTTGCCTACGAGGTGCTGACGGCGTTCTTCCTCGAGGCCACCTTCCTCTCGATCATGCTGTTCGGGACGGAGCGCGTATCCAACCGCATGCACACGCTGGCGACGGTGCTGGTGGCGGCGGGAACTACGTTCTCGGCGTTCTGGATCCTCGCGCTCAACTCGTGGATGCACACACCCACCGGCTTCGAGATGCGCGACGGCGTCGCCCACGCCACCGACTGGTGGGCCGTCATCTTCAACCCTTCGCTGCCCTATCGCCTGGCGCACATGCTGATCGCGTCCGGCCTGACCGCGGCCTTCCTGGTCGCCGGGGTCAGCGCCTATCGCTGGCTGCGCGGCGACCGCAAGCCCGATGTCCTCGCCGCCATGCGCACCGGGACGTACCTCGCCGCCGTGCTGATCCCGGTGCAGATCCTGGTCGGCGACCTGCACGGGCTGAACACGCTCGAGCATCAGCCGGCCAAGGTGGCGGCGATGGAAGGCCTGTGGACCACGCAGCGCGGTGCGGCGGCGGTGCTGTTCGGCTTTCCGGACGAGCAGCAACGCACCACGCACTTCGAGATCGCGATCCCCAAGCTGGCCTCGCTCTACCTGGTGCACAGCTGGGACGGCGAGGTCAAGGGCCTGGACGCGTTCGAGAAGCACCCGCCGGTGGCGCCGGTGTTCTACGCGTTCCGCGTGATGGTCGGCGTCGGCGTCCTGATGCTGCTGGTTTCGTGGATCACGGCGTGGCGGCTCCGCCGCGCCGGTGAGCCAGGGACGCTGCACGCGCGTGCGCTGGTCGCGATGACGTTCGCGGGCTGGCTGGCCGTGCTCGCCGGCTGGTACACCACCGAAATCGGTCGCCAGCCGTGGCTGGTCGAGGGCGTCCTGACCACCGCGGAGGCGGCCACGACGCTCCCGGGCTCGATGGTCGCGCTGTCGCTGGCGATGTACCTCGTGCTGTATGCCGCGTTGCTCACGGCCTACGTGTCCGTGCTGTTCTACCTGGCGCGCAAGGCGGGCCACGACGGGCTTGCCGAGCAGCCACGGCCCGGCCCCGGCGCGTCCGCCCTGCCGAAGGAGGGTGCCCATGCCTGACCTGTCCACGCCAGCCGGCTGGCTGCCCGTCGTCTTCGTCCTGCTGATGGGCGTCTCGATGCTCGCCTACGTCGTCCTCGACGGCTACGACCTCGGTGTCGGGATCCTGCTCCGCCGCGCGGCAGACCCCGAAAAGGACCTGATGATCGCGTCGATCGGGCCCTTCTGGGACGCCAACGAAACCTGGCTCGTGCTCGGCGTCGGCATCCTGCTCGTCGCGTTTCCGCTCGCGCACGGCGTGATCCTCACCTCGCTCTACCTGCCCGTCGCCGTCATGCTGCTCGGACTGATCCTGCGCGGCGTCGCCTTCGATTTCCGCGCCAAGGCGCGCGCGCACCACAAGCCCCTGTGGGACCGCGCGTTCTACGCGGGCTCGCTGATCGCCTCGCTGGCGCAGGGGACGATGCTCGGGCTCACGGTCGTCGGCTTCGAGTACAGCGCGATCAACCTCGGCTTCGCCCTGCTGATCGGCCTCGGCCTCGCCGCGGGCTACGCGCTGCTCGGCGCGACGTGGCTGATCATCAAGTCGGAGGGCGAACTGCAGCTGAAGGCCGTCCGCTGGGCGCGCGCGAGCCTGTGGCTGACGGCGCTCGGCATCGCCGGCGTGTCGATCGCCACGCCGCTCGTGAGCACGCGCATCTTCGACAAGTGGTTCTCGCTCACCGTGCTGCCGCTGCTGCTGCCGATCCCGCTCGCCACGGCACTTCTGTTCTTCGTCGTCGAGCGTTCGCTGCGACGCCTGCCCAGGCGACTGTCGGAAGGCAACGAGTACGGCGCGTGGATTCCCTTCGCCTGCACCGTCGGCATCTTCTTCCTCGCCTTCTACGGCCTCGCGTACAGCCTCTTCCCGTACCTCGTGATCGACCGCATCACGATCTGGCAGGCGGCCGCCGCGCCGGAGTCGCTGATGTTCATCCTCGTCGGCACCGTCATCGTGCTTCCGGCGATCCTGGGCTACACGGTGTACGCCTACCGCGTGTTCTGGGGCAAGACGCGTGAACTGACGTACGGCTGAGGCACGGCGACGGCGCTCCTCAACCGCGCACCAGCAACACCGGCACCTCGGAGCGCCGCGCTACACCCTCTGCAACGCTGCCGAGGATCAGCCGCTCGGGGCCCCGCCGACCGTGCGTGCCGAGCACGATGAGATCCGCAGGCCAGGCCGCGGCCTCCTGGGCGATACGGCCGTCAACGCGCTGACCGGGCGCATCGGTTTCGACGAGCCGCCCGAAGGCGCGAGCTTCGGCCGCCCGCGCTTCCTCGAGTCCGGCGGCCAGGAGCGCTTCGCCTTCGGTTCGGCGTGCCGCGGCGAGGTGGTGCGTATCGATGGCGACCTCCGGCCCCAACGGCAACAGGCCCATGTCGACGACATGCAGGACGAGCAACTCGGACGAGAGTGCCCGGCTCAGGGCGCTCGCGTGAGCGACGGCGAGCAACGAAACGCGGCTGCCGTCAGTGGCAACGAGAATGTGTCTGTACATCTGTCTTCCTTCCGCTCCTTCGAGCGTTCGTGTCGGTCACGGCCGGGTTGCGGAACGGCCTGCCTGATGGCCGGACCGTCAGTCCTCCTGCCGCGATTGCGCCGGCAGCGATCCCAGCCAGCTGCCGACATACTCAGCGACCTCGCTCCATCCCGGCTCGCCGATGAGCCAGTGCGCATGCGCCTGGAACTCCCTGAAGGTCGATACCGACGCGTACTTCCTTGCTACATGGCGCGTCACCCAGGCGGGAGTGATCCGGTCCTGTGTGCCCGCGACGACGAGCACCGGGCAACTCACCCGGGACTCGTCCACCCGCGATGCACCATGCAGATCGAGTGGCCAGTAGCCGATCTCGAAGACAGCGCGGCCGGACTCGTACACGAACCGGTCGTACGTTTCTCTTCTCTGCCGCTCGTCCAGCAGATGCAGCATCGAATAGCATGCCTCGCGGAATGTCGGCCGCACGGGCATGCGCCAGAAGCCCCAGGTCGTCTGGATGGACCAGAAGCTCTGGATCACTGAAGGGTCGACCGCGAAGATCCCGGCAGGAGCCGCCGGCGCGAGCAGGACGAGCGCCCTGGCGAGCCCGCGCGCCGCGAGAATCTGCGCCAGGAGCCCGCCCATCGAGTGACCCATCAAGATCGGCCTGGCGCGAAGCGCCATCAGTTCGTGCTCGACCGCCTCCGCGTAGTCGAGGAGACTGGTCGTCCCAAGACGGGGATCGGGTGCTTCGCGGGGATCCGTGCCGTGGTAGGGGAGCGTCGTCGCCACGCATCGATATCCCTGTGCCTCGAGCACAGACCGGTACGTGTCCCAGTTCCAGGGCCCGCCCCACATTCCGTGGATCATGAAGATCGTGTCACCCACGACGGGCTCCGAGAGGCAGTGGCATGGGTGGCGACTGACAACGGGCGGCCGCCTGGCAGGCCGCGACCGCCGCGTCGACGGTGTCCGCATCGCCGCACACGAGCTGGATGCCGGCATCGCGCAGCGCGTAGTGCGGCCCCTTGCCTTGCAGGTCCTCCCGGCTGAAAGCAACGTCGACCTTGCGCTCGATCAGCCACTCCGCAACTCGGATGCCCTTGGCGCGCGGGACGTTTGCGTACGGATTCGACTCGACGAACCGCTCCATGACCGTGCAACCGTCGCTCGCCATCGTAAGGAACACGAAGTTCGGAGCCTCGCCGAAGTGCGGACTGACGGCTTCCGCAGCGTCGGCGAGCGGAATCGCGCACTGCCAGGTTGGCCGGGCCGGCGACTCGACATGCAGCAGCACGCGCTCGACGTGGGGAACGTGGCTCCGCACGGCGCGCTCGACCCGCTCCGTGATGACTTCGGCCCGCTCGACATCGGTTGCGCGCAGGGTGACCCCAACCTCGACGAAACGGAAACGACCGGCGTTGCGGCCAGTGATCCACTTCAATTCGCGCACGTTGGAATCGGATTCGATCACCCGCCGGATCGAAGTGAGCGCGTCCGGCTCGAGCGAAGCGTCGAGTAGCACCCGCATGGCATCGCGCAGAAGCTCCCAGCCGGTCTTGATCACGGCAACGGTGATGATCGCCGCGGCGATCCGGTCGAGCGGGAGGTCCAGCTGCACAGACGCAAGCGCCGCGAACGCCAGCCCGGTGGTGAAAACGTGGACGCGGTATTCGAGCGCGTCGGCAATCAGCGCCGGCGAGTTGGCGGCGCGGCCCGCGCGCAGTTCATAGTGGCTGAAGACCAGCGGCACGAACAGCGTTGCAGCCAGGACCGCCAGCATCCAGGGGTCGACCTTCAGGGGCGACGGCGGCCTGGAAACCGCGTAGCGCAGCACCTCGTAGGCGGTCACGAACACCATAAAGGACATGACCACCGCGACGAGGTTCTCAACCTTGTACAAGCCGTAGGGAAAGGCCTTCGACGTGCGCGCGGCGAGACGCAGGCCCACCAGCATGGCGATCGCCGAAAGCAGGTCGACCGCGTTGTGGATCAGTTCGGCCGCGACAGCCAGGCTGCCGGAGCGAAGCGCGACTGCTGCGTGCAGCGCAGCCAGCAGGAGATTCACTGCGATCGAGTACCAGCCCCACCGTTCGAGTTTCATCCCGCAGTCCCGGAGTTCACCGCTGCCGCCGCGGCGGCCCCTGTGCAAGTGGACATGGATCAGCGACCAGGTTGCATCGAGGCGATCGTTGCGATACCGGCTAGCAGCAAGGTCACTTGCAGCGCGGATTCGACGCGCGTCATACGCCGGTGCAGGCTGGGCACCAGATCCGCGAGGGCGATGTAAATGAAGCTTGCTGCCGAGATGGCGAGGATGTACGGAATCCATTCCTTCATCTGCCCAAGCCAGAAATAGCCGGCCAGCGCTCCAGGCAGCGTGGCGGCCGACGACAGCAGGTTCAGCCAGAACGCCTTCGCCGGCGTGTATCCGCTGTCTAGCAGGATGGCGAAGTCGCCCATCTCCTGCGGAACCTCGTGGGCGATCACGGCGACTGCCGCGCCGATGCCCAGCGGCACCGACACCAGGAAGGCAGCTGCGATGACGACGCCGTCCACGAAGTTGTGGAACGCATCGCCAATCAGGAGCAACGCGCCGGCGCGTCCATGCGCTTGACACTCGCCATCATGGCAGTGGCGCCAAAGCACCGCCTTCTCCAAAATGAAAAAGGCGACGAATCCGGCAAGCAAGGTGGGCAGGATGACGGCGCTCGTGCTGCGAGCCAAGGCCGCCGGAATCATTCCGAGCAGCGCGGCACCGAGCAGGACTCCCGTCGCGTAGCCGACCAGGATCGGCACCAGGGCCTGTCGAACCGCCGTCGGAAAAGCAAGCAGCAAGCCAGCACCGGCGGCCGCGCCGACACTGCCAAGGAGCGAAAACGCCAGGATCCACGCGAACAACATGTCCTTACCGGCCGGGCGCTGCCGCCCTGAGCCGGGCTGGGAGACTCACGGGAACTCGGGAATGTTCGGCTCGACGCCTTCCAGGTCGGCTTCGGGATGATGCCGCGTCACGATCTGCTCGACTTCCTCGACCCGGTCGCGCGGCACGTCGATCATCATCAGCAGTTCGCCGCCGGCGATCGCCGACTCGAACTGCACCAGCCGGCTGCTGGGTATTCCAACGCCGATCATGCTGGCCGCCCAGGCCCCGAATCCCGTGCCAAGCAGCGTCATGGTGACGATCGCGCCCCCGCCGAGCACGAGTCCGGCCGGCGGGAACGTGATCGCGACCAGGCCGGCCAGCGCGCCGACCAGGCCGCCCGCCGCAGCACCGCGCTCGAGCGAAGGAATCAGGTCGCTGCGCTGCGCGAGCCTGGCTTCGGGGAGGTTCTCGAGCGGTGTCCCTTCCCTTGCCAGGACGTGGATGTGACGCTCCTCGATCCGGGCCAGCAGCAGGTCGTTGACGATCGCCTTCGCGGAGCCGACGTCCGGTGCGAAAAAGTAGATTCGCCGCATTTATTCATCCTCCCTTGGTGCGCCGACGCGTGGGGCGCTGGCTCACTGCCATTGAGCGGGGTTCGCGATCCGGCGCCAAGACCAACCATGCCGATTTCACAAATCCCCTTTCAACCTATTTCCCCGTGCCTTCGGCGCCTTGACGGTGGGCAAGCCGAACGGCCTTGGCACCCGTGTCACGGACCGGGGTCACCGAGGGAGTTTCGCGCTTGACCATCCTCAACCGCGCGCGCGCTGCGCCGCGCAGACTCACCTCGTGCGGTCCGGCACCCCGGGCCGAAGGAGTCGACATGGCAAGCGAGGGCTATCACGAACCACTGAACGAACTCAGCGACGCGACCCGCGACATGCATCGGGCAGTCGTTTCGCTGATGGAAGAACTGGAGGCCGTGGATTGGTACAACCAGCGCGCGGATGCCTGCAAGGATCCTGTGCTGCGCGCGATCCTGGCGCACAACCGCGACGAGGAGAAGGAGCACGCGGCGATGCTGCTGGAGTGGATCCGGCGAACCGACGGCACGTTCGACAAGGAATTGCGCGATTACCTCTTCACCGACAAGCCGCTGACCCACGACTGACGCGGAGGACGCCATGTCGTCGACGATCCTCGAGTCCACGGCCGAAGTGCCCACCCCGGCCCGGCACCCGCGACTGCAGTTCTTTCCGATCTCGTTTTTCTCGGTCGTGATGGGACTGGCCGGGTTTGCCATTGCGATCCAGCGGGCGGAGTCGATCCTGGGCCTGCCTGCCGGCGCGGGACTGGCAGTCGCCTGGCTGTCGGCGGCCGTGTTCGCGCTGCTCGCGGGGATCTACGCAGCCAAGGCGATCCGCTTCAGGCAGGAGGTGGTCAGGGAGCTTGCCCATCCCATCAAGCTGAGCTTCTTCCCGACGATCTCGATCGGCCTCATCCTGCTCAGCATGGCACTGCACGCGGCGACGCCACGACTGGCGTTCGGACTGTTCACGCTGGGCGCCCTGCTCCAGCTGTCGCTGACGCTGTTCGTGCTGGCGCGCTGGATCACGCACACCGTGTTCGAGACGCAGCACTCCAACCCGTCATGGTTCATTCCGGTGGTGGGCAACATCCTGGTGCCGCTGGCCGCGATCGACTACGGCTTGCTCGAAGTTGGCTGGTTCTTCTTCAGCGTCGGCCTCGTGTTCTGGCTGGTGCTGCAGACGATCGTGTTCAACCGGGTCATCTTCCATCACCCGCTGCCCGCGAAGCTGGTGCCGACGTTCTTCATCCTGATGGCCCCGCCCGCGGTGGGCTTCCTGGCGTACGTGAAGCTCAGTGGCACCGTGGACGGATTCGCGCGCATCCTGTTCTACACGGCGCTGTTCACCGCCTTGCTGCTGCTCGCCCTCGCCCGGAAGTTCGTCGGCCTCAAGTTCTTCCTTTCGTGGTGGGCCTACTCGTTCCCGGTCGCCGCGATGACGATCGCGACCATGGTCATGTACCGCATGACGGGGCTGCCGCTGTTCGCCGGCATCGCCTGGCTGCTGCTGGCGCTGCTGACCGCGATCATCGCGTTGCTCCTCGTGCGCACGTCCAGGGCCATCGCCGCGGGCGAGATCTGCGTGGAGGATTGAAGCGAAAGACGGGGCGCGCGCCACGCCCCGGCGCCGCCGACTCAGGCGTCGGCGCGGTGAACCGCTGATCTTCGACAAGAAGACTCGTCCTGACTTCCTGTTAACTGGCCGGTGCACCGCGCGGCCGACCATGCGTGCTGCCCTACCACCGGAGGATCCATGCCAGCGAGAATCGACTTCTCCCAACTCACATTGATGGACACGCTCGACATGGCGACCCTGATCGAGGTCGAGGCGTTCAAGCGGTACAACCTGTTCGTCGAACAGATCGGAAGCTCCACCGATGCCGGGTCGTTCTTCCAGTCGATGGCCGGCAACGAGAAGAAGCACGCGGATGAACTCGCCGAGCGCCGACATGCGCTGTTCGGGGACGCTCCCGCGACAGTCAAGCTCGACGACATCTTCGATGTGGAGGCCCCCGACGTCGGCTCCACGCGCTGGAACATGTCGGCGTTCAATGCGTGCCAAGTGGCTCTGTACTCCGAAAAGAAGGCCTTCGAGTTCTACGACAGGGCCCTGCGCACCGTGAAACAGCCGGACGTCAAGGCGCTGTTCGAGGAGTTGCGGGACGAAGAGGCCGAGCACGTTCGCATGGTCGAGGAGATCATGGCGAAGCTGCCGCCATCGGCCAAGGTCGACATCGAGGACGAGGACGACACCGAGTCGCGGATGGGGTTCTAGCCGGCTTGCACGGCCCGCGCCGAGCGGACCAGGAGCACCATGCCCCTTCCCCGCTTGTATCGCCACGCCTGGATGGACGACGACGTCGTCGCCTTCCGTGACCAGGTCCGACGCTATGTCGAAGGCGAGATCGCCCCGCACATGGAAGCATGGCGACGCGCGGGCCAGGTGCCGCGCGAGACGTGGCGCAACTTCGGCGCGATGGGGTTCCTGCTGCCGGAGATGCCCGAGGAACATGGGGGCTCGGGCGTCAGCGCCGCCTGGCAGCTGGTGGTGCAGGACGAACTCACGCGCGCCGAGGTTCCGCCCAGCGCCGGCGTTCACTCGCTGGCCGCGCACTACATCCTGGACTACGGCAACGCGGAGCAGAAGCGGCGCTGGCTGCCGAAGATGGTGAGCGGCGAGCACTTCGGCGCCATCGGCATGACCGAACCCGGCGGCGGTTCAGACCTGAAGGCGCTGCGCACGCGTGCCCGGCGGGACGGCGATCACTACGTCATCGACGGCGCCAAGACCTTCATCACCAACGGCGCGACCTGCTCGCTGCTCGTGCTCGCGTGCCGCACCGGTGGCGAAGGCTCCAGGGGCGTGTCGCTGATCGTGCTCGAAACGGACGAACTCCCCGGCTTCAGCGTCGGCCGGCGCCTGGAGAAGCTCGGCATGCACGCCTCGGACACCTGCGAGCTGTCGTTCGTCGGCGTCCGCGTGCCGGCCGCCAACCTGCTGGGCGCGAGCGAGGGCAACGGCTTCGCCCAGATGATGAGCCAGTTGCCGTACGAGCGGCTGTTCATCGGCGTGCCGGCCGCCGCCGTGATCGAGCGCGCGCTGGAAGTCACGCTGGAGTACACGCGCGAGCGCACGGCCTTCGGCCAGCCGCTCGCGGAGTTTCAGAACACGCGCTTCAAGCTCGCCGAAGTCGCGACCATCGCCCACGTCGTGCGCAGCTTCGTCAACGACGCGATCCAGCGCTTCGTCGACGGCACGCTCGACAACGAGGCCGCCTACATGGTCAAGTGGTGGTGCAGCGAGCAGCAGTGCAAGGTGGTCGACGAGTGCCTGCAGCTGTTCGGCGGCTACGGCTACATGACCGAGTACCCGATCGCCCGCATGTACGCCGACTCGCGCGCGCAGCGCATCTACGGCGGATCCAACGAGGTGATGAAGGACCTGATCGCGCGCAAGCTGTAGGCGCGTCGCGCCGCGATCGGCCCGCCACGGACCCGTGTCAGCCAGCGGGCTTCCGGCCCTCCTTCGGCTTGGTCGGCAGCTTCTCCGGCTTGTTCGGGCCCCAGACGCGGCGGTAGTAGGTATCGGCCAGCTGCAGCGCGCCGACCGGGTTGTGCGCCAGCACGCGGTCCTTGGTCACCAGCGTCGTGACCAGTCCCTGCGAGTGCTTGATGAAGAGGCTGTCGTGCCCGACGCACAGGCCCATGATGACGTTGAGCTCGCAGCCGGCGCGATTCAGCAGTTCCGCCTGCGAGACCGGGTTGCACATCGGCTCGAACGTGCCGGGGCGGATCTTCTCCTCGTCCTGCAGCCCGATGTCCTCCTTCGCGATGCCGCCGTGCTTGCACGCGACCGACACCACGTCGAGCCCGTGGCTCTCGAGGATCGCGCTGAAGACGCGCGCGAGATCGACGAAGGAGATGCACATGGCGATGCCCACCTTGCGGAACCCCATTCGCGTGGCGAAGTGGCAGATCTCCTCAACCCGCGACCACTTGCAGTAGCCCTCGCTCTCGATCACGGCGGACACCTGGGCAACGCGCTTGTGGAACGGGTCGGCGTAGGCTTCCCAGGCTTCGGCGATGCCTTCAGGGTCGACCTTGGAAGGACAGTAGCCGGGCCCGCGCTGCTCGCCCTCGCCCTGTCGACACGCACGGATAGTGCTGGGGCAGTAGGCGCAGCCGGGGGTTTCGTAGGTCATGTGAGTGTCTCCAGGGGCCCGCTTGCGCGCCGCCTTTCGGCTCGCGCGTCGCGCGAGGGATGGCGACAACCTACGTGACCCCGGAGCCGACTGCTTGACCAAGCGCAGACAGGCGCCTCGACATCGATCACATAGCCCACCGCCGCTAGAATGCGCGCAGCATGCACCCGCTACAGCCGCTCTTCGACAACAACCGCACGTGGTCGCAGCGCATGCGCCACAGCGATCCCGAGTTCTTCGCGCGCCTGTCGCGCCAGCAGTCGCCCCGTTTCCTGTGGATCGGCTGCGCCGACAGCCGCGTGCCGGCCAACGAGATCGTCGGCCTGCTTCCCGGCGAACTCTTCGTCCACCGCAACGTCGCCAACGTGGTGGTACCGAGCGACCTCAACTGCCTGTCCGTGATGCAGTTCGCGGTGGACGTTCTCAAGGTGGAGCACATCATCGTGTGCGGCCACTACGGGTGCAGCGGGGTCAGCGCCGTGCTGCAGAACCGCCGCGTGGGTCTCGCGGACAACTGGTTGCGCCACGTGTGGGACGTCCATCACAAGCACGAGGCGCGCGTCGAGGCCGTGTCGCCCCCGGCGCAACGCCTCAACCACCTCTGCGCGCTCAACGTGATCGAGCAGGTCGCCAACGTCTGCCAGACAACGATCGTGGGCGACGCCTGGGACCGCGGCCAGCGGCTGTCCGTGCACGGCTGGGTGTACGGCCTCGAGGACGGGCTGGTGCGCGACCTCCTCACCACCGTGACGGGACGGGACGAGGCCGTCAGTCAGTACAAGGCGGCGCTGGCCGCGCTGTGACGTTCCGCAAGCGGTACGGCGACGCAATCGCCGACATCGTCGAAGCGCACCGCGCACCGCGCGCGCGGCCCGCGAACCGTCCTGCGTCGCGGGACATCAAGGCGACGCTGCAGGCGATCGTCGCCGATCCCGCGGCCGTCGACCTGGCGCGCGTCGACCCGCTGACCCGCGCGCTGCTGATGGACCCGGCGTGGCGCCGATTGCGCACGCAGTCGCTGGGCGCGCTGACCCGCGAGCAATTGGCGGAATGCGCGCAGTACGCGCTCGATCACTTCCCGCCGCTCGGGAAGCCGATCATCGAGCGGGCCGAAGTGATGCTGGCTCTCTCACTGCTCGCCGCCGCCGGGACCTGGCATGCGGCGCGGCGCGTCAACCTCGTGCGTGAAGCCTTGTCGCTCGCCTTCGACGTCGACCATGTGCGCGCCACCGCCGTCCTCAGGCAAGCGCACCGCGAGTTTCGCGCGGGGACCTGAGCGCAATACCGACGGCCCGGACGCGGATCCCTTGCAGGCGCGAGCCTGCGAAGGGTCGCGACAGCGGCCGCTCTTCTTGCGCCCCCTCACCCGCTGATATAGGACCAACCTTCCTTCTGGTGCTTGATGATCTGGCCGAGGCCGGCCTTCACGTAGCCGATGTCGGGCAGCATGTCCTGCGGCGTGAGCTTCTGGCGCCGACCGTGAACATGGCGATACCGCGATCGAGTCGTCGACCCATTCAGCCTGCGATCGTCCAGCATCGATAATCGGCGGGTTCAGGTCGAATCGTTCCCTCTTGTCGATGTCCGCCAGCCGAGATCGCCGATCCATGCGCATGCACCTCGGACTGCGCCTGTTCCTGCCGTTCGCCGCCGGATACTTCCTCTCCTACCTGCTGCGCAACGTCAACGCCGTCATCGCGCCGGAGCTCACGCGCGAGCTCGGCGTGTCGGCGGCTGACCTGGGGCTGCTGACGTCGGCCTACCTGCTGGCATTCGGTGCCTTCCAGTTGCCGCTCGGCGTACTGCTCGACCGCTACGGGCCGCGCCGCGTCGAGGTGGCGCTGCTGCTGGTCGCCGCGGCGGGCGCGGCCTGGTTCGCGGTCGGCACGAGCCTGGGCGAACTGGCCGCCGCCCGCGCGCTGATCGGACTCGGCGTCAGCGCCTGCCTGATGGCCGCCTTCAAGGCCTTCGCGGTGTGGTTCCCGGCCGAGCGCCTGGCGTCGCTGAACTCCGCGTTCATGGTCGCCGGTGGACTCGGCGCGCTCGCCGCCACCACCCCGCTCGCATCGGCAGTGACTGTCCTCGGTCGCCAGGACCTGTTCCTGGTGCTCGCGGCGCTGGTCGTGCTGGCCGCGATCGGCGTCTACTCGACGCCGGAGAAACCGGCTTCAGCCGCCGGCGGCACGCTGGCGCAGCAGTTGCGGGAGTTCGCCGGGGTCCTGCTGAGCGGGGCGTTCTGGTGCTACGCGCCGATGGCGTCCACCGTTCTCGGGGGCTTCCTCGCCCTCCAGGGCCTGTGGGCCGTGCCATGGCTGATGGAGGCCGGCGGACAGACCCGCGAGTCCGCCGCCTTCCACATGCTGCTGACCACGCTGGCGATGGTCTGCGGGTTCCTCGTCACGGCGGTGGGCATCGGACCGCTGCGGCGGCGCGGACTGTCGCCGGGCTGGGTGATGGCGATCGCCAACGCGGCCGGCCTGCTCGCCATGCTCGCGCTGTGGTGGGGCGCGGTCGGCAGCCACGCGCTCTGGTTCGTGCTCGGCGTTGTCTTCGCGGTGGGCAACCTCGCCTACGCCGAGCTCACCAGCCGATTCGATCCAACGCTGGCGGGGCGCGTCAACGCCGCACTCAACCTGGCGACCTTCGTCGGCGCGTTCTCGATCCAGTGGGGCTACGGAGTGATGCTGGACGGCCTGCGCGCGGCGGGCTGGACCACGACGGACAGCCACCGCGCGACCTTCGCCACGCTGCTGGCGCTGCAGGCCGCCGGCTTCGGCTGGTTCCTGTGGAAGCGGCGCTACGCGACCGCCGCCGCGCTGGCCACACGGACAGGCGCCGGCGGCGCCTGAGGTTTCGGCGCCCCTCGCTAGGCGGCCGCGCCGAGTTCGGTCTGGAAGATCAGGCCGGCGTGCTCGCGCATCTTGTGGAACTCGATGCCGGGAAAGCGTTCCTGGGTGACCGACAGCTCCCCGGGATACTCGCAGACGAAGGTGGGCGCGTCGACCGCGTCATAGGCGATCCGGTGCGCGTTGCTCTCGATGAACAGCTTCAGGTCGCGCGGGTTCTCCGCGGTGATCCACCGCGCGATCCGGATGTTCGAAGACGACAGCCGCGCCTGCACGCCGTACTCGTGCTCGAGCCGGTGCATCACGACGTCGAACTGCAGCGCGCCGATCGCTCCCAGCAGCAGCGGGCCGCCCCCGTGCCGCTGGAAGACCTGGATCGCGCCCTCCTCCCCGAGCTGCTTCAGCCCCAGCTTCAGCTGCTTGGCGCGCATCGGATCGGCGAGTTCGACACTCTGGAACATCTCGGGCGCGAAGAACGGCAGCCCGGTGAACTGCAGGTCCTCGCCCTCCGTGAGCGAGTCGCCCAGTTGCAGCGCGCCCCGGTTCGGGATGCCGATGATGTCGCCGGGCCACGCTTCGTCGAGCACGTCGCGCCGCTGCGACAGGAAGGAGACCACGGTCGACGGCCGGATGGTCTTGCCGTTGCGCACCACCTTGATCTGCATCCCCCGCTCGAAGCGGCCCGAGCACACCCGGGCGAACGCGATGCGATCGCGGTGGGCGGGATCCATGTTCGCCTGGATCTTGAACACGACCGCCGTGAAGTCCGGCTCGGTGGGCTCGACCAGCCGCTGCACCGCGCGCCGGGGCAGCGGTGGCGGCGCCAGGTCGACCAGCGCGTCGAGCACTTCGCGCACGCCGAAGCTGCTCAGGGCGGAGCCGAAGAACACGGGCGTCTGATGGCCCGCCAGAAATTCGTCCAGCTCGAACACCGAGCCCGCGCCGCGGATCAGTCCCATCTCCTCGTCCGCCTGCACGAACTCGTCGCCGAAGCGCGCCGCGCACTCGGCGTGGGCGAGTTCCTGCGGCGGGGCGCCGGCGCCGGCCGCATCGCCGTCACGCGGGAACACGCGCATCCGGTCGCGCCGCAGGTCGAAGATGCCGCGGAAACGCGTTCCCATCCCGACCGGCCACGTGAACGGGCTGGCCGCCATGCCGAGCGCCTCCTCGATCTCGTCGATCAGCGTGAGCGGCTCGCGCACCTCGCGGTCGAACTTGTTGATGAACGTGATGATCGGGATCCGGCGCGCGCGGCAGACCTCCAGCAGCCGGCGGGTCTGCGGCTCGACCCCGTTCGCACCATCGATCACCATCAGCGCGGCGTCGACCGCGGTCAGCACGCGATAGGTGTCCTCGGAAAAGTCCTGGTGGCCCGGGGTGTCGAGCAGGTTGATGACGAAGCCCCGGTACTCCATCTGCATCACGGAGCTCGCCACCGAGATCCCGCGCTCCTTCTCGATCTGCATCCAGTCCGAGGTCGCGTAGCGCGAGGCCTTGCGCGCCTTCACGGTGCCGGCGATGTGGATCGCGCCCGACCACAGCAGGAGCTTCTCGGTGAGCGTGGTCTTGCCGGCATCCGGGTGGGAGATGATGGCGAACGTGCGCCGGCGGGAAACTTCTTGTTCAAGCGTCATCGGGGACCTCGAAGCGGGGGCGGACTATAGCAAGCGGACCACCCGTCGCGGCTCGCCCGGACACTTGATCCCGCCCAAGCCAGTGCGTGGCCGGAACCGGTAGCGTGATCCGCGCGCGTATCGATCGGATTTCACCAGGGAGACGACATGACAGTGGCGCTGGAAGAGCGCATCGAGGCCATCTATCGCAAGGTGATCGCGAGGAACCCCGGCGAGGATGAGTTCCACCAGGCGGTGAAGGAAGTGCTCGAGTCGCTCGGCCCGGTCCTCGTCAAGTATCCGGAGTTCGCGCAGCAGAAGATCATCGAGCGCATCTGCGAACCCGAGCGCCAGATCATCTTCCGTGTTCCCTGGCAGGACGACAGGGGCGAGGTCCACATCAACCGCGGCTTCCGGGTCGAGTTCAACAGCGCCATCGGCCCGTACAAAGGCGGCCTGCGCTTCCACCCGTCCGTCTACCTGGGGATCATTAAGTTCCTCGGCTTCGAGCAGCTGTTCAAGAACGCGCTCACCGGGATGCCGATCGGCGGCGGCAAGGGCGGGTCGGACTTCGATCCGAAAGGAAAGTCGGACAACGAGATCATGCGGTTCTGCCAGAGCTTCATGACGGAGCTCTACCGGCACCTCGGCGAGTACACGGACGTGCCGGCGGGCGACATCGGCGTCGGAGGACGGGAACTCGGTTTCCTGTTCGGCCAGTACAAGCGGATCACCAACCGCTACGAGTCAGGCGTGCTGACCGGCAAGGGCATCGGCTGGGGCGGTTCGCTCGTGCGACGGGAAGCCACCGGCTACGGCGCGGTGTTCTTCGTGCGCGAGATGCTCAAGGTGCGGGGCGATGCCCTGGAAGGAAAGACGTGCGTCGTCTCCGGCTCCGGCAACGTCGCCATCTACACGATGGAGAAGCTCGGGCAACTGGGCGCGAAGGTGATCGCGTGCTCCGACTCCAACGGCCTCCTCGTCGACGAGAACGGCATCGATCTCGACGTCGTCAAGCGCCTGAAGGAAGTGGAGCGTCGCCGGATCGCCGACTACGTCGCCGCGCGCAAGCACGCGCGCTACATCGCTGGCGGCAACATCTGGGAGGTTCCGTGCCAGATCGCCATGCCGTCGGCCACCCAGAACGAGATCAACGGCAAGGACGCGCGGACACTCGTGGGCAACGGCTGCATCGCCGTCGGCGAAGGCGCCAACATGCCGACGACTCCCGAAGGCGTGAAGGTGTTCCTCGACGCGAAGATCGCCTTCGGGCCGGGCAAGGCCGCCAACGCCGGCGGGGTCGCCACCTCCGCGCTCGAGATGCAGCAGAACGCGAGCCGCGACTCGTGGACCTTCGAGTTCACCGAGCGGAAGCTCGACGAGATCATGACCCGGATCCACGCGAACACGTACGAGACCGCCGAGGAGTTCGGCGCCTCCGGCAACTACGTCGCGGGAGCCAACATCCTGGGCTTCGTCAAGGTGGCGCAGGCGATGGTCTCGCTCGGGCTGATCTGACTCCGGCCAGGCGCGGCAGCCCGCTGCGCCTGCGATCGATCCCGGCTGGCGGGGTCGCCCTACTTGCCGGCCGGCGGCGTCTTGCTCTTGTCCGAGCCGAAGGGCGCCGCGGGCACGCCGGGCTTCTTGGACTGCTTCGGCTTCTTCTTTTCCTTGTTGCTGCGTTGCTGGCCCTTTGCCATTTGCGCGCTCCTCGTTCACGAAAAGCGGAAGTATCGACGATCGGCACCCGTCTGCAAATCGCCGCGCTTCACTGCGGGTCGCCCTTCTTGCCGAGCAGGTCCTTCAGTCCGGCAAACGGCGAGTGCGTGGACGAAGGCCCCGCGTCCGCGCCGGTGCTTCCGGTGCCTGTCGCCGCCTCGATCTGGCGCTGGTGCTCGTTGTCGTGGCAGTACAGGCACAGCAGTTCCCAGTTGCTGCCGTCCGGCGGATTGTTGTCGTGGTTGTGGTCGCGGTGGTGGACCGTCAGTTCGCGCAGGTTCCGGTGCGTGAACTCCCGGGCGCAGCGACCGCAGATCCACGGGTAGATCTTCAGCGCCCGCTCGCGGTAACTCTGCGCGCGCTCGTCCTGCAGGCGACGCTGTTCGGCGATGACGCGATCGAGCTTTCCAGGGTCACTCGGCTTCATGGGCAGGCGTCATGTGCGATGGTTCCCGTCGCGTGCCCGCGGCCAACCCGCTGCACGCGTCCGGTGGCCTGGCCACTTCGGGGGCTTCGCCGCTGGCGCAGCCGCTGGGGCAGCAGGTGGCGCAGCCGGGGACGTGGACGAATTCCAGATGTCGCGTACGTTGAGTCACTTGACGCCAGCGTTGCGCCAGATTTCATGTACCCGCCGCCGCCGACTGTCATTCCGGAGTTGTCCTTCGCAGTGTACGTGCCTGCGTGCCATGCGAGGGCCCCCTGTCGGCCACGTCGCTTTCCTTCGCCAGGACCAGAGCCACCCCGGCCATTCCCGCGTTGGCCGTGTCCTTGACGATGATCCGCCTGATCGCAGCGCGGCGGCCAGCGGTTCAGGCGCGTCTCGCGCGCGTCCTCACCGAAGCACCCGGATCTTCCGGTACCCCACATCGATCAGCCCGCGCGCCTGCAACCGCCCCAGCAGCACAGAAAGCCTCTGCCGCGTCACGCCCACCATGGTCGCGAGTTCGGCCTGCGAAGCCGTGATCTCGACCGGCCCGCTGTCGGGCCCGTCGAGCCGGCGCATGCCGGCCAGGCCCTCCAGGCGCAGGCGCACCCACTCCTCGGCCTCGACGCTGTGCGCGTCGGTGGCGTAGTGGAACACGGTCGCGTAGCGATCGAACAGCAGCCTGGCGAAACTGCGGAAGTGGCGCGGCTCGTCGGCGACGATGCATTCGAACTCCGCGGCCGGCAGCGCGAGCACCCTGACGGCGGTCGCCGCGACGACGCTCGCGATGGCCGGCTCGCCGGAAAGCATCCCGTACTCGCCGAACCAGAAGCCAGCCTCGCCGACGTGGAACAGCGACTCGGTCGCTTCACCCACCCCGCGCACGACGTGCACGCGGCCGTGCAGCACGGCGCGCAGGGCGTTGCACGGTGCGCCCTCGCAGACGATGTGCGCGCCCTTGGCGTAGACGCGCGGATACGACCGCTGGACTATCAGCGCCTGCAGCGCGGCCGGGAGGCTGCCGAACCAGTGGCCGCGCCGGAGCAGTTCCAGTTCTATCGTTCCGTCCCTGTCGTCCGGGCCTCGCGACGATCCCTCCCGGGCAACTCGAACCTCGTCCATCACAGGATCGCCTTCAGCAGCGTGCGAGCCAGTTCCTTGACCGGCATCTGAAGGGCCAGGACGGCGACCATCGGCAACGCGGCCGCCAGCGCGACGGGCAGCACCGAATTCTTGCCGAGCGGCATCGAGCGCATCGACCGGACGGCGTCGTACATGGCCGCCGTGTCGGCCACGGGGCCGAGTTCGGGCGCCTCGAGGATCGGCGGCTGGCCGATCTGCCGGCCCTCGATCCACCGCTCGTGCACCAGGCGGCCGTGCCGCCCGACCAGTTCGCCGTAATCCAGCAGCGCCTGCTTCTTCGCCCGCTTCAGCGGTCCGCGGAACGCCAGCAGCGGCAGCGCGAACAGGATCACGCAGAGCACGACGAACCCGATCATCTCGACCTTCAACGACACCAGCGTGAGCTCGTGGTGGACGGCGTCATGCGCCCAGCGCGACGCGAGCACGCAGCCGAGCGCCAGCGCGAGCGGCGCAAAGCCGCCCGGAAGGCGATCGAGGAAACCGAGCCCGGCAGCCTTGTCGGGATGCGTCGGCACCAGCGACAGATCGAGCCGCGCCACGCGCCACAAGAGGTACGACAGCAGCACGACCCGCCACAGCCACGCGAGCACGAGCGTGTAGAAGACGGAGCGGCCCACGTACAGGTACCAGAGCCCGCCGAACCCCGGCCCCTGTCCGCCCGTGCCCGCGCTCGCCCAGTCGACTTCGTGCGGATGGAACACGACGTCGGAGATCGTGACGACCGCCAGGACGATCGCCGCGATCGCCATCCATGGCAACGTGGCGTCGCGCAGTTGGCCGGCGCGACGCACCGCCGCGTCGAACTGCGTGCGCTGCGAGACTGGAACGATCCCCGACTCGACGAAGTGGCGCAGCATCCCCTGCACGAGGGCGTGGGCCGGCCCTTCGGCGAGGATCAGCAGCGGCACGGCGACCAGCAGTCGTGCGTGGATGCCGTAGTGCGACAGCAGCGGCTCGGGAAACCCGCCCGGCAGCACGCGGCCGAGGTAGAGCGCCCACAGCGCCACCGGCAACCAGCCCAGGAGCGACCAGAACACAGCCCGCCTGGCCAGGCCGAGCCCGTCGGCCGGTATGAGTCCGACGCTGCGCTGCAGCCGGAACAGCAGGTCGCCCCGCACGAGGGAGAAGTCGACCGTGGTGTTGGAGGTGTGGGTGGCGATCATGGCGGCAACGAGGTCCCGCGGGCTGACGGCCGACGATCGCCAGCCCATTTGACTGCACGCGATGACGGCAGCCGATGCATGCTATCGGCGGCGTCCCGAGGTGCCAATTGAACGAACGTCCAATGGACGCCAGTTCCGGTGCGCCGGCTTCGACACCGACGAGCAGCACGCGGCGACGATCGTGTACTGTATGGATTCACAGTCAACCGCCGCACGCCGCCGTGTCCGCCGTTCCGCTCGCCCTGCCTTCCCTCGCCGACCGGCCTTCGTCGGGCATCGACCGCCTCCTCGCGCGCCTGAACCCCGATCAGCGCGCCGCCGCCCGTCACGGGCTCGACGGCTCCGATGGCGGACCGCTGCTGATCATCGCCGGCGCCGGCACGGGCAAGACCAACACGCTGGCGCATCGCGTCGCCTGCCTGGTGGCGAGCGGCGTCGATCCGCGCACGATCCTGCTGCTGACCTTCTCGCGCCGCGCCGCGGTCGAGATGACCCGGCGCGTCGAAGGCATCGTGGCCGGGCTGGGCGAGCCGTGGGCGCGCGTGGCGCACTCGGTGCTGCCGTGGGCCGGAACCTTCCACGGCATCGGCGCGCGGCTGTTGCGCGAGTACGCCGAGCGCTGCGGGATGGACCCGGCCTTCACGATCCTCGATCGCGAGGACGCGGCCGACCTGATGAACCTCGTGCGTGCCGAGCTGCGGCTCAGCGAGCGCGGCGAGCGCTTCCCGCTGAAGGGAACCTGCCTCGCGATCTACTCGACCGCGGTGAACAAGCAGGCCAGCCTCGATCGCGTGCTGGCGGACGACTACCCGTGGTGCGCGACCTGGGAGCCGCAGCTCCGCACGCTCTTCGCGGCCTACGTGGAGGCGAAGCAGCGCCAGGGCGTGCTCGACTACGACGACCTGCTGCTCTACTGGGCGCAGCTGATGGACGAGCCCGCGCTGGCCGGCGACGTGCGGCAGCGCTTCAGCCACGTGCTGGTCGACGAGTACCAGGACACCAACCGCCTGCAGGCGGCGATCCTGCTCGCGCTGAAGCCGGACGGCCGCGGACTCACGGCCGTCGGCGACGACGCGCAGGCGATCTACGCCTTCCGCGGCGCGACCGTGCGCAACATCCTCGACTACCCCGCGCACTTCACGCCGCCGGCGCGCACCGTCACGCTCGCGCGCAACTACCGGTCGACGCAGGCCATCCTCGACGCCACCAACGCGGTCATCGGGCTGGCCAGCGAGCGCTTCACGAAGGATCTCTGGAGCGAGCGCGCCTCCGACGAGCTGCCGCGCATCGTTACCGTCGCCGACGAAGCCGACCAGGCGCGCTACGTCGTCGAGCAGGTGCTGGAGCGGCGCGAGGCGGCGATCGCATTGAAGTCGCAGGCCGTGCTGTTCCGCGCGTCGAGCCACAGCGCCGTGCTCGAACTGGAGCTCGTCCGGCGCAACATCCCGTACGTCAAGTTCGGCGGACTCAAGTTCCTGGAAGCGGCGCACGTGAAGGACGTACTCGCCTTCCTGCGCCTGCTGCAGAACCCGCGCGACCGCGTCGCCGGCTTCCGCGTGCTTCAGTTGCTGCCCGGCGTCGGCCCGAAGACGGCGTCACGGCTCCTGGACGCGATGGCGCACGCCGATCCCGCGGATGCCCTCGCGCGGGCAGCGCCGCCGCAGGCCGGTGCGGACGAGTGGGCTGCGTTCGCCTCGTCGTTCGGTCAGCTGCGCGGCCAATCACCGGGCTGGCCCGCGGAACTCGAGCTCGTCAGCCAGTGGTACGAGCCGCACCTGCAGCGCCGGCACGACAACGCCGATGTCCGGCGCGGCGACCTGCGCCAGCTCGAGGCGATCGCGGCGGGCTTCCCGTCGCGCGAACGCTTCCTCACCGAACTCACGCTCGACCCGCCGGGCGCGACCAGCGACGAAGCCGGGCCGCCGCTGAAGGACGAGGACTACCTGATCCTGTCGACGATCCACTCGGCCAAGGGCCAGGAGTGGAAGGCGGTGTATCTGCTCAATGCGGTCGACGGCTGCATCCCGTCCGACCTGTCGACCGGCACCACCGCGGAGATCGAGGAAGAGCGGCGCCTGCTGTACGTCGCCATGACCCGCGCGAAGGACCACCTGACCGTGGTCGTTCCTCAGCGCTTCTACGTGCACCAGCAGGGCAGCGGCGGCGACCGCCACGTCTACGCGTCGCGCACGCGCTTCATTCCCGATGCGCTGCGCTCGCGGTTCGAGCGGACGAGCTGGCCGGTCGCCGCCAACGAACCCGGCGCCGACGCCCGGCCGCTTCCCGCGGTGGATCTGGCCGCGCGGATGCGCGGCATGTGGTCGTGAGGAACGCCTGATCGCGCTGCCCGTCGCTCGTCGCCACGGCCCCGCCCGCGGCCGCAACAGGCGCCACGAACGGGGCCACGGCGGCGAGTCACGCACAATGGCGGCATGAAGACACCCGGGCGATTGCAGCCGTTGGTCGACGAAGGCCTGATCGACACGGTGGTGCGGCAGTTGATGAGCGGCAAGGAAGCCGCCGTGTACGTCGTGCGCTGCGGCGAGGAGACGCGCTGCGCCAAGGTCTACAAGCAGGCCACGCACCGCAGCTTCCGGCAGGCCGTGGACTACACCGAGAACCGCAAGGTCAAGAACACGCGGCAGGCGCGCGCGATGGCCAAGGGCACGCGCTTCGGCCGCCAGGCGACCGAGGCCGCATGGCAGAGCGCCGAGGTCGACGCGCTGTACCGGCTGGCCGCCGCCGGCGTGCGCGTGCCGAAGCCGTTCAACTTCCTCGACGGCGTCCTGCTGATGGAGCTCGTGGCCGACGCCCACGGCGACGCGGCGCCGCGGCTCAACGACGTCGTCTTCACCCCCGAGGAGGCGCGCGCCCACCACGCGACGCTCGTCCGGGAAGTCGTGCGGATGCTGGCGGCCGGCGTCGTCCACGGCGACCTGTCCGAGTTCAACGTGCTGCTCGCGGCCGACGGCCCGATGATCATCGACCTGCCGCAGGCGGTGGACGCCGCCGGCAACAATCACGCGAGCCGCATGCTGCTGCGCGACGTCGCAAACCTGCGCAACTTCTTCGGCCGCTTCGCGCCCGACCTGCTCGCCACGAACTACGGCGCGGAGATCTGGGACCACTACGTGCGCGGCGACCTTCGCCCGGACGTCGAGCTCACCGGGCGGTTCGTCCAGGAACACGCGGCGGTCGACCTCGTGAGCGTGATGCGCGAAGTCGACGACGCGCTGGCCGAAGAGAAGTTCAGGCGCCAGCAGCTCGCCGTCTGACCGCGCCTAGGGCGATCGTCACCAGCACGGAAGCGTCCTCGAGCGCGACTACGCCGTGCAGGACGTTGCGCGCCAGGTAGATCAGCTGGCCGGCCGCGAGGTGGTTGCTGTCGCCGTCGACCGTGACGTCGATCCGTCCTTCGATGCACTGGATCGTGATCTCGCCGGCCACCTTGTGCGGCGGCAGGCCCTTGCCGGCGGGCAGCACCAATCGAATGACCTCGAGGTCCTCGGTCTTGAACAGCGCGACGGTCCGCGCTTCGGTGAACGACGGCCCGTGGGGGCGCACATCGATCACCTGCCCCGAGCGTGCGTGCGGAATGGCCATGTCCCGGTGCCCCTCTCAGTGGTCCCTGCGTGCATTCATCCGTTCCCCCTCGGTTAGCATCGCACACCGGAACACCGGTGTGGAGCCTCGTTCGATGCCATTCGAAGTCCTGTTCCTGTTCGGACTCATCCTCGTCAACGGCGTGTTCGCGATGTCCGAGATCGCGCTGGTGACCGCGCGGCGCGGTCGCCTGCAGGTTCTCGTCGAGCAGGGCGACCGGGGGGCCGCGGCCGCCCTCGCGCTGAACGAGGACCCGACCCGGTTCCTCTCGACGGTCCAGGTCGGCATCACGACGATCGGCATCCTGAGCGGCATCGTGGGCGAAGCGGCGCTGGCCGCGCCGCTGGGCGAGTGGCTCGTGCGCCTCGGCGTCAACCCCGACTACGCCCACCTCGGAGCCACCGCGCTGGTGGTCGTCGTCGTGACCTACTTCTCGATCGTGCTCGGCGAGCTGGTGCCGAAGCGTCTCGGGCAGATGGCGTCCGAAGGCGTCGCGCGGCGCATCGCCCTGCCCATCACCTGGCTGGCCAAGGTCGCGAAGCCGTTCGTGCGCCTGCTGTCGGGCTCGACGGACGTGCTGCTGCGCCTGATCGGCGTGCGCAACACCACGGTCAATGCCGTGACGGAAGAAGAGATCCAGCAACTGATCAAGGAAGGCTCCGAGTCCGGCGTCATCGACGAGCAGGAGCGGACGATGGTCCGCAACGTGTTCCGCCTCGACGACCGGCAGATCGCGTCGCTGATGACGCCGCGCTCCGACATCGTGTACCTCGACCTCGAGGACACGCGCGAAGACAACCTGCGCAAGGTGCTGGAGTCCGAGCGCTCGCGCTTCCCGGTGTGCCGGGGCGGCCTGCGCGACGTGGTCGGCATCGCGAGCGCCCGGCGCCTGCTGCACCAGACGATCCGTGGCGAGGCGGCCGATATCGCGACGGCGCTCGATCCGGTGGTGTATGTGCCGGAGTCGCTGACCGGCATGGAACTGCTGGAGAACTTCCGCTCGTCGACCAGCCATCTCGCGCTCGTTGTCGACGAGTACGGCGAAGTGCAGGGGCTGGTCACGCTGCAGGACCTCTTCGAATCGATCGCCGGCGAGTTCAAGACGCCGCGCGGCGAGGACGCGTGGGCGGTGCAGCGCGCCGACGGCTCGTGGCTGCTCGACGGCCTCATCCCGATCCCCGAGTTGAAGGACCGCCTCGGCTTCGGTACCGCGCCGGAGGAAGAACTCGGGCGCTACAACACCCTGTCCGGGATGATGATGCTGCTGCTCGGCCGCGTGCCGTCGGTCGGCGACATCGTCGAGTGGCAGGGCTGGCGCTTCGAGATCGTCGACATGGACAAGCACCGGATCGACAAGGTGCTCGCCTCGTCCACCGACCCGTTCGCGCGCACCGACGCCGCGCCGGTAAGGTGACCCGCAGCGTCGCCGGTGGGTTGGCAGGTGCGCCTTACGCCTCTGCCAGCAGGGCCTCGTACACGCGCAGGTCCGCCTGGTAACAGCCGCAGGAGGCGGCTTCCATCGCCGGGCGGTTCAGGATGGTGACCTCGCCCCGGTGATAGCGGATCAGCTTGCGCTTCTGCAACGCATTGGCGGCGCGGGTGACCCCGACCCGGCGCACACCCAGCATGCGCGCGAGCACCTCGTGCGTCGCGTGAAACTCGTTGTGGTGCGCGCGATCCTGCGTCATCAGCAGCCATCGCACGAGGCGCCCCTCGATGAGATGAAAGCGGGTGCAGGCGGCCGTCTGCGCGAATTGGGCCATCCTCACCTGCAGGTACCGATGCAACTCGACGCGCAGGGCCTCACTCGCGGCCAACTCGCGCGTGAACGTTCGCGCGCTCATCCGCAACGCGGGACCGGCGCCCTGCACCATCGCCTGCAGCTCGGAACGGTTCACCCCGAGGATGAGTGGCGCACCGACCATCCCCTCGTTGCCGACCATCGCAACTTCGAGGGGATGCTTGCCTTCAACGGGGATCGACAGCGAAATGAAACTGTCCGTTGGGAAATAGACGTCACGGATGCGTGCTTCCGGTTCGACCAGCACAACCCCGAGTTCCAGCTCCACGGGATCGCAGGCCGCGATCAGGCGACCGCACTCGCGTTGCGGCAGCGAGGCAAGCAGCCGGTTCGGCGGCGCAGGGCGATGCTTGGCATGCGTCAGTGCGGCGGTCATGAGGCGGGTTCCATGGAGATGCATGTGCAATTCGCCCGCCCGCTGCAGCGAGCGAATCTTCCGCACGATGCGCCAATGTAGGTCGCACTCACCGGCTTGTTTGTTCGGAAGCGTACGTAGTTGCGTTTTTTTTCACGGCGCGAGCGCCTTGTGTACGCCACCGTACCGACCACAACGAGCCGCGGCGCTAAGGTCCGATCGACCAACCGAACCGGAGTACCGAAGATGCTGAAATCAAGGAGCCTCATCTCTGCAGCCGTTCTGGCGTTCGCCCTGGCCGGTGTCGCCGGGTGCGCGTCCACGCCAACCACCGAAGGCACGGGCGAATACATGAGCGACACGATGATCACGACCAAGGTGAAGTCGGCCATCCTGAACGAGCCCACCCTGAAGGTCGCCGAGATCAACGTCGAGACCTTCAAGGGCGTCGTGCAGTTGAGCGGCTTCGTCGCTTCGCCGGCGGCGGCCACCAAGGCGGTCGAGGTCACGCGCGCAGTCGACGGCGTGAAGTCCGTCAAGAACGACATGCGGATCAAGTAGGCCCAGCCGACTGCCACGCATCAGCCGTCCACCGAACGAGATAGGAATTACCAGATGAAATCAATGCAGACATGGGTAGTTAGCGCCGCCGCGGCGGCCGCGTTGCTCGGACTCGCCGGTTGCGCCGGGATGTCGCAGCAGGACACGAACACTGCCATCGGTGCGGGCGCCGGAGCGGTCGGAGGAGCGGTCCTCACCGGCGGCAGCGCGGTCGGAACGGTGGGCGGCGCCGTCGTCGGCGGAGTCATCGGCCACGAGGTCAGCAAGGACGACAAGAAGTAAGAGGAAGCGAGCAGCGGTGCGCCGGAAACTGCGCACCGCCCTCTTCAGTCCCGATCTTCCTGGCCCGACCCTTTCGGGTCGCGCGCCGTTCACTCCCCCAGCAGTTCCGCCAGCGGATGCAGCGGCTCGATGTGCTGCGCCACCGCCTTCGTGATGACGATGATGGGGATGCTGAGCAGCATTCCCCAGACGCCCCACAGCCAGCCCCAGAACAGCAGCGCGATGAACACCGCGGCGGCGTTCATTCGGGCGATGCGTCCGGTCATCCAGGTGGTGACCACGATCCCGACCAGCGTTGCGATCGCGACCGAGGCGCCGCCTGCCAGCAGCGCCATCGCGGCGGAGTCGAACTGGACGAACGCCGCCACGGCTATGGCTCCGGCGGCCACCGCGGGACCGAGATAGGGAACGATGTGCAGCACCCCGGCCGCGACGGCCCACGCACCGGCGTTGTCGAGCCCGATGAAGCGAAAAGCCACCCAGCTGAGCAGGATGACGATCAGGTTCGTGACCACCAGCACGAGCATGTACTTCTGGATTGCGCCGTTGATGTCGTCGAGGATCTTGACCGTGATCCTTCGCCTCGACAGCGTGGGGCCGGCGAGCCGGACGAGCTTGCGCTTGAACGTGTCGCCGCCGAGGAGCAGGAAGAACACGAGAAACGCGACCATCGCCGCCTGTCCCGCCGCGCTGATCGCGCCGAGCCAGCTCTCCCAGAGAAAGTCGCTGAGCCTGAACTTCGGTGGATCGACGATCACGTGCGTGGCCGGCTTGCGGGCCGATCCCTCGACGGCCGCCGTCGTGGCGCTTTCCACGTCCTTCGCCGCGCTCTGGATCTTCTGCAGGTTGCCGCGCTGGCTCCTTTGCAGTTGCACCAGCGAGGCCGACAGCTTTGCCGTCGCGACCGGCAGTTGCTCGATGATGGTCTGCACCTGTCCACGCAGCGAATACGCGCTCAGGGCAAGGGCGGCGACGACGCCCGACATGACCAGGACAATCCCGACGATGCGCGGAATCCTCAGCCGCTCGAGCCAGTAGACGACCGGACTCAACGTATAGGTGATGACAACGCCCACCAGCAGAGGCACGAGGAAGGTTTGTGCCCACGACAGGGCGAAGACGGAGGCGAGAGTCGCCAGCAGGGCCAGCGCGAGTCCGCGCGCATCCACCGGCGTGTGCGTGGCCGGCAACGTCGCGGTCGCGGCTTCCGCCGCGGCGGCAGCGGGCGCCGCTTCCACGGGGTGCGCTGTCGTCAGTGGATGCTCGAGGACGGGCGAGGCCACGTCAGGACTTGACCACTCGCGTGACCCACCGGCCCGACTTGCCCAAGCGCAGACGGCGTGCTGGTGCGTACGCAGTTCCCGGGATGCTGACGGGCGCGTCGTCGGACGCGAGAACATTCCCGCCCTCGGCGACCAGATCGCTCTCCGCGCGCGGAAGGCTTGCCGGAGCACGCTTTCTCGATGTCTTCATGTCGTCCTCGATGCAATGGTGGCAATCGTGGCATGGTCCACGCCTGCCGCCGTGCGGTCTGTTCGCTCGCGCACAAACGGCGCCCGAACGCCGACAGTCAGTCATCGGGGCTTGACCCGCGGTCGCCTCGCGGCTGCGCCGACAGTGCTCTGTTCGGCAGCGCACAGATCGGCGATGCGCTTCGCCATACCGTGCCCTCTGCCTCACTCGGTTCTCCCAAAGATGCATATCCTCGCGGTCGATACCGCGACCCCCCCGGCGCGGTACACCAAGGCGGAATGCCTGGCCGCCTTCGAGAACTCGGATTGGCTCGCGCGACTGGACGGCCGCGCCCATCTGATCGCTCGCACGGTCCTGCAACGCGACAACGGCATCGAGGCACGCCGTCTCGCCGTCGATTCGCTCGACGAGGTCTTCACGATCGATCCCGACACCCTTTCGCGCCGCTTCCTGACGCATGCACCGGTGCTCGCGGCACAGGCCGGCGAGCGCGCCCTCGCCCGGGCCGGTTTGGAGCCCGTACAGATCGATTCCGTGATCGTCAGCACCTGCACTGGATACTTGTGTCCGGGGCTTTCGGGCCATGTCGTCGAGCGCCTCGGGCTGCGCGCCGATGTGCTGGCCCTGGACCTTGTCGGGCAGGGCTGCGCCGCCGCGCTGCCCAACCTGCAGGTCGCCAACGCGATGCTCGCGTCCGGCACCTGCGAGTACGTGCTGTCGATCTGCGTGGAGGTCAGCAGCGCCGCGATGTACCTCGACAATGATCCGGGTGTGCTGATCAGCGCCTGCCTGTTCGGAGACGGTGCCGGCGCAGCCGTGCTTTCACGCACGGCGGGCGACGGTGGGCGACGCGTCGAATGGAAGGACAGCACATCCCTGATCGATCCCGGTCAACGCAGCGCACTGATGTTCGAGCAACGCGACGGGATGTTGCGCAACATCCTGACCCGGGCGGTGCCCGCGCTGGCCGCCGACTATGCGCACCGCGTGCTCCACACCGTGCTCGAACGTGCCGGCCTGCAGCAGGATGATGTCGGCGCGTGGATCGTGCACGCGGGGGGCCGCGACGTGTTGCAGGCGCTGGAGCGACGTCTGGGATTGCGGCCCGACGACCTGCGTTACAGCGCGGCGATGCTGCGCGAGTACGGCAACCTCTCGAGCGCCTTCGTCTACTTCGTGCTCGACGCCGCTCTTGCGGATGACACAGCGCCCGGCTGGTGGTGGCTGTCTTCATTCGGGGCGGGGTTCAGTTGCCACGGCGCCCTTCTGAAGGTCGACTGATGCGAGTGCCGGCCGCAGAAATCCTTGGCGCCTGCGCGGGACTCCGATGACGATCCCCAGGGTTGTAGCCCCCGAGACGCTCGACCATCTGGCCGCGGATGACCCGCGTGCCCGGCGCTCGCGCCGCGATCTCGTGCGTGTCCATGGCGCGATGGGCACACGGTCGATCGTTGTCCATGGATGGCAGGCTCTGGTGTCTCCGGCGCGCGCCAGCGCACCGCTGAAGATCCTGGAGATCGGCGCCGGCGACGGCACGCTGCTGCTCGGTGTCGCACGGTCGCTGGTGCCCGCCTGGACGCACGTGGAACTGACCCTGCTGGACCGCCAGGACATCGTCAGCGCGGCCACGCTGGCGCGCTATTCCGACCTGGGCTGGACCGCCAGGGTCGAGGTGGCCGATGTGCTGGACTGGGCCGCCCGGTCCGCGGGCGTGGCGCCGCGTTGGGACCTCATCACCACCACCTTGTTCCTGCACCACTTCGAGGGCCGGCAACTCGATGCACTTCTCGCGCGGGTCGCGTCGAGTGCGAACCGGTTCTTCGCCTGCGAGCCGCGGCGAGCCTGGCTGGCCCTGGCGGGGAGCCGTCTCGTCGGCGCCATCGGCGCCAACGCGGTGACCCGGGAGGACGCGGTGCTGAGCGTGCACGCCGGCTTTCGCGCAAGCGAGATCACCGCACGCTGGCCGCGCGGCGACCCGGACTGGCAATGCAGCGAGTTCGGCTCCGGCCTGTTCAGCCACTGCTTCAGCGCCCGGCGACGGGGGTCGGATTGATGCACAGCGCCTCGCCCGAGAAGTTCGACGCCGTCGTCATCGGCGCGGGCCCGGCGGGCTCGGCCGCGGCGATCCTGCTGGCCAGCGCCGGATGGTCGGTCGCGCTGGTCGAACGGCAGCGCTTCCCGCGTCGCAAGGTGTGCGGCGAGTGCCTCGCTGCCAGCAACCTGCCGTTGCTGCAGGCGCTGGGGGTTGGCGAGGCCTTCGATGCCTGCGCAGGCCCCGAGCTGCGCCAGGTGACGCTGCTGCGTGGCGACCGCTCGGTCACGGCCGACCTGCCCGCCGCCGATCACGAGCGCTACCCATGGGGCCGCGCGCTGGGCCGTGAAACGCTGGACACCTTGCTGCTCGAACAGGCCCGCGCCGCCGGCGCCACCGTGCTGCAGCCGTGGTCCGTCCAGGCGATCCTCGGCGGCGCCGGTGCGTGGCGCTGCGAGGTGCGCGCGGTCGACTCGGCGGCGCTCCGCCGCCTGCACGCGCCGATCGTCATCGACGCCCACGGTTCGTGGGAGGACCTGCCTTCGGACCGCTCGCAACGCCGGCTGGCGCGCGGTGCCGCGGACCTGTTCGCGTTCAAGGCCAATTTCACCGGATCATCGCTGCGCGAGGGAGTCATCAACGTGCTGGCGCTCGACGGCGGGTACGGCGGCATGGTGATCGCCGACGGCGGCGTGACCACCGTCGCCTGCTGCGTCCGGCGCAACCGCCTGGGCGAGCTGCGCCGCGCGGCGCCCGGCCTGCGCGCGGGCGATGCGGTCGAAGCCTGGCTGCAGCGCGAGTGCGAAGGCATACGCCAGGCGCTGCGCGGTGCCCGGCGGGATGGGCCCTGGCTCGCCTCCGGGCCGCTCGATCCCGGCGTGCGCGTCGACGCCGGGGACGCGATCTTCAGGATCGGAAACGCCGCGGGCGAGGCTCACCCGATCCTCGGTGAAGGCATGAGCATGGCCCTGCAGTCCGCGGCGCTGCTGTGTTCGCACCTGCTGGCCCGTCAGCCCGGTGCCCCGGCGCCGGCCGAAGTCCTGCAGGCCGAGTTGCAGCGTCGCTATGCAGCCGACTGGCGCCGCGAGTTCGTGCCGCGCCTGCGCCTGGCAGCGGCGTTTGCTCACGTCGCGATGCGGCCACACAGCGCCGGGGCCTTGATGGCCTTGGCCCGAAGCTGGCCCGGCCTGCTCACGCGGGGCGCGCGCTGGGGTGGCAAGGTTCGCCTCGTCGGGCCGACAGGTAACCGCGGCGCTGACCGCGCCAGTGAACCCGGACTTGCGGCCGCCGCCGCGTCGCGCGTTTCCTGAAGCCGCCATGAAAGGAACAGACATGACCAGCACCTTCGAACGCCTGAGCGCCATCCTGGTGAAGAACTACAAGCTGGCGCCCGAGCGCCTGACGCTCGACGCTCCCCTCGAGAGCCTGGGGATCGACTCCCTGGGCACGGTGGAGTTGCTGTGGAACATCGAAGACGCGTTCGGGATCAAGTTGCCGTCGGACCCCGTGGACCTGCCCACGCTCGGCGACGTCGTTCGATTCGTCGATGAACTCGTCCTCAGGCAGGCGGCGGACCCGGCGCCGGCAGCAGGCTCGTCGCCGGGACTGCGAACCACATGAGGCGGGTGGCCGTCAGCGGCATCGGCGTCGTCTCCCCGTTGGGCAACAGCGCGGCGGACGTGCTGGCCAATGCGCGTGCCGGCCGCTCCGGAATCCGCCGGCTCGACATCCCCTTTGCGAGCAGGCTGTCGGCACCCATCGCCGGCACGGCTGACTTCGACGAGGAAGCGCACTTCGATGCAACCCAGGCGCGCATGCTGGACCGGTTCAGCATGTTCGCCCTGTACGCCGCGAACCAGGCCGTCGAAGGGTCGCACGGCGCATTGGCGGATGTCGACCGCTCACGCGTCGGCGTGTTCCTCGGCACCGGCATGGGCGGCACGCTCACGATGGACAGCGGCTACAGAACGCTCTATGGCGATGATTCCGACCGCATCAGGCCGTTCACCGTCCTGATGGGCATGCACAGCGCAGCCGCGGCCTGGATCGGGATCGAGCACGCGCTGCGCGGCCCGAACCTGACGTACTCGACCGCCTGCTCGTCGTCGGCGGTGGCGATCGGCGAGGCCTGGATGCGCGTGGCCTGCGGGCAACTCGACGTGGCCATCGCCGGTGGCGCCGAGGCGCCCCTGTCCCCGGGCTCGCTGAAGGCCTGGGAAGCGCTGCGCACGGTGGCCACGATGGATGCGGACGATCCCTCGGCGTCATGCCGGCCGTTCTCGAGGAACCGCAGCGGCATGGTGCTCGGTGAAGGCGCGGGCATGCTGGTGATCGAGCCATGGGGCCGGGCGACGGCGCGTGGCGCCACCATCCTCGGCGAAGTCATGGGTTACGGGCTTTCCAACGACGCCACCCACATCACGCGGCCCAGCGTGGAAGGACAGGCCGCGGCGATGCGGTCTGCGCTGCAATCGGCGCAGATCGGTCCGGGCGAGGTGGATTCGATCAACGCCCACGGTACCGGCACGCAAGCCAACGACTGCACGGAGACCGCCGCCATCAAGGCCGTATTCGGCGACCGCGCCAGCCAGATACCGATCAGCGCAACAAAGGCGATGCACGGTCACCTGCTTGGCGCGGCCGGCGCTCTGGAATGCGTGCTGTCGCTGCTGGCAATGCGGCACTCGGTGTTGTTGCCCACCGTACACCTGCAGCAGCCCGATCCCGATTGCGATCTTGACTATGTTCCCAACCAGGCACGCGAGGGCACGGCGGCACGGACGATGCTTTCGAGTTCATTTGCGTTCGGGGGAACGAACGCGGTTCTCGTGCTGCGCGGTTCGAGCTGATGCGCCATCGCTCCCCGACGAGAAAGAAGCCGTACTTGGTTCGGTCCCGAACAGACTGTTCGACGTTTGCGAAGCATGCTTCTTTCAGCGCGGCGTCATCTTCCCCTGACGCCGGTCGCCGGGATGTCGGACACACGGGATTCGACCGATGCTGTCGTGCTTCTACCGGGCTGCCGCTCTGTTCACCGCTGGGTGCGCAATGGCGCTGTTCTGGCACGGCGTGCTCGCCGAGGGCGCAGCGGATCACGCCGCGCAGATGGCCGGCATCCGCCTCGACCGCAGCATGCTGGCGGGACCCCTGGCGCCGAGCCCACCCTCGGCGTTGCGCGGCATCGAGTCGAGCAGCACCGTGCGGGAACCGAGCGAATACAGCCTGATCGGCTCCAGTGTCGTGCTGGAGATGCGGCGCGTCGGGCCGGACGGCAAGTTTGTGCGCCCCCGCCTGCTGATCGGCCGCCAGTCCCCCGAGCTGAGCGGCTGGATGAAGTCCGTGGGCGTGACGCCGGAGCGCTGCATGTTGCCGATGTTTCGTGGTCGCCTGCACCGCGTGCCGGAAACCGGGAGGATCACCGCAGCGGTGCTGATGTCTGCGCGCTGCACGTTCTACTGAGGTCGGGGTGCTAAGGTGCAGCCATGGCACCACGCATGGGCCCGTCAGCAAGGCTCGACGCATCGTCGTTGGAGCCTGTCATCGACTCGCCGTCGCATTGGCGGCGGCGAGGCTGACCGACAAGCCGGTAGTCAAGCATGAATGTCTCGTCGCGCACTGGGCGCGGGGCCGACGGCCCCGGCACGACCCGAATCGTGGGGCTGGGCGCGTCCGCCGGTGGCCTGGAGGCGCTCGAGCAATTTCTCGCACACGTGCCAGCCGGGAGCGGATTGGCGTATGTCGTCGTGCAGCACCTCGACCCGACTCACAAGGCAATGCTGGTCGAGCTTCTGCAGCGCGCAACGCTGATGCCGGTCCGCGAGGCCACCGAGTCGATGCGCGTCGACCCCGATGTCGTCTATGTGATCCCGCCGAACAGCGAACTGAGCGTCGTCCGCGGCGTGCTGCATCTGGCCCGACCTTCGCAGCCGCGCGGCATGCGGCTGCCGATCGATGTGTTGTTCTGCTCCCTCGCCCGCGAGCATGGGGATCGGGCGATCGGCGTGGTGCTCTCCGGCATGGGTTCGGACGGGACACTTGGCCTGAAGGCGATCAAGGCCCAGGGCGGCCTCGCCCTGGCTCAGCAGCCTGAGTCGGCGCAGTTCGACTCCATGCCGGCGAGCGCGATCGCCGCAGGGTCCGTCGACATCGTCGCTCCGCCGGCCGAACTGCCGGCGCGAGTCCTGCGAGTGCTGGCCGCGCAGCCCGCAACCTCACAGCACACCGAAGTCCAAGACGACGGGAATCAGCAGGTTCTGCAGTCCATCCTGCGGCTGCTCCGCGAGCACAGCAAGCACGACCTCTCTCTCTACAAGACCAGCACGCTGAAGCGCCGGGTCGAACGGCGCATGGGCGTGCACAGCCTCGAAACGATTGCCGCCTATGAGGAGTTCCTGCGCCAGAACCCCGAAGAGTTCGATCTGCTGTTCAAGGAGATGCTGATCGGCGTCACCGGCTTCTTCCGCGATCCAGCCGTCTGGGAGGATCTCAAGGACGCGCTCACCCCTGCCCTGCTGGCGCCGTGCGCCGAGGGCCGGCGGTTGCGGGCGTGGGTGGTCGGCTGCTCCACCGGGGAAGAGGCGTACACGCTGGCCATGGTGCTCAGGGAGGCCTGTGACTCGCTGCCGGCGCCAGACTCATGCGTGCTGCCGCAGATCTTCGCCACAGACCTCAGCGTGGATGCCTTGGCCGTGGCTCGCAAGGGTCACTACCCGGCCCGGATTGCCGAAGACGTGTCGCCCGCGCGCCTCGCCCGCTTCTTCGATTCGGAAGCTGATGGATTTCGCGTGAGCAAAGTCATACGCGAGATGGTGCTGTTCGCCCAGCACGACGTGATCATCGACCCGCCGTTCACCAGGCTCGACATCCTTTGCTGTCGCAACCTGTTGATATATTTCAATGCCGCTCTGCAGCGGCGCCTGATCCCGCTGTTTCATTACAGCCTGCGCCCGGGCGGCCTGCTGGTGCTCGGTGGATCGGAGACGGTCGGCCACGCAAAGGCGATGTTCATGCCCGTGAGCCCGAAGTCGAGGATCTATCGGCGCAGTGAGGTGGCAGCCGATGCCGGTTGGGTTGACTTCCCCGTCAATCAGTACAGGTCGTCACGTCCGTCCAAGCAGGAGTCCCACGTGCCCCAGCCGCTCAACCCGCCCCCGAACCTGCACTCGCTCGCGGACCACCTGCTGCTGCAGCAGTTCTCTCCCCCAGCTGTGCTGGTGAACAGGCAGGGCGACATCGTCTATGTCAGCGGTCGCACGGGTAAATACCTCGAGCCGGCCGCGGGCAAGGCCAACTGGAACATCCATGTGATGGCGCGGCCGGCGATTCGCTCACAGGTGGCTGCGGCCCTGCGACAGTCGCTGGAGACCCGCAAGCCGGTCGAGTTGCATGGCCTGCGGCTGGAGGACGACGCGCAGGGCACGCTCGATGTGACCGTACACGCCATCCAGGAGCCGACGGCTCTCCAGGGCATGGTGATGATCATCTTTCGCGACATCGCCAGCACTCCCGCCCGCAAGGCCGGGCGCAGACGGGCCGCCCCTCCTGTCGACCCGACGATCAGTGACGAACTGATGCGCCTGCAGGACGAGATTCATGCGCTCCGGCTGGCCATGCGCGCATCCGAGGAGGAACTGCAGGCGGCCAATGAAGAGCTGCAATCCACGAACGAGGAACTGCAGTCCGCCAACGAGGAACTGACCACCTCCAAGGAAGAAGCGCAGTCGATGAACGAAGAGTTGCAGACGATCAATGCCGAACTGCAGACCAAGCTCGACGATCTTGCGCTGGCGCAGAGCGACATGCAGAACCTGCTCAACAGCACGGACATTGCCACGCTGTTCCTCGACAAGGACCTCAATGTGCGGCGCTTCACCGACAAGATCACGCGCATAATCCACCTGCGTGAGGGTGATGTCGGCCGCCCGCTGAGCGATCTCGCCAGCACCCTGAATTACCCCGGGTTGCACGACGACGCCAAGGAGACCTTGCGCACCCTTGCGGTCTCGGAAAAGCAGATCTCGACGACCGACGGGCACTGGTTCATGGTCCGCGTCATGCCTTACCGGACGGTGGCGAACGTGATCCAGGGTGCGGTCATCACCTTCATCGACATCACGGCGGCGAAAGCACTCGAGTCCCGCCTGCGCAAGGCCTGAGGAAGTGTGCCGGCGCCAGTGGCTGACGGCATCAATGCGGAGTTGAGGTAATAGCATGTCGAACGAACGAGACGAACCCGTCGGTGAGCAAAGCCTGCGCATGCGGGCTCTTGCGCGCCTGACCGGAAGCAACGATCCAAGGGACACACGGGCGAACTCGGCCGCTGCGCTTGCGATCCTGCACGAACTCGCATCGTCGCCGGCGACCGCCGCCGACTCGCTCAAGCTCCTTCACGAGCTGCAGGTGCATCAGGTGGAGCTGGACCTGCAGGAGGAAGAGTTGCGCCGGTCGGTGATCGAACTGGAGGGCGCGTTGAGTCGGCAGGTCCAGCTCTACGAGTTCTCGCCGGCCGCCTGCTTCATCGTCGACCGATCCGCGGCGCTGTGCGAACTCAATCGCACGGGCGCGCGCCTGCTCGGATTCGACCGGGATGCCGTGCTCGGTCGCACCCTCGACAGCTTCCTCGAACCGGCCTCCAGCCGCGCCCTGCACGCGGCTCTGACGCGGGTTCGTGGCGGCGTGGTGAACGATGGATGCGAGCTGCAATTTGTCGCGCGGGACGGGGCGTCGCGACCTGCCTATGCGTCGGTCAGCACCGATCCCTCGGGCCCCGGCTTCCTGGTCGCGTGCGTCGAAGTCCGCGAACCTCCGAAGTCTGCGGCGCAATAGGCCACCGTGATGCCTAGTCAGGGCGTTTCTTACGACAGCAAGCGGGCCGTTTCCTCCTTGGCTGGTCCGCCGCGCAACGTGTTCCAACCGGCCGATCCGCGTCATAACCGCCTGCTTGCCGCGCTGCCGGAGGCGGAGTGGGCGCGCTGGCGACCGCACCTGGAACCGGTCGTCATGCCGCTTGGCAAGTCGCTCTACGAGTCGGGCGCGAAGCTGAAACATGTGTATTTCCCGACCACGGCGATCGTGTCGCTGCTGTACGTGATGGAAGACGGCGCATCAGCGGAGATCGCGGTGGTCGGCAGGGAGGGGCTCGTGGGCGTATCGCTGTTCATGGGCGGCGGATCGACGACGAGCCGCGCAGTCGTGCAGAGCGCGGGCCACGGCTTCCGCCTGCGGTCCGGCGTGTTGATGGAGGAATTCAACCGGGCCGGGCCCGTGATGCACCTGCTGCTGCGCTACACGCAGGCGCTCGTCACGCAAATGGCACAGACGGCGGTGTGCAATCGGCATCACTCGCTCGATCAGCAGCTGTGCCGCTGGCTGCTGCTCAGTCTGGATCGACTGGATTCAAACGACCTCGTAATGACCCAGGAGCTGATCGCCAACATGCTGGGGGTGCGTCGCGAAGGCGTGACCGAAGCAGCGGGCAACCTGCAGCGGGATGGATTGATCGAGTATCGACGCGGCCACATCACGGTGCTGGACCGCACCGGGCTCGAGCATCGCACCTGCGAGTGCTACACGGTGGTGGAGAAAGAATACAAGCGGCTGCTCCCCGCGACGATTGCGACCTGAGCCGGGCATGCGTCGCCCGATCAAGGCGAATCGCGGCTCAGCGTCTTCGCGGAGGGATAGAAGATGTTCTGCACCACGTCACGGAACTCTTCCAGGTCTTGAGGCTTGGCGATCAGTTCCCGCACTCCTGCTGCAGCGGCTTGCGTGCGCAATTCGTCGTTGACGTAGCCGGAGACCATGATCACCGGCAAATCCGGCAGTGCATCGCGAATCGCCCTTGCGATCTCCAGCCCCGAAGTGCCTGGCATGTTGAAATCGGTCACCAGCAGGTCGGCCCGAAGCTTGCCGGAGAGCACAGCGTCAAGCGCCTCGCGCTGTTCGAAGTAGGCGCTAACGCGATAGCCCCAGCGTTCCAACATCCGCTTGCTTGCGAACAACTGCGTTTGGTCGTCGTCAATGTAAAGGATGTGCCGACCGCGGCCTTCGGCGGCCTGCCCCGCGACCTCAATCGCGTCGGGCGCGGCCGCCGAATCACTGGCGCTCGGGAAATACACCTCGAACTTGCTGCCCTTGCCCGGTTCGCTGTGCACGACGATCGCCCCTCCGTGCACCTGCACGATGCCATGCACCACGCACAGGCCCAACCCGGTGCCTTTGCCTGGCGGCCTTGTGGTGAAGAAAGGCTCGAAAATGCGGCGTTGCGTCGCCGCGTCCATACCATGCCCCGTGTCGCTGACGACGATGCGGGCGTACCGGCCCGGCCGCAGGCAGAGATCGGGCCGCGCAGAGGTTTCGTCCGACGTAACGCCTTCAACGCGAATATCAATGGTCCCGGGCCGGCCTTCCATCGCCTGGGCGGCGTTGGCACCGAGATTCAGCAGTAACTGCGTCAATTGAGTCGAATCGCCAAGAATGAACGGCGTATCCGCGGCGCAGTGGCACTCGACCCGCGTTCCACCGAGCAGCCCCGTACGCAGCAGGCGAACGCTTTCCTCGACGATCGAAGGAATCGAAATCAGCTGGCGCGAAGTCGGCTGGCGCCGGCCGAAAGAGAGAATTTGCTGCACCAGGTCCCTGGCGCGGTGACCTGCCTTCTCGATTTCTGTCAGGCTCACCAGCGCCTGATCGTTGGAGGAAGCGTCCTGACGCGCCAGTTCGGCATTGATCAGTATGGTGCCGAGGATGTTGTTGAAGTCGTGGGCGACTCCTCCCGCGAGGGTTCCTATCGCCTCCAGTTTCTGCGCTTCGCGCAATTGTGCCTCGAGCAACGCGCGCTCCTGCTCGGCCTTCCTCCGCTCGGTGTTGTCGCGGATCACGGCAAGCAGGCCGGAACGGATGCTGTCTCCCGTGTGAAGGCGGCTCACTGACGACTCGACGTAGATCACTTCCCCGCTGCGCTTCACGTGGACGTTTTCGCCACGCCAACAGCCGGTCTCGCGCAGGGCCGTCACCGCAGCTGCTTCGTCTCCTGGGCGCAGCCAGCGGTACTGGAAAATCTCGGAAAGCTGCCGCCCAAGCGCGTCAGACGCGGTGACACCGTATTGCCGCTCGGCCGCGGCGTTGAGGTAAGTCACGCGCTGGCCGTCGTCGACGGTGATGACCGCGTCGCTCACTTGCGCGAGGATCTCGCCGCGGAATTGGCTTGACTCGGCCTCGAGGCCTTCCAGCCGGAAGACTTTGGGGCCCGCAGTGGTTTCGACGATGAGCGCATCAACCGCGCCGGTGCGGATAGCCTGCAGCGTCTCCTCCACCTCCGCCAGTCGGGCGCGCAACTCGGCGTTTTGCACGAGGAGCGCCGCATCGGTGGGAAATTCTGCGCGCATGGCGGGTCAGTGGTTTCTTCAGGTGGCAACCCGATCGGTCGCCTTGCGCAGATCAAGCCCCAGCAGGATGCGTTCGGTCTGCGACATGTCGCCGATGAAGCGGCGCAGCGGCAGCGGCAGCTTCTTGATCAAGGTCGGTGCGGCGATGATCTGCTCGCCTTCGGCCAGCGTTGGCTGCTGGGAGATGTCCACAATTGCGAGGTCGTAGCGTCCTCGCAGATGTTCCTCGCAAATCTTGCGAATGTTCACGATCGCGCGTTCGGAGTTCCGGGTCGTGCCAGTGACGTACAGCCGCAGCACGTAGCACACTGTGTCGAGGTTCGCGGCGGCGGCTGCAAAGTCGGCAAGCGCGCGTGCGGCGGAGGGTTGCTTCCTCATGAGCGCTCCGCGCTATACCGGCCGCACATCGAGACCGACGAGTACGCGCTCCTCGTTGGACAGATCGCCGATGATCTTCTTGACCGGCTTGGGCAGGCGACGCACGAGCGTCGGCAATGCGAAGATCTGGTCGCCCGCCGCCAGCTTCGGGTTCTTGGTGAGGTCGATGATCTCGATCCGGTACTGGCCGGCGAGGTGCGTCTCGCAGATGCGCTTCAGATTGGCACAGGCCGCAAGCGATCTTTCCGTCTGACCGGCAACGTACAGCCGCAACTCGAAGGCAAAGGCATTGCTCATCGCTTTTCATCCTTGCGGCTGCCGCCGGTCTTGTCGGCGCCGCGCAGTTGCGCCATGACGTCGGTACTCTGTCGTGCGGTCCTTTGCTGCGAAGTCTCCCGCGCGATCGTGAAGGCCACCTCGACTGCTTCCACTTCTGCCTCGGCCCGCAGCGCGGCGATCCGCGCCTCGATCGCCTTTTGCCTGCTCGCGAGCTGCCCCAGCTTGCGCTGGTGATCCTCGTCGCGCAGCACGGCGACCGCGCGCTCCAGCTCTTCCTGCGCGACGCGCGCCGTCCCTGTGAGCACGCGCTCGGCGCCGAGGTAAACGTCCACCAGATCGATACCGTTGTCGCTGAGCACAAACTCGCGGACTTGATTCGAGTGCGCCATGCCGCGCGATTTCAGCACGTAGATCGTGCGATTGCGCTCTCCATTGAATTCGACGTTGCGCAAGAGCAGCCACGTGTCCATGAGCGAAGAGACGCCGAACTGCGAGTCCTCGGGCGTTTCCGCGCCTCCCGCCGTGAGGCTCGTGAAGAGCGTGGTGATCTGCTGCTGCTTGAGGAAGTCGATGAGCCGCATCAGCGTGGGCTTCACTTCTGACGCGCTGCGATCGAGCGAGAGATTGCTGATCGGATCTACCACGACCACGCTCGGGTGAAAGCCGCTCACGGCGTCGTGCATCATCACCAGGTGCTGCTCCAGTCCATGCAGCGTCGGGCGTGACGAGTGAATTTGGAGCAACCCCTTTTTGACCCACGGTTCGAGGTCGATGCCGATGGAGCCCATGTTGCGCACGATCTGCGCGCTCGATTCCTCGTAGGCAAACAGCAGCACGCGCTCGCCGCGACGGCACGCGGCGTCGATGAACGTGGCGCCCACGCTGCTCTTGCCCGTGCCCGGCGAACCCGATACGAGAACGCTGCTGCCGCGAAAGACGCCCTTGCCACCGAGCATCTCGTCGAGCCGCGCAATGCCGGTCGGGATGCGCTTCGCCGAGACCTGATTGTCAAGCCGCAACGACGTGATCGGCAGGACCGAAATGCCGCGCTCGCCGATGAGGAAGGGATATTCATTCATGCCGTGAGCCGAGCCGCGATACTTCAGTACACGCAGCCGCCGCGTAGAGATCTGCTCGTGAATGCGCTGATCCAAAGTGATCACGCAATCCGCGACATATTCCTCCAGCCCGTAGCGCGTCAGTGATTGTTCGCCGCGCTCGCCGGTAATGACGGCTGTCAAACCGTGATCTTTCAGCCAGCGGAAGAGGCGGCGCAACTCGGCGCGCAGGATGGCGTGATTGGGCAGGCCGGAAAACAGGGCCTCGACGGTGTCGAGGACCACGCGTTTCGCGCCGATGGACTTGACAGCGTGGTCGAGCCGGATGAACAGCCCTTCCAGGTCGTACTCGCCCGTCTCCTCGATCTCGCTGCGCTCAATGTGGACATGATCAAGGAGGAGTTTCTTCTGCGCTGCGAGTTTCTCCAGATCGAAACCGAGCGAGCGGACGTTGGTCGCAAGTTCGGCCGCGCTTTCCTCGAACATCATGAACACGCCGGGCTCGCCGTACTGCGTCGCCCCGCGCACGAGGAATTCCATCGCGAGCATCGTCTTTCCAGAGCCCGCACTTCCACATACGAGAGTCGGCCGGCCCGCAGGCAGTCCACCGCCCGTGATCTCATCGAGGCCCCCGATGCCGGTCGGGCATTTGGGCAGGTTTCGGCCCGGGGATGGGGTATTCGTCTTCACAATCGTTGGCGTCGTTGTCAAACCCATGAGACTCCGTCGTACGCGAGCGTTCGGATCCGGCCGTCGTGCCGCTTTCCCGCGACCTTAGAAGCCTCGGAACAGCCAGACTGTTCGGTAACGCACATACGTGGAACCCCTGATCGCGCGAGGTTGCCGCCGACCCTCCGCGCCGGAAGCGGTCGACCGTGGCTGAGGGCCGGTAGCGCGAGTTCGACGCCGGGGCGAGCGGCCGCGCGAGCACCGAATTTCGTCGATCCACGTTGCCGATCCTTCATGGTCAGCAATCGATAGCTCTGCGGTGTACCAGCGACCGCGAGCAACGTCTGGTTTCGACGTGAGACTTGCCGTTCCCGCCATGGGCTCAACGTCCAGCTTCGATGCCGACCAGCGGTTGCCGCTGCGTACGGCAGCGCACGGTCCCGATGAGACAAAAACGCGATGCTTCGTCATGAAGGGTCGAGGCGGCGTGCGAAAGCGCGTCCGTGGCCACCCATCGCCTCCAGGTCGCGGCCAGGCAACCGCGTGGTCTTTTAGGAAGCTGCATGGAAACGAGCGACGACTCGAACGAGGATCTCCGCGCCGACGAGACGGAAGTCGACGAGGACCTGTACCAGCTCAATGACATCGGGCTGGCGCTTCGACTCGCCGCGCTGCGCGAAATCACCTAGGTTCGAACCAATCGGTCACTCAGCCTGCGTTCCACGGGCACTGCTGCGGTGGGGTTCTACTCTGACCGGCGCCTGATGCCGTCTTGCCGACGCGAATTACCACCGCGCCTGCGGATTCGGCTCGCGCCACATGCCCTTCTTTGACCGCTTCCTGGACCTGGACTCCGGGCGCGCCCTGCATGCGGTCATGACGCGGATCGGTCCCGGTGTCGCGGAGGATGGATGCGAGGTGCGATTCGTCGCGCGCGACGGGACGTCGCGATCCGCCGGTGCGGCCGTCGGCCCCGACCCATCGGGCCAGAGCCTCCTGGTCGCATGCGTCGAGATTCGGGAGCCCCGGTCTCTGCGGCGCGATCGGCCGTCGTGACGCTGGCGCGGGGAGTAACGTACGGCAGCATGCGATCCTTTTCCTTCCTGGCTACTGCGTAGCGACACTTGGCTCAAGCCACCGATCCACGCCAGAACCACCTGCTCGCCGCCCTGCCGGAGGCAGAGTGGGCGCGCTGGCAACCGCATATCGAGCCGGTGGCCATGCCGCTCGGCAAGTCGCTCTACGAGTCGGGCGCGAAGCTGAACCACGTGTATTTCCCGACCACGGCGATCGTGTCGCTGCTGTACGTGATGGAAGACGGCGCATCAGCGGAGATCGCCATCGTGGGCAACGAAGGGCTGGTCGGCGTTTCGCTTTTCATGGGGGGCGAGTCGACGACGAGCCGCGCAGTCGTGCAGAGCGCGGGCCATGGCTTCCGGTTGCGGTCCGGCCTGATGATGGAGGAGTTCAACCGGGCCGGGCCCGTGATGCACCTGCTGCTGCGCTACACGCAGGCGCTCGTCACGCAGATGGCGCAGACGGCGGTGTGCAACCGGCATCACTCGCTCGACCAGCAGCTGTGCCGCTGGCTGATGCTCAGTCTGGACCGGCTGCAGTCCAACGAACTCGTGATGACCCAGGAGCTGATCGCCAACATGCTCGGGGTGCGCCGCGAAGGCGTGACCGAAGCCGCCGGCAACCTGCAGCGGGACGGCCTGATCCAGTATCAACGCGGCCATATCAAGGTGCTGGACCGCACGGGAGTCGAGCAGCGCGCCTGCGAGTGCTACGCGGTCGTCAAGAAGGAATACGAGCGGCTGCTCCCCGCGAAGACGGCGGTCTGAGCCGCGCGCGGCAACGCGACGCCTGATTCATCCGGCTTGCCGGCCACTGTGCGCCGGCAGACAGACCGGCGCCGTCAGCCCTCCCACACTGCGGTTAGTTCGCATCGCTTCGCAGCGCCGCCTCCCGGTCTCCTGATCGGGGCCGGAGAACTTCTCCCAGGAACAATATGAAACGTCTCATGAGTACGCCGGAAATCGGCTCGGCAGGAAGATTCACGATCCCGAATGCAATGCAGGCGGGCATCCGCTCGGGCCTGCTGGCGATCCTGGCAGGCACCGCGCTGGTGGCATGTGGCGGCGGCGATGGCGGTTCGACGGCGACAACGACACCGACGCCTCCAGCGTTGCCGGCCAGCTCCGGAACGCTGCGCGTGGCCCTCACCGATGCGCCGGCGTGTGGATTCGACCAGGTCAACGTGACCGTCGAACGAGTCCGCGTGCATCAGAGCTCGACGGCAGGCGACAACGACGGCGGCTGGGTCGACATTCCGGTCATCAACGGCCCGAGGAAGGTCGATCTGCTGTCGCTGACGAACGGCGTGCTGATGGAACTGGGCGAGACCACCCTGACGGCCGGCTACTACTCGCAGGTCCGGCTCGTGCTCGTATCGAACAAGTCGGCGTCGATGTCCAACACGGTCAAGCCCACGGGCGCCTTCGAGACCGAGATGGATACGCCGAGCGCGGCGCAGAGCGGACTCAAGCTGATCAACGGTTTCACCGTTGCGCCCGCTGCGCTGACGGACATCGTCCTCGACTTCGACGCGTGCAAGTCCATCGTCCAGCGCGGCAACGGCACGTACGGCCTGAAGCCCGTGATCACGATGATTCCGCGCTCGCTCACCGCGATCTCCGGGTACGTGCAGGCCGGACTGACGGGCGTGACCGTCACGGCGCAGAAGGACGGCATCGTCCTGAAGGGGACCCAGCCGGCCGCGAACGGCTACTTCGCGCTCGCGCCGCTCGATCCCGCCAAGGGACCGTACGACGTCGTGTTCACCGGGACCAACCTGACGACGTCCGTGATCGCCGCCGTGCCGGTCGCGGGGGAGCAGACCACCACGCTGAACTCGAGCGCGGATCCGGTGCCGATGCTGACATCGCCATCCGGCACCCTCAGCGGCAATGTCGGGCCGGCCGGGACGCGCGAGACCGGATCGGCGCGCGCGCTGCAGGCGGTCGGAACGGTTCCGGCGATCGAGGTGGCGGCCGTGAACGTGGATTCAATCACCGGCAACTACTCGCTGTTCGTGCCGACCGTGGCGCCGCGCCTGCTGGTGTACTCGAACCCGATGATCACCCCGCTGGACTTCCAGGCCCAGGCTGCCAGTGCGGGCAAGTACAAGGTCGAAGCGTCCGCCACGGGTTACGTGACGCAAGTCGGCAATGAGGTCACCGCCGTTTTCGATGCGATCACGCAGGTTCCGGCCTTCGCGCTCGTTACGGTCGCGCCGTAACCGAACGGCTACGGATCGACGAAGCGGCCCCTCGGGGCCGTTTCTGTTTGACCCTCTGTCAGTCTCCGTAGCCCACGGTGGTCAGCGAAGCCAGACCGCGTTCTTCAGGCTTTCGCTGGCAAACGGATCCCGGGAAAGATCTTGATCACGGCCGAGTCGTCCTCTCGCCCATGCCCGGCCGACGAGGCCTGCATGAACATCTGATGCGCAGTCGCCGACAGCGGCAGTGGGAACCTGGTGGCCCGCGCCGTATCGAGCACCAGGCCCAGGTCCTTGACGAAGATGTCGACGGCGGACAGCGGCGCGTAGTCGCCTGCCAGGACGTGCGCCATCCGGTTCTCGAACATCCAGCTGTTTCCCGCGCTATGCGTGATGACCTCGTACAGCGCCTGCGGATCGACTCCCTCGCGCAAGCCCAGCGCCATCGCCTCGGCCGCGGCCGCGATATGCACTCCGGCCAGCAACTGGTTGATGATCTTCACCTTGCTTCCGTTGCCAGCGCAATCGCCCAGCCGGTAAACGTTGGCGGCCATCGCATCGAGCGCCCGCCCGGCCTTCACATAGGCCTCTGGCCGGCCCGCCGTCATCATGGTCATCGTGCCGGCCGCGGCCTTCGCCGCCCCGCCGGAGATCGGCGCATCCAGGTACAGAAGCCCGAGGTCGGCCAGCCGCTGCTCGAGTGCGATCGACCAGTTCGGATCGACCGTCGAGCACATCACGAAGAGACTGCCCTTGCTCATCGCCTGGGCCGCTCCACTTTCGCCAAACAGCACGCCCTCGGTCTGCGAAGCGTTGACCACCACGCTCACGACAATGTCCGCAGCGGATGCCGCCTCGGCCGGCGTTGCGCATGCCGTGCCGCCTTCCGCCGCAAACTGCCGAGCGACCTCGGCGCGAACGTCGCAGGCGCGCACATGGAACCCGGCGCGGCGCAGCGACTGGGCCATGCCCAGACCCATCGCCCCCAAGCCGATCACAGCAACAGAATCGTTCACCTGCGCCTCACTTGAGTTCGGGTGCATGCGGCACCTGCTCACCCTGCGAGCCGGGCCTTGGCGGTACGCGCCCGTGATGCGGGCGGTCGCGCAGGCGAGGCCTTCGTGCCGGCACCGCGCTTGGGACGCGCCGCTGCGTCACGCGGGGCTGCGCCGGCCTTCTTCGCACGGGCCTCGGCGCGGGCGTGCGCCCGTGCGCGGCGCGCCCGCTCGGCCAGCGCGAGGTCGCGCACGCGCGCGATGTCCTCGTCCGAGAACGGCCCGTTCACCCCCGAGATCGCGGCCAGCTTCATGCCGTGCTTCAGGCCGAGCTTGTAGATCTCGCGCACCTTCTCCCACTCGATCGCGCGGCCAACGGTGAAGTTCTCGAAGCGGCCTTCGAGCGCCAGCACGATGGTCTCGGCCAGGCAGGCGTAGGCGACGTTCTTCGGCAGGCCGATGTTCTTCATCGACACGTCGCCCGGCAGCTCGATCTCGCCGGACTCGATCACCAGCACGTCGGGTCGCTTGGCCACCTCTTCCGGCGGCAGGTCCAGCGGCCGCGCGACATCGGTGATGACGCAGCCGGGCTTGACCTTCATGATGTCGAGGATCTTCTTGCCGGCGCCCGAGGTGGCGGTGACGATCATGTCCATGTCGGCAATGTCCTTGTCGGCGCGCGCCGACAGGAACATCTTCGCGTGCGGCGTTTCCTTCAGGATCGACTCCTTCAGCGCCAGCAGCTTGGCGGTCTCGGGCGAGACCATGTACACCTCCTCCGCCACCTGGACCAGCAACCGCGCGCACACCGAGCCGATCGCGCCGGTGGCCCCCACCACCATCGCCTTGGCCTTCACCTTTTCCCTGCCGTGCGGCCGCGGCACCAGGCCGAGCTTGAGCACGGCGTCGTGCGCGGCCCACAGCGCACCGGAGGCGGAGTAGCTGTTGCCGGTTGTGATGGGCAGCGGCGCGCGCTTGGCCACCGTGGCGCCGGCGTCGCCCACCACCTTGGTGAACGCGCCCAGGCCCATGATCTGCGCGCCGAGCTTCCTGGCGATCCCGGCCGCGTCGAGCAGACGCCGGTAAGTGAATTCGGGGCTGCGGCTCATGATCTCGCGCGGCGTGCCGCCGACCGAGATCAGCCAGCCCTCGGCCTCCACGCCGGTGGGCGAGCGGATGCCGGTGACGTGCGAGTACACGAACGGTGGCGCGTAGGCCATGATCTTCTCGATCGAGTCCATGAACACCGGCGGCGACACGCGCGACAGCAGGTCGATCTCCCTGACCGTCTTGAAGTACTCCTGCGACAGCGGGTGGATCACGAAGGCGAAGCGGTTGATGCGGCGGAAGCCGTTCGGATAGATGATGCGCGGCTCGATGCCGAGGTCGGTGATGATCTCGAGGTAGTCGTCCTCGAGCAGTTCGTCCGGCTGCTTGCCGGTGGCAGCGATGATCATCGCGTCCAGCAGGTTGGGCGCCATGACGTGGTCGAACAGGAACGGTGCGGCGTCGACGATCAGGTTGACGCCCTTGTCGCGGAACTGCTCGGTGCGCTCGTCGTTGACCGTGCTGGTGATGATGGTCTTGCCGGCCAGTTCCTCGAGGCCGAAGTCGTCCAACTCGTGCACGGGGGCGACGATCACGGTGGCGTTCTGCATCGCCTTCCTGAGCACGTACCTGCTCCAGTCGCGCAGCACGCCCTCGGCCAGCACGCGCGGAGGCTCCCAGCCCGACACGTAGTGCGCGCCGCGCTGGTAGAGCGCCAGCGCATCGAGCGAGGTCAGCAGCTTGGGCACGCCGAGTTGCAGCACCGGGTCGGCGAACTGGAAGTTGTCCGTGTACTCGGCCATCGAAGCGGCCAGCTTCTGGTTCGCCGTGCCCGAGAAGAACAGCACCTTGGCGTTGTTGAAGTACTGGCCCAGCGCGATCTGCGCGTGGCGCACGGCCCACTCGAGGAAGATCTCGCCCAGCCGCTCGCCGCTCGTCACCGGGCCCTTCTTGACCTTGGCCGCGAGGCGGGCCGCATCCTGCGCCTGCCGCCGCAGCCAGCCGCCGCCGTTGCCCTCCTTGGCCACGCCCAGGCCGATCGCATCGGCCTTTCCGTCCCATTGCCTGACCAGCTTCTCCGCCGTGGCCAGGCTGCCATCGGTGCCGAGCCGGCGCACCGTCAGGTGCTCGCCGAGGAACTGGGCGGTGAACCTGAAGTCCTGGTTGCTCGCGCCAAGGCTGATGCTGATCACGTTTTTCATGATTTTTCCGTGACGGACGGGTGTCTCCTGAGCAGACTCAATTGCGCACAGCAGGTTGAAGAGGCCAGCGTTGCGCTTTGGATCGCGCCTGCACCTCGCAGTCAACCACAGTGAACACGGAGGCTCTTGATGACGAACAGGCTTGGCGACTTGACCCGCACGGTCGGGCTGCCGGTGGTCAAGAAGGCGGCCGGCGTGGCCACGCGCCTGCTGCCGATCCCGCAGCCGACCTTGCTGGTCGGCCCCGGCGCGAGCGCGCGGCTGGGCCAGGCGATCGGCGCCTTTGGCCACCGCAAGATCCTCGTCGTGTCCGACCGCCTCATCGCCGGGCTCGGCCTGATGAAGCCCTTCCTTGACGCTCTGCAGGCCGGCGGCACGGCCGTGCTCGTCTACGACGAGATCACCCCGGATGCGCCGATCCCGCTGATCGAGAAAGGCATCGACCTGTACCGCCGCAAGGGCTGCGACGCGATCGTCGCCTTCGGCGGCGGCTCGGTGATGGACGCGGCCAAGGCCATCGGCCTGGCCGCCGCGAACGACAAGCACCCGCGCAAGCTGGTCGGCTACTTCAAGGGCCTGCATGCGCCGCCGCCGCTGTACGCGGTTCCGACCACCGCCGGCACCGGGTCCGAGGTCACGGTCGCCGCGGTGATCTCCGACCCCGCGCACGAGCGCAAGCTCGTGATCGCCGACACGCGCATCGTGCCGCAGATGGCTGCGCTGGACCCGCTGCTGATGGCCGGACTGCCGCCGGCGGTGACCGCCGCCACCGGCATGGACGCGCTGACGCACGCGGTGGAGGCCTACCTGGGAGACTGGTCGACCGAGTTCACCGACCGCATGGCGCTCGCGGCGGTGGCCATGATCTTCGGGAACCTGCCGCGCGCCTATGAGCGCGGCGACGACCTGGAAGCCCGCGAGCAGATGGCGCTTGCCTCCACGTACGCCGGCATGGCGTTCACCCGCGCCAACGTCGGCAACGTGCACGCGATCGCCCACCAGCTCGGCGGCAAGTACCACACGCCGCATGGCCTGGCCAACGCCATCATGCTGCCGCACGTGCTGCGCTTCTCGGCCAGCGCAAGGATCGACCGGCTGGCTACGCTGGCGCTGCGGGCCAAGCTGGGTCGCCTTGGCGATTCGCGCGAGGAACTGGCGCACAAGTTCCTCGACAGCGTGGACACCCTGAGCCGCACG
>Ga0209079_10000026_pt1 | contig 80770 bp, 87 predicted proteins | sample PPLLaktember2015_2_FD_187259 | JGI IMG/M metagenome (GOLD analysis project Ga0209079, IMG submission 187259) | Freshwater sediment microbial communities from Prairie Pothole Lake near Jamestown, North Dakota, USA - PPLs Lake P7 Core (6) Depth... | ecosystem: Environmental > Aquatic > Freshwater... | reverse complement strand
TCGCAACTGCCCTCCAAAAGCGGTAATCCATACCGCTTTTCTCCACCATTCGTCCAGCAGTTTTTTCCGAAAAAAGCAGCAAGCCACAAGCAACAAGCCACAAGGCAGGAACGGGCGCTTTTGGGCTTTTTTTTCCCAATACCCAGTTCCTGTCCTCAAGGGTGCTTGTGCGTGAAGGGCATCACCAGGAGTTGAGGCAGGCCGAGGCGGGCCGGGTTGCGGAAGTTGGCCAGGCCGATCGTCATCCCTTCGTGCCCCTTTTCGGGCTGGGGGCGGTAGGTCCCGAGGAGGCGGTCCCATGTGGAAAGGTTGAAGCCGAAATTGCTGTTGCGCTCCCCGATGATGACGGAGTGGTGGACCCGATGCATGTCCGGGGTCACGAGGAGAAGCCGGACAATCCGGTCAAGCGCCAGGGGGAGCCGGAGGTTGCTGTGGCTGAACATGGCCGTGCTGTTCAGGATGATCTCGAAAAGGATGACCGCCAGGGCCGGCGGGCCGAAGAGGTAGACAAGCCCCAGCTTGATTCCCATGGAGAGAATGATTTCGAGGGGGTGAAAGCGGATACCCGTCGTGAGATCGAAATCGAGGTCCGCGTGGTGGATCATGTGCAGGCGCCACAGGGTGGGCACGTGATGAAAGAGAACGTGCTGGATATAAATGAAGAAGTCGAAGAGGACCACCCCGATGACGACGGCAACCCCGTATGGCACCTGGAAAGAGTTCAAAAGCCCCCACCCTTCCTGGCGGCACAGCAGGGCGAAGCCCGCAGGGAGGACGGGGAAAAGGAAGCGGACGATGAGCGTATCCAGTGTCACGATCCCCAGATTGGCAAACCAGCGTGCCGGCCTGGGCGTGCTCAAGACGCGCCTCGGCGCCATCCGCTCCAGGAGGGCCAGGATGAAAAGGGTCCCCAGGAAAAACCCCAGGCGTATCGTGGCTTCGTTTTCCAAATAGCCATTCCCCGGTTATGCAGATGCCTCGCCGGCGGTTGTGGCATGCGAAGCTAAGAAGTTGAGAAGTTAAGAAGTTCGGAACAGTAACATGCCTTTGTTCGTCAGGGTTCTAAACTTCACATCTTCTTAACTTCACAACTTCCTGATGTAAGCACCCCGGGTCTCGATCCTGCACTCAGAGGGTGACCTTGAGCCCCTTGTCCCTCAGGTACTCCTTCACCTGGCGGATGCTGAAGGTCCGGAAGTGGAAGACCGAGGCGGCAAGGACAACGCTTGCGCCGCCCTTCGCGACGGCCTCGTAGAAGTGCTCCAGCGTCCCGGCCCCGCCGGAGGCCACGACGGGCACGGTGACCACGTCGGAGACGGCCTTGGTGAACTCGAGATCGTAGCCGGCCAGGGTCCCGTCGCCGTCCATGCTCGTCGGCAGGATCACCCCCGCCCCGAGGGCCTGGCACTGTTTGGCCCAGGCGATGGCGTCTTTCCCGACAGGGGTGGTGCCCCCCGCGACGACAAGCTCAAAGCCCGAGGGCATGGCCTTGTTGCGCCGGGCGTCGATGGCGACGGTGATTTTGTCGGAGCCGTACTTCTTCGCCGCCTCCCGGACAAGCTCCGGGTTCTTCACGGCGGCGCTGTTCATGGAAACCTTGCCGGCCCCGGCCCCGAGAACGAGCTCGATGTCCTCCAAGCTGTTGATCCCTCCCCCCACGGTCAGCGGGATCGTGATGACGGCCGAAACCTGCCGGACCCACTCCAGGCGGGTCTTGCGGTTTTCCACCGTTGCCGCGATGTCCAGCATGGCCAGCTCGTCGGCCCCCTCCTTCTGGTAGAAGGCGGCGTTTTCCACGGGATCGCCTGCATCGCGGATATCCACGAAGTGGACCCCCTTCACGACGCGGCCGTTTTTCATGTCCAGGCAAGGCATGATCTTGATGACGTTCATTTCCCCCTCCTCGTAACGGATTTGTAACGTCCGATGGATAACCGATTTGTGCCCTGCCGTTCAACCTGTATTTTTTCTTTTCACCGCGTCACGGCTTTTCGAACAGCTTCAGATACTCCCCGTAGCCCTCTTTTTCAAGATCCTCCTTCGGGATGAATCGCAGGGCCGCCGAGTTCATGCAGAAGCGCTGCCCTATCGGCGCGGGCCCGTCGGGGAATACGTGTCCGAGGTGGGAATCCCCCTGCCGGCTGCGGACTTCCGTGCGGACCATGAAGAGGCTCTCATCCGCCCGTTCGACGACATTGCCCGGCTCGAGCGGTTTCGTGAAGCTCGGCCAGCCCGTTCCCGATTCGTACTTGTCCTGAGAACTGAACAGGGGTTCGCCCGAGACGATGTCCGCGTAGATCCCCTCGCGCTTGTTGTCGTGGTACTCGTTTCTGAAAGGAGGCTCCGTGCCGTCTTTCTGCGTGACCTCATACTGCAGCGGGGTGAGCTTGCGTTTCAGGGTGGCCTCGTCGGGCTTTGACCAGGACTTTGCAGCCGGCTCGGCAGCCTTCGGCTTGTCATTGCCCCAGGTCCTTTTCAGGAAAGAGTCGCGGCCCGAATTGGACCGGTAGAACTGGTATCGCTGGGGGCTCTTCCGGTGGTAGTCCTGGTGGTAGTCCTCGGCCTCGTAAAATGTCGTGAGGGGGAGAATCTCCGTTGCGACAGGCTTGGCAAACTTCGCCGAGCGCGCCAAGCCGGCGCGCGATTCTTCGGCGAGCCTTTTCTGCTCCTCGTCGTGGTAGAAAACGGCGCTCCGATACTGGGAACCCCGGTCGACAAACTGCCCGCCTTCGTCCGTGGGGTCGATGTGCCGCCAGAAAATGTCGAGGAGCTGCCCGTAGGAGATCCTGTCCGGGTCGTAATAGACCTGGACGGCCTCCAGGTGACCCGTCCGGCCGGAACATACCTCCTCGTAGGTGGGGTTTTCCTTTTTACCGCCCGTGTATCCCGAGACGACCTTCAGGACGCCGGGCACCCTCTTGAAGTCCGATTCCGTGCACCAGAAACAGCCGCCGGCAAAAGTGGCGACCTTCTGGTTCTGAGATTCTTTTGTCATGGGATTCATCCCTTCGCTGGCTTTGTTTTCCGTGCTCCGGCACTCCGGTGCCGCTACCCTTTCCCCTTTTGTTTGTTCATTAGTATGAGGTTGGGGAACCTGTTTGTAAAGGGGGTGTACCGCCGGCGAACATAAAAAAGGCGCTCCGCATGAGGGGCGCCTTTTATGCATAGTATCTTGAAAATACGGATTGTGGCCGATCACTTTTGCAGAACGCAACGGCCATAAGGGGTTTTCCCGCCGACCTCGGCCGTGAGCTCATCCCCCTTGAACCAGAAGGTTCTCCTCCCGTCGCTGAACTTCGATCCCTCGGCAGCAGGGACCCGGGGCAGGATGATGTCCCCTTCGCCCAAATCGATGACGACTTTTTCGTGGCTCAATTGGTCTCTCGCCTTGATGCTCTTTCCGTTTTCACAGAAATAGGTCGTCCCGCTGCACCCTGCCATCATGAACAGGGCTGCCAGAGGCAGGATGCAAACAAGGGCCTTCAAGCCCTGACACCGGTTAATCCCACACACCCCATCACCTTTTCTTCCCCGGAGACTATCTCCGCTTGCCCTTCTTTCCGTTTCTCAGGTCCGCTGCCATCTTGCGGATCTCCGTGATATCCGAAACCATCTTGCTCCAGCCATACCAGAGCGCATAATCGGGGTTCGCGTGGAAAGAGCCCTGGAAAGTACGCATCCGGTGCTCCAGGAACATGAGGTAGAGCTTCTGCTCGATCGACGTCGGGGCGTCGTGGAACGCCAGAAGATCGGGGTAGGGGTAGGCGTAATACTGCGACTTGGCGAGGATCTTGTCCCTGTAGAGACCCGCGACGATCTCGATGGCCTCGGCCAGCAGGCGGTCCGCTTCGCGGATCATCCTGTCGCTCTTCTCGAGCTCCCCCCTGGCGAAGTTCGGCGAGTGGCACTGCCGGCAGTTGGCAAACATCCGGTCCCGTTCCTTCTGCCAGTCCTCCTGGGTCGTCCGGAAGACGTCCAGTTCCTTGAGGACCCCGAGGCGGGCCGTCTCTTTGCCCGAGGGGTCGAGGGCGCCCAGACCCTTGAGGATCGTTGTCCGGTCGGCGGCCCACTTCTTGTCTTCGGGCAGCGGGAGCCTGACGGCCACAAACCCCCAGGCCGTGCGCACGCCGTGGTTGCCGCCCGTCATGTGGCAGCTCTGGCAGGTCGGCGCAGCGGCCCTTTCGGGCAGCACGCCGTTTTGCTTCAGCAGGTAGCGCACCCCGTGCTTGGAGGAGGAGTACATCTCCCACTGGGGGTGGTCGATGCCCATGTGGCAGGTCTGGCAGGCCTGGGGCTGCTGGGCCTCCTTCTTGGAGAAGAGGTGCCGGGTGTGGCAGGAATCACAGGAGGCAACCCCGAACTGACCACCCTGCTTTCTGAGTTCCTTGACCTCGTCGTCCGTCTTGATGCCGATCTTGTGGCATCCGCCGCAGCCTTTCATGCCGTCCATCAAGGCCATGGGCTGCATGTGGAAGGTGGGCATGGCCTTCAGGGAAGACCAGGCCTTGGCGTGCTTGCCGTCCTTGAACTGCTTGACCTGGGTGCCATGGCAGTAGCCGCATCGCTCGGGCCTCGGCACTTCGGCCTTGTCCACCGTCTCCTTGGAGTAGTGCTTGTCGCCGTGGCAGACGGCACAGTCGACGCCTTTCTGGCTGTGTTTGCTCTGCTTCCAGTCCTCCACCACGCCGGGGGTGGTGGCCGCGTGACAGATAACGCAGTTTTTCGCCGAAGCGACTTCTTTCTGCTCCGTGGGGTAGTTTGCCTTGACCCACTCATTCCACCCACCCGTCAGGGCGTAGACCTTGGTGTAACCGCGCTTGTAAAGTTCAACCGCCCCCCGGGCGGCCGTGTACTCCTGCGGTCAAGCTCAGTAGAGGACGTAGGTCTTGTCCTTTTGCGGATGATTCTTGACGAATTCGTCGAAATTTTCCGGCTGGACGAAAACGGCCCCGGGGAGCTTCTTGTCGCTCTGCTCGTACTGCTTGATGTAGCGGACATCGACGATGACCACGTCAGGCTTCCCGAGCATCTCCTTGACGACTTCCTTCGTCAGGCGGGGCACCTGCTCGACCTTTTCCGGCGGGGCGGAGTACCCGGCCAGGGCGAAAAGCGACAGAAGCGCTGCCAGGGAAGCAATGAGAATTGGCTTCACGTTCATGTCTGGAACCTCTCAAAGGATTTTTCTTCTTGACCGAGGCACAAGCAAATTTGAGACAATTTACACTTTTTCCCAAGCGGCTGCCAACGGTTTTCTTTCCGTCGCATAAACCCCGCGCCCCCTGCATCGACAGGAGCCCTTGAAAGTCGGGGGAAAGAGGATTAAGGTTTCGACAGGGACACGTTTCAACGGGGGCCAGGTCCGTGCCGAAGATCGCGACACTCATCTTGTTTTTGTGCCTTGTAATCGTTTACCTGATGCCGGGGTGTGCCGAGCCGAAGCGCTCTTATCCGGAAGGGGTCCTTTCGGCCGATTACAAGCTCATGTCGAAGGCGGAACTTCTCCGCTACCAGGACCGGCTGGAAGACGAGATGGTGCGCGTCGGGTCGGGCGAAGCCGCCCCGGGGGGCGCATCGCGGGAGGCTTACATGGGGGATCTGAGGCAGCGGATGAAGGATGTCCAGCACGAGATCGGCCTGCGGAATATCTGGGAACGAAAATCCTACCGGGAACGGATGGAGATGAACGGGCCCACGCGTTGAAGTGCGTTTCCTTTTGACTTTACCTTCTCATAAGAGCATTCATCAATCGTAGTTTCTCTTATTAGCTCAATAAACCCATCAACCTTCCCCTTTACCTTCTGGATTCCGCCGTGAAAAGGAGTTATCGGCAGGTGCCGATATTAAGGCTTCCATGGTTACCATATCTCTGTGGGGAATCACGTTTTACGATACTCAGGATATCTATTTTTGCATAAAACAAATTCATGCATTAACGCGCCTGTAAAAAAGGAGGGAAAAACATGTCAAAGCCAAGTGAACTGGATCAGACGTTTCACATTATCATCGAAAAAATGATTGCAACCGGACAAGCGCCTCACTACACAGAGATTGCAGCCGCGCTGGGAGTGTTGCCTGAGAAAGGCAGGAATACACTCCGCAAGCTATTTTCGACCCTCGGTTTTCCGGGTTGGCTTTACCCGAAAACCGACAATATCGTGTCTTTCGCACCCTTCAACAATCTCCCAACACATTACCGTTTGACTATCGATGGCATTCAGAAATGGTTCGGCCAGTGAGCGTTTGAGTCGCTGGCGGTCTGCTGGCTTTTTCCGGGGAAGACGGTGCGTATCGATTCAGTGTGTCTTGATTGTGGCGAGCCCATAAGTGTGGAGGTGAAGGACGGCAAGATCGAGACGGAGGAGCCGAAAGGGTTGATTGGCCATGTCTCCGTACCCATCGGAAGATGGATGCTCAACGTACCCTACTCGTGAAGCACGATGCACTTCTTCCGGTCGGAAGAACATCTACGCAAGTGGGGAGGGTTCAACGAGAAAAAAAAGGGAGGGATCATCGCTCTGCGTGATTTGATGCGGCTTTTTTCCGGTCCGTATTTCAAGAGACGCAGGGAGCTTGACTACTTCTCACACATGGGGGATTACCTTACCGATCTGATTGCATCACTCGACTCACTCGACAATGCGGGGACCTACTGGTGCATGGGACGGCTGGAAAAACTCGGGTTCTCCCTCGGACGGAAATTAGGGCTGATGTGAGAGTGCCTTTTTCTTTCACTGGCTACCGGTCACTGACCACTAGCCACTTGCTTCGTTACCTTCCACACCCGCCTGCCGCAGGGGTAGGCGCCGATCTGCTCCACGACGCCTCTGAGATCGCCAAGCAGGAATTCCGCCGTGTGGCGGTATGGGTAGCCGTCTTTCGAGACCGTGTCGATGACGAGGCACCCGCCGGGACTTACATGGTCCCGGAAGATACGGGTTATGCCTGCTTTCGACGGGTCCGGTGGGATCCCGTGCAGCCAGTTGACCATGATGACGGCATCGAAGATGCCGTCCAGCCCATCCCCGGGAAACGAGTAAACGGCAAAGCGGGCGTTACCCCTGAAGTGTGTCAGACGGACGACTTCTGCGCCTTTCAGGACGGCCGGGTCGCTGTCGAGGCCGAGGCGCTCATGGAAGGCAAGGGTGAGCAGGATGTCCCCGAGGCCGCACCCGATGTCCGCCACTCGCCCGCGACGATTTCGAGGAAGGGAGTTCAGGTGTTCGATGATGCCGACGGCATAATCCTTGGCGGCAAGCGGCATGCGATGCCACGGGTCGAACGGCAGAAACAACCGCATGAGATACCGGAAGGCAACCTCGGCCCGGTTCCCGGCAGCCCTGAGTATCCGTTGCGGGGTGACCTGCATGCCCGAGGCTATGCACGAAAAGTGCCGCCCCTCCCGGCCGCCTACCGTCCGATTTTTTTCAGGAACCCGTCGATCCCTTCCCGGTATTGCCCGGCTGAGAGGAACAGTGCATCGTTGTGCCCGCCCCGGAGCTTGACGAAGGACTTCGGCTCCGGCGCCGCCTCATAGAGCGCAACACCCTGGCTGAAGGGTGTGATCTCATCGTCGGCGCTGTGGATGACCAGCACGGGGCACCGGACGTTGCGGACGTGTTCGATCGTGTTGTACTCGAAGCGCGCCAGCCACCGCACGGGAAGAAAGGGGTAGTGGTGGCCCGCGATGTCGACGAAGCTCGTGAAAGAGGAATCGAGGACGAGTGCGGCGGGCGTTTTCTCCCGGGCGAGTTTTGCGGCGATGGGTCCGCCAAGCGACTGGCCATAGAGCAGGATCTGCCTGGCGGGGATTTTCCGGCTCTCCGTCAGGTAGCGCCAGGCCCCGGCCACATCGCTGTAGGTTCCTTCTTCGGAGGGTTTCCCTTTGCTGCGGCCGTAGCCCCTGTAATCGTAGATGAATGTGGAGAGTCCCACACGGTGCAGGATCTCGACGAAGGGGAGATTGTAGGAGATGTTGCCGCCATTGCCGTGGCTGAAGAGGACAACCCCCCGGTTGGCCTCGGCCGGCACGTACCAGGCCGCAAGCTGCACGCCGTCGGCGGCATCGAAGGAGACCTCCTCGTAAGCGAGCCCCCTGTCCTGCGGCGTGGCGATGATCTGCCCGTCGGGGAAATAGACGAGTCGCGACTGCAGGAAGAACATCAAGGCGAGAACCCCCGTGATGGAAATGGCAATCGCTCGAAGGGCCGAGGAGATCATGGGAATATTGAAATTACGAAGTTAGGAAGTTAAGAAGCTGAGAAGCTTGGAGAACTTGGAGGATGGCGTTCGGTCTGCAGCCCATCCGAACTTCTCAACTTCTGAGTAGAAGAGGGGAGCCTCATCGGCCCCCCTCTCTTTTTTGTCATACCCTGTCCTTCAGGATGGCGCCGGTGCTCCCGGAAGTGACGAGGCTTGCGTACCGGGAGAGGTAGCCCGACTGGATCCTGGGCTTCGGGGGCTTCCATGCCTTCTTGCGCTTCTTCAGTTCCTCGGCGCTCACCAGGAGGGCGATCTTGCGCTTCGGGATGTCGATGGCGATGCGGTCGCCTTCCTTGACAAGCGCAATGGGGCCGCCCTCGGCCGCCTCGGGTGAGATGTGCCCGATCGCCGCGCCGCGGGAGCCGCCGCTGAAACGCCCGTCGGTGAGCAGCGCCACCGATTCGGCCAGGCCCATGCCGGCCAGCGCCGACGTGGGGGCGAGCATCTCGCGCATGCCCGGCCCGCCCTTGGGGCCTTCGTAGCGGATGACGAGGACATCGCCCGGCTTGATCTTCCCGCCGAGGATGGCCGCGATGGCGTCATCTTCGCTGTCGAAGACTCGGGCGCGCCCCTCATTGACCAGCATGTCGGGGCTCACGGCGGAGCGTTTCACAACGCCGCCCTCGGGGGCGAGATTGCCTTTGATGATGGCAAGACCGCCGTCGGGGCTGTAGGGGTCCTTGATCGGGCGGATCACCGAGTAGTCGTTGACGCGGGTCTCCTTGAGGTTTTTCGCCACCGTGTTGCCGGACACGGTCATCGCCTTTTCGTCGATCACGCCGAGTTTGCTGATCTCTTTCATCACGGCCTGAACGCCGCCTGCCGCATCCAGATCCTCGATGTGGTGGGCCCCTGCGGGGCTCAACTTGCAGAGGTTGGGGGTCTTCGCACCGATCTGGTTGAACAGGTCCAGGTCAAGCCGGATGCCCGCCTCGTGGGCGATGGCCGGCAGGTGGAGCACGGTGTTCGTCGAGCCGCCCAGGGCCATGTCCACGGCGATGGCATTCTTGAAGGCCGCCAGCGTTGCAATGTCGCGGGGCAGGATCTTCTTCTTCACGAGCTCCATGATCTGCATGCCGGCTTCCTTGGCCAGGCGCATCCGCGCCGAGTCAACGGCCAGGACGGTACCGTTGCCGGGCAGCCCCATCCCGAGGGCCTCTGTCATGCAGTTCATCGTGTTGGCTGTGTACATGCCGGAGCAGGACCCGCAGCCCGGGCAGGCGCAGTCCTCGATCTCCTTGAGCTGCCTGGCCGTCATTTTTCCCGACTTGACGGCGCCCACGCCCTCGAAGACGGTGATGAGGTCGACCGGCTTGCCGCGGAGTTTCCCCGCGAGCATCGGCCCGCCGCTGATGAAGATGGAAGGGATGTTGAGCCTCAGGGCCGCCATGAGCATCCCCGGGATGATCTTGTCGCAGTTGGGGATAAGAACGAGGGCGTCAAAGGGGTGACCCATGGTCATGACCTCGACGGAGTCGGCGATGAGTTCGCGGCTGGCCAGGGAGTACTTCATTCCCACGTGCCCCATGGCGATGCCGTCGCAGACGCCGATGGCGGGGAACTCCACGGGCGTGCCCCCGGCCATGCGGATGCCCGCCTTCACCTGCTCGGTGATGGTGCGCAGGTGGATGTGCCCGGGGATGATCTCGTTGTAGGAGTTGACGACCCCGATCAGAGGCCGTGCGATCTCCTCGTCGGTGTAGCCCATGGCCTTGAAGAGTGACCGGTGGGGTGCCCTCTCAACGCCTTTTTTCATCAGGTCGCTTCGCATGTTTCCCTCCCTTTGGATGCAGAATGATCTGTTTATGCCATAAGGCAAGGGGAGGGTCAACTGTCCGTTCCCTCCCCTGTCTTTTCGAAGTTATGAAGTTTGGAAGCTAAGAAGTTCGGCGCATCGGGAAACCACCCTTCATCTCAGGGTTCCCTACTTCGCAACTTCGTAGCTTCATAGCTTCTATTTTTTCCTGCGCTCCGGCCTCAGGGACCTCACAACGGCGCCGGCCTGCCACATCTCGGAGTTGCGAATTGCGGCAAGCTCCTTTTCGAGCTTCTCCCGGTAATCGGGTTGGCTGTTGACTCTCAGAACGATCTCCGTCTCCTTGCCGGTCTTCACGCGCTCGTAGAGTTCGCTGAATACGGGTGCCACGGCATCGCGGAAGCGGTCCTTCCAGTCCAGGGCCCCGCGCTGGGCCGTGGTGCTGCAGTTGGCATACATCCAGTCCATCCCGTTCTGGGCGACCAGAGGCATGAGGCTCTGGGTGAGTTCCTCGACGGTCTCGTTGAAGGCTTCGCTGGGGCTGTGGCCGTGCTTGCGCAGCTCGTTGTACTGGGCCTCGAGGACTCCGGCCAGGCATCCCATCAGCACGCCGCGCTCGCCCGTGAGGTCGCTCCAGACTTCATGCTCGAAGCTCGTCGGGAAAAGGTAGCCGGAACCGATGGCCACGCCGACGGCGAGCGTCCGCTCGAGGGCCCGTCCCGTGGCGTCCTGGAAGACGGCGTAGCTCGAGTTGATGCCGCTGCCTGCAAGGTAGTTGTCGCGCACGGTTCGCCCGGCACCCTTGGGGGCCACCAGGATGACGTCGATGTCGGCGGGCGGGATGACACCCGTCTGCTCCTTGTATACGATGGAGAACCCGTGGGAGAAGTAGAGGGCCTTCCCCTTGGTCAGGTGCAGTTTCAGCTCGGGCCACAGGGACTTCTGCTGGGCGTCGGACATGAGGTACTGCAGGATCGTGCCCCGCTTGGCGGCCTCCATGAGCGGGAAGAGGTTCTTGCCGGGAACCCACCCTTCTTCGATTGCCTTCTTCGTATTGTACTCCTCGCCGACGATGACATTGATCCCGTTGTCACGCAGGTTCAGGGCCTGGCCTCGTCCCTGCACGCCATAGCCGATGATGGCCACGACCTCATCCTTGAGGGTCTTGCGAGCCTTCTCCAGGGTAAACTCCTCAGAGGTGATTACCTCTTCGACCACCCCGCCGATGTTGAGCTTTGACATTCGTTCCTCCTTCTGAAAAATTCGTGTTATGTGTTAAGTGTAAAGTGTCATGTCCAGAGTGTCATGTATTTTGTGAAAAAATCCCCCTGTAAGGGGGCCATTGCGACGTCATCCGAATGGCTGACGGGCTTTCCCTTTCACGTAACACATAACACTCAACACAAGACACTGTGTCAGTTCTTGCGTTCCAGCGCGGCGATGCCCGTGCGTGCGACGTCATCGATGCCGAGCGGCTTCAGGGTCTCCAGGACCTTGTCGACATCGCATTTCGTCCCCCGGTATTCCAGTACACAGTGATCGGAGTTGAACGTCAGGATCTTGCAGTTGAGCTTGTTGATTGTCCGAATCAGCTCACTCTTGCTGTCCGCCGTGAGGGCCATCCGGATCAGCACCAGCTCCCGCTTCACCGTCTCCACGTCGGTGAGGTTCTCCACCTTGATGACGTCGATGAGCCGGGCGAGCTGCGCTTCGATCTTCTGTACAGTCGCCTTGGTACCGATCGTGGTGAGGATGATCTTGGAGACGTCGGGGTTGATCGTGACGTCCACGCAGAGCGTCTCGATGTTGTACCCCTTGCCGCCGAGCGTTCCCGCCACGCGGGCCAGAACGTCAGGCTTGTTATTGACCAGAAGGGATATGACGTTTTCTTTCTTGCTTTCCATGATTCCGCGCCTTCCTTTGATATGAATTCCGGGCCGCCTTTCGGCGGTCCCGTCTCGTTCCTTTTTTCCCTCGATCCTCGGTCCTCGAACCTCGATCCTGTCTTAGTTGGTCATCTCCCTCGTCCCCAGCGTCATCTCGCTGATGGAGGCCCCCGGTCTCACCATGGGGTAGACGCACTCCTCACGGGCCACCTGGAAGTCCATGAGGCAGGGCCTGTTGCTGAAGAGACCCTTTTCGAGGACGGGCCGGATCTCCTCGGGCGTCTTCGCCCGGAAGGCTTCCCAGCCGTAGGCCTCGGCCACCTTCACGAAGTCGGGCTGGAAGGTCATGTCCGTGTTCGAGTAGCGTTTCTCGTAGAAGAGCTCCTGCCACTGGCGGACCATGCCGAGGTAGCCGTTATTGAGGAGAACGATCTTAACGGGGATATTGTATTGCATGCACGTGGCCATCTCCTGGATGTTCATCTGGATGCTGCCGTCGCCGGCGATGTCCACGACGATCCGATCGGGGAAGGCGAGCTTCACGCCCATCGCCGCCGGGAAGCCGTAGCCCATCGTCCCGAGGCCGCCCGATGAGATGAACGTGTTGGGGTCGTCGTACTTGTAGAACTGGGCCGCCCACATCTGGTTCTGGCCCACCTCGGTCGTAATGATGGCCTTGCCCTTCGTGATCTCGTGAAGCGTCTCGATGACGCACTGGGGCTTGATGACCTTGCCGTCCTGGCAATAACTGAGCGGGGCCTTCTTCTTCCAGGAATCGATCAGATCCAGCCAGTCCTTGCGCTCCGCTTCGGTGGCCGCGTAGTTGTTGTCCTTGAGGAGGCGGTTGATGTTCTCCAGGGCGCTCTTCGCGTCGCTCACGATGGGCAGGTCCACGACGATGTTCTTGTTGATCGAAGAGGGGTCCACGTCGATGTGGATGATCTGGGCGTTTGACGCAAAGGTGTCGATCTTGCCCGTCACGCGGTCGTCAAAGCGGGCCCCGATGCAGATGAGAAGATCGCAGTGGCTGATGGCCATGTTGGCGAAATAGGTGCCGTGCATGCCCGGCATGCCCAGAAAGAGCGGGTCCGAGCCCGGGAAGGCGCCGAGACCCATGAGGGTCGACGTGACCGGGAGCTTGGCCCTGCGGGCGAAGGCCCGCAGCTCATCCGTTGCCTTGCCCAGCAGGATGCCTCCGCCGGTCATCAGCATGGGCCTCTTCGAGGCCCTCAGCATCTCCAGGAGCTGGACGTATTTCTTGGAGGACGGTTTGGGCGGCAGCGAGAGCTTTGTCGCGTTGATCCTGATCTTCGCGGGGTCGTAATCGACCTCTGCGGCGATGACGTTCTTCGGCAGATCGACGAGAACCGGCCCGGGGCGGCCCGTGCGGGCGATGTGGAAGGCCTCGTGGATGGTGCTGGCCAGCTCGTCGGGATTGCGGACGAGATAGTTGTGCTTGGTGCAGGGCCGGGTGATGCCCGTGATGTCGCACTCCTGGAAGGCGTCGTTGCCGATGAGGTGCGTGGGCACCTGCCCCGTGAAGACGACGATGGGGATGGAATCCATGTTGGCCGTGGCGATGCCCGTCACGGTGTTCGTGGCGCCGGGGCCGGAGGTGGCCAGTGCCACGCCGACCTTTCCCGTTGCGCGGGCGTAGCCGTCGGCGGCGTGCACGGCCGCCTGCTCGTGGCGGACGAGGATGTGCTTGAAGCCGCTGCGGTACAGCTCGTCATAGATGTCGATGACGGAGCCGCCCGGGTAGCCGAACATGACGTCCACTCCCTCCGCCTTCAGGCACTCGATCAGGATCTGTGTTCCTTTCATTTTCACGGGACTACCTCCTCCGATGATGAAGAATAATGATGACGCTGAAAAAAAAGCCGCAAACGTTTTTCCGTTGCGGCTTTTCGACAAGAAAAAGCCGCGGTCTTTCGGGGGCCGCGGCTCGTTTTGCTCTATGTTTCCATCAGAACGTGCGAGCAGCGGTCCCCGCCTGTACGACGACGACGACAACGACGACCGGGATGCTCGTAATAATCTGATGGATCATGAATTCTCTCCGGCTGTAAAAACGAAGCCCCTTATGCAATAAAACCGGACTCTTGTCAAGCAATTTTTCTCTTGAACCCGATACCCGAGACCCGACACCCGCGGCCGCCAGGCCGCTGCGTCTAGGGCTTGACCCCTTCGCCGGTCTCCTCGCCCGTGGCAGGCGCATACTCCTTCGGCGCCGTGCCTTCGACGAAACTCTCGAAGACGGATTCCTTCGTCCCCGGGGTGGCGAGAAGCCCCGTCTTGGGGTCGATGCGGGCAAAGACGACGCCTTCCGGGGCCGTGAAGACCTCCACGGGCTTGCCTGCCAGGGCCTTCTCCATGAAGTAGAGCCAGATGGGAGCTGCGGCCCGGCCGCCCACGCCGGAGCGTCCCATGGTTTTCTCCGCGTCGAATCCCACCCACACGCCGGCGACGAGCGATGGCGAGTAGCCGATGAACCAGGCGTCATAGTAGTCGTCCGTGGTTCCGGTCTTGCCGGCCACGGGCCTGCCGATGGCCTTCACCCGCTCGCCCGTTCCCTCCTGGACGACGTTTTGCAGCACCGAGGTGGTGAGGTAGGCGATGCGGGGGTCGATGGCCTGCTCGACCTGGGGCGCCTGCTCCTCGAGGATGTGGCCGTGCCGGTCCACGATCTTGCGGATGAAATAGGGCTCCACCCGCTTGCCGCCGTTGGCGAGCACGCCGTAGCCGCGGATCATCTCCTGCAGGGTGACCGTCGAGGTCCCCAGGGCGAGCGAGAGGTCTCGCGTGAGCGGCGAGTTGATCCCCATGTTGTGCGCGTAGTCGATCGCGTAGGCCAGCCCGATCTCCTGGAGGACCTTCACGGTGACCACGTTGCGGGAAGCGGTCAGGGCCGCGCGCAGCGTCGTGGGGCCGAAGAACTTGTGCTCGAAATTCTGGGGCTTCCACTCGCCGCGGACGGCGTCATTGAAGATCAGGGGCGAGTCGATGATGACCGTGGCCGGCGTCATCCCCTTGTCGAAGGCGGCCGTGTACACGAAGGGCTTGAAGGAGGACCCGGGCCTTCGCCTGGCCTGGGTGGCCCGGTTGAATTCGCTTTTCTTGTAATCCCGGCCCCCCACCATGGCTTTGACCTCGCCGGTGCGCACGTCCATGCACAAAAGCGCCCCCTGGAGCTCGCCCGGCGTGAATTTCTCCCGCGTCTCCATCTCCTTGAGGCCCCTCTCCACGGCCTCATTGGCGGCCTTCTGCATCTCCACGTTGATCGTCGTGTAGACCTCGAGCCCCTCGCGGTACAGGGCGTCGGCACCGTACTTCTCGAGAATGTAGCGGCGGACGTTCTCCGTAAAGTAAGGGGCGATCTTCTCCCGGGGTTTGGACGAGATGAGCTTGACGGGTTCCTTCACGGCCCTGTCGCGGGCAGCCTGGGTGATGTAGCCGTCCTCCTGCATCCGGGTGAGCACGTAGGCCTGCCGCTGACGCGCCCTCTCCATGTTCACGTAGGGAGAGAAACGGCTCGGCGCCTTGGGAAGCCCCGCCAGCATGGCCGCCTCGGCGAGCGTCAGGTTGCGGGTCGACTTGCCGAAGTAGCTCTGGGCTGCCGCCTCGATCCCATAGGCCCCGTGGCCGAGATAGATGTGATTGAGGTAGAGCTCGAGGATCTCCTGCTTTTTCAGGTACCGGTCAATCTTCCAGGCGAGGATTGCCTCCCGGATCTTGCGGATAAAGGTCCGCTCCGGAGAGAGGTACAGGGAACGGGCCACCTGCTGGGTGATGGTGCTGCCGCCCTGGACGATTTCGCCGGCGATCATGTTCTTGACGAAGGCCCGCAGGATGCCGATGAGATCGAGTCCCTCGTGCTGGAAGAAGCGGGCGTCCTCACCGGCCACGAACGCCTTGATGACTACGTCGGGGACCTCGGAGATGGGGACGACGCGACGGTCCTCGGCGAAGAAGGAGTCCACGAGTTCGTTGTTGTCGGAGTAGATCCGCGTCGTCGTGCTGGGCCGGTAGTCCTTCAGGGTGTCCACGCTGGGCGACTCATGGACCAGGTAGGCGAATAGACCTGCGGCGCCGATAAGCAGCAGAAGCCCCACGACGATCATGGACGTGAAAATCCAGCGGAAGAACAGGCTTTTGCGGGCCTTCCTGACGATGACTCTCTTCATGGAGGATCGGTTACCCGTTTTCATGGGGTTTATTCACTGCCGGCGTCGTCTTTCTTCCGGCCTGCGAGCTTGGAGACGAGGATTCCGACCTCGTAGAGGACGATCATGGGGATCGCCATCATGAGCTGCGTGAAGGCGTCCGGCGTGGGCGTGATGAGGGCGGCCACGATGAAGCAGACCACGATCGCGTACCGGCGCATCCGCGCGAGCTTGCGGGGCGTCACCATGCCGATCTTCGTCATGAAGAAGAGAAAGACGGGAATCTCGAAGATGATCCCGAAGGCGAGCAGCAGTTTCAGCGTGAGAGTGAGGTACTCCCGCATGGAAAGCATGGGCTTGAGGAAGTCCGTGGTGAATTCCAGAAAGAACTTGTACGCCGAAGGGAGCACCAGGAAATAGCCGAAGCAAACGCCGCCCACGAAGAGAAGCGTCGAGGTAATGACGAAAGGAGCTACGAATTTCTTCTCTCGCGGGAAAAGACCCGGCGAGATGAACTTCCAGACATGGTAGAGCACGACGGGGCTGGCGAGGAAGATGCCTGCGTAAAAGGAAACCTTGATGTAGGTGAAAAAGGCCTCGGGAAGCCCCGTGTAGACCATGTGGGTGCCGGGCGGCAGCACGCTGATCAGCGGCTGTGCGACGATCCGGAAGAGCTCCTCCTTGAAGGCAAAACAACCGAGAAAGGCAATGCCGACGGCAATCAGGATGCGGACGAGCCTCTTTCGCAGTTCCTCCAAGTGGGAGGTAAGAGGCATCTTGTCTTCGTTGGGTTCGGTCATTGGGGTCTGTCTGGTCGTTTGTCTCTCTGGTCTATCGGGTCGGGGAAGAGAGGGCTCCAACACAAATCGACTCCGGAGCCCTTCCGGGTTCCAGAGTCATCTCGCTGCCCGGGAAAAACCCGCAGCTCATGCCGGAGTTGCCGGCTTTTCCTTCTTTTCCTCCGCGGCAGCGTACGGATCAGGCGGTGCGCCTTCTTTTTTGTCCCCCTCGCCGGTCTGCTCCTTGTCGCTCTTTTCCTCGAGCAGAGAATCCTTCACCTGGTTCATTTCCTTCTTGATGCCCTCATCGAAGGTGCCCTTCACGTCATCCATGGCGCCCTTGAACTGGGCGACCCCCTTGCCCAGCGCCTTGGCCAGGTCGGGGAGCTTCTTGGGTCCGATGAAGATCAGAGCCACAACCAGGATAATGATCAGTTCCTGCATGCCGATGCCGAACACGACAGATACCTCGAAAACAGCGTAATTTTATCTAAATATATTGTGTCACCCCCGATGTCAAGGCATTTGGCCGCCCAGGGGAGGGAAACCTTTTGATTTTTAAGGTTTTGTATGGTAAATAATTCGTTCTGATCTTACCCCTTCGAAGGGAGCGATTTATGGCTTTGGCAACTGGAATCGTAAAGGATTACCGGTACCTCCGTCACGAGACGGGCCATTACCACCCCGAATCCCCCAAGAGGCTCGAATCCATCTATAAGATGCTCGAAAGTCCCGAAATGGAAGGGAAATTCGTGGAGGTGAAGCCTCGGGTCGCCCTTGACGAAGAGATCGAAATGATCCACAAGCGCTCCTACGTCAAGATGATAGCCCAATCGGCAGGAAAGGACCACACCTACCTCGACCCTGACACGGAGGCCTCCGCCGAGTCCTACGATGTCGCCAAGCTTGCCGTGGGAGGATTCCTGAATGCCGTCGACGGTATCGTGAAGGGCGAGCTGCGCAACGCCTTTGCCATCGTGCGGCCTCCGGGCCACCACGCCGAGGCAAGCCGGGCGGCGGGCTTCTGCATCTTCAACAACGTCGCCATCGGGGCCATGCACGCCATCAGGCAGTATAAGATGAAGCGGATCCTCATCGTGGACTGGGACCTCCATCACGGAAACGGCACCCAGCATTCCTTCTATGAGGATCCCCGGGTCGTCTACTTCTCGACTCATCAATATCCCTACTACCCCGGGACGGGGGGGCTCCAGGAGATCGGCCGAGGCGACGGGACGGGATACACGGTGAACGTTCCCCTGCGTGCTGGCCCAGGCGATGCCGAGTACCTCCGGATCTTCCGGAGGGTGCTCCAGCCCCTGGCCTTCGAGTACATGCCCGAGATGGTCCTGCTCTCGGCGGGTTTCGACATCTACTTCCGGGACCCCTTGGGAGGCATGAAAGTGACGCCGTCGGGCTTCGGGAAGCTTACCCGGGTGCTCATGGACATCGCCGATACCTGCTGCGGAGGCAAGTTCGCCGTCGTTCTCGAGGGCGGCTATCACCTGGGAGGGCTTACGGATGGCATCAAGTGCGTCCTCAACGAGATGAGCGGTGCCACCCGCTTGACCGAGGAGGACCTCCGGCGCTGCGAGAACGAGGCCGACCCGTCCATCAACCGGACGATAGAGTCGGTGATAGGCCAGATCAAGCCATACTGGAAATGCTTCCCCTGATGCCGCGTCGCGGAGTATCCGGGGGCCAGGGTACAGGGTTCAGGACAATTGAATCAGGTCAATCGGGTACCGCTTCGCGATGAAGCGGTATCGTCACTTGGAGGATTGAAGACGTGAAGATCACGAAACAACAGGTTGAATACGTGGCCCACCTGGCACGGCTAGAATTCAGCGAGCAGGAGAAGGAAAAGTTCACCACCCAGCTGAACAACATCCTTCTCTACATGGAGAAGCTCAACGAGGTGGACACAACGGGTGTCGAGCCCGAGACGCACGCCATTGCCATCCAGAACGCCTTCCGGGAAGACGTCGTCCGGGAGTCGCTGCCTCCCGAAATCTCGCTGGCCAACGCCCCCGCCGAGAGCGGCAACAGCTACCGGGTCCCCAAAGTAATCGAATAACGGGTTCAGGGTACAGGGGACGGGGTTCAGGGAAGAAATAGAATTTGGAGACAAGATGAGCTTAAACGAACTGACCATCCACGTTTTACAGGATTTAATTAAAAAGAAGGAAGTCACGTCCACGGAGATCGTCACGGACGTCTTCAAGCGCATCGACGCCGTCGAGGAGCGGGTCTGCTCCTTCACCACGGTCATGAAGGAATACGCTTTCGCGGAGGCGAAAAAGGCCGACGACGAAATCCGCAAGGGAAACATCAAGCCGCTCACCGGCATCCCCATCGCGCTCAAGGACATCCAGTGCACGAAGGGGGTCCGCACGACCTGCGGTTCGCACATCCTGCACAACTTCGTGCCACCCTACGACGGCACGGTGGTGAAGAAGCTGCGGGACGAGGGAGCCGTGTTCGTCGGCAAGACCAACATGGACGAGTTCGCCATGGGCTCCTCCACGGAGACGTCGTATTTCGGCGTCACCCGCAACCCCTGGGATCTGGAGCGGATCCCCGGGGGCTCCAGCGGCGGCTCCGCCGCGGCCCTTGCCGCCGACGAGTGCATCGCCGCCACGGGCTCCGACACGGGCGGCTCCATCCGCCAGCCGGCGGCGCTTTGCGGCGTCGTAGGTCTCAAGCCCACTTACGGGCGCGTTTCGCGCTATGGGCTTGTCGCCTTCGCCTCGTCGCTCGACCAGATCGGCCCCTTCACGAAGGACGTGGAGGATGCGGCCATCATGATGAATGCTATCGCCGGCTACGACCCCATGGAATCCACATCGGTGCCCATGGACGTCCCCGACTACCGCAGCTTCATCGGGAATGACATCAAGGGTTTCACCGTAGGGATCCCGAAGGAGTATTTCATCGAGGGCATCGACCCCGAGGTCGACGCTGCCGTAAAAAAGACGATTCAGGTGATCGAGGGCCTCGGCGCGAAAAGCGTCGCCATCTCGCTTCCCCACACGGAGTACTGCCTGGCCGTCTACTACATCATCGCGCCGGCCGAGGCGAGCTCCAACCTCGCCCGCTACGACGGCGTGAAGTACGGCTACCGCTCAGCCGACGGGCGCGATCTCATGGAGATGTACAAGAAGACCCGCTCGCAGGGATTCGGCGCCGAGGTGAAGCGCCGCATCATGATCGGCACCTACGCCCTGTCCTCGGGCTACTACGACGCCTACTACAAGAAAGCCTCCCAGGTGCGCACCCTGATCAAGCGTGATTTCCAGGAGGCCTTCAAGACCTGCGACGTGATCCTCACCCCCACGACCCCCACGCCCGCCTTCAAGATCGGCGAGAAGATGGACGACCCGCTCCAGATGTACCTGTCGGACATCTTCACGATCTCGACGAACCTGGCGGGCATCCCGGGCATCTCGGTCCCCTGCGGGTACACGCAGGCGGGTCTGCCCATCGGGGTCCAGTTCCAGGCGGGCCATTTCCAGGAGGGCAAGCTCCTCCAGGTCGCCCATGCCTACGAGCGACATTCCGGAATCGAACGAAGGAGGCCGAAACTCTAATGGCTTATGAAACCGTCATCGGGCTGGAGGTTCATGCCCAGCTTCTGACCGACTCCAAGATATTCTGCGGCTGCTCCACGAAGTTCGGGGCCGGGCCCAACGAGCACACCTGCCAGATCTGCCTGGGCATGCCCGGCGTACTCCCCGTCCTGAACAAAAAGGTCGTGGAGTTCACCATCCGGATGGCCCTGGCCACCGGATGCAGCATCAACGCCTACGAGAACTTCGCCCGGAAGAACTACTTCTACCCGGACCTTCCCAAGGGCTACCAGATCTCCCAGTACGCACACCCGCTGGCCGAGCACGGACACATCGACATACTGCTCGACGGCGAGAAGAAGCGGATCGGCATCACGCGGATCCACATGGAGGAAGATGCCGGCAAGCTCATCCACGACGAGCGCAACCCCTGGAGCTACGTGGACTTCAACCGCACGGGCGTGCCGCTCATCGAGATCGTGAGCGAGCCCGACATGCGAAGCCCCGAGGAGGCCGGCGAGTACCTGCGCAGGCTGCGGGACATCCTCGTCTACCTCGAGATCTGCGACGGCAACATGGAGGAGGGATCTTTCCGCTGCGACGCCAACGTCTCCATCCGCCCGAAGGGCGAGACGGCCTTCGGCACCCGCACGGAGCTCAAGAACATGAACTCTTTCCGCAACGTCCAGCGGGCCCTCGAGTACGAGATCAAGCGCCAGCAGTACATCCTGGAGAGCGGCGGCGAGGTCGTCCAGGAGACCCGTCTCTGGGACGACGCCCAGGGGCAGACGCACTCCATGCGCAGCAAGGAGGAGGCCCATGACTACCGCTACTTCCCCGACCCGGATCTCGTTCCCATCATGATCTCCAGCGAGTGGATCGAGGACGTGCGCAGGGCGCTCCCCGAACTACCGCTTGCGAAGCAGGACCGCTTCGTCGCGCAGTACGGCATCCCGGTCTACGACGCGGGTGTGCTGACCACGACGCGGGCCCTGGCCGACTTCTACGAAGAGGCCGTGAAGCTCTGCGGCAAGCCCAAGATCGTCAGCAACTGGGTCATGGGGGACCTGCTGCGCTACTTGAACGAGCAGAAGCGCGACATCCAGTCAAGCCCCGTCTCCCCCGGCCACGTGGCCCAGATGATCAACCTCATCGAGGACGGGACCATCAGCGGCAAGATCGCCAAGGAAGTCTTCGAGGAGATGTACAAATCGTCGAAGATGCCTGCCGACATCGTCAAGGAAAAGGGCCTCACCCAGATCACCGACGAGGGGGCCGTGGTGAAAGCCATCGAGGAAGCCATGGCGAAAAACCCGACGCAGCTCGCCGAGTACCGGGCCGGCAAGGAGAAGCTCTTTGCCTTCTTTGTGGGCCAGGTGATGAAGCTCACCAGGGGCAAGGCCAACCCGCAGCTCGTCAACGACCTGCTCAAAAAGATGCTTTCAGGATCATGATCCGAACCATTCTCTGGGCCGACGACGCCGTCGTCCTCATCGACCAGAAGGCCCTTCCGGGAAAGGTGCACTACCTGACCCTGACGGACTGGCGCGACGTCGTTGCGGCCATCAAGGACCTCACCGTCCGCGGCGCCCCAGCCATAGGGGTTGCCGCGGCCATGGGCATCGCCCTGGGCACGCTTCAGCTCCCCGAGACATCCAGCCATGAGTTCCGAAAATCCTTCGAGGGCCTCTGCGAGGCCTTCAGGAAGGCGCGCCCCACGGCGCGAAACCTCTTCTGGGCGATCGAGCGGATGCAGCGCCGCTTCGACGAAACCCTCCCCTCGGGGGAGGCGGCGGTGAAGAAGGCCCTCGTCGAGGAGGCCATCGCCATCGGCGAGGAGGACATCGAGATCAACCGCCGCATCGGCCTCAACGGCAAGGCCTTCATCCACGACGGCGACAACATCCTCACCCACTGCAACGCAGGCGCCCTGGCCACGGCGGGCTACGGGACGGCGTTGGGCGTTGTCCGGGCGGCGCGCGAGGACGGCACGAACCTTCACGTCTTCGTCGACGAGACGCGTCCCGTGCTCCAGGGGGCGAGGCTCACCTGCTGGGAGCTCCTGGAGGACCGCATCCCGGCGACCCTCATCACGGACAACATGGCGGGCTTCCTCATGGCCCAGGGGAAGGTCAACCTCGTCATCGTCGGGGCCGACCGGATCGCCGCAAACGGGGACACGGCCAACAAGATCGGGACCTATTCGCTCGCGATCCTGGCCAGGGAGCACGGAATCCCCTTCTACGTGGCAGCCCCGCTTTCCACCATCGACCGCTCGATTGCGGACGGAAGCGGCATCCCCATCGAAGAGCGGCACAGCGACGAAGTGAAACACCTCCACGGCATAAGGACGGCCCCCGAGAAGGTCCAGGTCTACAACCCCGCCTTCGATATGACCCCGCACCGCTACATTACGGCCATCATCACCGAGGCCGGTGTGGCCAAGCGGCCCTTCGGGCCGTCGATCCGGCGTTTGTTCAAACCCTCTTCCCGATAGCGGCCCCTGAACGGCATGGAAGCGGAGATCTGACAAGGCAAGGAACCGAATCCTCAGTGAAAAAACTCTTCCTCTTTGACTTCGACGGCGTTCTCGTCGACTCCCTCGCCCTCTATGAAAAGTCGGTCAATGTCTGCCTCGAGCGGATCGGCCATAAACCCATAGCGGACCGCGAGGAGTTCCTCGACCTCTTCGAGGACAACTTCTACAGCGCCATCAAGAAACGCGGCGTCGACGTGGGGCAGTTCATGGCTGCCTCGAAAGTGGTGACCCCCACGCTTGACTACAGCGTGACCAGGCCCTTTACGGACCTCATCCCCGTGCTTGCGGAACTGAAGAAGCGCCACGGGCTGGTCATCATCTCGTCGAACTCCTCCTTTGCCATCCGGCTGATGCTCGCAAAGTTCGGCTTCGAGTCCTATTTCGATGACATCCTGGGGGCCGACTTCAACTTCAGCAAGATCGAGAAGATCCTCTATGTCAAGGGGCATTACGGGACCAACGGCGTGCACACCTTTTATGTTTGCGACACGGCGGGGGATGTCCGGGAAGCAAGGGAGGCGGGGGTCAAAACCGTGGCCGTCACGTGGGGCTGGCACCCGAGGGAGCGCCTCGAGAGGGCGAAGCCCGATGCGATCATCGAAAAACCGGAAGACCTGCTGGATTGCTGCTGACCGATTTGACACGGAAAGAATTTCTAGGCAGACTGCCCGACCATCCCGGCGATCATCTCCACACTCCGGGGAAAACCTGCTACGCTCGAATCGATGCAGAGATGATAATTCTTCGCATCGGTCCATTCGACCCCGACCATGTCCCGTATGAACCGGGCCCTTCTGCGGTCCGACTCCTCGATGATCGACCGCGCCTCTGCGGCGTCGACGATATCCCGCGCTTTCATCACGCGATGCACCCGGAACTCCAGAGGAGCATGGATGAAGGCCCGGATCACCGATCCCGCCGGCCTTTTTCTCAGTGCGTGAAAACCGCCCCGCCCGATGATGACGGCGCTGTAGCGTTCGGCGATTTCGTTCATGATGCGGCACTCCAGGGAGAACAGGTCCCTGTCGTAAACCGGGCGCTTCAGGTGGTGGGCGGTCGTTGCCGCTTCCGGCGCACCGAGGAAGAAACCCCGGATCAGTTTTTCGATAAGGCCCGATGAGCGTTCATCCTGGTGCTCGATCTGGCTCACCTCGGTCCCGAGATGATCGGCCGCCTGCCGCAGCACCTCCCGGTCTATGAATTTGAACCCGAGCTCCCTGGCCACAAGATAGCCGATGTACGAGCCGCCGCTGCCCATCTGTCTCGACAGGGTGATCGCCCTGTGTGGATTGGTACTCATTGGCCCCCCCATCATTCAGCTTTCTTTAAAAAAGATACCACGTTTTGTGCCCGAGGACTGCCTTTTTTCGATTGAAAGGTCACGATTCCGAAGTGAAGAAATCATCCTTTGACAGGGACACTGCGGGGAGTTATAAAAAACTATAAGCAACGCTCGACGGATATTCCACTCTAACCCTTCAACCTGCCTGTCTCCACCGACCTCACCATCTCGATTCCTCCCCTTCCGTTCGGAAACCGCGAAACGCAATCGATGTTCTTTGAACTCCAGACCGGGGCGGCATGCTCCTCCGCAACAGGAGACTTTCCGGCAGAGTCCCGGGGTAACAAAAAATGAAGGAGGTGATTTCAATGTTTGAGCCGAGAAGAATCCTCGTGCCGACGGATTTCACCGAAGATTCCGATCGTGCGCTGAGGGAGGCGATCGACATCGCCGCGGCCTCCAGCGGGAAGGTCTATCTGCTTCACGTGGACGATAGGATGCCGATCGTGGTCGGGGATGCCGTTCTGGACCCGAAGGTGGTCGCCGCCACCGAAAAGAACGACGAGTTGATCTCGCGGCAGAAGATGGTCGAGGAGGTCAGGAGGGTGGCATCCCGGAAGGATGTGGAGATCGAGATCGATGAGCGCCACGGGGTGACGTTCGAGGAGATTGGCGCGTACATGAAAGACAAGCTGATCGACCTCGTCATCATCGGGCCTCACAACCGGAAAGGCCTGCTGAAAGGTCTGCAAGTCAGCGTCACGAACAGGCTGATGAAGGAAGCCACGTGCCCGATGCTCGTGCTGCCTTCCGTGACCTGAACCCTCGCCTTGCCGCAACCCCTGCGGAAGGCATCCAGTCAGCCTTCCGCCAGAGGGTAAATCTGTGCCCGGGGAATTCCCCTGTCAAAGGACCCAGGCTCGTCGGAGCTTCTCCTGGCCGTCGAGAAGAAGATGGATGTAATCCGTCTCCATTTCCACCATTTCCCCGTCTTTTTTCCTCAGCCAGTCCGACAGCCAGGCGAAGCGAAGGGCGAGGACGAACTCGGGAAGGACGGCAAAACCCGAGGCGTCGAAACAGCCCGCTGCACGCAACTCGTCAAGAAATGCCATGACAAGCGGCCCCGCGAGGATTTCGGGGTCTTCCATCCCGATGCAGCCCACTGCGAGCGCCGCGTCATAGATCTCGGGCTTGGTTCCCGAGAACTCCCAGTCGATAACGGCCCGGATGTGATCCCCGCCCCAGATGACGTTAATCGGGTGGCAATCGCCGTGGCAGAAGGCGACGGGGAGGCGTTCATGGGCAGGGAAGAAACGCTCTTTCAGGAAGAGGAAGGCGGGTTCCACGGTACGGGCAACCGCAGGGTCGTGCCGGCTCAGTTTTCCCATGAGCTCGGAAGCGAAACCCGCGATTGAAAAGGGAGCCCCGTGATTGTCGCCGGAAATGCCATCCGATCTGCCCCTCATGTCGATGAGAAACCGGGCGAGCGCCTTTCCCCGCCACGCGTCCCGGGTGTATTCGGGGCGCTTGAGCTCAACGCCGTCTATGAACGGGGATACCTGCCAGAAACCGCCTGCGGCTTTCGAGATGAAATCCCCGTCCCGGTTCCTGAGACAGGGATGAACGCCTGCAAGACCCCGTGCCGCGAGAATCTCGACGGTGGAAGCAATCTCGCGTTTGCGCCGGAGAACCGAGGGCTCAAGCTGTTCGAGGACAAAACGCTTCGCGCCGGCGTCTTCAATCACCGTGCGGAACAGCGACCGCTGCGGACTCCCCGCCAGCGGCACGTCCGCGCGCTCGGCCTTCATTCCCAGGTTCCAGTGGCGGAGGACATCGGCAAGAATCGTGCGATTCAAAGTAATCTCCCCGAGAGGTTGGACCGAATAGACCGAACAGACGGGATAGACGGAATAGACTTCTTCATCGGTTCGTCCATCTCATCCACAGCGCCGCCGTCCAGCCCCAGACGGCGTTGAAGAGGATGACGAAGGCGGGCGTCCACATCCCCAGGTCGAGCCCCATCATCCCCTTGCCCAGGCGGAGGGGAAAGATCACGAAGAGCATGACCAAGGTCGGGCCGAGGCTGAAGAAAAGCCCCCGGAGAAAGGGATTTCTATCCCAGAGGGGCACGACGAAAAGAAGACCCCAGATCCCGCCCCAGACAATCCGCGGGTAGATCCAGGCAGGGGTCAGGGGGGCGGCGAGGCTTACCCCGAGGGCCGACGTGAGGCCGTACTTCACGGCGAGCCATACGCAGAGGCTGTTGGCGAGTCCGCCCAGCGCCCCGGCGCTGAAAGCGAGGGTCATCGTTCTGGCAAATTTTCTCATGGTCGCTCCCTGGAGGGGTCTTTCTTCTGGCGCTTTGTGACGGGCCGTGTCCGCAGGAGGATGCAGGTCGCCCCGGCGCCGCCGTCGCAGAGCCTGGCGCTCGAGTAGGCGATGACCCATTTTCGCCAGGGCCCGCGGGTGAGCCACTCGGTCACCTTGGCCTTCAGGATGGGCTCTCCCTGCGAGGAGAGGCCCCGGCCGTGGATGACGAGCAGCGAGCGCCGGTTGCGGATGACCGATTCACGCAGGAAATCCTCGAAGGCGATGCGGGCCTCCTCGGCACCGAGGCCGTGGAGGTCGATGTGGGCCTGGATGGAGAACTCGCCCCTGTGCAGCCGCTCGGCCATTTTCGGGTCCACCCGGTATCCCGTCCCCTCGATGTACTCGGGGGTGTCGGCGACGACGAATCCCCGGCCGGAGGAAATCAGCGCCTTCATCCCCTCCAGTGCCTCCTCGCCGCCGCTCTTCGGCAACGGGCCGGCCGTGACAGGTTTCCCCTTGCCCTCTTCCCGGTTCGAGCCGGCCATGGGGCGTGTGCCCTCCATGGCCTGGCGGAAGAATTCCCTGTCCGCCTCGGGGTCCTGCGCCTCGGGCTGCCGGGCGGGCTCCCTGGGCACCTGCAGCTTCTCCGGGGGCTTTCCCTTGAGTCGCGATTTCAGGTCCTTGAAAGGGGTATGACCGAGGGGCGATCGGGTTGAATCCATGGTCCTTATGCCTTATGCCCGGTGCAAGCCTTTTCACAGATCATAGAGCTTGTCGTCGACGCGCGGCGCAGCGACCTTCTTCCCTTTAACGGCCTTTTTCGCCATCACGAACAGCTCATCCTCGCCGATGCTGTCGCCCATTTCTTCTTCGATCTTTTCCGGGTCCTCGCCTTTTTCCATCCGGGCAAGGGCTTCCTCCATCCTGGGGCCCAGGGAAAGGCCCGTGGCATCGGTGAGCTTCCGCATCAGCTGCGCCGCCTGGCGGGGGTCGTTTTCGTCGATCCCCCCGGCCTCCTGGGCGAGCATCTCCATGGCCTTTTCCATTTTCGATTCGTCAAATCCGGCCATCTCTTCGGGCGCGGCTTCCTCGCTTTTCTGCGAGATTTTGGCAAAGACGGACATCCGGCGCTGAAGCTTCACCTTTTTACAGCGTGGACAGGAGGGGATTTTCTCCGTGTTGACGCTCCGGGAGAAGAAATTGTAGAGAGTGTTGCACTTCCGGCAGTAGAACTCATAGATGGGCATGCGTTCCTACCTCTGCAGCCTGTTTTGCCGCATTGTATCGATTCACGGGTTAAAATCAAGGGGCCTGAAGATCCAACGCCTGCAGGCGCTCCACGCGCTCGGCAAGCGGCGGGTGGGAGTAGTAGAAGGCGACGTAGACCGGGTGCGGGTGGAGATTTGCCAGGTTCTCTTTTGCCAGGCGTTTCAGGGCCTGCGCCAGGAAACGGGTCGAGCCGATAAGCCCCAGCGTATACCGGTCCGCATCCTTCTCGTACTTTCGCGAGATGGCTGCCCCGACAGGGGAAAGGAAGAAGGCCGCAGGTTTCAGCACAATGGCCGCAAGCAGAAGCCCCGCGTAGGGGAGGAAACCCGCAAACCCGAAGGTCTCGTAAAGCAGGGGCCAGCCCATGAGACGGAAAACCAGGAAGAAGCCCGCAAGGGCGACAACCTCCATAAGGATCAGCTGCTTCAAGACGTGGCGAAGCTTCCAGTGGCCGATCTCGTGAGCGAGCACGGCCACGATCTCGTCGTGGCTGTGGGTGGCGAGCAGCGTGTCGTACAGAACGATCCGCTTCGATCGGCCGAGCCCCGTGAAGTAGGCGTTGGAGTGTCGGCTGCGCCTGCCGGCGTCGATCTCGAAGATCCCCTCGGCCTTCAGGCCCGCTTTGGCTGCCAGGGCCATGATCCGCTCCCGCAGTTGATCGTCCCTGACAGGGACGTACTTGTTGAACAGCGGGGCAATCACCAGGGGGTAGAGCCAGATCATGAGCATTTGGAAAAGGGCGAAGAACACCCAGGCGGCAATCCACCACGACTGCGGCAACCAGTGGATCAGCGCGAAGAAGGGGATGAAGAGCAGGGCCATCAGGATGACGGAGATGACCAGGGACTTCGCGAGATCGACGAGCCAGAGCTGCGGCGTGATGGTGCTGAAGCCGTATTTCTTCTCGATGACGAAGGTGCTGTAGAGGCTGAAGGGGATATCCAGCAGAACGCTTGCCGCGTAGAGGATGCCGAAAAAGAGCGTGCCGGACCAGACGGCATGGAGGTTCCACGACTCGATGGCGCCGCAGAGCCATGGGAGCACCCCGCCCGCCAGCACGGCCAGCAGGATGGCATCGTCGGCAAGAGACTCCAGGGACTGGAAGCGCGACGATTCGACGGTGTAGTCCCGCATGCGGGCAAGTGTTGCGCCGTCGATCTGATCCCGGAAGGCCTCGGGGACGATGTGGCCGTGCTCGCGCAGGTGGGCGATGTTCATCCGGGCAAGCCCATACCGGGTGAGGGCGGCTGCGGCAAACAGGACGATGATGCCCGCGAAGAGGGCGTTTAACTGGATCATGCCATACGTTTCCTGGGTCAAGACGATGGGAAGTTTTCCCGGTAGATCTCCGTGAACCGGTCCTTGCCGCCGGCCATCATCAGGGTGAGCGGCATGGCCTTGCGGGCCTGCTCCAGCATCTTTTCCGTGACCTGCCGGATGTCCCACTGGGCGTGCCGATCGGCCCGCAGACGGGCGATATGGTAGAGCTCCCGGGCGTTCATCTTCATGAGTACGCGCTTGCGGTGGGCGTTGGTGAGGACATAAGGGGCCGCAAGGGGTACTACGCGCCGGATCGTCTCGAAGGTCTCCTCCGTGCGGGCCATCATCTCGCGGAAGGGCTTTTCCATGCCGATGGCCGCGATCGCCGGCGGCACCGTCACGTCGAGGGCCGGGTCGTAGTCCTGCGTCACGAGGGTGGCCATGCGGTGCCGCTTGAGTTGGGCGAAGCAGGAGGCGCTCACGACGAGGTCGAACTGAAGATCCACGTTCTCGAACTCCCGAAGCGGTGTATCCCAGGCCTTCATGCAGCGGAAGGAGGCCTTGAAAAGGGCTTCCCGGTCGGCGGGGGCCATGGAGGCCGCAATTTCCCGGCACTGCTCCATGGGGAGACGGGAGGAGGCGTGCAGAAGCGCGGCGGCGGTGCGGGTATCGGCGTCTGGTGTCGCCCAGGCGAGGCAGACCTCCTCGGGCGGGCGGGCGGCGGGGCGGGTGCCCGCATTGCCGATGATCGTCCCGGCGATCTCCCGCAGACCGTCCCGGGTGAGGCAGTCGTATTCCGTGGCCGCCGTGTACCGGACCAGCGAGGGCGCGATGTCCTTTGTGACGTCGTAGAGCTGGCGGCTGTACTCCCCGGCCTCGTCGAGCGGGCAGGCGGCAAGCCTCCGGAGCATGAGCTCGAGGTTGCGCGTGTTGAGCGTCATGCCGAGCTGGGCTTCCGTGGCCAGGCAGAGCACGTACCGCGCATCTTCCTTGGCCCATCCTTCCAGCATGGAGCGGTTTGCCGCGACGGCGGCAAGCTCCCGGTTCTGTTCGAGGACCCACGGCAGCAGGCCCTCGTAGAGCCGGTGGTAGAATTCGTTCTGAGCCTTCACGGTCCGGGTGAAACTTTCGGCGAGTCCGGCGTCGCGGATCTCCCGGGGGATGACGAAGTCATCCTTCAGGAGCACGTAACGCTGGGACTTTTCCGTGTAGGAGCACAGGCGGAACTTCTCGATTTCCTCGACGAGCAGCCGCGAGACCCCCAGGACGTCGATATTGAAGACGGCGTGCTCGGCAATCGAGCTGTGCCCCATGTCGAAGACGATGGCCTGGTTCGAGCGCCGCGCCTTCTCCACTTCCTTGCGGGCAGCGGCCCGAAGCTCGTTGACGGGCGCAGGGTTGCGGCTGATGCGCGCGTAGGCCGCCGAGAGGGTCTCGGGCGTGAACTGCTCCGCCCCTGGGCTGACGGCCCGGGCTTCTTTGATCGTCTCGTAGTCGAGATTGAAACCGGCAAGAATGATCTTCAAGAGTATGCGTTTCCTCCTGTGGCAGGCGAAATTTATAACAGGATTTCCGAGGGCGGTCAAACCGCTTTTCGCCGCCTTGAAAAGCCTGCCGGCAGGCGGATGGCGGGCCTCTCAGGGTTTCGGGCAAAAATAGGGTAGCGTTTTGAACAAAATGTGTTAAATAATGATGGCGATTTTTCTCAAGTGCTTGCAACGGGATAGCGGGAATGGCCCTCAACCAACTGGACCGGGTGGAGATCCTCTCTCTCCAGGACAACTACATCGAGATCACGGCCATGGACGACAGCGAAATCGTCCGCAGGGCCAGGAACGTCCGGGACGGCGAGATCCGCAACTCCATCCAGGCCGAGCACGGGTTTTCAGCCCTCGTCCGGATGACACGCGAAGGCCGGACAAAAACACTCCTGTTCGATTTCGGGTTCTCGGAGCACGGGGCGGCGTACAATGCCGACGCCCTCGATGTGGATTTGCGCGAGGTGGAGACGCTGGTCCTCTCCCACGGTCACAGCGATCACACGGGCGGCCTGAAGAGGCTCGTCGCCAAGATCGGGAAGAAGGGGATCGATATCGTCCTGCACCCCGGAGCCTTCAAGGAGGACCGCTACATCACCCGGCGGGGCGAGAAGGACCGCTTCCCTAGGTTTTCCCGTGAGGCCCTGGAAGCCCTCGGGCTCAACGTGGTGGCCACCCGGGAGCCGAGACCGCTCCTGGACGGCGACGCCCTGTTTTTGGGCGAGATCCCGCGAACGACTCCCTTCGAGAAGGGAGTGCCCCATGCCTTCTTTCTCGACCGGGGGAAGGAGACCTGGGACCCTATCGAGGAGGATTCATCCATCACGATGAACCTCAGGGGCAAAGGCCTTGTCGTGCTTTCGGGCTGTGCGCACTCGGGGATCATCAACACGGTGCGCCGCGCCATGGCTGTCACGGGCGTCGGGAAGGTCCACGCCGTGATGGGGGGATTCCATCTCTCGGGGCCGGCCTTCGAGCCGGTCATCGGTCCCACCGCGGAAGAGCTGCGGAAAATAGGGCCTGATTTCGTCATCCCCTGCCACTGCACCGGGCGCAGGGCGATCATGCAGCTGGAGCAGGCCATGCCCGGGCAATTCATCCTGAACATGTCGGGCACCGCCCTTACCTTTCAGTCCTGACGGGTTTTTCTCCCGGCTTTCGGGCGCGCTGCTTGCATGGCGATTTTGTCAGACAATAAACGGGTACCCATACACCGATGGAACTTGCAACAACCCTCCTTCACAGCTTCCGGATCCAGGATTTTTTCGACATCCTTCTGATCTCCTTCATGATCTACGGTCTCCTGGTCTGGTTCAGGGACGCCGCCTCGCGGTTTGTCCTCGTGGGCATCGGTATACTGGGCATCATCTACTACCTGGCCCGCTCGTTCCAGCTCTACCTCTCGGCGGCGGTGCTCCAGGGGTTTTTCGCTGTTATCCTGCTGGCCATGGTGATCATCTTCCAGGAGGAGTTCCGGCGGTTCTTCGAGCGAATCGCCACCTGGGGCCGCTTTCGTAAAACCGGCCGAGTATCCACGCTCCACGAGGAGGTGGAGATCATCATCCAGTCCGTGGCGAACCTGGCCCGCCAGCACATGGGCGCCCTCATCATCATCCGGGGCGAAGACCCCCTCGACCGGCACCTGGCCGGCGGCTACCCCCTCGACGGCGTGCTCAGCCAGCCGCTCCTGGAGAGCATCTTCGACCCCCACTCCATCGGTCACGACGGGGCTGTCGTCATCGATCACGGGCGGGTCGTCAGTTTCGGGTGCCATCTCCCCCTGTCGACCAACGCGGAGAAAATCGGCAACCTCGGCCTGCGCCACACGGCGGCTCTCGGCCTCTCCGAGCGCACGGACGCCACCTGCATCGTCGTTTCCGAGGAGCGGGGCACGGTCTCCGTGGCCTACGGGGGGCGGATCGACGTTCTGAAGAGCCCGACCGAACTCAGCATGATTCTCGAGCGTCTCTACGGGAAGAAGATGCCGAAGGGTAAAACGGGCCTCATCCTGGGCTGGTTCCGGCGAAACCCCCTGGAGAAGGCGACGGCCATCCTGCTGGCCTCCGTGCTCTGGTTTGCCTTCGGCTATCAGAAAGATCTCGTACGGCGCGACTTCACCCTGCCCATCGAGTACCGCAACCTCTCGGCCCAGTGGGTCATCGAAGGCACGAAGGTCACCGAGGCGAAGGTCACGCTGTCGGGCCCGGAACAGGCCTTCAACCTGCTGAACCCGGCGAGCCTGAGAGTTTCCGTTGACCTGTCGGGTGTTCGGGAGGGAAGGCAGGACATCGAGCTGACCAATGATATGATCAGGACGCCGGTCAACATCTCCGTGGTGAGCGTGTCGCCTACCCGCATTATCGTGAGCGCCTCCAGGCTGCGCTCCATGTTGCTTCCCGTGGATGTGCGCTCCGAGGGCAACCTGCCACCGGGCGTGTCGCTGCAGCGCATTGAGGTGAAACCGACCCACGTGTCCGTGCTCGTACCAAAACGGTTTGCGGGGACGGACCTGCAGATCCCCACGGAACCCATCGACCTGAGGAAGGTGACGGCAACGACCACCGTTTCGGCCAGGCTGATCACCCCGCCCGAGGTGTCCTTCGAGGGGGGCAAGCCCCTGTCCGTTGAGGTGACCATCCGGGTAAGGCCGAAGGCGGCGCCGCGGGGCGTATCGCTCACTCCGCCGGAATAACCGCTGTCGCGGAGCCACAAGCCACAAGCCTCAAGCAGCAAGGCTGAAATCCCCCTCTCACCGAGGGGGATTTTCATTATCAACGGTTCCGTTTCGAGAGTTGCAGAAATCATATATCCATCCCGAAGAGGTTGACCCACATGCCGGAGTTACCCGAGGTCGAGACCCTGTGCAGGCAGTTGCGCGAGGTGATCGTGGGCCGCCAAATCCTGTCGTCCCGAGTGATCGACCCGATACTGGGCCTACTGCCCCCGCTTGCGGGGAAAACGGTCCAATCGGTCGTGCGGCACGGCAAGCAGATGGTCTGTACGATTTCGGGCGGGATGTGCCTCGCCGTTCAACTGCGCATGACGGGGCGTTTCTTCTGGATGGAAAAAAACGATGCCATGCCTCCCCATGCCCGGCTGGAGCTCTCCTTCCGGGGCGGCCGCCTCATCCTCTCCGACCCCAGGCGTTTTGCAACGGTTAAGCCCTGCAGTCCGCCGGTGCCGAGCCCGGTGCCCGACGGTCTCGAGAAGCTCGATCCGAAGCGCTTGGCCGATGCGGCGCGCCGGCGTCGGCTTCCCGTCAAGTCCTTTCTCATGGACCAGAAGGCCGTCACCGGCATCGGCAACATTTACGCAAGCGAGATCCTCCACGGCGCGGGCATCGATCCGATTCGTCCGGCCGGCAGCCTGGTCCCGGCCGAATGGAAGAAAATTGCGGCGGTGGCGGCGCGCATACTGCGGAAGGCCGTCGAGTGCCGGGGATCGTCGATTTCCGACTGGCGGGATCTCTTCGCATGCCACGGGGAGTATCAGCTTCACCTGCGCGTTTACGGCCGGAAAGGGGAGCCCTGTGCGAAATGCCGCAGCAAGGTTCAGCGGATCGTCATTGCGGGGCGCAGCACGTTCTTTTGCCCACAATGCCAGAAGTGAAGGACCGAGGATCGAGGCACGAGGTTCGAGGATTTTTTGATCTGTACCTCGGTCCTCGTTCCTCGGACCTCGAACCTGAAGCCTTGTGCTTCCCGAGCGTTTCGGGTATAAATTTCTCTCACCAGATTCGACTCTCCCAGGAAAGGACTCAATCCATGAAGAAATACGAATGCGCGGTTTGCGGTTACATCTACAATCCCGAGGAAGGGGATTCCGATGGCGGGATCCCGGCGGGGACGGCCTTTGAGAAGCTTCCCGAAGACTGGGTCTGCCCGATCTGCGGTGCGGCTAAAAGCGAGTTCAACCCAGTGGATTGACAGGCGGGTGACCGGGGGCGCATCCCGACAGGGGGCGCAAACATGAAAGGTTCTTTCATTGCCGGGGCGCCCCGCCGTGCGGATGCAGGCGCCAAAAACGCCCATCTGCGGCGTTTCCCTCGTCCTTCGTCGGTCAACGTACGCGCCAAGTACGCCTCCCTCCTCAGGACTTCGGGGGCCTTGCATCTGGGCATTTTTGACCCGCCTGGTACAGGGCCCGTCACCGGTCCCTGTAGGATGGAAGCCATGATTGAAATTGACGGCTCCATGTACTCGGGAAGCGGCACGGTTCTCCGTTACGCCGTCGCCCTTGCCGCGCTCATGGGGGAGTCCCTTCGCATCGCTCAGATCCGGGCGAGGCGCGAAAAGCCCGGGCTGAGGCCCCAGCACCTCCAGGCCGCGCGGGCCTGCGCCGCCTTCTGCGGCGGGCGGCTCACCGGCGACGAGGTTGGCTCCCGCGAGATCGTCTTCCATCCGGGACGTAACCTGAAGGGGGGCGCTTTCCGCTTCGACATCGGGACGGCCGGCTCGGCCACCATGCTTGCCTTCACCCTGGTTCCCCTTGCCCTATTCGCCGAGACGCCCAGCCGCTTTTCCCTCACGGGCGGGCTTTTCCAGGATTTCGCCCCGAGCGCCTTTTTCCTGCGCGATGTCCTGTTTCCACACCTGGAACGCATGGGAGCCCGCATCCGGTTGAAGATTGTTCGGCCCGGGTTTGTCCCGAAGGGCGGCGGGAGGCTCGCCCTGGAGGTGGATCCTGTGCGGTCGGGGCTTGTACCCCTGGAGCGGTTGGTACAGGGGAAGATCCGGCAAGTCCGGGGCACTGCGCTTGCCTCTCACCTGGCGGACGAAAAGGTCGGCGAGAGGATGGCCGCGCGCTGCCGGGAACTCCTGGCGGGGGATGCCACCGCGGAAATCGAAGTTATTCAGGACTCTTCAGCCCTGCAGAGAGGGGCCGCCTTTTTTCTTCGGGCCGAAACGACAACGGGCTGCATCCTCGGGGCCGACCAGGCGGGCAAGCCGGGGCGGCGATCGGAGGCCATCGCCGAGTTCGTCATATCGTCCCTCCGGGAGGACCTGGCCACGGGCGCGACGGTGGACAGGCACATGGCGGATCAGCTCATCCTCTTTGCTGCCCTGGCCGGCGGTGAGACCCGTTACCGGATCCCCGCGATGACGGAACACGTGGAGTCGAACCTGTGGCTCGTGGAGACGATGCTGGGGGCCCGCACGGCCCTTGACGGCAATGTCGTAACCATCGGGGGCATCGGGCTTGCGCCGGCGAAGAAATGAAATTGAGAAGCTGGGAAGTTGTGAAGCTTGGAGGATCCATCGGAATGACATCAACGGGAGGACTCTCCAAACTTCTCAACTTCTTAACTTCCCAACTTCGCACGCTTTCAAAAGGTTGCTGTTATCCACGGAATCGCAATGAGCGAACGTAACAGAGACCATAGGCCGGGAAGCCACATCGGCCGTAGGCTCCGGGAGAGCCTCGAGCGGGCAAGCGACGTCGTCGTTGTAGAGCGCGAGCAGACGGCGCCCGCAAGGCCCTTTGCCGCCGCCTGGATCGACTACCGGGAGTACCACGAGGCCCAGCGGCTCAAGAGCGAACTGCTGCGGCGATACCGGGGCAAGGTCCTGGAAGAGGTCCTGCCCGGCGAGGAGATGCGCACGGACAGGGGGGTCTGCTACCGCCTCGTGAGCCGCGACGGTGGACGCCTGCGGACCGTCGATCCCGCCGAGGCCGGGCGCCGCATCCTCTCGGATCTCAAACTCCTGTACGGGGTGGGCGAGGTGACCGAGAAGGCCCTGAAGCGCCAGGGCATCGGGACGATCGCCGATCTGGCCGATCACCCGCGCTTCGGCGGGCAGGCCCGGAGTATCCTGAAAATGGTGGAAGATGGCGACTCGGACGGTCTTGTCGAATGGATCGGCCGGTGGTTCCAGAAATCCCACCCGCTGGCCCTCTTCTCGTCGGGTTTCCACCGCAAGGAGGAATTCATCCTCATCGACATCGAGACCCTCGGCATGTTCCAGCGGCCCATCATCCTGCTGGGGCTTGCCCGGGTCCACGGCCACGAGATCCTGGTGGAGCAGTACCTCCTGAGGCGGATCGACGAGGAGCCGGCAGCCCTTGCGGGCCTGCTCACCCACCTGAGCGGCCGCAGGGCCTTCGTCACCTACAACGGGCGCACCTTCGATATCCCCTACATCTGCGAGCGGCTCGCCTACTATGGCATCCGGGCCAACCTCGAAGGGCCCCACTTCGACGTCCTTCACTTCTCGCGCCGGGCCTGGCGCGACTGCGTGCCCGACTGCAAGCTGACGACGCTCGAGCGCTGCTTTCTCGGTATCGAAAGGGAAGACGACGTGCCGAGCGCGCTGGTGCCCGAGTTCTACGAGAGCTACATGCGGACTGGGAACCCCGGGCCACTGGTCCCCATCGTCGAGCACAACCGCCGCGACCTGCTCACCCTGGCAAGCCTCTTCTCGAAGCTTCACGAGGAGTGGCAGCCGTGATCGAAACCGCCCTGGAATCGCTGCGCATGAGCCCCCGCTTCCGGGACCGCATCGCCCACATCGAGGTTCTTCCGGCCCGGGAGCCCCAGTTCGGCGAGCTGGGGGCGCCCCTGTCGGCCGGCATCGCCCACTATCTGAACTCCCGGCACATCCGTCTTTACAGCCACCAGTGCCAGGCCGTCGAGGCCCTGCGGGCGGGGCGCAACGTCATCCTCTGCACGCCCACCGCGTCGGGGAAAACCCTCGGCTTCGACCTGCCTGTCTTCGAGACCCTCGAGAGCGACCGGCAGGCCACGGCGCTTTTCGTCTACCCCACCAAGGCCCTGTCGAACGACCAGCTGAAGGTCTTCAAGGACATGGAGCGGGCCACCGGCATCCGGGCCGATGCGGCCGTCTACGACGGCGACACGCCCGTTTCCCGCCGCGGGCGCATCCGCGAGATGTCGCGGATCATCGTCACCAACCCCCACGAGCTTCACCACGTGCTGCCCTGGCACTCGAAGTGGGAGCGTTTTTTTCGCAACCTCCGCTACGTCGTCTTCGACGAGGCCCACCGCTACCGGGGGGTCTTCGGGTCCAACGTGGCCTTCGTCATCCGCAGGCTCCGCCGAATCGCCCGCTTCTATGGCGCCTCGCCCCGGTTTGTCCTCTCGACGGCAACGCTCGCCAACCCGCAGGAGTTCGGCGAGAAGCTCGTCGGCCTTCCCTTCGACGTTATCTCCGAGGACGGCTCGCCCCGCGGCGGGAAGACATTCCTCTTCTACAACCCGTTCTTCGACGGCGTGGGCACCCTCTCGCCCCACCAGGAGACAAGGGACCTCTTCCTGTACTTCGTAAAGAGGGGCCTGCAGACGCTGTGTTTCACGGCTTCGAGGCGGATGGCGGAGCTCATCGCCCTGTGGTCGAAGGAGGCAACGGCGGCCGGCAGTGCACTCTCCGGGCAGATCGCCGCCTACCGGGCGGGTTACCTCCCCAGGGAGCGCCGCGAGATCGAGGACGCCCTCAAGCGGGGCCTGCTCACGGGGGTCACCTCGACAAACGCCCTGGAGGTGGGAATCGACATCGGATCGCTCGACTGCGTGATCATCTCGGGCTACCCGGGGACGGTGCTTGCCACGTGGCAGCAGGCGGGCCGCTCGGGGCGCCGCAACCGCGATGCCCTGGCGGTGCTCGTGGCCTTCCAGAACCCGCTCGACCAGTACCTGATGAAGCACCCCGAGTCCTTTTTCGGCAAGCCCCACGAACAGGCCATCATCGACCTGGCCAACCCCTACATCCTCTCGGGGCAGCTGCTGTGCGCCGTGGCCGAGATGCCCTTTGACATCGGAAGCGAAGATATCTTCCCGGCGGCGCATGCCGGCGAGATGCTCGGCGAGCTCGCCGCCGAGGGCCTCGTGAAGGAAACACCCCACGGCTGGGTCTACACGGGGCGGGGAAGGCCCGTGGAGGCCGTGGGCCTCGACCACATCGCGCGGGACGCCTACCGCATCACCTGCGACGGCGTGCTCCTCGAAACGATGGACACCAGCCAGGCCTACCGGGAGGCCCACCTGGGCGCCGTGCTCCTCCACCAGGGCGAGTCCCACGTGGTGAGGCGCTTCGACGCGGAGAACCACCTCGTCGAGGTGGAGCGCAAGGACGTGGATTACTACACCCAGGCGATCAAGAATGTCGATCTGGAGATCCTGGGCACGAGGGCCACGCGCAGGCTCGGGCAGATGGCCGTCCACCTGGGCGAACTCGAGGTCACCGAAATGACTTTGGGCTACAAGGTTATACAAAACGACCAGGTGGTGGCCCGCGAGGAGCTCGACCTGCCGCCGCTTTGCTTCCGGACGACGGGGCTGTGGTTCACGATACCCAACGAGCTGAGGAGGGCCATCTACGACCGGGGCCTCAATTTCGGGGGCGCCCTGCACGCCCTCGAGCACGCCATGATCGCCATCCTGCCCTTCGAGGTCATGTGCGACCGTTGGGACATAGGCGGCCTCTCCACGCCCGGGCACCCCGGCACGGGCGAGCCCACCATCTTTCTGTACGACGGCTACGAAGGCGGGATCGGGCTCACGGAGAAGGCGCAGGGCCTCATGGAGCGCGTGACGCGCCTGACCCTGGAGCTCATCCGCGACTGTCCCTGCGAGCAGGGCTGTCCCGCCTGCATCCTCTCGCCCAAGTGCGGAAACGACAACCGCCCCATGGACAAGCAGGGAGCCCTGCTGCTGCTGGAGGGGATGCTCGAACGAATGGGGGGACAAAGGACGAGTAAGAAGTGCCTGAGTGACTGAGTGCTTGAGTGTCTGAGTGAAGAGATAAAAGAAGACAGTCATTGCGAGCCGAGCCTTGCGAGGAGTGGCAATCTCGTTTTTACATCGGTCCTCATGCCGAACCTGTTTTACCACCGTCTCGAGGAGGCCGGGAGGCCGATTACAGGATATCGACAGAAAAGGATGGAACAACAATGGAAATCGATCTCAATCTGCTTCCGGCCCGCGATGCGCATGATTTGCTGACAAGTGCGCTCATACCGCGACCGATTGCCTGGGTATCTTCGATCAGCGCTCAGGGACAGGTCAATCTGGCCCCCTTCAGTTTCTTCAGCGGCATCACGTGGCGCCCGGCCACCCTGGGGTTTTCGGTGGTAAACCGCGCAGACGGGAGCCGCAAGGATACGATCCTCAACATCGAAGAAACGAAGAATTTCGTCGTGAACATGGTGTCGCAGGACCTGGCTGCCCGCATGGTGAAAACAGCGTCGACAGTGCCACATGGGATCAATGAAGCGGACGCAGCAGATGTTCCGCTGATCTCGTCGAATATTGTTGCCGCTCCCCGTGTCAAAGAAGCGAAGGTCGCCTTTGAATGTACCCTCGATCGAATCGTTACGGTAGGGCAGGGAGCTCATGCGGGCAACCTGGTCCTGGGCACCATCCTCCTGGTGCACATCAAAGACGAGCTCCTGGAAGAAGCGGGCAAAGACGTGGATCCGATCCGGTTCGACGTGATCGGCCGCCTGAGCGGGGCGCGTTTCTGCCGGACGCAATCGGTCTTCGAGATATGAGCGGACGATTTCCATCACCCATCGAGACGATAAAAAAAAGAGTCTCCTGCCGGAGCTTCGACGGCGGGCAGCTCGAAAACAACATGAAAGAGCAGCTGCGGGCCTTTTTCCGGGAGAACTCCCGGGGGCCCTTCGGGAACCTGCTGCGGTTCGAGCTTGTCGACCTCACGGAAGCGGAAAGGGCCGAGCTGAAATCGCTGGGCACCTACGGGGTGATCAAGGGGGCATCCCTGTTCATCGCCGGTGCCGTGACGAGGGGCGCCCGCGCCATGGAGGACTTCGGCTTCTGCATGGAGCGCAACATCCTCTTTGCCACGACGCTGGGCCTCGGGACCTGCTGGCTGGGCGGGACGCTCAACCGTGCGGGCTTTGCCCGGAAGATCGGACTCACAGCGGAGGAGCTGATGCCCGCCATCAGCCCCGTCGGTTACCCGGCCGGGAAGCGCTCGCTCACGGACCGGGCCTTCCGCTTCATGGCGAAGTCGGACAGGCGCAAGCCCTGGCCGGAGCTCTTCTTCGACGGCAGGCCGGGCGATCCGCTCGCGAAGGAAAGCGCCGGCGCCCTCAGGGAGGCCCTCGAGGCGGTGCGGATCGGTCCCTCGGCCTCGAACCGGCAGCCCTGGCGCATCGTCCGCCAGGGGGCGTCCTTTCACTTTTTCCTTGCGCGCACGCCGGGCTACGACAAGATGTTGGGCGAGATCCGCCTGCAGGACGTCGACATGGGGATCGCCCTGTGCCACTTCGAACTCGCGGCGGGAGAGCGTGGCGCCCGGGGAAGCTGGCGGGAGGCGAAGCCATCCTTCGACGCGGGGACGTGGGAGTATGTCGTGAGCTGGACTGTGGACCCGGTCTCAAGGGTCGGAAGCGGAATATGAAACGTGGACATTGCACCGCGGCGCTTGGTTGCGCGCTGCTCCTTTTGTCGATTCTCTCCGGTTGCGCGCCCGGCAACCCGAAAGGGGTCTATCGCGCCCACTATGGGGTCGAGCCCCCCGACAGCGAGCTGGCCACTCTGGACATGGGGGCGGCGAGTGAACTGATCATCGATGACCGGTACTACGTCTCCCGGGGAAAATACGACACGGTGAAATTGCCTGCGGGGAATCACCGGATCAAGTGGAGCACATGGTTTGGGGTCAGCGTGATGGTCGAACCCTCGGGATACGCCGCTTTTGACATCGCTTCGGAAGTTTCACTCGAGGCGGGCCATACATATAAATTCTTTGCCGACAGGACGACCGGGCACGGCTACAGGGTCTATCACTGGATCGAGGACAGAACGACGGGCAAGATCCTGTACGGGGAGAAGAAGCCGTGAAGTCTCCGCGAATGGCGAAAACGCGCATGCAGAAGAAGCCGGACTACAGGATTCGCTGCGGGTGGATTCTGGTCGTGCTCACGTTGTTTGCCGGCTGCGTTCATGTGCCCGTGTCCTCTGACATCGTCGTCAACGATCGGCTCGAGGCCATACCGCCCCTCGAGCCAGGTGACGTTGTGGTGGTGTACGGGGAGAATGCAGCCCCTCCCGAGCAGAATGCCGCCGTTGCCTATTTCACAGCCGGATGCCAGGGCGCCTTCCACGGGAATACCCTCGGCGAGCTTGCCAAGACGATATTGAAAGTGAATCCTCAGCCGGGGCGGTTTGCGGTCCGGTACGTGAAGAAGATTCAGAAGGAAGCGGGCGCCGGTCCTTCGGCAGAGGGACCCGGGTCAGTGCCGGCCCTTCCGGATCTGTCTCAGGACAAATTCTCTATGGGCCGCCCCCGATATGCGGTCCACGTCAGGGAGAAGTTCGAGGCCAGTGTTCACGCGCCCCTCTATGTGAGCCCCTTCGGGGTTGCTTCCTGCAGCAACAAAACGGTCCTTGAAACCCGCGTTTGGGATCTGCCGGCGGAGCGATTCCTCGGCTCCTTCACGGTGACAGCGGAGGGCGAGTACACCGTCGTCGCCTACATCCTCCACCTCGTGGTATTCCCGGATACGCAGAAAGATGCCATGGAGAAACTCGCGCGGGAGATCGTGACAAGACTGGCGGGGTTGAAACCGCTGGAAATCAAACACGATTAGATATTCGCAAGGGAAGCCGGCCGGCCATGCACATGTTTCTGCAACACTTGATCGGTGTGCTTCTGCTGTGCAGCCTGTCCATGACGGCCGAAGCTGCGGGGCCTGATCTTCGCGAACTGGCTGTCAAAGCCGATCATCTTGTCGTGCTGCGCCACGCCAGGGCCCCCGGCACGGGCGATCCGCCGAACTTCCGGCTGGGGGATTGCTCAACCCAGCGCAACCTTTCCCGGGAGGGCAGAGACCAGGCGGCGCGGATCGGTGCGCGTCTGCGGGCAGCGGGACTTGCGAGCACGACGGTGTACAGCAGCCAGTGGTGCCGCAGCCTGGAAACGGCTCGTAATCTGGCGGTCGGTCCCGTCGTCGAGTTGCCCGTGCTGAATTCCTTTTTCCAATCCCCGGAGCTGGAGCAGAAACATGACCGGCTGCTGCGGGCATGGATTGCCTCGGCCGATCTGAGCGGGCCCGTCGTGCTCGTGACTCACCAGGTGAACATCACGGCCCTGACGGGCATCGTGCCCGCGGAGGGCGAGATCCTGATCCTGCGCCGCGACTCGGGAAAACTGATCGTCGTTGATCGCTTTCCGGATAACTGACGGCCAAAGGCAGGACCCATCCCTAATTCTGGGATCGTCATCCTTTTTTCGTAGGCGTCCCTACTACTTCGGGTTACAGAATTCATACTTTACTTTTCCGGGGGCCATGCTATGAAGCGCCCAGGGGCAGGGCCCTTCGATTTGCCTGTCTTTCGTGACGGATGCCGGCACCCGAAATAGCGGTGGCGTATTTGGATTTCATCTGCGGCCATAAGAGAACCGGATGAAACACCGGGAGGTTCCGATGAGGCTTACGGCTGAAAACAAACGGATCATCCCTGCCGTTATCCTGGCGATACTTTTTCTTGTCTTTCTGGAATCCCGTTCCTACCTGCCTGACTGGAATCCGGACCGGCCCCCTGAAACCGGAGAGGTCCGGGACATATCTTTCTCTTTAATCGACCGGGCACTCTCGGCATACTATCAATGGAAGACCGACGAACCCATCGTGGCGATCATCCGCCAGGACATCGACGCTCAGATCGGTGCCATATCGCCCGACGGGCAGTTTATCACCACCGGGGGGAGCGTCATCCGGGATATAGCGATTTCAAGTGTTGCCGAAAAGCGAATCGTCAGGAAGTATGCCGCTGCCGCGGGTAACGTAAGAGCCGTAGCGTTTTCCCCTGACGGCCGGTATCTGGCCTGTGGCCGGGGCTTCATGGCGCATCTGAAACACAACGAGTCGGTTGAGATATGGAGCATTCAGCAAGGCAAGATATTCAAGCGGTTACAGGGTCCTGCAGGACCCGAAATGAATGAGAACGATGTCCTCGCGCTGACATTCAGTCCCGATGGGCGTTCTCTAGCCGTCGGGTATGTAACGCAATTCCAGGGGGATTCGGTCCATCTGTTCGACGTCGAAACAGGCGAGCGAATCAGGGAGATGCATCCTTCCAGTTCCACACATAGACCGTTTGTCTTTTTCGACGCAGGCCGGTATTTGGGATATGAAAGTGACGGTTTCCATGTATTCGAGGTTGCCACGGGGAAGCAGGCGCAGGAATTCAAGCTGAAAGCCGCTTATGCATTGAGCCCGGACGGACGATACCTGGCTGCGGGGATGGACGAAACAAAGAATCTCAGGATCGTCGATCGCCAAACCGGCCGGAACGTAATCGCTTTGGGCTCTATAAAAGGGTATTACCGCCTCCTTGCCTTCAGCCCGGACGGCCGGTATCTGGCCGCGCACAGCGACGACGGCCTTACGCTCTGGGACGTTTCGGCCGGAAGGAAAGTTCGGGACCTCAAGGGGAATCCTGACATCGTGAGTCACTGGATCGGTTTTGACGCCGAGGGGAAATATTTTGCGGCCGTCTGCGAGAAGTACGTCGTGGTGTGGGATTTCAGAAAGCTGGTCGCGGCAGGACGAGCAAACTGAGAGGGGAGCCGATGCCGACAACGACGGAGAATGTGCTGTTCGGGACCAACGCCTATGAAGGGCCCGCGAACGTCAAGCTAAGGCACGACCTTACAGGCACTTGGAAGCAGATGGACTTCGATATTAAGAAGCTCGATGTCAAAGCAACAGGTTTCCGGGCCCATGTGTACCATAACGAGGCGACGCAAGAGGTCGTCCTTGCCTTTGCCGGTACCCACCTGACTGACCGGGGAGATCTGGTGGCGATCAGCGACATTGCCTCCGGGCGCCTCCCGATGCAGTTCCGGAATGCATTTGAGCTGTATGACTATGTGAGACTTTATTTAAAGAATAAGCGCATCCGGGCTGAAATATCTTTCACAGGCCACTCTCTCGGCGGCGCTCTTGCACAGTACATGGCAGTCGCGGTGAAAGGCTGCTCTGCCGAGACCTTTGGCTCGCCCGGAGTTCTCGATTCTCTAGGCGATTTAAGGGGGTTATTCGATCCCCTTTATCCCTACCCGGTTGTGAATCATGTGGCCGCGGGCGATATGATCACGATGCACAGCATGCACGTGGGGACGGTCGTCAGGCATGTCATCGACCCGTCCGATTTGCTTGTCTGGGCAGCCCTGATGAGGATCAGACCTCTTCTCTTCTTTTCCGGCTTTTCCGTCTTGTCCCTGCATGATGCCGAGCGCTATCTACATGCCCTGAATCAGAGGGAGGGCGCATTTGACCCGGTACACCCGAATTACATCAAGGACGACGGGTACAAAATCGACGCAGGGCCAAAGAAGAAGCCTGTGAGGCGATGGTGAAAAAAAAGGTTATTGGTTCACGATTGAACTGAAAGGGCACGACGTGGGGTTCGACGTTACCGAATGGCTTTATTTCATCATGCGGGGGCTATGGGTGCTCCCCCTGATCTTCTACTTGATCACCCTGCACAAGGCCCTGGACCGCTGCTCGCCGGCAAACCGAGTGCTGTCGCCCTATCTCGTCTGGCTGATGGTCATTCCGCTGTTCAACGTGCTCTGGCACTTCGTGGTGGTGATGAGCCTGTCGAAATCACTGCACCGGGAATTCGAGCACAGGGGAATGAATGAGAACCCGGCTCCCGGCCGGAATGTCGGCTTGGCCATGGGCTTTTTATTCATTGCCGGCCTGATTCCCTATCTGTATTTTTTGCTTATCATTTCAATTCTCTGCTGGATTGTCTACTGGCACCAGGTTTCCGGCTATGCCGCGAAGCTCCAGCCTGCCGAGAATGAACCGCATCCTTCTTCCGCATAGCCTTTTCCTGAGATCCAATTCGGGTATTTCGCACCCCGTTGTCAGGGTCCCCGCGATAGGCAATCCCTTTTTTCCGGCGTATGTTTAATCATACCATGAGGGGAATGTGTGCCATGAAACTCGTGAAGGAGATTTGGCAGAGTAGCCTTTGAAAGGCAGGTAAAGGCCATGAAAAGACAATTCCCGGCGGCCGTGAACATGATTGCCGAGCTCGTTTTTCTTGTCTCGCTCATGATGATCATCTTCGGCGCTTTCTTCGGCATGTTTGGCAGTCACCCGTCGCTTGCAATCATCTCGGTGATCGTTTTCTGTCTTTCGCTATTCTCCTGGGCATATTTCCAGGACACTTGATTCATGAAGCAGGGGAGTGAGCACGGTATGCAATACAGAGAAACCTCCAGGGACATCATCAGGCTGACCTTCATCGCCACACTGGCGCTGCTCTTCATCGCGGAGCCCGTTCTTGCACCCGATGAAATGGTCGTCCGCCCCGCCGTCGCCATGATTTCCGGTATTGCCGTCCTCCTGTGGTACTGGGGTCAAGACCGATGACTCCCGGATAGAAAAACCGCCCTACGCAAAGCAAGCCGTCACACATAGGGCTGATTAATTACAGCAAGCACGCCGTAAAATCCTCAGCTGCAAGCAGTTGGGGATTTTCGCTATTAGAGGATATTATCTAAGCCCAAGATTCTCTCGCATAAAGCTCACATTTGTACCTTACGAAAAGATTGAATAATTCCTATGTATTAAAAGCGGGGAGGGTGTCAGATTTATTTACAAACGAGGCAAAACGCATAATACGATGTAATTACGAATGGATAAAGTTAATCAAGTGTTTATAAACCGCCATTCAATGTCGGGAAAGATTACGCTTTTCAATTTTTTTAGATCACAGGAAATTTCATAATCCTTTTAATTATAATTAGTTGACAGCATTGGCACAAATCGTGTGGATATATATAAAAAAGGTAAAATTAATTACATCTGTTGCGTGCTGGTTAAATTGATCATGAATTGAAAAATAACGATAGAGGAGGAGACAGTATGAAAAAAAGTATATTCACCATCATACTAGTTCTCGCAATGTTGAGTTCGCAATCGGCCGTTGCTGGTGTTGTAAGCTGGACGGATTGGACGTCGGCAACGGTTGGAACTCCTGGTAGCGCCGCCGGCTCGATCGGCTCTATTGGAGTAACCTACGGTGGTGAGGTTGTTTTCGCACAGACAGGTACAGGTATAAATTATTGGACTGAGGGCTCCCCGGCGCCTTATACAGGCAACGCTGTCGTCAGTAACGCGCCGACACCTGCGGAAATGATAGCCTTGTCTACAAGGTATAGTCCAAATACTCTGACTTTTTCTCAAGTTGTAACCAATCCCATCATGGCAATCGTCAGTCAGGGTCAATCAGGGTTACCCGTAACTTACGATTTTGATACGCCTTTCATTGTCTTGAGTGAAGGTATGGGCTATTGGGGAGATGGATCATATATTCTGGGAGCAGGTGATGTATTAACAGGTTCTGAACTCCATGCCGTTATTCAGTTTATTGGCCCGGTTTCCTCAATAAGCTGGTCCAATAATCCTAATGAATACTGGCACGGTTTTACGGTAGGACTTACGTCTGTACCGGAGCCCGGAACATTATTTCTCCTGGGCCTTGGCATGGTTGGTATATCCGGGTTGAAGAGGAAATTCACCAACTAATTACCTCTTCCATTTATCATTACCTGAAAGGCAGGGTCAATCGGCTCTGCCTTTTTTCATGCACGTTTTAACCGGTAATCTTCATCTTGCCTTGCCATCTTAGGCTAAGGAGTAGTAGGTGAAATATGAAATACGGCTTGGTATGACAGCGCCTACAAGGTCTGTTCTATTGCAAGGCAGGAAAGAATCCGTTAAAAACAGGACGCAAGCACCAGACCTCAAGAAGGATCAACATCTTTTGGCTGCCGGCTGCTGATGCCCCGCACGAACCGTCACCGGCTGCCGATCCCTGTAAAATAAAAGGATCGGGGCAACCATTCCCAGGTCCTCATTCTTTCCCGATGCCTGACTCCCGCATCCCGAAGCCCGCGGCCGCTAGTCCCAGAGTCCCATCACGTCGCGCTTCTTTTTCTTCATCTCCGCTTTCTTTTCCTGGAAGGACTGCTTCATGGTGTCTTCTTTGGCGGCGGCGGCCCCGGCGGCTGGCTCGGATGCCCCGGGCTTCGCCTGCGGTGCCTGCTGCGCGGGCGCCTCTGCCTGGAAGGAGGCCTTGACTTCCTTCTGGACGGTGGCCGCAACAGGGGCCGGATCCTTGGGCTGCAGCAGGATGATGCTGATCCGGCGATTCTGGGGGTCCTTGGGATTTTCCTTGACGAGGAGATCCGTGTCGGCATAGCCCACGACGCGGGCCACCCGCAAGGGGTCGGTCCCATTGGTCTCGAGCATGCGCCTTGCGGCGGAGGCGCGATTGGTCGAAAGCTCCCAGTTCGTGATCTGGTCGCCGCGGAAGGGGGCCGCATCGGTGTGGCCCTCGATGGCGATCTTCGTGTCCTGTTCCTTGACCACCTCCGCAATTGCGGCAAGGATCTCCCGGCACTTCTCTGTGGGCTCGGCGCTGCCCAGCTGGAACATGGGGCTGCCTTCCTTGTCGACGATCTGGATCCGGACACCGCCTTCGACGGCGTCGACGCGGACCTGGTCCATGAGCCCCTCCGTATCGCCCTGCCCCGTAGCCGCCTTCGCCTGTCCCCCCTGTCCTGCCCCCTTGCCTCGTATCGCCTTTCTCAACGACATGGCGACGTTTTCAGGCTTCAGTTCGGCCCTCTTGATGTGGTCCGTGATCACGAAGGCCGAGCCGGGCTGGAAGGTCTTGCCGCTTTCCTTGAAGAGGCTGAAGCTCTTGAAATACTCCGCCATGGCGATCCGCTTGTCATCAGACACCATGGAGAGCAGCCACAGCAGGAGGAAGAAGGCCATCATGGCTGTGACGAAGTCGGCATAGGCAACCTTCCAGGACCCGCCGTGGTGGCCCTCGCCGTGCCTCTTCTTGACCTTCTTGATGATGACCTTGCGGACGGCTTCCGACATTACTTCTTGATTCTCCTCAGGGCTTCCTCAACTTCCGTAAAGGCGGGCTTGTCGACGGCCGGGACGACACGGCGGCCGAACTCGACGGCCACCTGCGGGGCGGCGCCGCTAACGAAGGCCACGATGGCCATCTTGAGGACCGCGAGGTACTGAAGCTCCTCCGCGGCGGAACCTTCCATGTTTTTCGCCATGGGCCCCACGAAGCCGTAGCACAACAGAACGCCGAGGAAGGTGCCAACGAGGGCCGCGCCGATGCTCTGGCCGAGGACTGCCGGAGGCTCGTTCATTTTTCCCATGGTGAGGACGATGCCCAGAACGGCGGCGACGATACCCAGGCCGGGGAGCGAGTCGGCCACGGTGGCCACGCTCTTGCTCGGCGCCATCAGCTCCTCGTGGTGGCTCTCCAGTTCCGCGTCGATGAGGGACTCCAGCTCATTGGGCTCGATCTTGGTCGTCATGACGGTGCGCAGGGTGTCGACGACGAGATCGAGGGCGTGGTGATTCTTGAAGAACGTGGGGTACTTCGTGAAGATCACGCTCTCCTTGGGGTTGTCCACGTCGCCTTCGACGGAGACCAGGCCTTCCTTGCGGATCTTGTAGAACACCTCGCCCAGCATGGTGAGGGCCTCGAGGTAGTCGGCCTTCGTGTACCCCTTGCCGGTGAACATCTTCATGACACCCGCGAAAACGGCTTTGATGACCTTCATGGGCGAAGCGATGATGAAGCCGCCCACGGCGGCCCCGCCGATGATGAGCAGCTCGACGGGCTGAAACAGCACGGCGAGGTTTCCATGCTCGAGAAGAAAGCCGCCGATGACGCAGGCGATGACGATGACGGAGCCGATGATGGTGAACATGAGAAGCCGGCGTTACCCCCTTTTCTCACGAAGGATTTGCCGCTCCCGCTCGAAGACGAACCGGCAGATTTCCTCACGGATCTGGTCGCCCATGGCGACGAACTTCAGGCCGATTTCGAAACTGTCGTTTCGCCGGTCGGCCGCCACGACCTCCCCATAGACGTAGAGGGCCACGGAAGCGCCGGCAGAGAGAACCATCATGACTTCGATGATATCGCCGCGCGTGAAAGGCTCTTGCGAGTGAAACGAAAGACCGCCCCCGCTGATGTTGATCGTCTGGACCGGAAGCGAATTGAATCCCAGCTTCTGCGCGCCGATTGCGTTGAGGATAAGGTCGAGCTTGCGGTTGATCATTGAGAGCCATTCGGCAAGGGCCTGATCCTGGATTTCAGGGAGCCCCCCCAGATCGACGGCCGTCTGATTGGAGATTCTGGACAGAAGATTCTCCCGTTCTTCCGGGGGCACGAGCCGCGTGCCGAAGGGCACTACGGCCTTTACCCGGGAATACTCCCGACGGTTCGGCTGGCAGGGGAATTCACTCTTGAAATTCATTTTGAATATCCTGACAAACGTTGCAACGGTTTCATTTATCTAATATCGGTTGTTACCGCCATAACTTGAAGGGGATTTTGGCAGCGCAAGTCCTTATAATTGCATCAATTCTTCCGGCTGTGCGCAAAACAGCCCGGCAATCGGAGTAATGCAAAGGGGGTGCCACGCCGCACGGAGTTCGGCAGGATCGAGGATCGAGGCCCGAGGAACGAGGAAAAAGCAATTGAGTCGGCTACTTGGATAAAGACGAGATGAGTCGGTCCAACTTGGCGAGGGCATCTTCGACCGTTTTGCAGGCAAAGAGGCATTCGCCGTGGGGAAGATCGATGGAAGGGGTTTTCAAGGCGATGACGGGGGTGTCGTTGCGAAGGGCATGGGCGATCTCGGATATCGTCCCCCAACCGCCGTCGATGGCGATCATCACGTGGGGAGTCTTGGCATTGATTGCGTTTCGGGCATCGGCCATCCCGGTTTGAATGGCAATGTCGACAAACTCGTTGGGATAGCCGGCAAGCGGCCGGACCCGGTCGCTCGGGAGCACTGCCAGGACGAGCCCCCCTGCCCGGAAGGCGCCCTCGGAGGCCGCCTTCATCACCCCGTCGCCGCCCCCCGTGAGAAGGACATGCCCCCTCTTTGCGATGGCCTCGCCGATCCGGCGCGCTTCTTCGAGGATTTCCGGCGGCGCCTTGTGGCCTCCCATGACGCCTACGATGAAGGGTTTTCTCCGGATCTCGATTTTTTGCATAATGTCGGGGTCCTTCTGATTATTCATTACGCCTCGGCAGCGGGAGAGTCAAATCCAGACTAATCGCTTCGCGCTGCATCTTCCCTATACCCGAGCCCCGATACCCGAAACCCGCCTATAAAAAGGCCTCCAGCCGATCGATCCGAAACTTCAGAAGCAGTTCGATAAAACCCGGCGTTCGTATGGGGTTCTCTTTAAAACCGAAAAGATGCGTCGGGCATCTGCAGTCGGAGGAGCCGAATCGGGGGATGCTCCAGTCGGCAACCTGTCCCAGGGCCGACGCCAGGTCGTGCTCCAGGTCTTCGCTTGCGCGGACGGGCAGCGCCGTGCACGAGTCGGCCCTGTCCCGCAGATAGTCGATGTGCCAGTGAAACTGCTTGCGCCGCCTCAGGTGGCGCTCCACCCGCTTCGAGAGGTTTGCCCTGGCAGAGCCGGTGTAGACGTAGTACCCTTTCGGGAACGTGAGTCTGCCGAGGCTGCCCACCTCCAACCGGCTGCTGCGAGCGACTTCGAGGATGAAAAGGTAGCTCCCCCTGTCCTGTGCCTCCCGTGCGATGAGGTCCCACGGGATCTTCACATCCCGGACGATGGTCCCCAGGCTCAGATCCCCTTGCCAGTCCACGGCGACGGCCTTGACGAGGAGTTCGTCTTTCACCTCTAGAAGCGTCCTCGCGAAGGCATAATCCGTGTGGTAGTCGGGCATGAAACAATCGATCCGGGGCGAGTGGACAACAAAGACGACCCCTCCGGGGATTCCCTGCCTTGCCTGCCGGGCGAGGTGATCCAGGTGCTTCCGGCCGCGCTCCGTGACGGCATCGGGGAACACGGCGATGTGCTCCCCGAAGAGGGTGCAGGACTTGACCTCGAGGAACAACTCGCGGCCGTCTTTCTCCAGGAGGAAGTCGTAGCGGCTCGTGCCCGCGCGGGCTTCGCGCCGGATGACCGACGCCGCTTCAAACCCGGGCAGCTTCTTCGCCGCGAGCAGGTGGGCCACCACGTCGTTGGTGAGATGCGTGTGCAGCAGGATGGGACTGCCCCCGTGCTCGACGGCCAGCGCCGTGAATGCGGTGCTCTTGGACGGGTCGGGGGGATTTTTGACGAGATACAGGGTCCGCCCGGGCAGCAGTAGCTCCCAGAGCCTCCCGGGGTTGGGAAGATAGGCTTCAACGGATTTCCCGTCGAGATCGCAGACAACCAGAAACCGGTTCGGCCGCCGGATGAACCGTGCCTTGAGGATGGGCGATGCGAGAGGAACTCGGTAGAGCGCTGAGTGAGGTTTCACGGGATGATCCATCTCTAAGGCTGTTCAAAAGGGTTCAGATGCAAGGCCACGCCAAGATAGAGGGTAAGAGGGTGAGAAGGTGAAAAAGTTGGAGCAGCAGCAAGCTTGAGTCATGCCACCGGTCCATCCAACGTTCTTACCCTCTCACCTTCTGACCTTCTGTGATTGATCTTTGCGTCCCCTGAACCCTATGCCCTTTCTTTCACGAAGAACAGCATGGTTGCCGAGACCATTGTCAGCACGAGCGACAGGATGAACGGCGCCTGCATGCCGAAGCTGTCCCAGAGCAGCCCCGCCACGACGGAGGCGGGCAGAGTGCACAGGCCGATTATCATCTGGAAGCCGCCCAGGGCGCTGGCCCGGTATTGGGCGGGGCCCAGCTCGGTGACGAAGACCTTCTGCACCGTGTCGATCCCCGCCTGGTGAAGGCCGAAGAGGATGAAGGCGCCGACGACCATCCAGGTGCTGTCGGCGAAGATCATCGCCAGGCACACAAGCCCCCAGAGGATGTAGGAGATCTGCAGCACCGCCTTGCGACCGATCCGGTCGGAAAGGACACCGAAGGGGTACGAACAGAAGGTGGCCACCAGCGTGAAAAGCAGGTAGAAGACCGGCACCGTGGTGATCTGGAAACCGAACTTGTTGGCGAAGATGAGAAGGAACGAGTAGCTGAACGCCCCCAGCGAGAATACCGCGCTGAGGATCACGAAGAGCCTGAAGTTCCCGTCGAGGTGCCCCAGGGAGATTCCCTTGAAGAGTTTTGCATCCTCGAGGCGCTGCTCGCGGATGTTCAGGACGATCAGCGTGAGGGCGATGAAGGACGGCACGGCGGCGATCAGCAGCAGGTTTTGATACCCCAGGAAGGGGAAGAAGACGATGCAGAATACGATCCCGACAAGGGCGCCCGCATTGTCCATGGTCCGGATGATCCCGAAGTTCCCGCCGCGGTTGCTCCGTATCGACAGATCGGCCACCATGGCGTCACGGGGGGCTCCGCGCATCTTTCCCGCCCGGTCCAGGATCCGGAAGGGGATCAGCCAGTGCCAGGTGGCGGACAGCGCATAGCCCAGCCGGGAGATCCCGCCGCAGAGGTAGCCCAGCCAGATGAAGATCTTGCGCTTGCGGGTCCGGTCGGAGATGTAGCCCGAGAGGGCCTGCGAGATGGAGACGATGGCGTTGCCGATCCCGTCGATGAGGCCCAGGACGGCCATGTTGGCCCCCAGGGAGGCGACAAAGAGGGGCCAGATCGGGTAGATCATGTCCGACCCCATGTCGTTGAAAAAGGACGCGAAGGCGAAGGTGCGGATGGTCTTCTTGTTTTCGCCGTTTTGCGGCGCGACCGTTTCGCTTTTCTTCTCCATGACGGTCGCCCGGCGCGCTACTTTTTCAGGTTCGTCTCGATCTTCTCGTGGATGTATTTCGCCGCGACGTTGCTGCCCGCCGTGCCGACACGGACGGAAACGGAGGTTTCGGTCCGGGTGACATATTCCATGGTGATCTTCACCTTTTCCTCGTCGACAACGGCGTCGATCGTACCCTTCTCGATCTTGCGATCCGTCTGGATATCCGATGCCTTCAGCTCCTTGACGGCCTTGTTGGCGGCATCCCAGACCTGGTCCATGGGAACCTTGTAATTCGACTGGAGAGACCCGTCGTGGTAGACAAACTTCCCCGACTCGTAACCCATGACCGTGTCGCCGGCAACGATTGCGCAGCCGGTGAGTGCGGTCAGCGAAAGAAGACCGACCAGCAGGGCAATTTTTTTCATCATGCTACACCTCCAGGCATTCGATAATGGGCATGGGGCGCCAGGGGAAAGGACGCTGGTCAGGGCCCGATGCCGGTTGTAATCCCGTTGACCTCGAACGATGCCGCTCAGGCCATCAGAAGAAACGGATGAGGATGGCCTGGATGATGGTAAAGAGAACGGCTCCCGCCGTGGCGAGGGCAAAGACCGCAGCGATGACCCGGTGGGGCATGGTCTCCCGGCGCCTCTCCTCGTAGCCGAGGGCGAACCCCACGGCGATTCCGGCCGCGATCCCGCCCCCGTGGGCCCAGTTGTTGATGCCGGGCAGGAGCAGCCCGAAGAGGATCAGGCCAATGATCCACCCCATGGCCTGCCGGTAGATCGCCGTTCCGAAATAACCGCCCCGGGACTTCCCATAGTACAGGATCGCGCCGATGAGACCGCACACGCTGGCCGAGGCGCCCAGCGTGAAGGGGATTCCCACGAGGTAGGACAGGATGAATCCCGCGATGCCGCTTGCGATGTAGATGATGAGAAACCGCGCCGTCCCGTATTCGTGGGTCACGAAGGGGCCCAACTGGTGCAAGGCCATCATGTTGAAGGCGATGTGGAGAATGCCCCCGTGGAGCGAGGAGGCCGTGAGGATCGTCCACCAGCGATGGTAGTAGTCGATCGGGATCGTTCCCGTGGCGCCGAGAAGCAGCAGGCTCGTGCTCGACGGCGACAGCAGGGTGAAGGGGTTGAGCGACATCCCCATCTCCGAGGGCTTCAGCACAAGCGCCAGGATGAAGATGGCGGCGTTCGCGTAGATGATGAACTGGATGATGCTGTCGGGGTCGCGCAGCGAAAACCGGGAAAGACTCTTCCGGATCGGCGAGCCCGGGTTTGCGAGGCCGCAGAAGGGGCACTTCGACTCGTCGGAGCTGATGAGCCTCCGGCAGCCGGGACATAGCATCGATTTTTTATCCAGTTGACCCATGGTTTGCTCTCACTTTTCGGGGCACGGTAACACAGATAAAGAAAGGCTGTCAAGCAAAGGGCTCCGTAATCACGGGCGATTCCGCCTTGCGGCATCTTCCTTTGCCCGCCCGGGCAAAGCCTGCTATAGTGCGGGGTCGAAAGGAAAAAGACCAATGGCCGTTCGAGCAAAGGATATCATCACCGTCACGATAGAAACCATAGCCTTCGGGGGCGAAGGGCTCGGCCGGGTGGAAAACCTTGTCGTTTTCGTGCCCTTCACCGCGCCGGGGGACGTCGTCGAGGTGGAGATCCGGGAAGCGAAGAAGCGCTACCTTCGCGGACGGATGAAAAGGCTGGTCACGCCGTCGCCCGACCGGGTGGAGCCGCCCTGTCCCTACTTCCGGCGCTGCGGGGGCTGCCATTACCAGCACATCGAATACGCAAGGCAGGTCGCAATGAAAGGGCGCCAGGTCTCCGAGGCCTTCGAGCGGATCGGCAAATTCACGGCCCCGCCCGTCGAGTCCGCACTGCCATCGCCGTCACCCTACGGATACAGGGGCAAAGCCGAATTCCACGTGGAGCGGGCGCGTGACGGTGCTTACCGGATCGGGTTCATGGATGTGGGAGGCAGCCGCCTCGTCGACATCGAGCGTTGCGCCATCATGGAGGAGAGCATCAACGAGCAGCTCACCTTCCTGAGACGTCCCATGCACGCGCCCCTGCGCGTGGACCGGTATGTCATCTGGTCGCTCACGGGGAAGAGCGAAGAAAAACACGTCGTTCGGGTCGTGAAAGGGCGGGAGATCCTCGTTCCCTTCGAAGGATTCTTCCAGGCGAACACAGCCCTCACGGACGGCCTCGTCGACACCGTGATGGAGTTTGCCGGGGCCGGCCCCGGCGAGACGGTCCTTGATCTCTACTGCGGCTCGGGTCTGTTCCCCCTGTTTCTTGCGCCTGCATGCCGCAGCCTCGTCGGCATCGAGATCGACGGCGAGGCCGTCGAGTGCGCCCGGCAGAACATGGAAAAGCACGGAATCGAGAATGCCGTTTTCCACGAGGGGGATGTCAGAGAAATCCTGGAAAAGGAGTTCGGCGCGGGCAAGGCAGTCGACGTGGTCGTCCTCGATCCCCCGAGGACGGGCTGCGAGCGGGAGGTGCTCGAGCTTGTCATCGGGCTTCACCCATCGAGGATCGTTTATGTCTCCTGCGACCCGGCAACACTGTCCCGAGACGCCCGCCTGCTCGCGGACGGCGGCTACAACCTCATCACCGTGAGGCCTGTGGACATGTTCCCGCAGACGAAGCATATTGAAGCCGTCGCACTCTTTAAAAGGCAGTGAGAAGAAGTGTCTAAGTGCTTGAGTGTTTGAGTGAAGAAAAGGCAGGGACACATCACCTTTTTACACCCAGACACTTAGACACTCATGCACTCAGACACTAAGAACTTTACAAAGGGGATTGCGGCACCCATATTAATGCGGGGGTCGGAAGGTCCTGTTTTGTTGTGAGGTAAAGAAAAGGATTATGTACGCCACACCCACCGATGCCGCAACGGTCATGCTCCTGCGGCCCCGCCGGAATGCGGCCGTAAAGGACATCGAGGTCCTCATGGTCCTGCGCCATCGCAGGAGCCGATTCGTTCCGGGCTACCATGTCTACCCGGGCGGGATCCTAGACCCCGAGGATTTCGACCCCGGTATCGAGCGCTTCTGCCAGGGGATCGGCCGGAAGCAGGCTTCGGAGATTCTTCCCGACATGTCGCGCCCGGAAAAGGCGCTGGGCGCCTGGGTTGCGGGAATCCGGGAGACCTTCGAGGAAGTGGGGATGCTGATCGCCCTAAGGAGGGACGGCTCGTCCGTGACGATCCGGACAAAAGAGGAGCAGAAACGGTTTTGCGGCTACCGGAGAGCGCTGAACAAGGGTGAAATGAAGTTCCATCAGATACTCGAGAAGGAGGAACTCATCCTCCCCCTCGACCGTCTTTACTACTTTTCACACTGGATCACCCCCGAACCCCTGCCCCTTCGCTATGACGTGCGGTTCTTCGTGGCGGAAGCCCCGTCGGCGCAGACTGTCATCCATGACGGCGTGGAGCTGACGGAGCATCTCTGGCTCACTCCCGCCAAGGCCCTGGAGGAGTATGAACAGGGGAAAATCGGAATGGTCCTGCCGCAGATCATGACCCTCGTGGACGTTTCCCGTTTCAAGACCGTCGAGGAGGCCATCGCCTCCGCGAAAACCCGTCGCGTGCCCTCCACCCTGACGAAGATCAGGCGGATGAGCGGCGAGGACGTGGAGGTCATGCCCGACGGAACCGTCTTCGAGCGCCGCCCACCCGTGTATTCCTGGCCAGAAAAACAGTAATTGGTTGACTAGGTAATTAGTTGATCAGGAAAGGCAGAAGAAAAGATTCTTTGCTCTTTTCCCCCTAATTAACGAATCAACTTATTAACCAATCACACGAAAAACAGTAACTGGTTGACTGGGTAAATGGTTGAATAGGGAAAGAGGAAGGAAGCAACTTCTACTCCCTATCCTAATTCCCAATTACCCAATTACCAATTACTAAAACTTGACCGCTGGCGCAGTCTTCGCCGCCGCCGGGGCTTCGAAGAAGGCCGCCGGGCTGAAGCCGAACAATCCCGCCAGGAGGTTGGCCGGGAAGCTTCGGATCTTGACATTATATGCCTGGACGGCTTCGTTGTAGCGGCGGCGTTCCACGGCAATGCGGTTTTCCGTCCCCGCCAGCTCGTCCTGCAGCTTGAGGAAATTCTGGTTGGACTTGAGCTCGGGATAATTTTCCACGACGACGAGCAGGCGGCTCAATGCCGAGGACAGCTCGTTGTTCGCTGAGATCTTGTCCGGGACCGTTCCGGCCCCGCCCACCTTCGACCGGGCGTTGGTCACCTCGATGAAGACATCCTTCTCCTGCTTGGCATAGCCCTTGACCGTTTCCACGAGGTTCGGGATCAGGTCGTAGCGCCGCTGGAGCTGATTTTCCACCTGCGCCCAAGAGGACTTGACCTGCTGGTCGAGGGCCACGAAGTCGTTGTAGGTCCCCTTGAAGAAGCCGTAAAGAGAAATGGCGATGACGGCCACAACAGCCAGCGCAATCCAGAGTCCTTTCTTAGCCATATAACCTCCTGATCTGGTCTATCTAGTCTGTTTCGTCTGTCTGGTCTATCTGGTCATTAAATCCCTCTTGCCTCCCCCTTTGCAAAAGGGGGATAGAGGGGGATTTTTCTTCTCAGGGCTCGATGCCGTCTACAATCGCGATCAACTTTTGAATCTCCGTTGTGTACGACTGGAAGATGGTCTTCAAGTCCGCGAGCGACTGCCCCTTCTTCCCCTCCCGCAGGTCGATGCAGCTCAGGAAGGGCGAGGCGTCGATTCCGTACCGATCGGCCACGGCCGCCACGATTTCCCTCCGCCCGCGAGGTATCTCCCGGTCCTTCAGGGTGAGCAGGGCGCTGAATATGGAGAGAAAGGCCGTGATCGAAGCCGCCATCAGCCTTTGCAGGTTCTCCGCCTTGCCCGCCGTCTCCAGGAACCCGGTGCGCAGCAGCATCAGCTTTCCTTTCAGTTCCCGCTCGCTCTGGAGCCGCAGGGCCTTCCCGCCGAAGAGGAGTTCCTTGAGCACATCGTCGCCGAAAACGACCTGGTAATGCCGCTTCATGTTCAGGAACTCCACCGGGTAGACATCGACGGAGGAGCCGATGAAGGCCTTCGTCATGAAGAGAGGAGTTGCCACCGCCCTCTTCCTCCATTTCGGGATCATCGGCAGGATCTTTTCGAGGCTCCCTGCGTCGTCCTCCGCGAGGACGACGAGGAAATTGATGTCCGACTTCCCGGCCACGTATTCGCCGCGGGCGCCGCTTCCGTAGAGGATGACCGACTGAAGCGTCTCACCATAGATTCCCCTGAGATCCTCGACGATCTCCGGGAAAACCTCCTGCGGTGTTTTTGGTATCTTACTCATTTCTTAATCCTTTTTTTCACTGATCACCAGCCGCTGGACACGCTATAAGAATGAGATCAGTCACCCTTACCCTGAACCTCTCCCACGCAGGACACAAACGAAGTAACGAAGATTGCCACACCTCGCACGGCTCGGCTCGCAATGACTTATTTCTTCCTCTTCACTCAGACACTTGAACACTCAAACACTCAGACACTTTTTGTCCCTACGCCCTGGTCCCTCGTCCCTTCACCGGTCACTGGTCACTGGCCACCGGTCACTTTCTTTAAAAGTCTCCCCCTGCCCCGCCGCCCCCGCTCATCCCGCCGCCGAAACCGCCGAAGCCCCCGCTGAAGCCGCCGAACCCCCCGGAAGAACCGCCCCCGTAGCTCCGGCCGCCGCCACCGAAACTCGACAGTAAAAGCAGCGCCAGGATCTGCCGGCCCGTTGCCGTGAACAAAAATAGCAAGACGACGACGAGAAAGAGAAGCAGGGTGAAGGGACTTACCGAAACCCCTCCCGTCGGTTGCGCGGGCTGCATCTGCGGCCTGCCCGTCAGGGTCGCGCCGGCATCCCGGGCGATGACATCGGAGACGGCCGTCATGGCGTTCAGGAGGCCTTTGCCGTAGTCGCCCTGCTTGAGGTGTGGGATGACGTGCAGCCGGAGGATCTCGCCGACAACCCCGTCGGGAAGGATGCCCTCGACGCCGTAGCCCGTCTCGATCCGCACCCGCCTCTCCTTCAGGGCCAGCAGGATCAGGACCCCTTTGTCCTCCCCCTTTTTCCCGATTCCCCAGGCCTCGTAGAGACGGGTGGCGTAATCGTCGACCACCATATCCCCCACGGTGGGCACCGTGGCCACGACAACGGCCGTGCCCGTCTTCTGCAGAACCTCCCGGGCGAGATTTTCCATGACGGCCCGCTCACCCGCGGGGATCACGTTGGCAAAATCATTGACGGCGCCTGTGGGGCGGGGAAAGGACGGGGCGGCTGCAGCGCAAACCCAGGCCTGGAAGGCGAGCACACAGATCAGAAGAAGGGCTGTCGTCAGACGGGTCATCGCTGCAATCGTTCGATCCATTTTGATGAGGGCCTGGCCCTCTGTCATGGGTTCGCGTCATCGGGCCGGGTTCCTGACGCTAGTTAAGTTATATCCCAGGTGAGGTTCGGATTGAAGTCATATTTTTACGCGCAATTACGGCAGGATAGAGGCGATTTTCCCTGCGGCGGGAAGGGTGTTCTCTTTGGCAGAGTATTTGCACGATTGCAGGTACCCCAGCCGCACCGTTCCAGAAGACAGCGTCTCACACAAAACCGGTCTTCCCGAGAGAGTAGATGGCCGCCTCGAACATAAAAACAAAACAACAGCTGATCGAAGAGATTGAAGCCCTCCGGGAGCAGCTTGATTCCCGCCGGGAGGAACCGGCCGAGTCCCGGCAGCTCTACGAAACCCTGGCCCACAGCTCTCACGCCGGCGTCTACGTAATCCTCGACGGGCACTTCGACTTCCTGAACGAAAAGGCAGCCCTTCTCGCCGGATATTCCGTCAACGATATGATCGGCATGAGATGCACAGACATCGTTCACCCGGGGGACTGTGCGACAATCCGGGGGCAGGCGATCGAGATGCTGAAAGGCCGCCGGTCGTCCCCTTACGAGTACCGGATCATCACCAAGTCCGGACAGATCCGCTGGGTCATGGAGACGGTGACCCCTATCCAGTACAAGGGGAGACGGGCCGTGCTGGGCAACTCCATGGACATCACGGCCCAGAAGGAGCACAGCCGCAGGCTCCAGGAGCTGGAGGCCCTGGAGGCGTCCATCCTTGACGCCATCCCCCACGCGGTGCTGGGGCTTGCGAAACGACGCATCAACTTTGCCAACGACGCCGTCGACGCCGTTTTCGGCTGGCGCCCCGAGGAACTCATCGGCCAGACGACGCGCATCCTCTACCGAAACGACGATGAATACAACGACATCGGGAAGTTCATCTACTCGACGCTCCGCAGGCAGCGCACCTGCAGCGCCGAGATCCCCTGCCGCCGCATGGACGGCCGCGAGATCGTCGTGAGGCTTCACGCCTCCCGCATCGGGGACGATCTCAGGGAAGGGCGGATCATCGCCGTCTACGAGGACGTCACCAAGCGCAGGCGCAGCGAAAAGGCGCTGCGCGAATCGGAGCGCTTCAACAAGGAGATCATCTCCAGTGCCCACGAGGGGATCATCGTCTACGACCGCGAGAGCCGCTACATCGTCTGGAACCGTTTCATGGAGGAGCTGACGGGGCTGCCTGCCAAAGAGGTCCTGGGCGCGAACGCCTTCGAGGTCTTCCCCCACCTCCGGGAGCAGGGCGTGGACATCCTGCTGGACCGGGCCCTCGAAGGGGCCACGGTCGCGGCGCCGGATCTCACCTACTACGTCCCCCAGAGCGGGAAGACCGGCTGGATTTCGGGCACCTACGCCCCGTACCGCAACTCCCGCGGGGAGATCGTCGGCGTGATCGCCATGGTCCACGACATCACCGAGCGCAAGAACGCCGAGGAGGCCCTGCGGAAGAGCGAGGAGAACTTCCGCGCCATCTTCGAGACGGCCCCGGACTGCATCTTCATCAAGGACCGCGCCCTGAAGTACGTGCTGGTCAACCCCAGCGTGGAAGCCCTCTTCGGAAAAACCGCCGCGGAGATCGTGGGGCTCTCCGACGGGGAGCTTCTCGGCGAGGCGGCCGAGCAGCGGACCCGCGAGATGGACTACCGCATCCTCGACGGCGAGATGGTGGAGGTCGAGTACAGCGAGACGATCAACGGCGTGCCCGTGACGCTGCACGTCGTGAAGGTCCCCATGTTCGACGACGCAGGGGAAATCATCGGCATTTGCGGTATCGCCCGCGATATCACCCAGACCCGGCAGCTCGAGGCCCAGCTTCTCCAGGCGCAGAAGATGGAGGCCATCGGCACGCTGGCCGGCGGTATCGCCCACGACTTCAACAACCTCCTCATGGGCATCCAGGGCCATGTCTCGCTGATGCTCATGGACATGACGGGCGAGCACCCCCATTCGGCCCACCTCACGGGCATCGAGGACATGATCCGCAGCGGTGCGACCCTGACCCGGCAGCTGCTCGGCTTTGCCCGCGGCGGCAAGTACGAGGTCAAGCCCACGGACCTCAACGACCTCATCCGGAAATCCTCGGATATGTTCGGCCGGACGAAGAAGGAGATCAAGATCACCCGGCGCGAGCAGGAGAGCACCTGGGTCGTCGACGCGGACCGCGGACAGATCGAACAGGTCTTTCTCAACATGTACGTCAACGCCTGGCAGGCCATGCCCGGCGGAGGCGAGCTGATCCTCTCGACGGAAAACGTCATCCTCGACGAGCCGTTCGTCAAGCCGCACAAGATGCAACCCGGCCGCTATGTGAAGATCTCCATTACCGACACGGGGATCGGCATGGACGAGACGACGCGCCAGCGCGTCTTCGAACCCTTCTTTACCACGAAGGGCAGGGGGCGCGGCACGGGCCTCGGCCTGGCCTCGGCCTACGGCATCGTCAAGAACCACGGCGGCATCGTCACCCTGTACAGCGAAAGGGGTCACGGCACGACCTTCAACATCTACCTGCCCGTCTCCGCAAGCGTGACTGTTGCGGACGCATCCCTGGAGCGGCAGGTCATGAAGGGGACGGAAACAATCCTCATCGTCGACGACGAGGACATCGTCCTGGACGTGGGCGTCGAGGTTTTAAAGACGTTGGGTTACCGGGTGCTTGCGGCCCGCAGCGGGCCCGAGGCGATCGAGATCTACCGGCAGAAAAACGGTGAGATCGACATGGTGATCCTCGACATGATCATGCCCGAGATGGGCGGCGGGCGGGTGTTCGACGCCATGAAGGGCATCAATTCCTCGGTGAAGGTTCTCCTGGCGAGCGGCTACAGCCTCAACGGACAGGCCTCGCACATCCTCTCGCGCGGCTGCGGCGGCTTCATCCAGAAGCCCTTCAGCATCATCGACCTCTCCAAGAAGATCCGCGAGATCCTCGGCAAGCCGGAAGAGAAACGCGCAGTGGCGTGATTTCCATGACGATGGCTGTAGCGCTGAGTGCGTCACGAAGCCTTCATGGTCTACCAACAGGGTCGGACGGGAAGAGCGGAAGTGAGGAAGAGCAAAAGAGCGGACAAATCGAAATTCATTAAATCCGCTCTTCCTAACTTCTGCCCTTCCTGACTTCACGGACGAAAGCCGGAAGCCTTCATTCAGGGCTACCCGCGCGACCGGCTGGAAGTCAGCCCTGGGCGGACGGCGGCTTCAGGTGCGAGAACTCGTACTCCTTCTCCAGGACCTTGAAGACGATCTTTTCTTCCACGTTTTCAAGCAGCTTCCCCTCGATGACCCTTTTGCAGCCGAAATCGTAGAAGACGATCTGGTGGGTCGGCATGTCCTTCTCGTCGAGATCCTTGAAAGAGGCCTTCTGCTCTTCCGGGCTAATCTCCCGAATGGAGAGCTTCTGGGCCCTCTCCCGGGTCTCCCAGTCCTTCGTGCGGATGATGACCTTGTAGTTGGCGTGGAAAAAAATGGGCATCTTGAATTCCGTCATCGGCGTCCCTCCTCGCAATGACAAAAAACAGGTTCGAGACTCGAGGATCAAGGTCTTCTATTTTATTCTTCGGACATCGTTCCTCGGTCCTCGATCCTTCACTGGCCACTGCCTTATCACAATCGGGTAAAGAAATCCACACCGGCACCGCCAATCCGATGTCCCGGGTCTCCGGTCCGGGGGAAAATCAAGACCCTCCCCTTTCACGCCTACAATAGCAATAGCCCCTCTCCTGACAACTTTCTTCCTGAAGTTGTTGAATATGAATTTTTGCACGGATAGGAGATTACGAGCGGTAATCATCAGAAACGAGGCAGGATCTCTTTGTGATTTGTGGACAATTGCATTTCCAGCATTTAAGAATGGTTGGCGGCTGCAGCCCGACGAATGGCTTCGGACAATTCCTCGAAATCACCGCCCTTCATAATGTATCCCAGAGCAGCGGCGCGCATCATGCCGGAGTTGAGGCCGTCGCCGGATTACATGGAAAGAAGGCCTCTGAACCGCCACAAAGAAGGCGGAATCTAAGGTATTTCGCACCCGGATAGTTGGTTAAAGCTCATATCCATACTAAGGAATTGGGAATAAAGTGGTTGAGGTAAGGTGGTTCTATAAAGGTAGGCATGTGAAAGAGCTGCTGACTGCAGGGGGAGTGACGGAGAACGGAGCATACAAACAGTCCAGCATGGAGTCGAACATTGTCGATACCATGCGCTGCTACTTCAAGAACGACAAAGGGAAGATGGGGGACTTGGAACTTCCGATCATCGCTTCAGTCAAACGGTACTTCGAGGAGCCGCCGCCCAAAAGACCTGTGTGAGCGCCCTCCCCCAAATACTCTGAGCGTCAAAAAGCAATACTTATCATTCAACCAATTCAAAGACCCAAAAACAAAAAATAACGTAAAACAAGGAGGGAATGATCATGAGAAGTTTGTTGTCAGCTCTGCTTATCGCGTTCACAATCCTTTTACTGTCTGGATGCGCAACCCTTCCAGGCCCGGGCCCAGGGCCAAGCGCGAGCAAGTCCGATCTCATAGTGACAAAGTTTGAAACTACAGGCCCTGCAACTGTGAATGCACAAAACAGTGTCGTGGTGCCCATCCGTGTGGTCGTAAAGAATCAAGGTCCCGTTGTTACTTATATCTTCAGAACCGCAATTGAGTACACCGGGCCGTGGGGTACAAACATAGTCCCGTTTACCGTCCCCGCACAGAGTGATCTGTCGTATCCGTGGACACCGTTATCTAGTGGTGGGGAAATGGAGTACGAAGGAAAGGTAACGTTTCATCCTTCACTGCATAACGTGACTCTGTCTTTGGTTGCGATAGTGGACCACTGCGGCGGCACCCCATGCCGTGTTGATGAAAACAACGGAGGCAATAACAGATCTGCTCCCATTTCCGTTTCTCTGCCATAGAGCTTTAGTCTGAGTTCACGCTGGAGGGGATGCGTCGTAATCGTCGCACCTCACAGCGTGAGCGTTCTGTTTCGATCAGTAATCATCAATTATCCGACCTTTATGGAACGAGCAGTCGTAGGTGAAGTCCTTAAGAGGCCTGGTCGTGAATCTGGTCGGAACTTAATCAATTTTGACGGGTTTCAAGCCAGGTAAAATGCCAATAAACTTTCCTTCCCGATACGCTATACCCGAAGCCCGACACCCCGTTTTTCCAAAAAGGTTGTGATCACTCCGTCCCTGTGCTACGATCAGCCCGCTCATGGATTTTTCTTTCTCAATTGAGCTCGTTGTCGGCGGCGGAATCGTTCCGAAGAATTTGTGAGACAACCCGCAAGGAGCCACACCATGGATCTTGGTGATTTTGTCATCGTCACGCATCCCGGCCACCCGATGAAGGGCGCCCGGGGGAAGATCGTCGGCCGGCGCGGGGAATACCGCCCCGATGATTTCTGGTACCTCGTCTACCTGCCCAGCCGGATGCGGAGCTACCTGATCCCCGGATCGGCCCTCGAGTTGGAAAAAGTCGGCCCCGCCGCGGAACGGGATTATCTCTACCAGTGATTGAATGTTGAAAGGATGGCCCGATAACCCGGGCGAGCAAAAAGGGGGACGAATCTCCGAATCGTCCCCCTTCTTTACTTCTTTCGCAGGTCCACCTATGAAGACCATTTCCTCGATCTCCCTCTCCCCGCCGAGGGAGAGGGTCGGGGTGAGGGGGAAAACGATTGCACGCGCTTACCCCGCAGCTTGCTGCGGGGTAAGGAGGCATAATCACAAATAAACCTATTCTTTAAGTTTCTAAATTCCCAGCACCATGGTGCTGGGAATTTTAATTATCCCCTTCCTCTTGTTGTTATGCCGCTTGCCGTCACGATCCCCGTCACCAGCTCCGCCGGCGTGAGGTCGAAGGCCGGGTAGTAGCCTTTCACGTCGATGCCGCTGATGGGGGTTCCCCGGAACTCGAGCACCTCGCGGGGGTCCCGTTCCTCGATGGGGATGTCCTCGCCGCACAGCGTTCGTTTGTCGGGCCCGCCATAGGCGAGAATGTAGAAGGGGATGTCGTAGTAGCGGGCGCAGATCGCTAGCTGCAGCGTCCCAACCTTATTGGCCACCACCCCGTCCATGGCCACCCGGTCGGCCGCCGCGAAGACCTTGCTCACCATCCCCCTGGCCATGCAGTGGGCGGCCATGTTGTCGGTGATCAGCGTCGTGTCGATGCCCAGCTCGCTCACCGACCATGCCGTAAGCCGCGCTCCCTGGAGGTAGGGCCGCGTCTCCGTGCAGATGACCCGTATGTCCTTGCCGTTTTTACGGGCAAACTGCAGCATGTACAGGAGGGCCGGCCCGGCGAAGCAGTGCGTCAGGACCCTGTCGCCCGGGGCAAGCAGCGTCTCGGCGTGACGCCCCGTGTCCTCGGAGATCCGGCGCTGGCTCTCCAGGGCCTTTCGCAGGGATGCCAGGATGATTTCGGAGGCCGGCTTTGCGTTTCCAGCCTCCTCGATGCGGCCCATGAGCTTGTTCACGAGGGCCGCAAGGTGGAAACCGGTGGGCCGCGTGGCGATGAGACGGTCTGCCGCTTCGCGAAGCCGCTCCGGCTTTATCGTGGCACCGCTACGCTCAGCCGCCCGGGCCGCCAGGTAGAGGCCGAAGCCCGCCGTGATCGCGATGTCGCCCGCCCCCTGGACGGCCATCTCCTCGATGGCCCGGGCCACGCTCTCGTAGTCGGGGCACTTCAGGCGGACGATCTCGCGGGGGAGCCTGCGCCGGTCGATGACGACGAGCACCTCGCCCTCGAGAAATACATTGTCCTCCAGATCCATTAACAGAGGCTTTTTCATAGGAATCACACCTGTCAGGTTCTTTCTCCCCCGGCACTATTACCATATCCGGCCGGGCGTGTAAATCCGCGCCGGGTTACGCCTGTTTTCCCCCTTGATTGGGTTCCGCAAATGATATAAGGCCTTACTGGGGTTCAATCATGTCAAGGTCCGGTTGCGCCTAACATCCGGTTTCCCCCTCTTCTTTTCTTCTCTTTCTCAGAGGCGTGTGCCGTCCCGATCCACCGTTGTGATCCTGGAAAAGGGTAAATGAAAAAGACTGCTGCACGCGATAAAGCTGATCCACACATCCGACAGATCGATAGAAAATACGTTCGGCTGTTCGAAGAGCTCAGAAAGTCCGAACAGGAGAAGGCGGTCATTCTCGACGCCATGACCGAACTCGTTCTGTTTCTGGATACGGACTTGCGGGTGATCTGGGCCAACAAGGCGATGAGGGAGGCCTTCAACCTCAAGCCCGGCCAGCTCAACGGCAAGCACTGCTACATGGGGCTGCACAACCGGAGCCGGGCCTGCAGCATCTGCCCGGCCGAGAAGACGCTCAAGACCGGCGAACCCCACGACGTCGTCGACATCTCCTCGTACAAGAAAAACTGGGTGTTGCGCAGCTACCCCGTCAGGGATGAAAAGGGGGCGCTCAGCGGAGTCGTCGAGATCGTCACGGACATCACGGAGCGCAGAAAGGCAGAGGAGGCCATGCGCCAATCCGAGCAGAAGTACCGGGAGCTCTTCGAAAATGCCAACGACATCATCTTCATTCTTGATCTGGACGGCAGAATCCTGTCCTGCAACGACGCCGCCTCCAGGACATACGGGTTCGTGCCGGAGCAGATGCAGGGACTCAGCCTGGAGATGCTTCTCGATAAAAACGATCTGCCCGCCGTCCGCAAGCTCTTTCGCAGTAAACGCGGTGAACGGGACGTGCCGAACCCCCTGGAGTTTCTCACCTATACCCGGACGGGCGAGGCCGTGTGGCTGGAAGTGAATGCCCGGAGCGTGGAGGAGAACGGCAAGCCGGTCGCCATTCACGGCATTGCCCGCAACATCACCGAGCGCAAGCGGATGGAGGAGGCCCTGAGAAAGCGGGAGCAGGAGCTGGAAGAAAAATCCCGGAATCTCGAAGACGCGAACACGGCCCTGAAGGTCCTGCTCAAGCGCCGGGAGGATGACAAGGCCGAACTCGAGGAGAAAGTCATCTGCAACGTGAGGGAGTTGATCCTTCCCTACATCGAGAATCTGAAAATCACCCCCGTCGACAGCCATCAACTCAACCAGCTGAAGATCCTCGAGAGGAACACGAGCGAGATCATCTCCCCGTTCCTGCGCACCCTGTCCTCGAAGCACCCCAACCTTACGCCAATGGAGATCAAGGTCATCAACTTCATCAAGGAGGGGCGCACGACCAAAGAAATGGCGGGCCTGCTCAACGCGTCGGCCCGGACCGTCGAAGTCCACCGGGACAACATCCGGAAAAAGCTGGGCTTGCGGAACAAAAAAGCCAATCTGAAGTCGTATCTCATGGCCTTGTAGATCGTGAATTACGTAGTTGCAATACGTGGTTTTTAAGTATATTTTCCGTATTGTGCTTTAAAAAAAGGAATGTTTTCATTGGGCGGTCTTGGGAGGGTTTCCCGCAATCCGAATCGTGCCCTCTCACCTCCGAAACCTGAAATTACTCAACCTGAGGAAGGAGGATATGCCGATGTCCAAAGAGGAGAAGATCGATGCGATCCGTCAACGTGCCAGGAAAAACTTTTCTCTCGGCTACAACTGCACCGAGTGCGTCACCGAGGCGGTCCTGACCCTGGTGGACACGGGACTCCCGCCGGAGGTCAAGAAGGTGGCCACCGGTTTCGGGGGCGGCGTAGGTCTCTTCGGAGACACCTGCGGGGCCATCACCGGGGCCGTCATCGCCGTGGGGTGTGTCCACGGGCGCACGACTCTTCCGGAAGCCCCTGATCCGAAATCGGCGGCGAAGAAATCGGCCCAGGAGCTCTACGGCACGCCCGGGCTCTATCGTCTCTTCAACCAGATCCCGAACAAGTTCCTCGAAAAGTACGGGTGCACGTGCTGCCGTGATCTGACGACGAAGTGGCAGAGCAGCTGGCTTTGCAAGGAACACGCACTTTACTGCAGGGAGATCATCACCGACGCCGCGGGCATTGCCGCGGAGTTGATCATGACGGACCGGGACGAGGCGGCGTCAAGACCCTTCGGGAAAAACGTCGAGCACCTGGAGGAGACTCCGGAGGCCTGCGACCTTTCCGCCAAGGGCACCTGAGGCTCGGCGGTATCCTGAGCAGTTAGCTCAGGCACAAAATTTCAGAGAAAGCGGGGCTATCCGGCGGGTCGACAGTCCCTCTGCCGCCCTCCGTGCGGGCCGGGCATCGGCGCGGTGGGATTTCCCGACCTTGCCCATGCACTGCTCTGCAGGGAAGCCGGGGATGCGCTTCACATCGCAGCCCGGGTGATTGTGAGGAAACCGGAAATCTGCCGTTCCTTCCATCCGGCAAGCGCAACGTCATGCCGGTTATTCTTTTGCCTTACTGTCATGGTTTCCGGAGGGGTCAGAGGGGAATTTGCGTAACCTGCCGATCAGCGGCATCGCTGCGGGACAGAATCCCCGGCGAGCCGGCCGTCATCACATCTCGCACAAGGAGGGAGAATCATGTCGGATCTGAAGAACGTGAAGAAGCCCGAGGATCTCAGCCAGGAGGATCTGGCCCGTTTCGTCGTCGACGCCTTGCACCGGGTCATCGTCCACTACACCATGTGGTTCATGGAGACGGAACACCAGGTGGGGATGCCCAAGGCCCTCGGCATCCTCAAGGAAGTCCGCAAGAACAGTTACAACATCCAGATGGACCGCCTGGCCAAGACGATAGGGTTCGAGATGAAGGACGGCGTGCCGAAGGTGCTTTCCGAAACGCCCAAGGACAAGCTGATCAACATCCTGAACAACGTGGGGATCAACTGGCTGGCCAATGACGGTGTCTGGTTCACCTGCGTTGAGGCGGCCCGCGACATGTTCGACGCCAAGCGCTGCAACGACTCCACGTGGACGCGTTTTTCTCCCTTCGAGGCGTGGTCCATCAAGGAGTTCCTGGGACTTCCCGAGCAGGCGGGGATCGAAGGGTTGAAGGTGGCTCTCCAGTTCAGGATGTATGCCCGGATCAACGTGCAGTCCATCCTCGACGACGGCCCCAATGCGATCATCTTCCAGATGAACGACTGTCGCGTCCAGTCCGCCCGAAAGCGCAAGGGTCTCGATGACTACCCCTGCAAATCGGCCGGTCTCGTGGAATACAGGCATTTCGCGGAGACGATCGACTCCCGCATCAATACCGAATGCCTCGGCTGCCCGCCCGACAAGCATCCCGATGAGTGGTTCTGCGCCTGGCGGTTCAGCATCCCGGCGGAAAAGTAACGAATTGCGGGTATCGGGCCCCGGGTCCGGATAAGTAGAAAAAAAAAGGCAAGGCCGGTTGCGGCCTTGCCTTTTTCCCCCGGGGGGTCCGACAGAATGGCCTACCTGCCTTTGAAAGCGGGCTCCCTCTTCTCGAGGAAAGCGCTTGTTCCCTCCGTTGCGTCCTCGCTTTTCTGCAGGCTGTCCATGATGTATTCGGCGAACTCGTAACCCTGCATGCCCTGATTGACTGCTTTCTTCACGGCCCGAAGGGACAGGGGGGGCATCTTCTTGATCTCTTCTGCCAGCTCGAAGGTCGCCTCCATCAACTTATCGTGAGGCACGACCTTTGTGACAAACCCCCACCGGACCGCCTCTTCGGCGCTGACGAACTTCCTCGTCATCAGGACCTCTTTTGCCCGAAAGCGGCCGACTTCCCCCGGAAGTCGGATGATTCCGTAAGGTCAGAGTATGCCGAGATATGTCGCGGGCCACCCGAAACGGGCCTTCTCCGAAGCGACATTCAAATCAAACGCCAGGACCCATTGAGACCCGTCACCGGCTGAAACCCCGTTGATCGCTCCGATGACCGGTTTTTCGAATTCATAGAATGCTCTGGCCATGGCAATCAGTTTCTTGTTCAGAAATTTTTGTAACGCCGCGTCTTTGCCGGATTCTTTGAACTCATTGATGTCCGCGCCCGCGCAAAAGGCACGGCCGGCGCCCGTCATGACAAGGACCCGGACAGCGGGGTCCCTTTCCAGATCATCGAGGATTCCGAGTATTTCCGACCTCATCTGCATGTTGACCGAATTCAGAACATCGGGGCGGTTCAGTGTCAAGACTGCAGCACCGTCCTTTTTTTCCAACATGACCGTCTTGTAGTCCATCCTTGCACCTCCCTGCGTGGTTTCGACGCGCATTATGTTTTGACCCGATAGCCGAAAGCCGCTCAGCCCGAGCTCATCGAATGCAGATCACCTCCTTTTTATTTTTTCAGAAATTAAAAAAGGATGCCGGCCGCCATGATCCCGCAGCCCTGTTCGTGCAGCAGGTGAAAAAGGGGCTGTTCGGATGCCGAAATCGGCTCGGAAGCCGCAATAACGCAGTCCGGGACCGCACGGAGTCATGTTCCCGGGGTCAACGTGAATGGGGCCGGCTCTGACTGCTGCTGTTGTCGAAAGAAATCGGGCTGCAAAGCGAAGCGAGTGGCGGTTTGATTCGTGCTGTGTTCAACCGGTAGTGGATGCTGCTGGGGTAAATTCAGGTCCGGAAGGAGATGTCCGCTTGCCCAAACTTTAATCAGGCACGCCCCGGATGACCCATGACCATGGACTGACTGAATCTGCCGGAACTTGTCAGTTGTCTGCGGATTGTACGTTATCCATCATTGAAAGAACAGAAAAATCCATACGGGAGGCACTGCCTGGATACCCGAAGGTGCGGGAGATGGGCACTCGGATCAAAAAAGGTCTTGACAAGCTGCATCTGTCGGACTAAATTGATACTGAAAATGGTTGTCAATAACAAATGGTGGGACATGCCGACAGAATCTGAAAGAGGGAATCACTGGTGCCGGGGAAGGGTCAGAGGCTGTGGTTTCAGGATGACCATGGGCCGTGAGGCTGTTCTGGATGTTTTGTCCCGCACCGAGGATCACCTCAGCGCCGAAGATATTTACATGCGGGTCCACGAAACCTACCCGGCCATCGGATTGACCTCAGTATATAGAACGCTGGACATGCTCGTTAATATCGGACTCGTCTACAAGTTCGATTTCGGCGACGGGCGGGCCCGATTCGAGATTGCCGAGGGTCCGAAAGGGAAAGACCACCATCATCACCTCGTATGCACCGGCTGTGGCCGTATCGTCAATTACAGGGACTTCATCGACGAGGAAGTCGCCCTCTTGAAGAAAACGGAAGAGGGCCTGTCGAGGAAGTACAATTTTGCCATCACCAATCACCTGATACAGTTTTATGGCCTTTGCGAGGCCTGTAGAAAGAAGTGATATTTTTTTTGAAGTTATATGAAAATGGTTTCCATTAATGAAAAGAAGGTGTGAATGTCATGCCGAATTTCGATGGCACTGGTCCGAGGGGAAGAGGTCGCCGGGCGGGAAGCGGCAGGGGGATGTGCCGATGGAGCAGCGACGACAGGAGTAGAGGTGTATCGGGCAGGACCGGCAGCAGGTTATCCGAGCTGTTCTGGTTGGTCCGGGAGGTCCTTTCGATCTGGGGGGCCGTCAAGGCACTCCGCGGAACATCGGCCGGACCAGGCATCTCCGTTACCGAGCGCGACCTGTTGGAACGGGAGAGGCTACAAAAACCGGCTGCCCAGGAAAATCAAGGTGACGTGATCGACATGCAGACACCACCTCACCTCATTGAATATCGTCGGTCGGGAGATCGGTGATATCGGGTCTCGCGGGGCGGTAACCTCTCGCGACTCAGGGGAAAGAAGATTTTGACTTCCGGAAAACAAAAATTGGAAAATGATCAGGAGGTAAATACAATGCCAGGTTTCGACAGAACAGGACCGAGGGGCATGGGCCCCATGACGGGAGGCGGCAGGGGATTCTGCGCGTATCCCGGTGATGCCGGAAGGCCGCCGGCCGGCGGACGAGGATTCTATGGCCGGGGCGGTGGCCGCGGATGGAGAAACTGTTATTACGCGACGGGTCTGCCGCGTTGGCAGAGGCCGGGATTCGGCGTTCCTGTCAGCCGCTGGGCGCCCGAGGATGAAAAACAGGCGTTGAAAAACGAGGCGGATTTCCTCCGGGCACAGCTTCAGGCCCTCGAGGAGCGTCTTGCCGGGATGAACAAGGAAAACCAATAAGGGCAGCGGTACCTGCCTCCGGGGGAAAAGCCTCGCGCATGCGGGGCCTCCCCCTACCCCAAAAAAGAACAAGGAGAACCCAGATGAGAATTGCCATTTCAACGGACGGCACCCAGGTTTCACCCCACTTCGGGCGTTGCCCGGCCTTCACCCTCGTCGATGTCGAAAGCGGCCGCTTGATCGGCCGGCAGATGATCCCGAACCCCGGTCATCAGCCGGGGTTCATCCCCCGCTTCCTGCACGAGAAAGAGGTGAACGTCATCGTCACCGGCGGAATGGGTGCCCGGGCGCAGGACATCTTCCAGGAGCTGGGCATGGAAACGGTCCTGGGAGTCAGCGGGAACGTCGACGAGGTCATCGAACGGTTTCTTGCCGGAACATTGACCGGCGGGGCGAGTCTCTGTGATCACGGCTCGGGAAAGGGGTATGGCGTCGAGAAAACCGTCTGCGATCATCCCCACGACGATCATCATCACGGCAAATAACCCGGTCCAGCGAGACAGGATCCGTCAGGAGAAAAAAACATGAAAATCTGCATCTCATCGGAGGGAAACACCCTTGATTCGAAGGTAGACCCTCGATTCGGCCGCTGTCGGACGTTCATCATCGTCGACACGGAAACGATGGCCTTCGAGGCCGTCGACAATGCCGGGACCGAGGCTTCGGGAGGAGCCGGCATCCAGGCAGGTCAGCTCGTCGCATCCCGCGGAGCCAAAGCCGTTCTGACGGGAAACGTGGGGCCCAATGCATTCCAGACCCTCCAGGCAGGGGGCATCGCCATCTACACGGGCGTTTCCGGGACGGTGCGTGAAGCCGTGGAGGGTTTCAAGAAAGGGCTCTACCAGGCGACGGGCGGGCCGACGGCGGCATCGAAGTCTGGAATGAAATAGGTAAGACAGGAGGTAAGCCATGCCGATCGGAAAAGGAAAAGGAACAGGACAGGGCGGTGGAGGCCGGGGTGGCGGTGGACGCGGCGCCGGCCGCGGCGCAGGAGGCGGCGGGGGCCGCAAGGGCGGAAACAGAGCGGGGGTCGGTCCCGGCGGGAGCTGCCTGTGCCCGAACTGCGGTGCGAAGGCGCCTCATACTCCAGGCGTACCGTGCTACACGGTCAAGTGCCCCGAGTGCGGGACGCCGATGGCGAGGGAGTAGAAGTCGTGGTGATCGCCGTAGCGAGCGGAAAAGGCGGGACGGGCAAGACGACGGTGGCCGTCAATCTGGCCCTCGTGCTGGGGGATGTCCAGTTCATCGACTGCGACGTGGAGGAACCGAACGCCCATCTCTTCCTGAAACCGGTTCTCACGGAGAAGACGCCGGCCCGGGTCATGGTGCCCGAGATCATCGAGGAGAAGTGCACCTACTGCGGGAAATGCGCGGAGGTCTGCGCCTTCAACGCTCTCGCCGTCATTCCGCCGAATGACGCCCTCAAGGGCGGTGTCCTCGTATTTCCGAATCTGTGCCACAACTGCGGGGCTTGTTTCCTCCTTTGCCCGGAGGGCGCCATCCGTGAGGTTCACCGAGAGATCGGCGTCGTCGAAGCCGGGTGGGCTGGGGCCATCCGCTTCGCCCACGGCCGCCTTCATGTCGGAGAGGCCATGTCTCCCCCGCTGATCCGGCAGGTCAAGAAGCATATCGATCGGACCCGGACGACCCTCATCGATGCGCCCCCGGGCACCTCGTGCCCGGTCATCAACGCCCTCGAGGGGAGCGATTACTGCCTGCTCGTCACGGAGCCGACCCCCTTCGGGCTGAACGACCTCGTCCTCGCCGTCGAGGTGCTCAAGGTCATGGGGATCCCGCACGGGCTCGTCATCAACCGGTGCGACATCGGCGACGGGGGGGTGGAGGCCTACGCGAAGCAAAACGGGATTCCGGTCCTCATGCGCATCCCCTTCGACCGGACCATTGCGGAACTTTATTCCAGGGGGATCAACATTGTCGAGAAGGACGGGGAGTACGCGGAGAAATTCCGGGCCCTCTTCAAGGATATAAAGAATCATTATGAAACAGATCGTGGTCATCAGCGGAAAAGGGGGCACGGGTAAGACGATCTTCACTGCCTCGCTCGCCGCGCTGGCAAAAAACAAGGTCATGGTGGACTGCGACGTCGACGCGGCGGACCTTCACCTTCTGCTCAACCCGCGCATCGTCGAGAAGCACGAGTTCCGGAGCGGAAAGACGGCGTGGATCGACCCGGCCCTGTGCATCGCCTGCGGCAAGTGCTCCGAGGTGTGCCGTTTCGACGCGATCGCCGAGAGCGACGACGAGTTCGAGGTCGATCCCCTCGCATGTGAAGGCTGCGGGCTTTGCGCCCGCATCTGTCCCGTCGAGGTCATCGAGATGAGGGAAAACCTCTGCGGCGAGTGGTACCTCTCGGAGACGACCTACGGGCCTTTCGTCCACGCGAAACTGGGAATCGCCCAGGAGAATTCGGGGAAGCTGGTGGCCGACGTCCGGGAGGCGGCAAAAAGGATTGCACAATCGCGCAGTCTGGATTATGTGATCATCGACGGCCCCCCGGGGATCGGCTGCCCCGTGCTGGCCTCGCTCACCGACACGGACCTCGCCGTCATCGTCACGGAGCCTACCCTGTCGGGAATCCACGACGCGCGGCGCGTCGTGGAGCTGACCCGGCATTTCAGGATTCCTGCCGGCATCGTCATCAACAAGTGGGACATCAACCCGGAGAAGAGCCGCGAGATCGAAGCCCTTTGCTCCGAAGAGGGTGTGAGCTTCCTGGGACGGATCCCCTTCTCGAAGCACGTCGCCGCGTCCCTGATCAAGGCCAGGCCCTACGTCGAGACGGCACAGGACGACGTCGCCGATGCAATCCGCGCCGCCTGGAAAAAGATCGATTCCGAACCGACGGGCAAGGACCGCCGGTCGTCATAACCGTTTCAGAAAGGAGTTCGAACCCGGCAACCCATGAAACCGATCCAGATCACAGAACCGAAAGAAGAGGACAAGGACAAAGAACTGAAAGACCGGATGTCCCGGATCAAACACAAGATCATCGTCATGAGCGGCAAGGGCGGGGTGGGAAAGACCTCCGTCTCCGTCAACCTGTCCTATGCCCTGGCCCTGACGGGCCGGGAGGTGGGCCTCGTGGACATCGACCTGCACGGCCCCAACATCGCGAAGATGCTGGGGGTCGAGGGGCAGGGGTTCACCGGGTCCGACAACGGCATCGAACCGGTGCGGGTGCTGCCCAACCTGAAGGCGGCAAGCATCTCCTTTGCGACCGCAAACCCGGACATGCCCATCATCTGGCGGGGTCCCCTGAAAATGTCCGCCATCCGGCAGTTTCTCGAAGAGATCAACTGGGGCGACCTCGATTATCTGGTCATCGACTCCCCTCCCGGCACCGGCGACGAACCCCTGAGCGCCTGCCAGCTCATTCCGGAGGTGAGCGGGGCCATCATCGTGACCACCCCGCAGGATGTCTCCATCCTCGACGCAAGAAAAAGCGTGTTTTTCGCGCGCCAGCTGAAGATTCCCGTCATCGGGATCATCGAGAACATGAGCGGCTTCGTCTGCCCGCACTGCGGGAAGGAAACGTCCATCTTCAAGAAAGGCGGCGGTGAAAAAGCCGCAAAAGACCTCGGCGTGCCCTTCCTGGGAAGAATCCCCTTCGAGACGGCAATGGTCGAAATGGCCGACAAGGGGCTCCCGTTCGTCCAGTCCAGAAAGGACGCGCCGTCGACCGCGGCGTTCCAGGAAATCGTCAGGCACATTGTGACCTTTGTCGCATAGGAATGGTGAACGCGTTGCCCCGCTTCGTGTATGGACCCGTTTCCTCCTGGCGGCTTGGCGCCTCTCTCGGGGTCGATCTGCTCTCCCGGGAGGAAAAGATCTGCAGTTTCGACTGTCTGTACTGCCAGTTGGGACATACCGATGTCCACACGACGGAGAGGAAGGTTTACGTTCCCACGGAGGCACTCCTTGAAGAGATTTCGGCCCTTCCCCCGGAGTTGCAGATCGACTTCATCACCTTCTCCGGCAGGGGGGAACCGACGCTGGCGGCCAATCTGGGCAAGGCCATTGAAGCCATCAAGAGATTGCGCAGGGAGCCCGTAGCCATCCTGACCAATGCCTCCCTCGTCGACCGGGAAGAAGTGCGCGCCGAGATGGCACGTGCCGATCTCGTTGTCGCCAAACTGGATGCTTGTTCAGGCGAGTTGCTTCGGTTGATAAACCGGCCGGCGGCCGGGATCACCTATGAAGCGATCCTCGACGGGCTGATCTCGTTCAGGCGGCAGTACAAGGGCAGGCTTGCCCTTCAGATCATGTTCGTCGACGAGAACCGGGATGTCGCACCCGTGCTCGCCCGGCTTGCCCGGCAGATCGGGGCCGACGAGGTTCAGGTCAACACACCCCTGCGACCCGGCGGGAAGCGGCCCCTGAACAGGATCGAGATCGCAGGGGTGATCAACTGTTTCCGGGACCTCACCGTTCGATGCGTCTATGAGGAGCCGCGCAGGGCCGTCACACCGATCAGCCCCGGCGATACGATCAGGAGGAGGGGGAAGGTGGATTGATCCTCCGCCATCGGGGAAGGAGTGGCGAAGAGAGGGCAAAGAGATGCCGATCTATGAGTATCAATGCGGCGCCTGCGGCAGGATTTCGGAGTTCATCGAGGGCGTGATCGGGCAGGAGCGGTCCGTTCTCTGCCCCCGATGTGGGAGCCCGGAGATGACACGGCTTCTTCCGCGGGGTATCGGTACCACCCGAAAGGGGCCAACCGGCGGGGCAACCTGTTGCGGCCGGCAGGAGCGGTGCGAACGTCCCCCTTGCACAACGGAGGAAAGGTGCAGGCGGTGAACCTGCTCACGGCTTCAGCGTCAAGTGTACCCGTCAGCGCGATCCCCCTCGGCCGGTAAGGAGTAAGATGTGATTATCAAGGTCATCGCTACCGGATCAACAAAAGAGGACCGGGCGGCCGGGAACTGGGGTCTGTCGCTTCTCCTGGGCGATGATCTCCTGTTTGACACGCACGGTGTGTCGGCGATCCTGAAGCGGCGCCTGCGCGAAGAGCGCGTCGACGTGTTCGGCATCCGCGACATCGTCATCTCGCACGACCACTGGGATCACACGAACGGCCTCTGGGGCCTTCTGCTGCAAAACAGGGCCGTCAACGTCCATGTCTGCCCCCATGCGGCTGAAGCCCTGACGAGGAACATCGAGATATTCGGGGGCTCCGTGCGGACGTGCGGCGGTTTTGAGTCGATCCGGGACGGCATGGTTTCGACGGGGGAGCTGCCGGCAGCCCTCAACGGGAACGCCCTGTACGAACAGGCGCTCGTGCTGAAATCTGCTGCAGGGCTTGTTGTTGTAACGGGGTGCGCCCATCCGGGGATCGTCGCCATCCTTGAGAAGGTCCGGCAATGGTCCCGGGAGAATCTTTATCTGGTGCTTGGCGGTTTCCATCTCCTCGATGCACGCGATGCGGAGATTTTGTGGGTCATCGACCGGATGAAAGACCTGGGCGTGGCCAACGTCGCACCCACCCATTGCACCGGCGAGCGGGCCACGGAGCTCATGCGGCATCACTTCGGCAGCCACTTCGTCGAGATCCGGAACGGCTCCAACGTGGAGATTCCCGGGTGATCGCTGCAACAGGGGGAGGAGGCCACGAGGGAGAAAAGAGGCTTCATTCCCGAAAACGCCTCTTCTCAGCCGCCCGTCGGCAGGGATGTTCCATTGTTGAAGGGGAAAACGATTGTCCGGTTGATTTTGGGGGCCTGTTGTGCTTAGTCATCAAAGCAAGATGCTGCGCGAGGAGAATTCCTGTTCCGATGGAGCGTGACGCGGATACGATCCGGGCGCTGCTCGAAATGCTCTTCCAGCGGACGGGCAGGCGCTACTCACAGAAACTGATCCGGCTCGGCACGGACGCGACCAACAACCGCCGTATCGAAGACCCGAACGGGTACGCGACACTGACAGGCGAGTGCGGCGACACGGTGGAGTTCTTCCTCCGGGTGGCCGACGGCAAGGTCGAGGACGCCGCTTTCACCATCAACGGCTGCATCTCCGCCTTCGCTTCAATGGCCGCCGCCGCCGAGATGGCCCGGGGAAGGACCATCCGGGGATGCCTGAACATCAACCAGAGCTCCATCGCGGAGTATCTCGACGGGATGCCCGAGGAGGACCGTCACTGCGCCCTGCTGGCGGCCCGGGCGCTTCACAAGGCCCTGAGGGATTTTGCCGTTGGAAAGACAAGGAAGGCCTGAACGGACGATGACGGAGATCCGTTACAAACCCATCGGGGTCATCCGCACCCCCTTCCATTCGCCCGAGGGCGTGCCCATCCAGCCGGCGGCCGCACAGGGGATCGTGGGACGTGTGGAGATGGATCGCGGGGTTGTCGATGGGTTGAAGGACCTCGATGGCTTCTCGCACGTCATCCTGATCTACCATTTCCACGAAGCCAAAGCGGCCTGCCTACGGCCAAAACCCTTCCTTGATCGTGTTGAACGGGGTGTCTTCGCAACGAGAAGCCCCGCCCGTCCGAACGCGATCGGGATCTCGGTGGTCCGCCTTTTGGGGATCGAAGGAAGCATCCTTTGTGTCGAGAACGTGGACATCGTCGACGGCACGCCCCTGCTCGACATCAAGCCCTATGTGCCCCAATTCGACGGGGCGGACGACGTGAGAATCGGCTGGCTGAAGGATAACATCCGGAAACTCGGTCATACCCGGGACGACGGCCGGTTCATGAAAAAGACATCTGCGCGGAAATCCGAATGACGAAAGGTCATTAAAAACTATTCAAGGGAGAAGAGTGTATGTTTCACGAGGAAAGATGTGACTTTTGCGGAGACTGCCTGGCGCGGTGCAAGTACCTGGAGTTCGACAAGGAGAGCGGCTCGGCGGCTATGCGCAAGCTGGCCGCAGGCGAGAAGTCACCATGGATTTACGATTGTGTGACCTGCATGGCCTGCGATGAGTACTGCCCGACGAATGCCCGGCCCTTCGACCTCATCATGAAGCGCATGGAGGAGGCGGGCGATTTCACCGACCCGAAGCTGCGTGCCGACATGGCCGCGCGGTTCAAACCCGAAGGGGAGCCGAAACCCGTCAAGCCCGCCGATCGCGTCATGTCCATCTGCGTCATGCAGGGGAACATGCCCTGGGCCGTGCAGGGTGAGCTCTTCGAGACGATCCCCCTTCTGAAGGGGAAACACTATTTCTGCAATGTGCTCTTCGCCCACATGGGCGACGAGTCCGTCCTGCGCGAGCGCCTGCAGGGCATGGTGGACAATCTGGCCAAATCCGGGGCGAAGGAGATCGTCTTCGTGCACGACGACTGCTACGCAGCGATCAAGGGCGTTGCCCCCGAGATGGGCATCAAGATTCCCTTCCGGCCGGTTCACATCTTCGAGCACCTCCGGGACGTCCTGAAGGAGAAGAAGGGCAAGCTGAAAAAGCTCGGCATGAAGGTCGCCTACCAGCGGCCCTGCGCGTCGCGCTACACGCCGGAGAAAGATCCCATTGTCAACGAGATCTTCGAGCTGATCGGGGTGACGCGCATGAAGCGGCAGTACGAGGGCGAGGACGCCCTGTGCTGCGGCGTGGAAGTGGCGGGCCCGGGCCTCAAGCTCTTCCCCCGCGGGAAGAACTACGAGCCCTTCCGGGTGAAGAACATCGAGGACGCGAAGGCAAGCGGCGCCGAGGCGATGGTGTACCTCTGCCCCATGTGTTTTACGATTCTCAACAAGAAGGTACGCGAGGCGGGCATGAAGAACTACATGATCAGTGACCTCTGCCGCCTCGCCCTCGGCGAGGAGCTGCCGGCGGAAAAACCCCAGTGACCATCGGGTGCGGCCGGCACAGGAAGGTTCTTGCGGAACACGATCCGGCTCGTTACACGGACCGAAGCGCGAAAGGAGGTGGACCCATTGGCTGAAGAGATCAAGGCAGGCTGCGCGAGGCCGACAGGGGGGCTCGTCGGCGAAGAGCCCCCAGGGGATAAACCAACCGAAGCGGCGGAGGCGAAAAAGGAGGTGAAGTCCATGGTCATGATC
>Ga0209079_10000025_pt1 | contig 81575 bp, 71 predicted proteins | sample PPLLaktember2015_2_FD_187259 | JGI IMG/M metagenome (GOLD analysis project Ga0209079, IMG submission 187259) | Freshwater sediment microbial communities from Prairie Pothole Lake near Jamestown, North Dakota, USA - PPLs Lake P7 Core (6) Depth... | ecosystem: Environmental > Aquatic > Freshwater... | reverse complement strand
ACCGGAACGTCAGCCAAACTGGCGGTGCTTGATGCCCGAGGCAAGCTGCGCGAGAACGAGGAGTTCGTCCACGAGAGCATCATCGGCACGATCTTCCGGGCCCGGATCGTGGGGACAGCGCAGGTCGGGCCGTTCGCCGCCGTCATCCCCGAGATCTCGGGACGCGCCTACGTGACGGGCATGCACCACTTCGTGGTGGACCCGGAGGACCCACTGAAGAGGGGATTCCTGCTCGGGGTAGGTTCTTCCTAGGTCGGCAGGCCGACGAGGAGGTTTCGAATGAGGATAGAGCGACACCCGATCCTGGGACAGCTGGCGGAAGCGCGCGAGATCACGCTCCGCGTCGACGGCAGAGTGGTGAAGGCTCGAGAGGGCGAGCCGATTGCCGCCGCCCTCGCCGCGGCAGGGATTCGCGTACACCGCTACACCGCAAAGCGGTCCGAGGCTCGCGGGATTCTTTGTGCGATCGGTCAGTGCACGGACTGCGCCATGATCGTGAACGGCATGGCCAACGTCCGCACCTGCATCACCCCGGTCGCGGACGGCATGGTCGTCGAGACCCAGCGAGGCGTGGGGCGAAGGAGCGAGATGTGAGCGTCGTCGACGTGCTCGTTGTCGGAGCCGGTCCCGCCGGACTCGCAGCGGGGATCGAAGTGGCCAAGCGCGGCGGCCGGGTGTGCGTCGTCGACAGGAACCTCGAGCCCGGCGGGCAACTGGTCAAGCAAATCCACAAGTTCTTTGGATCCCGCGAGCACCACGCCGGCGTGCGAGGGGTGGACATCGCGGCGCAGCTCCTCGAAGAGGCCCGCGCGCTCGGCGTGACCCTGCGGCTCGGGTGGGAGGTCTTTGCGATCCGGCCCGGCCATGCGGTCGACATTGTCCAGGCGGTCGCCGACGACGCGACAGGGAGCGCCGGGGATGCCCCGACAGAGCGGTTCGATGCTCGCTCGGTCGTTCTGGCCGCGGGTGCCGAGGAGAATGCCCTTCAGTTTGAGGGCTGGACGCTTGCCGGCGTGATGGGAGCGGGAGCGGCCCAGACGCTCATCAATGTGTGGCGAGTGCGGCCCGGCAAGCGGGTCCTCATGGTCGGCGCCGGGAACGTGGGACTAATCGTCACCTACCAGTTGCTCCAAGCGGGAGTGACAGTGGCGGCAATCATCGAAGCGGCGCCGCGGATCGGCGGCTACGGCGTCCACGCTGCGAAGATCCGGCGCGCCGGAGTCCCCATTCTGACGTCCCATACGATCCTTCGCGCGGAGGGCGTCGAGTGCGTGGAGGGCGCCGTCGTCGCGCAGGTCGATGGCACGTGGTGCCCGATCGAGGGCACGGAACGCCGATTCGACGTGGATGTCATCTGCGTCGCCGTGGGACTGCACCCGAACACCCGACTGGCGTCGCTCGCGGGGTGTCGACTCGTCTTCTCCCCGGCGCTCGGCGGCTGGGTTCCCCTCCACAATGCGTTCCTCGAGACGACCGTTCCGGGGATCTACGTCGCCGGGGACGCTGCGGGCATTGAGGAGGCCAGCACGGCTCTGGAGGAAGGGCGCCTCGCCGGGATCGCTGCGTACGAGCGGCTGCGCGATGTCGACGCGGAAGGGCACGCGGAGATCGCAGCCATCCAACGGCGGCTGGACGATCTGCGCGGAGGGCCATTCTGTGGAGGAATCCGAGCGGCCAAGAGCGCCCTACAGACAACAGGGGAGACACCATGCCCGGCAACCTGAGCCAGGACGGATACCTTTCTCTCGACGAGCTGCGGTCCGCTCCCGGGGTTCCCTCGCACGATCGAATGCGGCGGGGGCCTGTCGCTGTCATCGAGTGCGTCCAGGAGATTCCGTGCAACCCCTGCGAGGCCGCGTGCCCGCATCACGCCATCCGCGTGGGGACTCCGATCACGAATTGCCCGGTGCTCGATCCGGAGAAGTGCACTGGATGCGGGCTTTGCGTGACGCAGTGTCCTGGGCTGGCTATCTTCGTGGTCGATCTCTCCCGTTCCGGGGAGACGGCCGCTGTGACGTTGCCCTATGAGTACCTCCCCTTGCCCGAAGCGGGAGAACTCGTGGACGTCGTCGACCGGTCGGGCGAGGTCGTCGGCAGAGGCAGGGTCTTGCGGGCGGCCACGACTCGCGCGACCGACCGGACGGCCGCCGTCACCGTTGAGGTGGCTCGCGAGCACGGCATGAACGTTCGAGGAATCAGGAGGGAAGAGGTCGACGGGAATGGCCATGACCGATGATGTGATCGTGTGTCGTTGCGAGGAAGTCACCCTGGGAGAGGTCCGGCGGGCCATTCGCGAGGGGGCGATCGACGTTCGTGGGGTCAAGTTGCGCACGCGGGCCGGCATGGGGCTGTGCCAGGGTCGGACGTGTGAGACCCTCGTGGCACGGATTCTCGTGTCGGAGCTCGGGATTCCACGGGAGCGGGTGCTTCCCGACCGCGTTCGGCCGCCCGTGGTCTCGCTGACGTTTGGCGCGCTTGCCGGGGAGCCGAAGTGAACCCCAAGGCGGACGTCCTGGTCATCGGAGGGGGAGTCATCGGGTCGGCCGTCCTCTACTACCTTTGCAAGGAAGGCGTCCGAGCCGCGCTGGTGGAGAGGGGAGACATCTGTTCCGGCACGTCCGGCGCGTGCGATGGGAACATCCTCTCCATCGACAAGGAACCCGGGTACGACAGCCAGCTGGGGTTGCTGAGCCAGAGCCTGCTTCGCGAGCTTGTCGATGAGCTCGACTACGACGTGGACTACACGCAGCGCGGCAGCGTTCTGGTTGTAGAGCCGGACGCGCGTCAGGAGGCCATGGCCCGCGACTGGATGCAGAGGCAGAAAGAGGCCGGCCTGCCGATGCGCTACATCGAGGGCCGCGAGGTGTTCGACAGCGAGCCGTTGCTGGCGCGCGACGTGATCGGCCTCGTGGAGTGCGCGTCGGACAGCTCCCTGAGCCCGATGGCGTTGACGTTTGGGCTTGTGGAAGCCGCGAAGCGGCGCGGCGGCGCGGTGTACCCGCGCACGGAGGTCCAGGAACTCCTGCGGGACCGCGCAGGCTCGATCCGCGGCGCCCGCACGGCGACAGGGGAGTTCACCGCGCCCCAGGTCGTCCTGGCGGCGGGAGTCTGGACTCCACACCTAGCGGGAACCCTCGGGCTCGACGTTCCCATCAAGCCGCGCAAGGGGCACATCCTCGTCGGCGAGCGAACCCCCGATCTCGGCTTCAGGAAGCTCCAGGAGTTCGGGTACCTCATGGCGAAGTTCGGGCAGAAGGGCGTGCGGGACGTCGAACCGGGCATGGAGGAGAACGGCGTCGCGATGGTCTACGAGCCCACGGGGCACGGCAACTTCCTCATCGGGTCGAGCCGGCAGTTCGTGGGCTTCGACACGCAGTGCGATCTCGGCGTGCTGCGGCTGCTCGCGAGACGGGCGCTGCGCTTCTTCCCGGCGCTCAGGAACGTGAGAGTCATCCACTCCTACGCCGGGCTCAGGCCGTGGACGCCCGATCACTGCCCGATCGTGTCGGCGGTCGCATCGGTTCCTGGGTTGTACATTGCGGCGGGTCACGAGGGGGATGGAATCGGGCTCGCCCCGATCACGGGCCGGCTGGTGTCGGAGATGGTCACAGGTCGAGACACAATCGTGTCGATCGATCCCCTGCGGCTGGAGCGATTCGGCGAGGGAGTTGCGAAGTCGGTATCACGCTAAGGAGGCCGGGTTGAAGACGATCTACGGGGTGTACGTTGTTCTCACGACTCCGTTCGACGGGACGGGCGCCATCAACTACGAAGGCATGGCGAAGAACGTCGAGTGGCTCGCGAGTCAGGGCGTTCAAGGCGTTGTAGCACTCGGAAGCACGGGTGAGTTCGCCAGCCTGAACGACGAACAGAAGCGGCGGGTCGGACGGACCGTCGTCGATGCGGCGGACGGGAAGGTGCCGGTCCTTCTGGGGGCCTCTGCGGAGACCACGGAGAAGGCGATCGAGTACGTTGCACAGGCCAAGGACCTTGGGGCCGCAGGGGCGCTCGTCATCCCGCCGTGGTACTACCTGCCGACTCCCGAGGAGATCGTCTACCACTACGAGAAGATCTCCGACGCCGTCAGCTTGCCGATCATGGTCTACAACAACCCGTGGACCTCCAAGGTCGACATCCAACCGGAGACGGTGGCCGCCCTGTCGAGACTGAAGAACGTGACCCACATCAAGGAGAGCACCGGCGATGTGCGTCGGATCGCGGAGATCCGGACCCTCACGCAAGATCGGATGACCGTGTTCTGCGGATGGGAGGACCTGGCGTTTGAATCGTTCGCCGCGGGAGCGAAAGGATGGATCTGTGTGGTCGGGAACTTCGCCCCGCGCCTCTCGGTGAGCCTGTTTCAGTCGATGGTCGAAAGGAAGGACCTTGACGCGGGTTGGACGGTGTACAAGAGGCTGCTGCCGGCGTTGCGTCACCTCGAGCGAGCCGGCAAGATGCACCAGACCGTGAAGTACGCGCTGGACCAGCTCGGGCTGTGCGGCGGGGAATCGACGCATCCGCGGCTGCCCCTGGTCGAGAAGGAGAAGGAGGCCATCCGCCGACTCCTGAAGGACGTCGAGTAGGATTGGTCGGGCGGAGGACCGCCGCTAGGCATGGCATGATGCCAGGGCGAGTCTGGGAGGACAGGGCCCGGTAGGGATTCGGAGAAGGGGGTGCTCCATGGCGTACGGGTACTGGGGGAAGATACTCCACGTTCACCTGGACAGCGGAGAGATGACCGTCGATGCGCCGGAGGACGCGTTCTACCGGACGCACCTGGGCGGCAGCGCGATGGGGTGCCACTTCCTCCTGAAGCATACCCCTCCTGGAGCCGACCCCCTCGGGCCGGAGAACACGCTGTCGCTGATGGTGGGCGTGACGACGGGTGCGCCGTTCCCTGGTCAGTCTCGCGTCGCGGCGACGGCGAAGTCACCCGTGACCGGACTTGTGGGCGACTCCCAGGCGGGCGGTTTCTGGCCGGCGGAGCTCAAGGCCGCGGGCTTCGACGGCATCGTCATTCATGGCGCGTCCGCCCGCCCGGTCTACCTGTGGCTTTGCGACGGACACGCCGAGCTCCGTGACGCCACGGCCCTGTGGGGATCGGTCACGGGGGACGTCGAGGACGGGATTCGGACGGAGCTTGGTGACGCCCGAATCCAGGTTCTCGCGTGTGGTCCAGCAGCCGAGAAGGGCGTGCTCTTCGGCTCGCTCATCAGCTCCGCCAACCGAGCGAACGGGCGCACCGGCATGGGAACGGTCATGGCCGCCAAGAACCTGAAAGCGATTGCGGTCCGTGGCCATCGGTACCCCGAGGCGGCCTCCCCGGAGGCCGTCAAGACGCTGACGCGCTGGGGGGTCGAGCACCTGGAGCAGTCCGGGGTGGCCGGACTGAGCCGACTTGGAACGGCAGAAGGCCTGCTCATCCTGAACGAGGAAGGTGGGCTCCCGACGCGGAACTGGTCAAGCGGCGTCTTCGAGGGGGCGCAAGCGATCTCCGGTGAGGCGATGGCCGATACAGTCCTGAAACGTCGCGACACCTGCCACGGGTGTGTGATCCGCTGCAAGCGGGTCGTGGAGATCACCGAGGGTCCGTTCCGCACCGACCCCCGCTACGGGGGCCCCGAGTACGAAACCCTGGCCGCACTCGGCTCCTACTGCGGCGTGTCCGATTTGGCCGCCATTTGTCGGGCCAACGCTCTGTGCAACATGCACGGCATGGACACCATCAGCTGTGGCGCAACGATCGCCTGGGCGATGGACTGCTACGAGAGACGACTCCTCACGCGTGCGGAGACTGACGGCATCGACCTTCGCTTCGGAAACGCGGAAGCGATGGTCCTGATGGTCGAGAGAATCGCCAAGCGGGAGGGCCTCGGACGGATCCTCGGCGAGGGGTCAGCGCGCGCGGCCGCGACGCTGAAGGTGGGACAAGACTTGGTTGTGGCCGTCAAGAACCACGAGTTCCCCGCCCACATGCCACAGCACAAGCCCAGCCTCGCGCTTGTGTACTCCGTCAACCCGTTTGGCGCGGATCACCAGTCGCACGAGCATGACCCGTTCTACTCGACGGCGTACGGCGACCGCGCGGCGCAGCTCGGGCTGGTAGACCCCCAACCCGTAGAGGTCATGAACACGGAGAAGCTCCGCTACGTGCTGTACACGCAGTACTTCTACAGCGCGACGGACGCTGCGTGCGTGTGCCAGTTTGTGTTCGGCCCCTCGTTCCAGTTGTACAGCCCCGCGCAGCTCGTGGAGGCGATCCGGGCCGTGACGGGCTGGGACTACACGCTGTGGGAGCTGATGAAGGTCGGGGAGCGCCGCCTGAATCTGCTGCGTGCGTTCAATGCGCGCGAGGGGGTCGGAATCGAGAGCGACACGAAGCCGGCGAAGCTCGGCGTCCCCTTGCAGGGCGGGCCGACTCACGGCGTCAAGATCTCCACGCAGGCATGGAAACGTCAGCGGGCCGCCTACTACCGGATCGCCGGTTGGGATCGTCGCGGACGCCCCACTCGCGGGAAGCTCCAGGAGCTCGGGCTGACGTGGGTCACGGACAAGCCCGAAGGCGATCGGCCGTAGTGCTGCTGCGTGAGGCGCGAGTACGGCGCATCGGCCTTGTCCGGCTCCGCTCTCGACGCAGACGTCCACGCGCTGTCCCTTGCCCCGCCAAGTTCTCCTATTGCGGGCCTGGTCTCCTCTCGGCTCGCCTACGTTCGGTGGCACGCACGTCGACCGAGGGTGGGTCGCCCCGCAGCACGACCCCGTAGACCGACTCCGCCGCATCTTGAGAGACGTAGCCGTTGTCGACGTCGGCGAGAACCTCGTCCGGTGGCCGCGCCATCGGATCGCCATACCCCCCGCCCGTGCCCGTGATGAAGCGAATCAGGGTTCCGGCCGGCATCACCTCTCCGGAGAGGCGCCCGCGCCGGTCGATCCGGCCGTCGGGGTAGTAGACCTCGACCCCGTTCGGCGACCCATCGTGCCCGCCGGCGAATCCCCACGGCGGGTACAGATGGCGGCCGAAGCTCGCCGTCACCGACGCGCGTGAGTTCCGGATGCGGTAGTCCTTGACGATGCCGAGGCCGCCGCGACGCGCCCCGTGCCCGGCATTCGCGGCGTGGAGCGCGAACTGCTCCACAAGAAGCGGGTACCGCGTCTCGGCGACCTCCACGGAGAGGATGTACGTCTCGCCGTCGTTTGTGCAGACGAGCGCGCTCTCCCCGTCCTTTCCTGCGGCGGCGCCCCAACCGCCTGCGTTGGGCTCGACGGAGAAGAACCAGTCTCCCGTTTCATCGGAGATCCCGCTGACGGTGGTCCCGCACACCGAGAGGAAGTGACCCGCGGGAATCCGATCCGGAAGTGCCGCTGCAAGCGCCCTCCAGATAACGTCCCCGGAGTAGGCGTCCGACTCCCAATACGTGCTGATCGGGGCCGGGCGCTTCGGATGGAATACCGTGTCCTCGGGCACCACAATCCGAAGCGGAGCGAAGAAGCCCTCGTTCGGCGCCGCGTGCGGCGACAGCACGCTCTGGTAGGCGAACTTCACCGTGCTGATCAGAACGGACAGCGGGCAGTTGATCGGACCGGCACACGTCTTGCCGGTCCCCGTGAAGTCGACGACGAACTCGTCGTCGGTGAGGGTGACGCGAACGCGCACGGGGACCGGATCCCCTCCGAGGCCATCGTCGTCGATCCACTCCTCGGCTTCGTAGACGCCGTGAGGCAGAGACCGAAGCTCCGCAAGGGCGTGGCGGCGACCCTGGTCGATCGAGACCTCGATGGCTTCGAGCACGGCCTGGACGCCGAACTTGCCGCAAAGCTCGGCCACTCGGCGGGCCGCAACGTGGAGCGACGCTGCCTGAGCGCGCATGTCGCCCAGGGTCAGCTCGGGAGCGCGCACGTTGCGCGACACCATCTCGACGATGTCCTCCACCTCTTCGCCGGCGGAGACGAGGCGAACAACCGGAAACTGGATCCCTTCTTGGTAGATGTCCGTGGCACTCGGGGACCAGCTCCCGGGATCCTTCCCGCCGACATCGTTCCAGTGCGCCTTGCTCGCCGCAAACAGAACCAACTCGCCGTCGAAGAAGACGGGGGCGACCAGCACGACGTCGTTCTGGTGCGTGGCGCCGCCCATGTAGGGGTCGTTGGTCATGAACACATCCCCGGGCCGAATGCGCCCATGGAACTTGGCGAGCACGTCGCGCACGGCGTCCGTCAGGACCCCGATGAACGGCGGGATGCCGTTCGCTTGGGCAACCATACGGCCCGCGCGGTCGACCACGGCGCACCCGTAGTCGAGGACCTCGTAGATGACGGAGCTCTTCGCGGTCCGTCCGAGCGCCACGAACATCTGCTCCGCCGCGGAGACGAGCGCCCGCTTGATGACTTCGACGGTGAACAGATCGACGGATCGTGCGCTCATGGGGCGACCTCCTCGACGAGGATCAGGTTGCCGAACCGGTCTCGCCTCACCGTCTGTCCCGGCAGAACGATCGTCGTCGACGCCGGCTCCTCGATCACGGCGGGGCCCCCGATGGCGAGATCGACAGGAATGCGATCCCGCTCGAAGACCTGCGCTTTCACCCATCCAAGGCCCTCGTACTGCACCCGGCGATCCTTCTTCCGTGCCGCGGAGAGCGAGGCCGACCCGGCGTCGACCTCGCGCAGCGACGGCTTCCGCACGGTCCCCCAAGCGGCCACGTGGTAGTTCACGACTTCGACGGGATCCGCGAGCCGGAACGCGTAGGCCCGCTCGTGCAGAGCGTGGAACCGCTCGAGGAGGCGATCGAGGTCGTCGCCCTCGAGGATCGGAGTGAGGACGGCGTGCTCCTGCCCCGCGTACCGGAGATCGACGTACTGCTGCGCCCACGCCCGCTCGACGACCACGCGCTCCTCGGCGAAGCTGCGCAGCGCCTCGGACGTCAGATCGCCGATCTCGGAACGGACGAGCTCCCAGGTCGCGGGAGTGCACGGCGTTACACAGGTGCGGACGAAGTCCTGCCGCAGGTCGGTGAGAAGCATCCCCCACGCGGAGAACTGCCCCGGCGCTGCGGGGATCAGGATCGTGCCGACGTGAAGCTGCCGCGCGAGCGATGACGCGTGAAGCCCGCCGGCGCCGCCGTAGGCGACGAGGGCGAAGTCGCGCGGGTCGTGTCCGCGCTCGACGGTGACCCGCTCCAGCGCGGCCTGCATGTTGGCGTTGACCAGGCGCAGGATTCCCATCGCCGCGTCGTCCACGCCAAGACCGACCCGTTCGCCGAGCGACGCAACCGCACGGCGTGCCCTCTCCGGGTCGAGCGCCATCCGCCCGCCCAGGAAGTACTCGGCGTCGAGGCGGCCGGCGACGAGGTTCGCGTCCGTCACCGTAGGCAGGTCCCCCCCGCGGTTGTAGCACGCGGGGCCGGGACTCGCCCCCGCGCTCCGCGGCCCGACGTGAAGCCCGCCGCCCTCGTCGAGCCACGCGATCGATCCCCCGCCGGCGCCCACTTCGACGATGTCGACGACGGGGATGCGAAGCGGATACCCGGCCCACGTCTGCGACCGCTCGAGGTGGTAGTCGGTCCGGATCGCCACCTCCCCGGACTCGATCACGCTGACCTTGGCCGTCGTCCCGCCCATGTCGAACGCGATGCAGCTCTCCAGGCCCGCCTGACGTGCCACAGCGGCCGCCCCGATGATTCCGCCGACGGGGCCCGACTCGACGAGGTGGATCGGCAGCCGCCGCGACCGGGTGAAGCTGCTTGTCCCTCCGTTCGACTGCATCGTAAGCATGGAGCCGCGCAAGCCGCGAGCCTCCAGTTGCTCCGCCAACGAGGCAAGGTAGGCGTCCGCCACGGGGCGCACGTAGGCGTTGAGAACGGTGGTGTTCGTGCGCTCGTACTCCCGCCACTCCCGCGTCAGCTCGAAGGATGCCGACACGGGAATCCCCGGGCAGGCCTCCTCCAGGAGGCGCTTGGCGCGCGCCTCGTGCTCGACGTGAGCGTAGGCGTGGAGGAAGCAGACGGCAATAGCTTCGACCTCATGGAGTCGGCATGCGAGGGCAACGAGAGCGACGTCCTCTTCGGAGAGCGGCTCCAGAACCTCTCCCTTCCACGTGACGCGCTCGCGGACCTCGAACCGCAGGGCCCGCGGTACGAACGGGGTGGGCTTGCGGTAGAGGAGGTTGTACATGTCGGTCCGGTTCGCGCGCTGGATCTCGAGGACGTCGCGGAACCCCCGCGTGGTCACCAGCGCGACGCGGCACCCCGTTCGTTCGGTGAGCGCGTTGATCACGACGGTCGTCCCGTGGACGAACTGGGAGACGTCGGCAAGGTCGACGGCCCCTTGGGTGATCGCGTCGAGGACGCCGTCGGCGAAGTTCCCGGGCGTCGTCAACGTCTTGCCGAGGTCGAGCGCGCCGGTTGTCTCGTCGAGCGAGACCAGGTCGGTGAACGTGCCTCCGATGTCGACGGCGAGCCTCCGGCTCACGATGCCTTCCCCTGCGGTCCTGGATACAGGTGGCAGCGGACGACATGCCCCGGTGCGATCTCCACCGTGGCGGGGTCGATCTTGTCGCAGACGTCGAGACGGCTCGGGCAGCGGGAGTGGAAGCTGCATCCGGGAGGGACGTTCACCGGGCTCGGGATTTCGCCGCGCGAGATTCCCTTCGCCGGCTTCAGGCTCTCCTCCTCGTCCGAGACCACCGGGATCGAGGAGAGGAGCATCTTCGTGTACGGATGCAGCGGCCTCTGGAAGAACTCGGCCGTGTCGGCGATCTCGCTCAGCTTGCCGAGGTACATGATCGCGACGCGCGACGCCGCGTTGCGCATCAGCGACATATCGTGAGTGATGAAGAGGTAGGTCAGTCCCATCTCCTTCTGGAGCCCGAGGAGGAGGTTGATGATCTTTGCCTGAACCGAGACGTCGAGAGCTGAGGTCGGCTCGTCCAGGACGACGAACGAGGGATCGGTCGCCAGGGCGCGAGCGATCGCAACCATCTGCTTCTCCCCGCCGCCGATCGACTGCGGGTGCTTGTAGAGGTACTCGGCCGGCGGAAGCTCTACGCGCTCGAGGAGCGCGCTGATCCGCGCCAGCTGCTCCCGCCCCGAGGCGAGATGATGGACGGCGAGCGGCGTCGCCAGGATCTGCTTGATGGTCCGCTTCGGGTTGAGCGACGAGCCGGGATCCTGGAACACGATCCGGATCTCACGCTTCAGCTCCTTACTGCGCTTCGCCGCCGTGGCGCCGATCGACCGCCCGTGGAACAGGATGTCGCCCGTCGTGGGAGCGTAGATCCCGACCACGCACTGCGCCGTCGTCGTCTTGCCGGACCCCGATTCGCCCACGAGACCGAGGGTGTCGCCGGGCGACATCCGGAAGTCGATGTCGTCGACGGCGCGCACCGTGCCTCGCTTGGTGGGAAAGAACTTCGTCAACCCGCGAGCTTCAAGGATGGGTTCCGTCATGACGGGGACCTCCGGTACAGGTAGCAGGCCGCACGTTGGTCGGCTCCGACGTCGAACATGGGCGGAGCCTCGACCGAGCATTCAGGCATTCGGTGGGGACAGCGAGGATGGAACCGACACCCCGGCGGCGGCTCCAGGTAGTTCGGGATGCGCCCCGGGATCCCCTCGCTGACGCCGCGCCCCGTGAGGCGAGGCACGCTCGCCATCAGCCCTTGCGTGTACGGGTGCTTCGGCGATGCGAGGAGCTGGCGGGTGGGCCCGGTCTCCACGATCGATCCGGCGTACATGATGTAGATGCGTTGCGTTAGGTCGCGGACCACGCCCATCGAGTGGGTGATCATGAGAACCGACGAACCCTTCTGATCGACGAGCCGATCGAGCTTGCGAAGGATCTGATCCTGGATCGTGACGTCGAGGTTGGTCGTCGGCTCGTCGGCGAGAAGGAGCCGCGCGGTCGTCGACAAGGCCTCGGCAATGCAGACGCGCTGGCGCATCCCCCCCGACAACTGGATCGGGTAGTTCGACATGATGCGCTCAGGATCAGGCATCCCGGTCTCCTCGAGCGCCTGGATACAGCGCGCTTCGATCTCTCGGCGCGACAGCGCCCTCCCTTCGGGTGTCCGCATCGAATCGCGAACGATGTCGCGAAGCTGCGAGCCGACTGTGAACACCGGGTTGAGCGACTGCAGCGGGTCCTGGAAGATGGCGGTCAATTCCTCCCGGCGCAACACGTGCAGCGCGTGGCGGTGCATCCGGAGGACGTCACGGCCGCGGTAGAGGATCTCGCCGCGGGTCACGATCGCGGGAGGGATCGGCAACACGCGCAGCACGGACTTCACGGTCGTCGTCTTTCCGCACCCCGTCTCGCCGACGAGGCCAACCCGTTCGCCCTCGTTGACGACCAGAGCAACGCCGGTCAGAACGCGAAGATGGCCCTCGAAGATGCGAAACCCGACATGGAGGTCGCGAATCTCAAGAAGAGACGATGGGTTGGGCATCAGACGTCCTCCACGGCGAAGACGTCGCGCAGTCCGTCCCCGATGAGGTTGAAGGCGAGGATGACGATCACGATGGCGAGCGCGGGGAAGATCGTCGACCACCACTCCGCCGGGAGGCGCTTCGCCCCCTCGGCAACCATGGTTCCGAGCGCGGGCTTGGGCGGCTGGACGCCGAGGCCGACGAAGCTGAGCGTCGATTCGATCAGAATGACGAGCCCCATGTCGAGCGTCATCTTCGTCATGATCGGAGCGAAGCAGTTGGGAAGGATTTCGCGGAACAGGATGTGCCGCTGGCTCGCCCCCGTCAGCTCCGCCTCCTTCACGAAGTACTCGTTCCGAAGGGACGACGCAAGTGAGAACACGAGTCGCGAGTACCACGGCCACCAGACGAGAGCGATCGCCATCATCTGGTTGATCAGGTTCGGAGTCAGCATGGCCGTGATGGCAAGGGCCAGGACAAGCGGTGGCACCGCGAGGAAGACGTCCGTCACCCTCATGATCACCACCTCGACCCACGTTCCGCGACGGTAGCCGGCAATGAGGCCGAGGACCACGCCGGGAGCCACTCCGAGGCCGAGCACGACGGCGCCAATCATGAGCGAGAAGCGGTACCCGAAAAGGGTCCGGCTGAAGATGTCGCGGCCGATCCGGTCGGTTCCGAAGAAGTGCTGTGCGCTCGGTGCCTGGCTCGCGTCGCGGAAATTCGTGTACGCCTTGGCGTGCCCGGGGTAGGGAGCGATGTACGGAGCGAAGATGGCCACGAACACGACGAGGACGAGGATGACCAATCCTAAGACAGACAGAGGGTTGCGCGAGTACTTGTACCAGCCGTGGGCGAGGTTGCGCCGTCGCTGGCGCCAAGCGGCCAGGAGGTTGGCTTTCGTTGTATCTTGCATGGCCTAGGCGCCTCCCTGTCGGAGTCGAACGGTCGGATCGAGAAACATGATGATGATGTCGACGATCAAGTTGACCAGAGCGAACGTCATCCCGATGACCAGGACCACGGCTACGATCGCGTTCAGGTCCTTGTTGAGCATCGCCGTCATGGCGTAGCGGGAGAACCCCGGCCACATGTACACCGTCTCCACGAGGAACGCGTTCGACATCAGGAACGCGAAGTCAAGGCCCATGACCGTGACCGTCGGGACGATCGACGGGCGAAGCAGATACTTGAACAGGATGCGCGAGGTGCGGATCCCGTGGACTTTGTGGAGCGTGATGTAGTCCTTCTGCATCGTTTCGACGATCGACGTTCGCGTGATACGCCCTTCCTGAGCGATGTGAATCACGGCAAGGCTGAACGCGGGGAGGAGGAGGTGCTTGAGCGCCGTCACCGTCACGTCCAGGCGTCCGGCGAGGAGCCCATCCACCATCATGAAGCCCGTTCGTACCGGGGGAGGCTGCATCATGATCGGGATCCGGCCGATTCCGGGGGCCAGCTTGAGCACCTGGCTGAACACGAAGAGAAGCAGGATCGCGACCACGAACGAGGGGGTTGCGATCCCGAGGTAGGAGACAAGCCGAGAGACCCCATCGAACCACGAGTTGCGGAAGTACCCGGCAAGCACTCCGGTGACCTGCCCCACCACGAAGGAGATCAACGTGGCGAACAGGATCAGTTCCAGCGTAGCCGGGATGTACTGTGCCAGATCGCTCGCCACCGGTCGCCGCGTGTAGGACGATACGCCGAGGTCTCCGTGCAGCAGGGATCGGAGCCAGTAGTAGTACTGGACGGGGAACGAGTCGTTGAGGTGCATTTGCTCCCGCACCCGCTCCACCTGTTCCTGCGACGCCAGAAGGCCGAGCGCCTGGCGTGCGGGGTCGCCGGGGACGACGCGAGCGATGAAGAAGATCAGGAGGGAGAGACCGAACAGGACGAATACCGACTGCAGGAGCCTGAGACCGATGTACTTGGCCATGCCGTCCTTGCGCTCGGTTTCGAGCGACGAAGGAGGGCGAGACCCGAAGGTCTCGCCCTCCCGTTGCGGGCTATCTGCCCATCGCCTCTTTCGCCTTCAAGTTGATCCGCCACATGTGCATATTCTCGCTCGGACCAATGAAGACGATGGTCTCCTGCGGCCCGACGATGTATGCCTGGCGGGCGAACAGGGTCGGCTTCTGATACGGATAGAACGCGAGGGCGTGGGCCGCGATCAGCGGCTGCACTTGCTCGTAGAGCGCAAGGCGCTTTGCCGAATCGGGCTCTGCCCGCGTTGCGTCGAGGATTCGGATGATCTCAGGGTCGTCAAAGAACCAGTGAGCCTCGAAGATCCATCCGAGCCCCTTCGGCGCGAACATCGCGTACGTGTAGTAGTCGTGCGTTGGCGCGGACTGCGGACCGAACAGGAAGATCGTCATGTTCGGCGTCGTCTCGGGCGACGCGCACTCCGCGGAGTACTGCGGCCACGGGGGGCCCGTGACCTCGACCGTCACGCCGAGCTGCGCCATGTCGGCCTGCAGCTGAAGCCCGACCTCTTCCTCGAACCCCAAGCCTCCGCAGAAGTGGAAGGCAACCTTGGCGTTCTTCAGGTCCTTCGCGTACTTCGAAAGCGCCAGCTCCTGGCGCGCCCGCTCGAGGTTCTGCTTGCGCGGTTGCGGGTCGATGGCCACGTATCCCGGCATGTTCGGCAGCAGGATGCCGGTTTCGCCGTTCCCGAACTGCATCCACGGGCCGACGATGCCTTCGTAGTCAAACGCGTAGAGGATCGCCTTGCGGAAGTGCTCGTCGTCGGTCGGCGGCACCTTGGAGTTCATCCATACCGTGACGTTCTGCGCCCACACGCTCGAGAACGCGAGGGTCGAGTCCTTCTTGATCTCCTCGAGCTGCGGCAGGGTCCACCCGCCGTTGATCTCGAGGTCGAGTCCGCCGCTCTTCAGCAGCGTCATGAGCGTCGTGTAGTCGGTCTCCATGATGAAGACCAGCTGTTCAATCGGCACTTCGTCCGGGCCCCATCCCTCGTTCGACCAGCCCTCGAAGTAGTTCACGAAGCGAACCGCATCAAGGCGCTGGCCCGGGATGTGGCTGGTCATTTGGTACGGGCCGGTTCCGGCGTCGTGGGTCGTCAGCCAGTCTTCGCCGTAGTCACCGAACTCCCCGTAGTTGCCCGCCTTCTTGTTCGCGAGCACGACGGCCTTCTCCACCGGGAAGAACAGCACAAGGAGGTCTGGGAAGATGGCGCTGGGTTTGTCGAGATTGAAGTCGACGGTGTACCGGTCGACGACGATCGCGTTGACCTTCCCCAGCGGGCCCGAGTTGCCCCGCCCCATGCCGATGAACCTCGTCATCGAGAACGCGACGTCCTCCGCCGTGAGCTCGTTGCCCGAATGGAACTTCACTCCCTGCCGGAGCACAAACCTCCAGCGGGTGAAGTCTCCCCCGACCGGTTCCCAGCTCGTCGCGAGATGGGCCCGGACTCCGCCCTCCGGAGCGGGGTAAACGAGCGGGCTGTACAGGTTGTACATCGTCTCCGTGTCATACCAGTCCGACGCGGTGGCCGGGTCCGCCGTGATGACGGGGTACCCGTTGATGACGGCCACGTTGTCCGTGGCGCCCAGTCCGATGAAGCACAGCAGACCGACGGTGAACGCCGAAAGCGCCACCGCCACACCTAGAAGCCTCGGAATCCTCACGCTGCATCACCTCTCTCCGCTTCTTTCAGCCACGCACATGCCTCCTCCAGGTTCCCGTCTGCTCTTTGTTCCACCTCCTCCTTCCCTCCATCATCTCCGCGGCCGCGGCGGCCTGTACCGCCGCGCCTCCTCAGTTGACGATCAAGAGTTCATGAGTCACGGTCGTCATCGGCACGCCTGCCGACTCCGAGACCACGACGACGTCCTCGATGCGGACCCCGAACCGCTCTGGGAGATAGACCCCCGGTTCGACGGAGAAGGCCATCCCGGGTTCGAGCGGGCTCTTGTTCCCCGCCACGATGTATGGGGACTCGTGGATGTCGAGTCCGATGCCGTGCCCCGTACGGTGGATGAAGTGGTCGCCGAATCCGCGTGCGGTCAGGAAGTCGCGGGCCACGCGGTCGATCTCTTCGGCCGCCACGCCCGGCTTGACGGCGTCCACAGCCCGCTGTTGCGCCTCGCGGACGGCGTCGTGGACCGCCCGGATCTCGCGCGACGGCTCGCCGCAGACGACGGTCCGGCTGATGTCCGAGCGGTAGCCGCCCGCGCGGCACCCGTAGTCGAGGATGACCACGTCGCCGCGGGCAATTCGGCGCCCTCCCGCTCGGTAGTGCGGCAGGGCCGCCGCGGGTCCCGACGCCACCAAGGGCTCAAACGCGGTGCCGTCGGCTCCGGCGTTCCGCATGGCATCCGAGAGCGCCGCCGCAACCTCCAGCTCCGTGCGCCCGACGAACGGCGTCTCGAGTACCTTCCGGAACGCCTCGTCGGCGATCGCACCGGCTCGACGCAGGAGTTCCACTTCCTGGGCGTCCTTGCGCATTCGGAGCTTGGCGAGAACCGGCGTCGCGCTCGAGAACGCGTGCGTAGGTAGAGCCTTCTGGCACGCGAGAAGGAACTCCGCCCAGAGAGACTCCTCGACCAGCACCGCTCCCGGCGATCGCGCCACGTCCTTGAGCGCCGCCGTGAGAGCGTCGTGGGAGCCTTCGTGGTCCGCCCACACGAAGTGCCTCGCGAATCCGGAGGCGGTCCGCACTTGCTCCGCGTAGAGCTCGGGGACCACGAAGGCCGGCTCGCCCTCCCGCGGAATCAGAACCACCAAGAGGCGCTCGCCGGGTTCGTCGGTGAACCCCGTCAGGTAGCGCATTGAAGAGGACAGGCCGACGATCAAGAGGCCCGCGGAGCTCTTCCCCAATTCGCGCTGCACGGCGGACAGTCGCTCGCCGTACCTCTTCGAGCTTGTCATGTCGGAGTCTTGCCTCCTCGAGTCGCAGGACGCGGAGCATCGTGCCCGGCCTCCCTTGTCAGGCGGATCGTCTCGATGCCGTGTTGCCAGATCCGAACGCCGATCTCGGCGATCTTGGGCCACTGGTCCTGCGAGACGCGAGCGAAAACGTTGACCGACAGGAAGCCGTGGTGGTCGCGGACGACCTCCGCGCCGTAGTACACGGAGAGCGCCTCGCTCGCCCCTTCGGCCTTCTCCCACTCGCGCCAGTAGATCACGTCCCCGTTGTTCACGGTCGACGTGTCGTTCTCCCGCGGCGGGCCCGAACGGCCGAGCGCCACCGGGAAGTAGACCTCGCGCCCGCACCAGCGCGTGTGGTACGCCGTGGTCTCGAGCGGAAGCGCGGAGAGCACGGCGGAAACCGTCCGGGGAGCGACGTCGGAGAGGACGTCGGCGATCAGCACGCCGCCGCGTTCGAACTCGAGCCGAATGCGCTCGCCCGTCACCGCTTGTCACCCGCCTTGCCAAGCTTCTTGCGCAGGGCCGTCGTGGCGGTTCGGTCGACGGCAAGCGTGTCCGGGTCCAAGGACACTCCGTAGTCGGAGCGCGCCGCTTCGAGGGACACGTAGCCGTTGGCCACATCGTCGGCGACCGCGGCCGGGTCGCGGTCGAGCGGGTTTCCATACCCGCCGCCGCCGCCGCCCTGGAAGCTGACGACGTCGCCCTTCGCGAGCGGGAGGTTGGAGATCTTCCTCCACCGCTCTTCTCGCCCGTCGAGGCGGTGCACGACCGTGATGTTCGTCTTTCCCGGCTTCCCGCCGAAGACGCCCCACGGCGGCGTGTGCAGAACCCGGTCGGCGGTGACCGTCATTCCCGCGTCGGCGCCGAGTCGGTACTCGCGCTGAACCCCCAGCCCGCCGCGGAACTTGCCCGCCCCTCCAGAGTCCTGGGTCAGCTCAAACCGCTCGACTTGCCACGGGTAGCGAATCTCGACGACCTCGGCCGGGACGTTGTAGGTGTCGCCGAGCGTCATCGAGAACAACGCCGCCTCCCCGTCCTCGTTCGGTTTCCCGCCGTACCCGCCGGCGTCCGCCTCCGCGCAAACGTAGTACTTCTTCGACTTCGGATCGGTGCCGTAGATGAAGTTGGCCATGGAATCCCCGAAGTGGCCTCCGCGAACCTGGTCCGGGATCGCGGGGGCGAGGGCCTTCAAGAACAGGTCGGGGATCGTTGTCGAGGGCGTCGGCCACATCGCGCACGCCGCCGGGAACTTCGGCTTCAGGAAGCTTCCATCCGGAATCACGATCCGCAAGGCACGGAAGAACCCTTCGTTGCTCGGAAGGTGGGGACTGGTCACGATCTTGAACGCGTAGCGGGTCGCCGAGATCGTCGACGGCTCGGGCGTGTTCATCGGACCGCGGTTCTGCGGGCCCGTCCCGGTGAAGTCGGCAATCATCTCGTCGTCGTCCACCGTAATCGTGAGCTTCAAGAGGAGCTTCTCGTCGAGCGGCGCATCGTCGTTCCCGTCGCCGTCGAGGATGGCCTCCGCGGCGTAGACTCCGTTCGGGATTCGCCGCACGGCGGCGCGGGCGAGCCGCTCCCCCTGCGCCAGGATCTCCGCGAGGGCTCCCATTGTCGTCTTGACGCCGAAGCGATCGATCACCTCGGAGAAACGCTGGCTCCCCTTCCGAACCGCCGCCACCATGGCCCGGATGTCGCCGAGTACCGCGTCGGGAACGCGCGTGTTGGCGCGGATCAGGCGGAACACATCGTCGTTGTTCTTCCCTTCGATCAGGAGCTTGACGGGGGGAAGGCGGAAGCCCTCCTGGAAGACCTCGACCGTGTCGCTGTACCACCCGCCCGGGTAGATGCCTCCCATGTCGACGGTGTGGCCGCGGAATGCCGCCCACCCGAGGATCTCTCCAGCGTGGAACGCCGGACAGAGGGCGACCAGATCGGGGCAGTGCGTGCCGCCGCCGCTGTACGGGTCGTTGCACAGGATGACGTCTCCGGGGCGCAGATTTGCGCGGCCGATCGTCTCGTAGGTCGACTGCACGGCGTAACCCAGGTTCGCAAGGAAGATGGGGAGTCCCGGCGTCTCGGCGATCAGGTTCGCGTCGCCGTCGAGGATTCCGCAGCTGAAGTCAACGACCTCGTAGAGGATCGGAGAGTACGCGGCGTGTTCCACGGTTCGCCGGATGTCGCGGCTCGCCGCGATCAGTCGATTGCGAACGACCTCCAGGGTGATCGGATCGATCTTCATCGCTCCTCCTCGTGCACCGAGATGATCAAGCTGCCATACTCATCGACGCGGCAGGTTTGCCGCGCTTCCACCACCGAAGTCGCCGTCACTTCTTCGATCAGCGCGGGACCGTCGATGACGTTTCCGGCAAGCAGCCGCTCGCGGCGGTAGATCGCGAACGGCTGATGCCGGCCGCTTCCGACGTACACGGGACGCTCCCCCATGCAGGCGTCGGCGGGCGGCGTCTTCGAGCCCTTCTCGATCTTCTCCAGCACCGGCTTGTTGACGCTCCCGATCCCGATCACCTTGAGCGAGACGATCTCCTTCTCCTCTTCGGGGGCGTGGTGGCCGTACACCCGGAGGTGGGTCTCGTCGAACGCCGCCGCCAGGTCGGCCTTCGCCGCCTCGGTGACGGGGCACGTGGCGCCGACGGCGAGCGTGTGCTCCTGGCCGATGTAGCGCAGGTCCAGTTGGTACGACATCGTGATCTGCTTCTTGTCGACGTTCTCCTTCCTGAACACCTCGCGGATCTTCTCCTCGAGCGCGGCGAAGGTGGCGTTGAGCTCGCCGACTTCGGCCGAGCGAAGCGGCGCGATGTAGGTCTGACCGAGGTCGTGACGCAGGTCGGCCACGAGCATGCCCCACGCGGAGAAAACGCCGGAGTACGGCGGGACGATGACGGTTGGAATGTGCAGGTCCTTGGCGATCGCCGCGGCGTGGATCGGCCCCGCCCCGCCGAACGCGACCATCGCGAACTCGCGCGGGTCGTAGCCCCGCTTCACGGTCATCGACTGGAGAAGGCCGGACATGTTCGTGTTGACGATCTTGACGATCCCCAGCGCGGCCTCGTCGACCGAGAGGTCGAAGTGATCGGCGACCTTCTTGATCGCGTCGTGCGCGTGCGCCTTCGAGATCTTCATCTCCCCGCCGAGGAAGTAGTCCGGATCCAGGATCCCGAGCTGCAGGTTGGCGTCCGTGACCGTCGGCTCGGTGCCTCCGCGCAGGTAGCACGCCGGCCCCGGCGCGGCGCCCGCACTCTGCGGGCCGACGTGCATGGCGCCTGCTTCGTCGATCCAGGCAATCGAGCCGCCTCCCGCTCCGATCTCGCGCAGATCCACGACAGGGAGGAGGATCGGCCGTCCCTCCACGACGTACTGCTCCGCCGTCTCGGGAAGCCCGCCGGTGATGATCGACGTCTTCGCCGTCGTTCCGCCCATGTCGTACGAGATCACGTTCGCGAACCCCGCGAACTTCGCGAGCTGCGCGGCTCCAATGGCTCCGCCGGCCGGACCGGACTCGACCATGGCGATCGGCATGTCGCGGGCCACGGACGCAGCCATCACGCCGCCGTTCGACTGCATGATCTGCAGGATCTGGGTGAACCCGCGTTGGCGAAGGTCGTCCTCAAGCTGGTTCAGGTACAGCCGAACGACCGGCATCACGTACGCGTTCTGCGTCGCCGTGCTCGTCCGTTCGAACTCGTAGTAACGCCGAGTGATGAGATGCGACAGGGAAACCGTGACCCCGGGAAGCCGCCGGCCGAGGAACGCGCCGATCGCCGTCTCGTGCTCCGGGTTGGCGTACGCGTTGAGCAGACACACCGCCACCGATTCGACCTTCTCCCGGACGAGAATGTCGATGAGGCCGTCCAGATCCTTCTCGCGCAGCGGCTCGACGACACGGCCGTCGGCGTTGATCCGCTCGCGCACCTCGAGTCGAAGGCGACGCGGAACGAGCGGCCGGGGCTTGGCATAGAGCGCGTCGTACATCTCCGTCCGGTTCGAGCGGCCAATCTCCAGGACGTCGCGGAAGCCGTGAGTCGTGATGAGGGCCGTCTTCGCGCCCTTTCCTTCAATCAGGGCGTTGATGACGACGGTCGTGCCGTGCGACAGGAATGAGGCATCCCGCAGAGGAACGTCCCACTTCTCGATGCACTCGATCGTTCCGATCGCGGGATTGTGGGGCGTGGAAGAGACCTTGCTGAGCCTGACCTTCCCACTCGTCTCGTCGAGGAGTACACCGTCGGTGAACGTCCCCCCCACGTCCGTGCTGAGCCTATACATTGCTTCCTCCTGATGGTCGAGGTTTCGGATGACCGACGCCGGTCGTCCCCTGCAGAGAGTTCTCCGTAGCCGCCTGCCACGCTCGCTCCGTCTCGATCGACCCGACGGCCGATCGAGCCAGGAGAAGCTTGGCTCCTCCGTTCTGCGTCGTTGCGCAACCTCGGTGACTGAGAGCCGGGAGGTGGTAGCAGTCGCCCGATCCGAGGGCGTATCCCTCTTCACCGATCGTCAGCTGGATGCGTCCCTCGAGGACGAACCCGAACTCCTCCCCCTCGTACGCTCCCAACTCCTGCGAGAAACCGGATGGGATCTCCGCCACGAGCACTTCGAGCGAGCCCGCGGGGAGCGTGCCGCTCAGGAAGCGGTACGTGACGGTGCTGTCCGAAAGCTTCACATGGTCCGCGCCGTCGTCGCCTCCCAGGAGAGGGGCCCGCATCTCTTGGACTCCCGGAAGGTCGGGGAGCTCGGCACCGAGAAGCGCGATCGCCTTGGCGTAGCGAGCCGTCTGCACCCACAGCACCTTCGCGCCGGGCTCGGCCGCCGCACAGCGGTGAGACGTCGCCGCAAGCAAGTGGTAGCTGTCCCCGACGCCGAGGTGGTGCTCCTCCTCGCCGATCGTCAGGTCGATGCCCCCGTCCAGGATGTAGCCGAACTCTTCCCCTTCGTGGACATGAGACTCGTGCGAACTCCCCTGCGCCATCTCGCCGATCAGCACTTCGAAGCGACGACCGGGGAACTCGGCGCTCAGGAAGCGGTACTTGACGGACGTGTCGGAGAGGCTGACGTACGAACGGTTGTCTCCCTTCGTGATGGCCGCGGGACGCGGATCGGCGAGGAACGCCTTGCCCGGGCCGTTCGACATCACGAGCATGTCAGCCAGGGCGACATCCAACGCCCCGCAGATCGCGCGCAGGGATGGAATGGAGAACGACGACAGCCCTCGCTCAATCTGGGACAGAAAGCCAACCGAGAGACCACACTGCTCCGAGAGCGAGCGGAGGGTCAAGCCACGTTGACGCCGTAGGTATCTTAGTTTACGGCCAACCTCCTGGAGGCGTTCAGTCTCCATGAAGCCATTCTAGACAGAGAGTGAACACGCGTCAAGCGACAGTGAACATCGTTCACTTTTGGTGACGTGCGTCACGACTCGAGGCGCTCCTCCGAGGGCGCGAAGCGAAACCAGAACTGGAGAAAGAAGAACGCGGCCAAGCGCCTACTCGGCCGAAGCGGTGGCAGCGGTGCTGCCCTTCCCTTCCGCCTGTTCGACCGTGATCGGCTCGCCGCCGACCCGGTAGTAGCTGCCGTCCAGGGCGTAGAGAATCGGATCGAAGGTACGGAGATTCGGAAGCGCGGAGCCGAGCTCCTTCTCGGAGGCGACACCCGAGCGGAGGAGATCCTCGCGAAGGTGCGTCTCCAGAACCTCGGCGACGAAGAAGTGCCGGTGTTGAACCGTTCCGTCCTGGAGCACGCGGCACTCGAGGTTGGCGGGGCAATCGTCGATGAGCGGCACCGGCAGGAGATCGCCGGGCCGCCACGCGACGAGCCGCGACTTGTCGACCTCGCGACCCGACACATGGCCGAAGTGGTCGACAAGGGCAAGCTGCGCGCTCGTCGGGAGGTTGATGCTGAACTCGCGGCGGTCTCGGACGCCGCGAGTCGTGAAGTGACCGTCGCAGAGCGACACCGCGACCAGCGCGGGGCGGATCCCCATGATCGCACAATCGCCGATCGTGGCGAAGTTCGCGCGGCCGTCGACCATGGCCCCGACGAGGACGATCGACACAGGATAGAGAAGCGGAACCGGACCCAGTCGCCTCTTGTTCATCGGACTCGATCACCCGGGCCGAAACCCGGTCCAGAGCGTAGCCGGCAGCGCGTCTCGACAGCGTCCCCTGGTTCAAGGGCGGGGAGCGCGCTAGACTGTCGCTTCGTGCGCGCAACGGGCGCGCTGGATCGTTGAGCCAGGAGGTTACGGAGATGGGGCAGTAGGGCGGGACAAGAACATGGAGAACACGGCAACCGACTTCATTCGCGAGATCGTCCGAGAGGACCTGCGACTCGGTAAGAACGACGGCAAGGTCCAAACGCGGTGGCCGCCTGAGCCGAACGGGTACATCCACGTAGGCCACGCGAAGGGCTTCCTCTTGGCCTACGAGATCGCCCAGGAGTTCGGCGGCACGTTCAACCTGCGCTTCGACGACACGAACCCCGCCAAAGAGGAGCAGGAGTTCGTCGACGGGATCATCGAGGACATGCGATGGCTCGGTGTGGATTGGCGAAACGTCTTCTTCGCCTCCGACTACTTCGAGCGGCTCTACGAGTGGGCGGAGCTCCTGGTTCAGGCGGGAAAGGCTTACGTCTGCGACCTCTCCCCCGAAGAGGTGAGCGCCTACCGCGGCACGGCGATCGAGAAGGACGGGCAGGTGATCACGCCTCCCGGCAAGAACAGCCCGTACCGCGACCGCTCCCCCAAGGAGAGCCTCGACCTGTTCCGTCGGATGCGAGCCGGCGAGTTCCCCGACGGAGCTCGGACGCTGCGCGCCAAGATCGACATGGCGCATCCGAACCTGAACATGCGCGATCCCGTCATGTATCGGATCCTCCGTGCGACGCACCACCGGCAGGGCGACGCCTGGTGCATCTACCCAACCTACGACTGGGCTCACGGTCAGTCGGACGCCATCGAGGGGGTCACCCACTCGACGTGCGACCTGGGGTTCGAGAACCATCGTCCTCTGTACGACTGGTTCCTCGACCAGCTTCCGATCCAGACGCGTCCGCGGCAGATCGAGTACGGCCGGCTGAACCTGACCCACACCGTGACCAGCAAGAGGTGGCTGCGTCAGCTGGTTGAGGGCGGACACGTGGATGGATGGGACGACCCGCGGATGCCGACCCTGCGCGGCATGCGCCGGCGCGGCTACACGCCGGAAGGAATCCGCACCTTCATCCGCGCGACCGGAGTCACGAAGTCGCAGGGGATCGTCGATGCGGCGTTGCTCGAGCACTTCCAGCGCCAGGACTTGAACCTGACGTCCCCGCGCGTGATGGCCGTCCTGGACCCGGTGCGCCTCGTCGTCACGAACTACGCCGAGGAAGAGGTCGAATGGCTCGACGCGGTGAACAACCCCGAAGACCCGTCGGCGGGCACCCGGAAGGTCCCGTTTTCCCGCGAGCTCTTCATCGAGCGCGAGGACTTCCTCGAGGACCCGCCGAGCAAGTTCTTCCGGCTTGCCCCGGGGCGCGAGGTGCGGCTGCGCTACGCGTACTTCGTCCGCTGCGTAGACGTCGTCAAAGACGCGCGCGGGGAGATCACGGAGATCCGTTGCACGTACGACCCCGCGACGCGGGGCGGCGACGCCCCCGACGGTCGGAAGGTGAAGGCGACGCTGCACTGGGTGTCCGCAGCGCACGCCGTCGACCTCGAGGCTCGCCTCTACGACTCCCTCTTCTCGAACGACGACCCGACGGACGTCGTGGCGGGGAAGACGTGGCTCGACAACCTGAACCCGCAGTCGCTCGTCGTCACGCGAGGGAAGGGCGAACCCGGTCTCCGCGATGCCCGGCCGGCCGATCGGTTCCAGTTCGAGCGCAAGGGCTACTTCTGCCTCGACCCTGAGTCGTCTCTCGACCGGCCTGTCTTCAACCGGACCGTGGGCCTGCGAGACACGTGGGCCAAGACCCAGGGTGCGCCGGGCTAGTCGCCGGCGTCCAGTTCCAAACGGCATGAAGGCCCGCTCCCCTCGTCCGAGGCGAGCGGGCCTATTGTCGACCCCCTCCCTGACTGCTAGACTGCATCCAGCGACTCTCCAATAGGTGTGGGTAGGATCGAAGGTCGGCGTCCGAGGCCCCTTGGGACTTCGGTCGTAGCTGTCGGGCGACGGGACGGCCCGCGGGGTTGGGATTGCACGACCGCAGGCTCCAGAGGATCGTGGGAGGTGTTCCGTAGATGCAGCTCGACAGTAGAGGAATGAAGTGGGTGGCTGTCCTCCTCGTCGCCCTGTCCGTGACGGTGGGCGCCATGGCGCGGACCGGTGCGTGGCTTGACGAGGTGGTCATCTCCGAAGAGAACAACTTGGGCGCGGCCGTGGCGCGCGTCGCCGCCGGCGACTCCGACGTCTTCATCTTTGCCCTTACCGATGCCGCGCTGTTCGCCCAGGTCCGGTCGAACCCGGATCTCGGGTACGTGCGCAACGTCGGCTCGACGAGCGAGCTAACGCTCAACCCGGTCGGACCGACGTTCCCGGGCACGGGCGCGTTGAACCCGTTCTCCGTCCCGCGCATCCGCGAGGCGCTGAACTACTTGGTGGATCGCGACTACGTCGCGAACGAGATCATGGGCGGCCTGGCGCTTCCGAAATACACATGCCTGAACGGGCCGTTTACGGACGCGTCGGTGCGGTACCCCGACATCTACAACCTCATCGTCGAGGCGTACGCGAACGACCCGGCCAAGGCCGAGGCCATCTTCAACGAGGAGATGCCGAAGCTCGGCGCGACCAAGGTCGACGGGAAGTGGATGTACGGCGGGAAGGCCGTGAACTTGATCTTCCTCATCCGCGTCGAGGACGAGCGCAAGCGGATGGGCGACTACGTGGCCGGCTTGCTCGAGGACCTCGGCTTCGAGACCACGCGGCTGTACCGGACCGGCGCCGAGTCGTCGCCGATTTGGATGAACGGCGATCCGGCCGCCGGGCAGTGGAACGTCTACACCGGCGGTTGGGTCACGACGGCCATCGCTCGCGATCAGGGGACCAACTTCGCGTACTACTACACGAAGATCGGCCGAAGCGACCCGCTCTGGCAGAAGTACGAGAACGATCCGGCCTACCTCGCCGTGGCCGAGAAGCTGTGGAACAACGAGTTCAACTCGATGGCCGAGCGCCGCGACCTGTTCGAGGACGCCATGTGGGGCGCGATGAAGGAGTCGTACCGCATCTGGATGGTCGACCGCACCGCGTTCTCACCGTTCGTGAAGAACTTCCGAGTTGCGGCCGACGTCGCCGGCGGAATCTACGGATCGCAGGCGTGGGGCTGGACGGCCCACTTCGTGGACGCCGCGGGGAAGCGGCAGGAAGGCGGAAAGCTCAGGGTGCTCGTCAACAGCATGCTGAGCAACCCGTGGAACGCGATCGCGGGCTCGAACTGGGTCTACGACATGTTCCCGATCCGCGGCACCGGCGAGCAGGCGTGGGTGCGCGACACGCGCGACGGCCTTGTGTGGCCGCTTGTGTTCGAGCGGGCCGAGGTCACGGCGCAGATGGGTCTCCCGATCGCATCCGATCCGCGGCACACGTGGTGCACGCTGAAGTTCGACAGTGAGATCAAGGTCCCGGCGGACGCCTGGTACGACTTCGACGCCAAGACGCAGAAGTGGATCACGGTCGGCGAGGCGTTCCCCGAGGGGACGACGGCCAAGACAAAGTCGGTCGTCTACTACCCGGCCAGCCTCTATACCAAACCGCTCCACGACGGAACGAAGGTCTCGATCGCGGACATCGTGCTTGCGATGATCGTCCCGATCGACCGCGCGAAGCCGGACAGCAAGATCTACGATGAGTCGGCCGTTCCCGGGTACAAGAGCTTCATGAAGGTCCACAAGGGCTATCGAATCGCCCAGCGGGATCCGCTCATCATCGAGGTCTACTCCGACTCCTACCAGCTCGACGCGGAGCTGACGGCCGTAAACGGCGGCGTGGTCGCCGGATCGGCCCTCTTCCCGTACTACTCGCAGGGACCGGCATTCTGGCACACCCTCACCCTGGGCATCCTGGCAGAGGAGAAGAAACTGGCGGCGTTCGGCGCCACCAAGGCCGGAAAGCTGGGCGTCCCGTACACGAGCTACATCGCGGGACCCTCGCTCGACATCCTCCGCGACATGATGCTCGAGTGCTTGAGCACGGGGTACCGACCGTACGAGCCGACGATGGCGGCGTTCCTGCCGCTGTCCGAGGCGGTGTCGCGGTGGACGCTGCTCGAGAACTTCTACAAGAAGATGGGCCACTTCTGGGTTGCGAGCGGTCCGTTCTACCTCGAGAAGGCGTACCCGATCGAGAAGGTCGTCGTACTGAAGCGCTTTGCCGACTACAAGCTTCCGTCCGAGCAGTTCATGTTCCTGCTCGACCCACTGAAGCCGTAGGCAAGCGAGACACCAAGCGTGGGAAACGACACGGGGCTGCTGCAGCAACCGAGGGCAGCAGCCCCTTCCTAGTCTCGGAGGCCTGCAAAGGCCCCCTGCGAGAGGAGGAGGGCCGCCGTGAAGAGCCTGCTTGCGGTGGGCCGCTACTTGATCGTCCGGACGCTGATGGTCGGCATCACGCTGGTCGTCGGCTGCTATTTGATCGTCATCATCATGAACATGGGGGGGAAGCTTGACGACGTGCGGCGGGCCGAGATCCGGTCCAACGTCGCCTCGGCGATCTTCCTCGATCCGGCGAACCGGGGAATCCCGGCCAACGCCCTCAAGGAGATGGTCGATGAACTCGCGGAGTTGGAGTACGGGCGTCTCGGCCTCGATCGGCCGTTCTTCCCGTGGCGGAGCCTCGAGTACCTGTTCACGGCGCTTTCGCTGAAGTTGGGCATCGCGGAGCAGCTGTCGAGCGACACCGGCTCCCGCTCGGTGGCGCGGATCCTGAGCGAACGGCTGCCGGCGACGTTGGTTCTGTTCGGAACGTCGAACCTGCTCCTCTTCTTCCTCGCCATTCAGTTCGCCCTGTTCCTGTCCCGTCGCTATGGAAGCCTCGTCGACCGGACGATGGTCGGGCTGGCCCCCTTATCCTCGGCGCCGGGGTGGTTCTACGGCATCTTCCTGATCCTGATCTTCGCGGCCGTCCTGCGGGTGCTTCCATGGGGCGGTCTCGTCCAGGTCCCGCCCCCAGACAGCGCCCCAGCCTACGCGCTGAGCCTGCTCGAGCACATGATCCTTCCCGTGCTCGCCATCACGATCGGCGCCCTGTTCGCCAACGTCTACCGCTGGCGGACGTTCTTCCTCATCTACTCGAGCGAGGACTACGTGGAGCTGGCGAAGGCCAAGGGGCTTTCGGCGCGCGGGATCCAGAGGCGGTACATCATGCGGCCGACCCTGCCGACGATCATCACGAGCCTGATGCTCATCCTCATCGGCACGTGGCAGGGCCAGATCATCCTCGAGACGGTGTTCAACTGGCCGGGCCTCGGCCGTCAGTACTTGGCGGCCGTCAATCTCAACGACACGCCCGTCATCCTCGGTACCCTCGTCATCTACGGTTACCTGTTGGCGGGGACCCTCCTTCTCCTCGAGTTCATCTACGCTTTGGTCGATCCGCGCGTGCGGGTCGGCGGCGGGAAGGTGTGACGACATGAGCACGCTCCTTCGTAACCTGAGAGAGCTCCGCCGCTACCCGTCGGCAATCCTGGGCCTCACAATCATCGGGCTCCTCATCGTCCTCTCGATCTATGCCGTGATCGCCATCCCGTACAGCGAGGCGATCCGCCTTTGGCGCGGCGGACCGGGAGTGTGGGATGAACTGCCCCGCAACGCCTCGCCCGCGTGGTTCGACCTGTTCACCGGAAAGAGCCTCTCGCGGACGATCGTCGTCGACTCGCGAACCGAGGGGGCGCGAACGCGCGAGCCGCTCGGCGACGGGAACGTTCGGGTCCGTCTCAGCTTGCCGCTGGACTTCCCCTACGACACATTCCCCACCGAGATGTCGCTCTTCTCGGTGGCGACGTACGAGACGAAGCGGACGAAGCTCACGGCCTCCTGGGTCAAGCCGGACGGGACGCGGGTACCCCTCGCCTCGGACCGCGGCATCCGCTCGAGCGACACCTACTACATCTCCCTTGACAACCAGCTCCGCGACCGGCTGCCTCAGATGGCGGCGCCCGAGGTCGCGCTGTTCGGGGACGTCGACGCGTCGTCTCCCAAGGGAGAGTGGAAGACGCGGCCTGGGAAGTACGAACTCGTCCTCGAGGCCGACATGCCGGAGGCGTACACGTTCGAGTCGAAGCTCGTCGTCTACGGCAGCGTCTACGGAATCGCCGGAACGGACAACCAGCGTCGCGACATCACCGTGGCGCTCCTCTGGGGGGCCCCCCTCGCGCTCCTGTTCGGCCTTCTCGCGGCCCTCGGAGCCAACACGGCGACCTTTGTCCTGGCCGGGGTCGGAACGTGGTTCGGCGGCTTCATGGACTCGGCGTTCCAGCGGTTGACCCAGCTCACCCTCCTCTTGCCGCTCTTGCCGATTCTGATCATGGTCGGCCAGCTCTACGGGCGAAGCATCTGGCTCATCCTGGCGGTCGTCATCCTGCTCAACGTCTTCAGCGGCGCCTACCTCACGTACCGCGCGATGTTCCTCCAGGCCAAGGAAGCACCCTACATCGAGGCGGCCAGAGCGTACGGGGCCAGGCATCGCCGGATGATCTTCCGGTACCTGCTCCCGAGGATCGTGCCGGTGCTCCTCCCGACGTTCGTGTTGGTCGTGCCGCAGTTCGTCTTCCTTGAGGCATCGCTCGCGGTCCTCGGCCTCGGGGATCCGATCCTACCGACCTGGGGCAAGCTCATCTACGACGCGCGCGCTGCGGATGCGCTCTACAAGGGGTACTACTACTGGGTGCTGGAGCCGGCGATCTTGTTGATGGTCACGGGATTCGGGTTCGCCCTCGTCGGGTTCGCCCTGGACCGAATCTTCAATCCGAGACTGAGGACGATGTGACATGGGAACCACGGAAAGATTGCTGCGCGTCGAGGACCTGAAGCTCCACTTCCGGACGTGGAGAGGGCCGGTCCAAGCCGTCGACGGCGTTAGTTTCTCGCTGGACCGCGGACCTGCAACCGTCGTCGTCGGCGAGTCCGGGTGCGGGAAGAGCACGCTCGCACGGGCGATCCTCCGCCTTCTGCCCAGGAATGTCTCAGCCTACACCGGGAACGTCTGGCTCAACGGAACCAACATCATGACCCTCAACGAGGAGCGGTTCCGTCGGCAGGTCCGATGGGTGAAGATGGCCCTCGTTTCGCAGGCGGCGATGAACTCGCTGAACCCCGTCATTCGAGTGGGAGATCAGGTGTCGGAGCCGCTCCGCGTTCACGGGGTCTCCACGGACAAGAAGGACGCCCTACGGCAGGCCGAGGAGGCGTTTCGACTCGTCGGCGTGTCGGCCGACTTCCTGGACCGGTTCCCGTTCGAGTTGTCGGGAGGAATGCGGCAACGGGCCGTCCTGGCGATGGCCCTCATCACGCACCCCGACCTCGTGTTCCTCGACGAACCCACGAGCGCCCTCGACGTCCTGACCCAGACGAGCATCATGAACGTCCTGAAGGGGATCAAGCATGATCTCGGGGTCACGTTCGTTCTCATCACGCACGATATCGCCACGTCGAGCGAGTTGGCGGACCGCGCGGCGGTCATGTACGCGGGGCAACTCGTCGAGCTCTCGGCCGCGCGCCACTTCTTCCGCGAGCCCCGGCACCCCTACTCGCAGAAGCTCATGGCCAGCGTGCCCACGCTGCGCGAGGACAAGAAGCTGGAGTTCATCCCGGGTCGGCCGCCGAGTCTGCTCGATCCTCCGTCGGGGTGCCGGTTTGCGGACCGCTGCTCGTCGAGGTTCGGGAAGTGCGTCGAGGAGCCGCCGTTCCGTGACATCGGAGACGACTGGTGGGTCAAGTGCTGGCTGCACGTGTAAGGCGGGGGCGATGACGGAACAAGCGCTGCTATCGGTTCGGGATCTTCATACATGGTACGAGCTCCGGAAGTGGGGGTTCTTCCGCACGGGACACGTCCGGGCGCTCGACGGGGTGAGCTTCGACCTTCGTCGGGGCGACGCGATCACGATTGTCGGGGAGAGCGGCTCGGGAAAGACGACGTTGGCCAAGACGCTGCTCGGACTCGTCCCGCCCACGAAAGGCGAGATGGTCTTCGCCGGCGAGCGGCTCGAGTGGAAGAAAGGAAAGGCCCTCGCCTGGCTGCGCGCCAACGTCGGGTTCGTCCAGCAGGACCCGTACGGAGCGCTTGCTCCGTTCATGACGGTGGAACGCATTCTGAGCGAGCCCCTGGCCGTCCACCGGGTTCCCCGGCGTGAGCAGGAGGCGCGGGTTCGCGCCGTGATGGACGAGGTTCGCCTCACCCCGCAGGACGACTTCATCCACAAGTACCCTCACATGTTGAGCGGCGGGCAGCAGCAGCGCTTGGTCATTGCCCGGGCCATCGTCCTCGAGCCGAAGCTCGTCGTGGCGGACGAGCCGGTCTCCATGCTGGACGCGTCGGTGCGCGTCGAGATCCTCCAGCTCCTGCGGCGCATCCAGAAGAGCCACGACCTGGGAGTGATGTACATCACCCACGACCTTTCGACGGTTCGCTACTTCTCGGAGTACGTCTTCGTGATGTACGCGGCGAAGATCGTCGAGAGAGCGGAGGTCCACGAGCTCATCCGGCATCCGCTCCATCCCTACACGCAGGCGCTGCTCACCGCCATCTCCGACCCGGACCCCGAGAACGCACACATCCAGAAGGAGGTTCCGCCTGGCGAGCCGCCGAGCCTCGCCCATCCCCCGTCCGGATGCCGGTTTCACCCCCGCTGCAAGCACCGGATCGCGGAGCTGTGCAGCACGGCGGAGCCGACGACCTTCGAACCCGCGCCCGGCCATCGCGTGGAGTGCTGGCTCTACCGTCAAGGAGGCCAAGGCTGACGGGCTCGCGCAGGGTCTTCGTGATCGCGCTCGCGCTTCTCTTGACGGCTTGCGGGCTGGCGTTTGCCATGGTGATGCACGCGATTCCATCCCCATTGTGGCTCAGTTTCGTGACGTACTTCGCCTCGATCGGCGGGCTGTTTCTCGGGGTCATCGGCGCCGCGATGTACTTCGGCGAACGCCGGGACAGAGACTGAGACGAGCCTCGACGCTCTCCGGAATGAGGACGCAAGGCGGTCTGCAGGTCGGGCCGCCCTGCCCGCCGAGCGGTCGAGGCGTTGCGCGGACGCGCCGCCCTCGTGTAGGATCTCCTCCCGAAGACCTTGAGGGGGGTTCGGGTGAAGCGAGACTCGTCGGAAGCGCTGACAGCGGCCCACGAAGGGCCGTTTTTTTCTGCCTCGAACGGGTGCCTGGAGTCGCGCGCCGTCGCCGGAGGATACGCGCGCATCACCCTCGGCGTCGACCGCGGCCTCGCCGCGCCTCGTCCCGGGCAGTTCGTGCTCCTTCGTCTTTGGGAGGGCCCGGCGCTGCCGCGCGCCTTCTCCGTCCTGGCGGCCGAACCGGGGCGCCTTGAGTTCCTTCTGAAGCTCGACGGAGCTCTGCGCGAGGCCCTCGGACGGGCGGCGATGGGGACGGAGGTGGTCGTGCGGGGACCGTACGGCACTCCGTACGAAAGCCGCCTCAACCACGACCGCCGCTACGTCCTCGCGGGGGGAGGAAGCGGGATCGCCCCACTCCTCCACTTCGCGGCCGCGCATCCGGAGCTGACGGAGGCCGTGGCCTTTGGGGTTCGGGGCCGAGACGTCCGCGACCTCCTGCCGGGAGTCGACCTCGCGGTCGAAGAGGAAGGCGGCGAGACGGCGGACGACCGCCTTCGGAAGCGCTGGAAGAGCGGGCTGGGAGTCCTCGCGTGCGGCCCGGAGCCGATGCTTCGCGGCATTGCGCGGCGCTACGCCGAGGAGCCGGACATGTACGTCTCCCTCGAGACGCGCATCGGATGCGGATTCGGCGCATGTCAGGGGTGCAGCGTCGAAACGCGCTCCGGCATGCAGAGGGTCTGCCGCGAGGGTCCCCTGTTCGCCTGTTCGGAGGTCCCGTGGCTGCGCTGACGGTTCGCGTCTTGGGACTGGAGTTCCGGAATCCGGTGGTCCTCGCGTCGGGACCGGCAGGATTCGGTTTGGAGCTTGCGGAGTCGTTCGACCTGTCGAGGGTCGGCGCGCTCACCACGAAAACGGTCACGCTCGAACCCCGCCGCGGGAACCCTCAGCCGCGGCTTGTCGACGCGCCGTGCGGCGTTCTCAACTCGATCGGGCTCCAGAACCCCGGGTGCGACGCACTCCAGGAGGACCTCCTCCCGCAGATCCGCACGTTCCCCACGCGACGCATCGTCAGCATCGCCGGGCGGAGCCCGGAGGAGCTCGCCGCCTTGGCGGCTCGCCTGTCGGGAGAGCCCGGGGTTGACGCCCTCGAGGTGAACCTCTCCTGCCCGAACGTGCGCGGCGAGACGGTGGCCGACGATCCCGAGAGCGTGCGGGCCTTCGTGCGAGGCGCCCGATCCGCGTCGACGCGGCCGATCCTCGCCAAGCTGCCGGGCGAGGGAAGGTACCTCGACCTCGTGGAGGCGGCCCTCTCCGCGGGCGCCGACGGAGTTGCGCTGATCAACGCGTTGCGCGGGATGCGCATCCACACCGAGACGGGGCTCCCGCTGCTCGATCGCCAGGTGGGCGGGCTCTGCGGCCCGGCGATCTTCCCGATCGCTCTTCACCGTGTATTCGAGGCCCGAAAGGCTTTTCCGGAGACCGTGATCGTCGGAACGGGCGGCGTCTCCGATCTGCGAGGCGCTCTGGAGATGCTCTACGCGGGCGCGGACCTGGTCGGCTTCGGGTTCGCCGTGATGGCCGACCCGAACTCGGTCTTTCGTCTCGCCCGGGAGCTCGACGAGTGGCTGACCCAGCGAGGGATTTCCGACGTCAAAGAGCTGCGCGGTGCGGCGCACCGAGGAGGAGCCCATGTTCGTTGACGAGTTGAGAGTGCTCCAGAGAGAGACCGGGGGAAGGCTCTGCGTCGGCCTCGACCCTCATCCCGAACTCGTGCCGGGCGGAGGTAGGAAGGCCCGGGCCGTCCGGCGATTCCTTGACGCGGTGATCTCCCAGACGAGGGACGACGCTTGCGTCTACAAGCCCAACAGCGCGTTCTTCGAGGCGCTCGGCTCGGACGGCGTCGCCCTTCTCCGGCACACGATCGACCGGATCCACGACGCCGGACGCCTCGCGATCCTCGACGCCAAGAGGGGCGACATCGCTTCGACGGCGGCCGCCTATGCCCGGGCGGCTCACGATGGGCTGGCGGCGGACGCGATCACCGTGGTCCCGTACATGGGCGAGGACGCGATCCTCCCGTTTCTCGACAGCGGCCTCGCGGTGTTCGTCGTCGCCCTCCCCTCGAACCCGACGGCGGCAGCCATCGTCGACCACGGCTCGCCTCCGCTCTACGTTCGCGTCGCGGAGCTGGCGGCCCGCCTTGAGGAGCGTTTCCCCGGGCTGGTCGGCCTGGTCGTCGGCGCGACGAGTCCCGCTCGAGTGCGCTCGTTGCGCGACATTGGCCCCGGGTTGCCGTGGCTCGTGCCCGGAATCGGGGCGCAGGGCGGGGAGCTCGAGGCGTTCCTCGACGCCGTCGGCGGCGACCGCACGCTCGTCTTCAACGTGTCCCGCGGCATCCTCGCGGCGGAACGCCCGGGAGACGCCGCTCGAACCTTCAAAGAAGCGATGGGGAGGCCCCATGACCGATGAGACCCGATGGCTCGAGCTCTTGCAGGAGACGGGAGCGGTGCAGTCCGGCCACTTCCTTCTCTCCTCAGGACGTCACTCAGGCCGGTACGTCCAGTGCGCTCGGGTGTTGGAGGATCCTGCGCACGCGGAGACCCTCGGGGCCGCTCTGGCGGCCCGGCTTCCGGAGGGGATCGATCGCGTCGCGTCGCCCCCCCTTGGCGGCATTCTGATCGGGTATGAGGTGGCGCGGGGACTCGGCCGCCCGTTCCTGTTTCCCGAGCGCGGACCGGACGGCAGGTTTCAGCTCCGACGGGGGTTCACCCTGCGCGCCGGGGAGCGGATTTGCATTGTCGAGGACGTCGTGACGACCGGGCGGACGACGCGCGAGCTGATCGATCTGGTCCGCGGTTTCGGCGCCGAGCCGGTATGCTCTGCGGCGATCGTCGACCGATCCGAGACCCACGCCGTGGAAGGAATGCCCATCCACGCGCTCGTTCACCTGAGCATCCCGACCTACACGTACTCGGAGTGTCCGCTGTGCGCCTCAGGGACGCCGCTCTACCAGCCTGGAAGCCGTAAGGATCCGGCGAAGGGGGCCGAGTGAAGGTCGACGTCCTCGAGGAGCACGGTTACGAGTCCGCTCTGCTCGGGCTGTCTCTCTCCTACCGACAAGAGCCGGTGCGAATGGCGGGCGTCGCTCGGCGCCTCCGCTTCCTCGGGGAAGGACACAACAAGTACCTGGAGTCCATCGTCGTGTGGCTGGACATGACCGCGCCCCGCTACTTCTGGCAGCAGTTCGACACGTATCGAGTCGGCGTGACCAAGCAAAGCGAGTCGACGATGCACACGCTGACGTCGCGGCCGCTCACCCAGGACGACTTCGCCCATCCCGTTCCCCGTGAGTACCTCGAGCATCTGAACGGGCTGATCGCGGCGAACAACTGGGAGGAGGCGAAGGCGGGGGTGCCGGAGTCGCTCCTGCAGCGGCGCGTCGTCTGCCTGAACTACATGGTCCTTCAGCGAATGATCCGGCAGCGGAAGACGCATCGTCTGCCGGAGTGGCACGTGTTCGCAACGCGCGTGCTGGAAGGAGTCCAGCACCCGGAGCTGCTCGAAGAGGGAGGAGGGTCGTGATGGGACACGGAGTTCTGTCGGATCGCGAGATCGCGGCGCTGTGCACTGGAGAGACGCCCATGTTGTCTCCGTTCGTCGCCCGCCAGGAGGGCAAGCCGTCGTACGGACTCGGGAGCTACGGGTACGACCTTCGCCTCGGGCGGCGGCTCCTCGTGCCGCTGGGCGGTCTGAACGTCGTCCTTGACCCGGTCACCTTTCCTGTGAACCACTTCCGCGCCGTGGAGGTCGACGGAACGTTCGAGTTGGCGCCGAACGCCCAAGTCCTGGCGGAGTCCGTGGAGTGGTTCCACATGCCGGACGACGTCTGTGGGGTGTGTTGGGGCAAGAGTTCGTACGCCCGCTGCGGCCTTCTCGTCAACGTAACGCCTCTCGAGCCCGGGTGGCGCGGCATCCTCACGATCGAGCTCGCCAACGTGGCGCCCCTTCCCATCCGTCTCCACATCGGCCAAGGGATCGCTCAGGTTGTCTTCTTCCGCGGCGAGCGCCCCAACCGAACCTACGGAGAGAAAGAGGCGGGCGGCGGGTACCAGGATCAGCCCGGGGTCACGCTTCCGCGGTAGCCCTTGAAGACTCGGCGCTTGCTGTAGCCGATGGTGTATCCTCTGCTCTGCCGGCTCGGCCGCATGAGGACCGTCCGGCGACCGGTGCTCGGGGATCGAGGTGCCGAAGGGGGAACGATGAATCGCACGATACGAACCTTCTGGATCGCGTTGACCGTGATCGTGGCCGCCGCGTCGCTCGGGGGTTTGGCGACTCCCGTGTCGTCGCGTTACGTCGACGTCGAAGTCGAGGTCTTTCGGTCCTGGGGCCTGTTCGGGCTCGGCACGTGGCAGTCGCTCGACGCGCGCTTCCTCTCGATGGACATCGCTCGTCTCGAGGCGTCCGATCAAGCCCAGGTTCAGGCGATCGTGGGCGGCTGCCAGAGCGGCGCGTGGAGCGAACTCGGTTCGTGCTCGGCGCTTGCGACCGTCCAGTACATGTTCGAGCGTCACTACGCCGTCGAGCCGGTGCTCGGATCGCTGTACCGGGTCACCCTCACGAACCGAACTGCAGGCCTGCTCGGCGTCGTGCTGGCCATCGACGGTCTGAATACGAACGGCAGCGCCGAAGTCACCGGGACCGTCAAGGACAAGAAGTGGATCCTCCTGCCGAAGCAGGCCGTTCGAATCACGGGGTGGCAGGTGAGTAGAGACGAAGCGCTGCAGTTCCGGTTTGCCACGCCAAGCCAGGCCCACTCCTCGCTGGACGCGCTACGCGGATCGATCCGCGTCTACGTCTACTTGCCCGATCCTCGCGGCGACGCGACCAAGGGCACCGGAGCCGGAGCGGTGATCGACCAACCTACGATTCTGATCCCCTTCACGTCCGCGACGTCCCTCCCGGTCGACGCCGTGGCCTTGACCTACGCTCGAACGTCGGTGTCGCTCGGGATTCTGTGTGAGGAGACGGACGGGACGGGAATCCGGATCAGCTCCGTCGCCGCAGGGACCGTCGCCGAGCTGCGCGGCCTGCGCGTCGGCGACGTGATCACCTACGCCAACGGCGTCCCCCTGAACACGTGCGCGGACCTCGCGGCGTACCTCGCCACGCGGCGCGCCGGCGACCGGGTGGTCCTCAAGGTTCATCGCGCCGACGCGGTTCTCCTCATCACCCTGGAGCTGGAGGAGTAGGGGCCGCCGCGCCGCTCGGCACCGGCCGGAGGCTCTCGCCGACCGCGGGCGGGTCGCCCCGCAGGACACGACACGCCGCCGCGTCCCCGCCCACCAGTTCGACCACCTCGAGCTCGGATGCGCCCGCGGACGTCTCGAACCGGTCGCCCACTCGGAGCCCGTTCTCCGCTCCCAGCGACACGAGGACGGAGCCCGTCTCGACATCGATGGAAAGGACGCGGCCCGCGGGACCGACGACGACGCGGGACGCGGCGCTCCCGACGACTCCACGCGCATCGGTCACGCGGAGCTCCACGGAGTACTCCCCCTCTGCGGCGTACGCGTGGGTCGGGGAGGACTCCGTCGACGTCGCCCCGTCCCCGAACGACCAGGCAAACGCCTCCAGCCCTCGGTCCGCCCGCGTCTGGTCGGCGAACTGCACCGGCGAGCCGGCGTACGGAAGGTCGGGGCCGTACGCGAAGGCTACGGCGGGTGGTCGAGCGGCGGTCGCAAGCAGAACGCGGACTTCGCCCTCGCCGGCGAGCTGCGGCTCCTGCACGGCTCCGTGTTCCCGGCGAACCCGCTCCGGAACGGCCCGAGCCACGTACTCATACAGCTCCCACGCCGTGACTCGCAGGTCACCGTTGAGATCCGCCGCGCCGCGCAGGCCCTCGATCACGCAGTACGTGAACACGCCGTGACCCAATTCGGGGGACTCGAACGCCTCTTGGGCCTCCGCGGCCGCGGAGAGAACAAGCCTCCCTTCGAGGGCGAAATCGGAGAACAAGTCCGGCCGATCCCCAATCGGCCGCTTCGACGACGGAAGGCTGCGCGACAGTCCGCCGGAGTAGCAGCCGTCGAACAGGACCAGGACGTGACTCGACTCGAGTCGATCGAGGAAGCGCCCGAACTCGTCATCGCGGAGGGCCGTGTCCTCGACCGCCGAGGCCGACGTGTCGACGAGCACGAAGAACTCGTCGACGCCGTCCTTCTCGTCGCCGTTGTCGTCGTCGCCCTGGAACCCGTGCCCGGAGAACGACACAAGGGCGAGGTCGTCCTCTCCCGCCACGCGCCGCAACCACCCGAGCGCCTCCCGCACATTGACCAGGGACGCAGGGCGGGGCGCCGTGCCCGGGAGTTCGGCCACCGGCCCTTCGGAGTCGAGGAGGAGGCGGATGTGGTTCTCCGCGACCCCCGAGTCGAGGAGCCAACGGTACATCGCAATCGCGTCATCTCTTCCGTACTGCAGATCCTTCACCTGGGCGTAGTCCGAGATGCCGATGACCAGCGCCCAGACCTCGTCGACGGGAACGATCTCCGGCGTGGGGGAGACGACGATCGGCCTCGACTCGACAGCCTCGAGACCGTCCGAGTCTCTCACCGTCAGTCTGACGGTGTACTGACCTTCCACCGGGAACCGATGAACCGGCGAGGCGTCGCGGGACGTTCGGCCGTCACCGAAGTCCCAGATCCAGGCGATCACGCTCCCGTCCGTGTCGACCGAACGATCGGAGAAGTAGACCGGGTCCTGGATCGCCGGAGTCGGCGGGGTGAATGAGAACGCCGCGCGCGGCGGCTCGGCTCGGTCGATCAGGACGACGCGCATCACCGCATCCGCCCGCGACGTGTCGTCGACCACCCGCAACGTGATCGGGTGCGGCCCCGCCACGAGGATCGGCGCGAGGATTGTGGGATCGCTCGACACGACATCGATCACGCCGTCGGACTGGAAGTCCCAGCTGTACTCGACGACCGACCCATCCGCGTCGCTCGATTCCGACGCGTCGAGCAGGACGCGGTCCCCGGCCCGCGGTCCCCTCGGAAGACGCACGCCGCCCTCCGACACCGCGACGGCAATGAACGTGCCGACCGGCGACGTGTCCGCCGGCCACACCGTCACGGGCAGAGTGAGCGAGACCGCGGCGCCGCGATCGTCGGACACCGTCAGCACGACGTCATAGACTCCAGCGGTCGCGTACGCGTGGTCGACCGAAGCGCCCTCACCCGCAGCGCCGTCGCCGAAGTCCCACCACACCGCTCGGATCTGGCCGTCCGAATCGGACGAGCCGGACGCGCGGAACTGGACCGGCGTGCCCGCCTCGGGGTCCGCGGGGAGCGCAGAGAACGCCGGACTCGGCGGCTCGTTCGGCGGCCGGCGCAGCCACGCCGTCGGATCGAACGCAACCCCCGTCGCGACGCGCGGCCCGTCGCTTGCGGAGAGCGCCAGCTCGCCGGACAGCGTCACGGACCCAAGCCTTGCCGCGACGGACACCGATCCCTCCGAAAGGCTCGAGCCCATTAGGCGGGCCTTCCCCGTCACGGAGAACCCCCGGTCTGCGAGCGTGAGGCGCGCACGCCAAGCCTCTTCTGCGATCTCGACGAGCCCCGTCCAATTCCACCCATCGCCCGCCCACTCCGCCGTCGCCGCGAGGACGCGATCGGGGAGAAGCTGGACTCGCTCCTCGAGGCGGAGGCGCCGTGCGCCGACGCCCACTCCCTGAGACAGGGCGACATCCAAGGCCGTCAGCGTCACGTCTACGGACGCCAAGGAGGTCTCAAGCTTCCACGAGGACAGCGCGAAGCCCAGCTTGAGTCGCGACGCCAAGTGCGGAGAAGGCCAGTTCGTGGCCAAGCGGAGGGACGCTTCCACCGCCCCGCCGTCGAGCGCCGCCAGTCCCCAGACGGATCCCCAGGATTCGTCGCTCTGGACCACCCCGGCGAACCCGCACTGCACGGTCAGCGTTTCGTTGCCGCCACCCTGGCGCCATGCATTGCTGAGGCTGCCGCTCGCCGTCACCCGACGGCTGAGTCGTCCGAGGACGGCCGACTCGATGTCGAGAGCGACGCCGCCCCTGTTGTAGCGGAGTCCGAGGTCGAGCGAGTCGATCAGAAAAGGGGATCCGGAAAGGCGGAGATCCGCATGCCAGGTTTCCCCGAACCATCCCCGCGACGCCGAGGAGACGAGCTCGACAGCCCACGAGGAGACCGACGACGGATCCTCGTGCGCGCCGACCGTCGTCCACCCGACTCCCGCCTCGATGCACGGCGAATCGAACCGCAAGGACACGTCGCCTGACGGAAGGTCCGCAAACTCCGGGGCCGCGGCGACGTCCGACGGGCGCCTTGTGGTTCCCACGTAGTCCGTCCCGTTTCCCCAGACGCAGTTGTGCGAGAACGCGCGGACACTCGACGCGTCGGCGGACTCGTCGACCCTGAGGCCGGCGCCGCTGTTGTACGCGAGGATGCAGTGCCCGACCTCCACGTCACCGCCGGAAACCCGCACGCCGTCGCCAGCGTTGCGCGCCACCGTCGAATACGTGAGCTCACATCGGGCCGCCGACTCGAAGACCACCCCGTCGCCGCCTCCCGCCACGATCTCGCACGTCCGCGCCGAGATCGAGGCCGCGCCCGCCGCGTGGAGGGAGACCCCGTCCACGGCGTCGAATCGCCCGCCGTCGACCGTACACGTCGCCTCGTCCTCGCACCCGATTCCGGCGCTGCCCCCCTCGACGCGAAGGCGGGTGAACGCCCCGAACGCGCGGCTCGTCAATCGGACGGCACCGCCCCCGTTGTCCGTGACGGTCAGATCGCCGGCGACGATCCTCGCGTCGCCGGCGACGAGCACCCCGTTCGCCGCGTGGCTCATGATCTCGCATCCGTCAAGAGACGCCGTGGCGCTCGCCTCGAGGGCGATTCCTCCCCCCGCGTTGCTCTCGAACCGCGATCCGGCCGCTTCGAGTCGGGCATCGTCTTGCACCCAAACGCCGACCCCTTCGTTTCCCTTAACGGTGCAGTCGTCGAGCGTGATGCTCGCTCCGTCGTGGACCGAGACGCCGGCGCCCGCGTTGTCTTCGATCGTCACGGACTGGAGCGCAAGGTTGGAGGCCGAGTCCCCGACATCGACGCCGGGTCCCACGCCGCCCGAAATCACGCAGTCGATGAGAGCCGCCGACCCCGCCGTCACCTCGACAGCCGGACCCTCCAGGATGGACGCAGAGCGCTCGATCGTCATCCCCTCGATGCTTCCCGAGCTCACATGATCGATGACCAGCACGGGGTCAAACCCGTACGAGTAGCGGACGACCGTCTGCTGAGGCCCCGCGCCCACAACGGTCACGCCATTCTTGAGGACCACCTGCTCCTCATAGACCCCGCCCGCGACGTGAAGGACGTCACCGAAGGCCGCGGCGTTCATCGCGCCGCGAATCGTCCGGTAGTCGGCCGACCCGTCCGGGGAGACGAGGAGCACGGTGGCCGTCGCCGAGAAGGGGGCCGCCAGCAGGAACACGGCGCAAACGCCGATTCGGAACGCGGATCGCATGTCGGGATTGTATAGGTCGGCGAGGAGTCCACAAAGCGCGCCGCAGACGACCCAGCGGAACGGGTATGATGGGCGCAGCCCGGAACCCAAGGGGGAATCATGAGAGCCTTCTTCTCTCTGCCCATCGACGGGGCGCTTCGCATGCAGATCGGGCGCGTCGCGGAGCGAGTTCGCCGCGAGACGACGATGCCGGCCTCGTGGGTCCGACCCGACAACTACCACGTTACGCTTCGCTTCCTCGGGGAGGTCGACCCGGATCTCACCGCGGTCCTCGAGAAGACCGCGAGCGACGTCGCCCGTGGATTCGCACCCTTTGCGCTCCGCATCGACATGCTTGGCGCATTCCCGTCGATCGACCGCGCGAGGGTTCTGTGGGTCGGCGCCGCGACCGACTCAACGTTCGGGGACCTTGCCGGGGCCCTCGAGCGACAGCTTCACGGGCTGGGATTCGCCCCCGAGCGGTCCGAGGCCGTCGCTCACGTCACGATGGCGCGGATCAAGGGGCATCCCGATGCCCGCCTCCCTCGCGTCTTCGAGGCGCTCGGTCCGTTCCCGCCTCACTCGCTTCGCGTCGATCGTCTGGTCCTCATGGAGAGCCGGCTCACCCCCCACGGGCCGACGTACGATCCGCTCTTCTCCGTCCCGCTGCGAACGGAAGCGTAGGGGAGCCCGATGCCCTTCGTCTACCTCGATCACTCCGCCGATCTGGCAATCCGGGCGTGGGGATCGAGCGTCGGCGAGGCGTTCGCCGAAGCGGCGCTCGCCATGTTCTCCAAGATGGTCCGAGCCGACCGGGTCCGACCGGTGATTGCGCGCGAGTACGCGCTCCAAGCAGACTCCCTCAGGGGTCTTCTCGTCGCGTGGTTGGCGGCGCTCCTTGTGCCGAAGGACCTCGAGAACCTTGTCTTCTCCCGCTTCGACGTCGACGTGCGCACGACCGAGCTTGGCCTTCTGCTTCGCGGCCGGGCGCTCGGCGAGCCGCTCGACCCCGAGCGCCACGAACCGAGCGGCGAGGTGAAGGGGATCACGTACCTTGGGCTCGACGTCCGCGAAGAGGCCGGAGTGTGGTACGCTGAGTATGTTGCCGACGTCTGAAGGATACGGTGACGTCGCTGCGACGGAGAACGTCGGCGTCGCAGCATGGGGGGTTCGTTGAGCGTCTTCGACCACATGGAACGGGTAGGCGACGTCGAGTGGACCCTCGCGCCCCACGACGGGATGCTCGTCGCCGGGCGGATCTACGCGGACGCCGCGAGCATCGATCAGCTCCGTCGCGAGGCCGACGACCCGAAGGGCTGGAGCGCGGTTCGCCAGCTGAAGAACGTGGCGAGCCTCCCCGGCATCGTCGCACCGGCCCTTGCGCTCCCCGACGTCCATCCGGGGTACGGCTTCCCAATCGGCGGGGTCGGAGCCTTCGACCTGGACGACGGAGTTGTCGTGGTCGGAGGCGTTGGGTTTGACATCAACTGCGGGGTCCGCCTCCTGCGGACTCCCCTTCGTCGCGGCGACGTTGCGCCGGACATCGACCGCATCGCGGCGGACCTCTACCGGGCCGTCCCTGCGGGGCTCGGATCCAAGGGCGCTCTTCGCCTTTCGACGAAGGAGATCGACCGCGTCCTCCGGGAGGGGGCTCCGTACGTCGTTCGGCTCGGGGACGGGATCGAGAGCGACCTTGAGTACACCGAGGAGAACGGACATGTGGACGGCGCGGAGCCGGACGCCGTGAGCGCCCTCGCCAAGCAGCGGCAATTCCAGCAGGTAGGCACTCTCGGCTCGGGCAACCACTACCTCGAGGTACAGATCGTCGATGAACTCCTCGAGCCGAAGGCGGCCCGCGCGTTCGGCCTGGCCGCTGCCCAGGTCGTCGTCTCCATCCACACCGGCTCTCGCGCGCTCGGCCACCAGATCGGCCAGGACTCCCTACGAGAGATGGCCTCCGCCTGCGAGAAGTACGGCATCCGAATCCCCGACCAGGAGATGGTGTGCGCCCCGGCCCGGAGCCCGGAGGGGCAGCGGTACTTGGCGGCGGTGGCCTGCGGAGCGAACTGCGCGTTCGCCAATCGTCAGGCGATCACGCACCTCGTGAGAACCTCGCTCGCGCGCAGCTGCAGCATCGACCCAGAAACGATCCAGACCGTATACGACATCGGCCACAACCACGTGCGAATCGAGGAGCACGAGGTCGACGGCGTCGCGCGCCGACTGCTCGTCCACCGGAAGGGGGCCACGCGCGCGTTCGGCCCCGGCCGCAGCGACGTCCCGCCCGCCTACCGCGAGTGCGGCCACCCGACCCTCGTCGGCGGAACCATGGGAACGTCGTCGTACGTCATGCACGGAACGTCGGCCGGCATGGAACTCGCTTTCGGCAGTGGAATCCACGGGGCGGGGCGCGCGCTCTCGCGGAACCAAGCGCTCAAACGATTTCGCAGCGACGGGATCCTGTCCGATCTTGCGGCGAAGGGGATCCGGCTCCTGGCTCACGACAAGCGAGGCATCGCCGAGGAGGCGCCGGGGGCCTACAAGGACGTCGACAGCGTCGTACGCGCCGCCGCGGCCGCCGGAATCAACGTCCCCGTTGCGCGGCTGCGGCCGCTGGCCGTCATCAAGGGCTAGATCGAGACGTCCGCGGAGTCTCCGGTTGCACGACGCGGAAACGCCTGGCTATGGCGCACGATGGCATGCGCCAGCTTGTCCGGGTCGTGCTTGACCGTCGTCTTGCCGACCCAGTTCGCCAGCCCGATCAGGTCCTCTCGTACCACGGTCAGGCCATACGCGTTCGGCGTCGGAAGGTCATCGACGACGGGCTCCGCCTCTTCGTCGCGGTACCCGGCAAGCAGCAGCTCGGTCGGGCGGGCGGAGTTGACGAAGAGGAGGTCGAAGCATCGGACCTCGATGTAGGGCTCGAGCGCACGAAGGTGATCCGACAGCGTGTATCCCGTCGTCTCTCCCGGCTGGGTCATCAGGTTCGCGACGAGGATCTTCTCCGCCGAGGATTCCTCGATCGCCTGCGCGATGCCCTCCACCAGGAGATTCGGGATCAGGCTCGTGAAGAGACTCCCCGGGCCGAGGATGATCAAGTCGGCGTCCGCGATCGCCTCGAGCGCCTTCGCGTACGCGCGAGCGGGCGACGGGGTGAGAAAGATCGACTCGATCCTGCGGCCGTCTCCCCCGATTGCGCTTTCTCCCTCCAGGACCGCGCCGCCCTCCATCCGCGCGGCAAGCCGCGTTCTGGCCAGCGTCGCCGGCAGGACGCGCCCCCGGATGCTTAGGAACTGACTCATCGCCTCGATGGCGCGATCGAAGCCGCCCGTAGCCTGCTCGAGTCCCGCCAGGACGAGGTTCCCGAGCGAGTGGCCGGCAAGCTCTCCGGGGGAGACGAAGCGGTGCTGGAAGTAGTCCGAGAAGTGGGACTCGTCCTCGGCCAGCGCAAGCAGGCAGTTCCGGACGTCGCCCGGGGGGAGGACGTCGATCTCCTCGCGCAACCTCCCGGAGCTTCCCCCGTCGTCCATGACCGTGACGACGGCAGTGAGGTTCGCCGTAACTTGCTTGATCCCGCGCAGCAGAGTCGACAGCCCTGTGCCGCCTCCGATCGCCACGACGCGCGGCGCGCGCTCGAGGATGCGCGTGCGGTAGATCAGCTCGGAGGTCTTCTCGTGGGCCAGGGGCGCCACGCCCCGCGCGACGGACCGCACAAGGCGGACGATCGCGTAGGCAAAGACGCCGAGCCCCGCGACAAGGAGGACGCCCATGACGATGTACCGATCCGCAGCACGCAGTGGAATCGCACGGTAGAGCATTCGGACGAGCTCCACGCCGAGGGCATAGAGCACGGCGGTGGCCACGACCGCCATCGAGGCGAACGCGAGCAACACCCAGCGCTTGACTCCCATCCCGGGATAGAGCCATCGGAAGATGCCTCGCGAGAACCAGTTCACGCCGCACCCCGCTCCGAGAGGGACACGCCGAGCACTCCGGCGAGCGTCACGAGCGCCGAGTGGAGAGCGGGGCTTGGAGCCACCCCGAGGGTGTCGCCGGCCGACACCAGAACGGCTCCCGTCGCGTCGGTAAGCTCGAGAACAACCGGCGTCGGCCCCGGGTGGCGGCTGAGGACGTCGCGCAACTGTGCGAGAGCGATCGAGTCGACCCGCGCTCCGTCAAGAACAAGCGTCATCTGCATCGCGCGGCGACCGGCGATCTCCTCGAGCGGGAACAGGTCTTGGACGACGAGGTTCACCTGCCCGTTGCGCCTCCCAACCTCCACGACGGCGCCGATCAGCCGATCCTCGGACAAGAGCGCGGCACACCCGTCCAGCGCCCGAGGGAAGACTGTGGCCTCGACATCGGAGACCCCGTCCTCGATCGTCACGAACGCCATCTGGTCCCCACGTCGCGTGTCGATGCGTCGCAGGCGTTTCACCCGCCCACCGATCGTGGCCGTCTCGCCTTCCGACATCGCCGTAACGTCGCGAATCGAGCGGCAGTAGGTCTGGAGAAGGTCGGAGTACGCTTCGAGGGGGTGGGCGGTCACGTACAGGCCGAGGAGTTCCTTCTCAAACGCGAGCAGGTCGGCACGGTCGAACTCCTCCTCGCGGATCGCCGGATCCGCGTGAACGTCGTCCAGACTGGCGAAGATCGACTGCTGCCCCGTCAGCCGCTCGCGACGCGCCACCTGGGTCATCTCGAGTCCCTCGGGAAGATGCCGCAGGAGGCCGCGCCGGGTCGCGCCGAGCCGGTCGAACGCTCCCGACTTGACGAGCGCCTCGAGGGTCTCGCGGTCGAGGCCGTCCACGTCGACGCGGCGGCACAGGTCGAAGAACGAGGCGTACGGACCGCTCGGTCGCGCGGCCAGGATCGCCTGGATGGCGTTCTCTCCAACGTACTTGATCGCCCCGAGACCGAATCGGATTCGTCCCTCCTCAACCGGCGAGAACTCACGGCGGCTCTCGTTGATGTCGGGAGGCAGAACCTCGATTCCCATGTTGCGGCACGCGCCGATGTACTCCGCAACCTTGTCGGTGTCCCCCTGTACGCTCGTGAGCAAGCTGGCCATGAAGTGGGTCGGGTGGTGAGCCTTGAGGTACGCCGTCCAGTACGAGATGAACGCGTAGGCAGTGGCGTGCGACTTGTTGAACCCGTAACGCGAGAACTTCTCCATGTCGTCAAACGTGGTCGCCGCCAACTCCTGCGACAGCCCGTGCGCCCGGCACCCGTCGATGTACTTCTCCCGGAGACCGGCCATGATCTCCTTCTTCTTCTTCCCCATGGCCTTTCGCAGCGTGTCGGCCTGGGCGAGCGTGAAGCCCGCCAGCTTCTGCGTCATCAGCATCAGCTGGTCCTGGTAGATCGGAAGCCCGAACGTCTCCTCCAGGATCCCGCGGATGCTCGAGTGCGCGTACGTCACGGCCTTCCGGCCGGAGCGCCGCTCCACGTACTCGTCCGCCATCCCGCTCTCGAGAGGGCCGGGGCGGTACAGGGCAAGCAGGGCGATCAGGTCTTCGAACCGATTGGGCTGCACCCGGAGGATGAGGCCCGTCATTCCGGAGCCCTCGAGCTGGAAGATCCCATCCGTGCTTCCCTCGCGCAGGACGGCGAACGTCGCGTCGTCGTCGAGGGGAATGGACTCGAGATCGATCTCGATCCCCGCCTGTGCCGACAGGGAGGCCAGCGCATCCGCAATCATGGTGAGGTTCCGAAGGCCGAGGAAGTCGATCTTCAGGAGCCCGATCGCTTCGATGTCGGTCATGTCGAACTGCGTTACGTACTCGTTCTCCGCCACGCGGAGGAGCGGCGCGTGCTTCGCCAACTCGTCGGGCGCAATCACGACGCCCGCGGCGTGCGTCGAGATGTTTCGCGTGAGGTCCTCGAGCCGCAGACCGATGTCGATGACCCGGCGGACGTTCTCGCTCTCCTCGTACAGCGTTCGGAGCTCGACGACGCTGTCCACCGCAGCCTGGAGTTTCGAGCCGAACGGGATCAGCTTGGCGATTCGGTCGGCTTCGCCGTAGGGAAGCCCCAAGACGCGACCGACGTCGCGCACGACGCTCCGCGCGGCCATCCGGTCGTACGTCGCGATCTGAGCGATCCGCTCCCACCAACGCTCTCCTCCGTACTTCGCGCGGACGTAGTCGATGACCCGATCCCGCCCGCGGATGCAGAAGTCGATGTCGAAGTCCGGCATGCTGACTCGGTCGGGGTTCAGGAACCGCTCGAAGATCAGGTTGTAGCGAAGCGGGTCGACGCCCGTGATCCCGAGCGCGTAGGAGACGAGGCTTCCCGCCGCAGATCCTCGTCCCGGTCCGACGGCGATCCCCTGGCTCTTCGAGAAACGCACGAAATCCCAGACAATCAGGAAGTACGTGCTGTACGACATCTTCGCGATGACGCCGAGTTCGTACTCCAGTCGGTCTCGGACCGTCGGAGTGATCTCGCCATACCGCTCCGCCGCGCCGGCGTACGCGAGCTCTCGCAGGTAGGCGTCGGTGTCGGTCGCTCCATCCGGAAGGGGGAACGGAGGAATCAGGATGCGGTTGAAGTCGAACTCCACCCGGCAGCGCTCCGCGATCGCGCGGGTATTGTCGATGGCCTCCGGCACGTCGGCAAAGAGCTTCTCCATCTCGTCGCCGCTTCGGAAGTGATAGCCGTCCCCGTCGAACGTCCGGTGTTCCGGATCGTCGAGCGTTCGGTTGGCCCGGATGTTGATCAGAACCTCGTGGGCCAGCTTGTCGTCCGGATCAAGGTAGTGAACGTCGCTCGTCGCGACGAGCGGCAGGTTCAGTCGACGGGCGAGGTCGATCAGCCGACGGCGAAGCTGCGCGTCGCGCTCCGTGCCGTGGTTCTGAATCTCGATGTAGAAGCGATCCGGCCCGAAGAGCTTTGCGTACGCCAAGGCAACCTGATCGGCCTCGCGCTCCTTCCCGGCCGAAAGCAGCCGCGGGATCTCGCCCGACTCGCACGCCGAGAGGGCGATCAGTCCCTCGGCGTGCGTCGCCAGGAGCTCCTTGTCGGCGCGCGGTCGGTAGTAGAAGCCCTCGGTGTGCGCCGCGCTCACAATCCGCACGAGGTTGTGAAACCCAACGTCGTTCTCGGCGAGCAACACAAGGTGGAAGTACCGACCGCCCTCTCCACCTGAGCGGTCGCGGCGGTCGCCGGGGGCAACGTAGACCTCGCAGCCAAGCACGGGGTGAATCCCGCGGTCCCGGGCCTCCCGGTAGAACTTCACGGCTCCGCTCAGCACGCCGTGGTCGGTGAGCGCGAGCGCGCCCATGCCGCCCGCGGAGGCCCGCTCGATCAGGTCCGAAAGGCGGCACGACGAGTCGAGGACGCTGTACTCGGAGTGCACGTGGAGATGGACGAATCGGCTCGGCAACGGGCTCACTCCTCGACGAAGATGACCTTCTCCTCACCCGGCTTGATGAGACCCAATTCCTCGCGAGCCTTGTCCTCCAGCACTCTCGTGGTCGACGCCGACGCCAACTCGGCGCGCAACCGCTTCTGTTCCGCCGTCGCCTCCACCGTGGCCTTCTCGAGGCGTACCAAATCGTGCCGCAAGTGAAGGATGCCGAGCCCACGGCTGAGGAAGGTCCCGAGCACAAGCAGCACGACGAAGGCCGCAATCCCGAGAGCCACCCAGCGCCGGCCCCGGCGCGTCGGCCAGCGGACGCTTCGCGCCACGTTCGCCCAGAGTCCCCTCATCGCCCCTCTCCCCGCTGCTGCGACGCGCCGTTCTACGGAGCGAACCTCCGCGGCCACGCCGCCAATCCGAGCTCGAATTCGTCTTCGATGCGCAAGAGCCGGTTGTACTTCGCAACGCGCTCGCTCCGCGAGATCGAGCCGGACTTGATCTGCCCGCACGCCGTGCCGACGGCGAGGTCGGCGATCGACGTGTCCTCCGTCTCTCCCGAGCGGTGCGACACCACGCACGTGTACCCGGCGGAGCGAGCCAGGTCCATCGTCTCCAACGTCTCCGTCACGGTGCCGATCTGGTTCAGCTTGATGAGGATCGAGTTGGCGATCCCGTTCGCGATTCCCGCCTCGAGGATCTTCGGGTTGGTCACGAACACGTCGTCGCCGACGATCTGCACCCGGTTTCCCAGCGTCTGGGTCAGCTGGGTCCACCCGCGCGCGTCCGCCTCCGCAACTCCGTCCTCGATCGAAACGATCGGAAACGCCTTCACCCACTCCGCGTACAGGGCCACAAGCTCATCGCTCGACAACGACACGATGCGCCCATCGATCGTGAATCGGTAGGAGCCCTCCTTGTAGAAGCTCGACGCGGCGGCATCCAGGGCGATCGCCACATCGATCCCGGGCCGGTATCCGCTCTTCTCGATCGACTCGACGAGCAGCGCCAGCGCCTCGCGGTTCTCCTTCAGATTCGGAGCGAACCCGCCTTCGTCGCCCACGCTCGTCGCCAACCCCTTCTCCTTGAGCGTCGCCTTCAGGGTGTGGAAGACCTCCGAACAAGCACGGACGGCGTCGGCGAAGCACTCGACTCCGATCGGGAGCAGCATGAACTCCTGGATGTCCACGTTGTTGTCCGCGTGCTCGCCGCCGTTCAGTACGTTCATCATGGGCAGGGGGAGGGTCGGCGTCCGCAGGCCGGCCACGTACCGAAAGAAGGGGATGTCGAGGCTGTCGGCGGCGGCCCGCGCCGTCGCGAGCGAGACGGCGAGAATCGCGTTGGCGCCCAGGCGCCGCTTGTTCTCGGTCCCGTCGAGCTCGATCAGGAGTCGGTCGACCTCCGCCTGATCGAACGCGTCGCATCCAAGCAGGGTCGGCTCGATCTCCGCTCGAATGTTGTCGACGGCGGCCGAGACGCCGCGGCCGTGGTACACCTTCGGATCCTTGTCGCGAAGCTCGAGGGCTTCCCGCGTCCCCTTCGACGCCCCCGAAGGCACGGCGGCGCGCCCGAAGCCGCCGTCCTCGAGATAGACGTCGGCCTCGACCGTTGGGTTGCCGCGAGAGTCAATGATGGTTCGAGCGTCGATCGCTTCGATGTACATGCGTCGTTCCCCCTTGGTATCCGCGTCAGTATAGCCCCGGGCCCGGACGGCGGGCAATCGGCGGAGGCGCGTCCGTGTTGACCCTTCTTCGTAGGGCGTCTACTATTCCGCCACCCGACGGTGCACAAGGAGACCTCCGATGTTGTCGTCCGAGCTTCGCCGCCAGTACTTGGGATTCTTCCGCGAGCGCGCGCACACGCTGCTGCCGAGCTCACCGCTCGTCCCGAACGATCCCACGCTGCTCTTCACGTCCGCCGGGATGGTCCAGTTCAAAGACTACTTCTCGGGGCGCACGAAGGCGCCGTTCGCCCGCGCGACGACGTGCCAGAAGTGCTTCCGCACGACGGACATCGAGGAAGTCGGCCGGACCGCGTACCACCACACGTTCTTCGAGATGCTCGGCAACTTCTCGTTCGGCGACTACTTCAAGCAAGGGGCGATCGAGTTCGCGTGGGAGTTCCTGACCCGCGAGCTCGGCATCCCCGGCGAGCGCTTTGCTGTGACCGTCTACGACGAAGATGAAGAGGCCTACGCCATCTGGCGCGACGTCATCGGGATTCCAGCCGAGCGGCTCGTCCGACTCGGCAAGGAGAACAACTGGTGGGGCCCCGTGGGGAACAGCGGTCCGTGCGGCCCCGATTCGGAACTCCACTACGACACGGGAAAGGACCGGGCCTGCGGCCCGAACTGCCGAGGAGTGGCCTGCGACTGCGACCGGTTCGCCGAGATCTGGAACCTCGTGTTTATGCAGTTTGACGCGCAAGAGGACGGATCGCTCCAACCCTTGGCTCGGAAGAGCATCGACACCGGCATGGGACTCGAGCGGGCGACGGCAATTCTCCAAGGCGTTCCGACGAACTTCGACATCGACGTCTTCGCGCCGATCGTCCAGGCGATCGAGGCGGCGGCGCCTCATTCGTTGGGCAAGGCCGACCGCGCCTTCCGCAACACGGTTGTCGACCACGTTCGCGGCGCCCTCTTCCTCGTCGCGGACGGCGTCATGCCCGGAAACGAGAAGCAGGGCTACGTGCTGCGCCGGATCCTTCGCCGGGCGATCCGCGCCGAGGAGAAGCTCGGCATCCGCCCCGGCTCGCTCCCCTCGTTCGTCGACCCGGTCGTCGAGTCGCTCGGCGCCGTGTACCCGGAGATCGAGGGCGCCCGCGACCTGGCGCGGAAGCTGATTGCGCGCGAAGAAGAGACGTTCCGCCGGACGCTGCGCGACGGAGAGCGCAGACTGGAGAAGATCCTCGCCGAGCTTGGGAAGAGCGGCGACAAGACCCTGCCTGGGGAGCTCGCGTTCGAACTCACAGACACGTACGGATTCCCGCTCGAGATGACGCAGGAGATCGCGGCGGAGAGCGGGATCTCGGTCGGCATCCCCGGATTCGAGAAGGCGCTCGACGCGCAGAGAGAGCGATCGAAAGAATCGGTTGCGAACATCTCGGCTTCCGCTTCAGTTGGAGCGCATCCGACGGTCACGAGGTCGTGGCACAAGAAGCCGACCCACTTCGTCGGCTACGAGACGCTGGTCGCCGAGGCGGAGGTGCTTGGCGTCGAAGAGGAGGACGGGCGGCGGCACCTTGTCTTCTCGGAAACGCCACTCTACGCGCAATCAGGAGGGCAGGTCGGAGACACGGGAAGGGTCGAGAACCTGACGCGGCACGGATCGGCGGCCGTGCAGAGTACGACGCGCCATGCCGAGGGCGCAACGCTCCATTGGGTCGACGCTGTCGAGGGCGAGATCCGAGCCGGCGACCGCTGCCGACTGACCGTGAACATCGAGCGCCGACGTCGCATCGAGCGGAACCACACGGCGACCCACCTCCTTCACGCTGCGCTGAGGAACGTCCTCGGACAGCACGCTCAGCAGGCGGGGTCGGAGGTCACGGACCTGGAGCTTCGCTTCGACTTCTCGCACTTCGAGAAGATGTCGCCCGACGAGGTCCGTCGCGTCGAGGACTTCGCCAACGCCGCCGTCCTCGCCGATCACCCCGTGAAGACCGACGAAGTGACCCTCGAGGAAGCGCGCGAACGAGGCGCCGTCGGGTTGTTCGAGGACGAGTACCGCGGCCGCGCTACGGTACGCCTCGTCCAGGTCGGCGACGTGAGTCGAGAGCTGTGTGGCGGAACGCACGTCCGCCGGAGCGGCGAGATCGGCCTCATTCGGGTCGTTTCCGAAGAGGGTATAGCTTCAGGCGTTCGACGAATCCGAGCGGTGACCGGTGACTCCGTCCTTGCCCTGTTGCGCGACCAAGAGGCGTTCGCGGCGCGGATGCGATCCGAACTCGGCGACGACCCCGACGCAGGCTTGGCTCGGTTGCACGAGAAGATGGCGTCGCTCGAGGCGACCCTCGAAGCCCAGCGTGGAGCCGAGACGGACGCGAAGGTCGACCTGCTCCTCGCGGCCGCGGTGGAGAAGGGGGGCGTTCGAACGATCGTCGGACGCGTGGACCTCTCCGCCGAGCAGCTGAAGGACCTCGCCGACAAGATCGAGGACCGCTCTCGCCCGGCCGTCGTGCTCCTCGTCGGCGGCGCCGAGGGACGGGCGGTCGTCGTCTGCAAGGCCTCGAAGGACGTGAAGGGCGTCGACGCGGGCGGCGTCGTTCGGGCCCTCTCGAAGATCCTTGGCGGAGGCGGCGGCGGGGGCCGCGGCTTCGCTCAGGGCGGGGGACCGGACGTCGGGAAGCTCGACCAGGCGCTCGCCGAAGGGCGAAACGTCCTGACCGACGTCTGAGAGCTCCTGCGGATGATGCCGTGCTCTTGGGCTATGAGCTCAAGAGCACGGGCATGCAGACGTAGAGGAAGCCCTCGTCGGCGGGAGCGATCTTCTCGCTCGCGGGCTCGACAAGGCCTGCCTTCTTCGAGTCCGCCAGCCAGATCGTCACGAAGTCCGAGGCCAGGCGCTTGAGGACGTCGATGACGTACTCGGCGCGGAACGAGATGTCGATCAACTGCGCGGGCGCCTTCTTGACACGAACCCGCTCCTCCGCCTCGCCCTTGTCCTTCGACGAGGACCGCACCTGCACCGAGCTCTCGTCGGGGGACGCGTGAATCGTGATCGCGCCCGAGTCCTCGGCCGCCGTGATCTGGATGCGCTGCAACGCCTCAAGAAGAGCTCGCCGATCGAACGTCAGGGGCACCGGGTTGTCGCGCGGAATCACGCGCTCGAAGTCGGGGAACTCCTCGGCGATCGTTCGGGCGGAGAACGTCACGCCGCCGGCGTGGAAGAAGAGCAGCCCGTCGCCACGGTGGATGTCCACGGTGGGCGAGTCGACCTGGCCGAGAACCCGGTCGAGATCGGTGAGCACGCTCGCTTCGATGAGGTACTCCCCCTCCTCCTGGATCGCCTCGATGCCGATCGTCTTCACGGCAAGGCGGTAGCCGTTCGTCGCGACCAGCCGCAGCTGGTCGCTCTTCAGCACGATGTCGACCCCGGTGAGGCTGAGGCGCGTCGTCTCACCCGCCTTGAGCGCGGCGAACGCCGTGTGCTCGAGCCCGTGATGGAAGTCGGCGACCCGAATGGTGGCGATCTTGGCCGACGGAAGCGCCGGCACTTCGGGGTAGTCCGCAACCGGAAGCGTCGGCAGGTCGAACGTCGCCTCGCCGCAGCGAAGCTTCACGGTCGTTCCATCCTTGGCGTCGGTCTTGAGAGCGATCTTCTCATCCGCCGGGAGGTGGGCGGCGATTTGGTTCACGATCGCGCCGTTCAGCACGACGGACTCGTCCTTCGCGCTGTTCTCGATGGGGATCTCACAGCGCACAGCCCGTTCCAAGTCCGTCGCCTGGAGATACAGATGTTTCCCAGCGACCTCAAGCTTCAGCCCGGCCAGGATGGGCATGCTGCTGCGCGTCCCCAGCGCGTAGCTCGCGAGCCGCACTCCGAACACCAAGTCGTTCTTCGAGCACACGAAATCCATCGATGACCTCCCTTGGGACTGCTGTGCAGAAGCTATGATACTCCATCGGCCCGAGACCGGACAAAAGCTAGAGCCCCAGGCAGCGTGCGACAGCGGCCGCGGTCGCGTCGACGTCGCCCGTCCCGTCGATCCGATGGACGCTCGGGTCGCCCGCCGTGAGCTCGAGGAACCCGTCGCGCACGCGGTGGTAGAACTTCTCCGACTCGGCCTCGATCCGATCGCGGTCTCCGCGCTTGCGCGCAAGCGCCACCTCGACGGGCACGTCGATGAGGAACGTGATGTCCGCCTTGCGCCCACGCGTCGCTTCCTCGTTGAGGCGCTTGATCAGGTCGACGTCGATGCCTCGCCCATACCCCTGGTACGCGAGGCTGGACAGGCGATACCGGCTCGAGACGACTGTCTTCCCTTGCTCGAGCGCCGGCAGAACGACCTCGCGGGCGTGCTGCGCCCGGCTCACGAGAAAGAGTAGGAGCTCGGCGAAGTTGTCGAGCGTCCCGGAGTTGCGGCGCGAGAGCAGGATCTCGCGCACGGCGTTCCCTACCGAGGTTCCTCCCGGCTCGCCCGTGAGGACGACCTCGCACCCTGAGGCCTGCAATCGGTGCGCGAGCAGCCGAGCCTGGGTCGTCTTGCCTGTGAAGTCGAGGCCCTCAAACACGATCAGCTTGCCCGCAAGTTCGATGCCGCCCACCTCCAAAGAGAGCATACACCACGAGAAGAGCGGCGCCGACAGAGATGCAGGCGTCCGCGATGTTGAACACGAAGAACCCTCGGATCTCGAAGTAGTCGAGGACGTAGCCGGAGGCGGCCCGATCGATCAGGTTTCCGACCGCCCCGGCCAGGACGAGCGTCAGTCCGAAGCGCAGGAGCCGACGCAGGTCGCGAGCGAAGACAAGCACCAGGAAGAGCGAGACGGCGACGACCGCCGAGACCGCCAGGAAGAGGGCTTGCCCCTGCGGGAAGATGCCGAAGGCTCCGCCCGTGTTGTGAACGCGAGTCAGCCGCACGAGATCCCCAACGAGCGGCACGGGGATCCCCAGGGAGAGGTTCTTGGCCGCCCAGAGTTTGGTCAATCGGTCGAGAAGAACGAGTGTGATGGGAAGGACGATCCAGAGAGCCCTGCGCATGATGACGCGAGCGTACCCGTGTCGCCGCGGACCGTCAAGCGAGGCGTTCGCGGGATTGACGCCAAAGGGCTTGCCGGATACGGTGTCGGGCGAAGGAGACCTATGAGACTCGTTCGATTCCGCCTCGGACCGGGCAAGCCCGTTCTTGCAGGGACGCTGATGGACGAAGTGGTGATTGCTGAAGGACGCACGTACGCGCTTGCGAACGTCACCCTCGTTGCGCCCTGCGCGCCGACGAAGCTCGTTTGCGTCGGGCGCAACTACGCCGCCCACGCGAAGGAACTGGGAAACGAGGTTCCCGAGAAGCCGCTCCTCTTCTTCAAGCCCCCCTCGGCCGTCATCGGCCCCGGCGAGGACATCGTGCTTCCGACCGGGCCCGACGTGCACTACGAGGCCGAGCTTGCGGTCGTCATCGGGACGCGCTGCCGGAACGTCCCGGCGCGCGACGCTGGCCGCGTGATCCTTGGCTATGCCTGCCTGAACGACGTCTCCGACCGCACGGCGCAGAAGTGGGAGAAGAACTGGGTGCGCGCCAAGGGATTCGACACCTCGGCACCCCTCGGCCCCGTCATCGTCACGCCGGACGAGATCGGCGAGCCCTTCCACGTTCGGCTACGCCTTAACGGAGAAGTACGCCAGGACGGCTCAACGACCGACTTCATTTTTCCGATCCCGGAGCTGATCGAGACGATCACCGCCTTCATGACCCTCGAGCCCGGCGACGTCATCGCCACCGGGACGCCGGAGGGCGTTGGGCCTCTCCGCTCCGGTGACGTCGTCGAGGTCGAGATCGACGGCATCGGCGTTCTCAGGAACCCCGTTCGGTAGAACGGCCTTCATCACGCTCCTTTCTGCAGTCTCGCACGATTTGCCATCGCCTGCTGTCCTGACTAGGATGTGCTGCTAGCTTGCTCTATCAGGATAGCTGCAAGGAGGCGGGCATGCCTCGAAAGGGGTTGTGGCTGGCGCTCTTGTTGGTGGCCGTCGCTGGACTGATAGCCGCGATGGGGTGGGTTGAAGACCGACGAGTCGTCGATTCGGAAGTTGCCTGGAGTCCCCTCTACGAGCGTCGGGTAACGGACGCTCTCGTCCCAGTCACCTCACAGGAAGCCCGTGGCGCGGCCGCGCTGGCCACGTTCACGTGTGACGTGATCGGAACTCTCGACTGCCCTCAGGAGACGTCCGATTGCACGGCGGGTTGCGAGATCGTGTGGCCTACGAGTGAAGGAAAGCCGACATGCGACACGTGTGACGAGAACCCGGAGTGCCAGGGGGCGCCCGACCAGACCGCCGGCGAGGACCTGTATGACCTCTTCACCTATCAGGGACCGACGTGCGCAGGGATGAGCACGTGCGACCAGTCGACGTGCTACTGCCCCACGTTGACGGACTTGACGTGCACAAGGCCGACCTGCGACGGACCGACGTGCGGCGGCCCGACCTGCGAGGGCGACACGTGCTTCCTCGCAAGGTGCGAAGTCACCGACTACGGTGACGCCGCCGGGATCGAATACCTGACGCGCACCAGGCGTAAGTACGACGGCGCACGTCACGTGATCGACGGCGTCTACTTCCTTGGGAATCGGGAGGACCCCGAGTGGGACGGCCAGCCGACGGACCTCGCGGACGGCGACGACGGCGAGGCGTACGGCAAGGGCGATGACGAGGATGGAGTCTGGTTCCCGACAACCGTGAACCGCGACGCCAAGGCAACCGTCATTGTTCGGGTCTCACAGCCAGGAAACCTGTTCGCTTGGGTGGACTACGCGGGTGACGGCAGCTGGGGCTACGGCGAGGCTCCCGACCGGGTGTTCGCGGACGGCGTGCCGGTCGGGCCCGCGTACAACTGGGTCGTAGTGGACGTGCCGGCACAGGCCTCGAATACGGCTCGATCGTTCGCGCGCTTCCGCTACGTGGAATCGGGGAAGGCGGAAGTCGGCGGGCAGGTGGAGACCGGTGAGGTTGAAGACTACAGCGTCGTGCTTGCCGGCACCTTCCGCGCCTGGGTGATGACCGACAAGATCCGCTACGCACCCGGCGAGCCGGTGAGAATCGCGACCTACCTGAACGAGACGTCGCAGATCACCGCCGTTTTGCACCGTCCCGACGGGACGCAGAAGGCGCTTTTCGCGACGACGGCCGAGGTCGGTCGCCACGTCTTCCCGAAAGACGGGGACGGGTTCCCCGCAGAGCTTCCGCTCGGCACATGCACCGTCGAAGTCATCGCCACATCGCTCAAGTCGGGGATGACCGTATGGTTGACGACGCCGTACGACGTATCGGAGTAGTCCGTGCCGCCGCACGACTGCCACGACCCGGGCGTCTCGACGTCTTGGCTCGTGGCCAAGACGTAGTGGACCGAGGCGTAGATGCAGGCTGATGGCTGGGAGGAGGGTCGACCATGCGAGAGAAGGGAATCGGACTTGCTCTCCTGTCGGTGTGCTTCGTCGGGCTCATCGTGGCGTTGGGGTGGGTCGAGGCCGGGCGTCAGGCCGATTCGGAGGTCGGCTTCAGCCCTCTGTACAACCGCAGCGTGGTGGATGCTCTCGTTCCGATCACGTCCCAGGGCGCGCACGGCGCGGCGGCGCTGGCCACGTTCACGTGTGACGTGATCGGCACTCTCGATTGCACGACGGGGTGCGAGTTGGTGTGGCCTACAGAAGAGGGAAAGCCGACGTGCGACACGTGCGACGAGGCCGCCCTGGACTGCCACCCACCTGACGAGCCGGGGACCGCATGGGACACCGGAGTGCTCTACACGCTGATCGCCGCCGCCACGTGCGGAGGGCACACGTGCGAGATCACGTGCTACCACCCCACTTTCTTTTGCGAGCTGACAGTTGACGGCCCCACGTGCGCCGGTTCCACGTGCGAGGGCGAAACGTGCTCTCTCGCGAAGTGCGACGTATACGACTACGGAGACGCCCCGGAGATGTCGGAAGTCGTGGCCGGTGCGCAGTACGAGACAACGAACGATGCCGGTGGCGCCCGTCACATGATCGACGGGGTCTTCTACCTCGGCGCCAAAGAGGACGCCGAAGTGGACGGCCGACCCACCGACCTCGCAGACGGCGACGATGCCGAAGCCTTCCAGATCGGAGATGATGAGGACGGGGTGTGGTTTCCCACGACATTCAACCCCGGCCGCAAGGCCACGGTCATCGTCAGCGCTTCCCTACCGGGAACGCTGTTCGCTTGGGTGGACTACGACTTGACCGGCGGCTGGCGCGAGGAGACAGACAGTGCCTTTCCCGATGGCGTCGAGCTTCTGTCCGCGTACAACTGGGTTGTGATCGACGTTCCCGAGACCGCCGTCGCGTCGCCGGCGTCGTACGCGCGATTCCGCTTCGCGGACTCCGGCAAGCTCGCCCAATCCGGTACGGCGGAGAACGGGGAAGTCGAGGACTACCGCGTTCCGATCCTCAATTCACTCCGCGCGTGGGTGATCGTCGACAGACTGCTCTATGCACCAGGCGACTCGGTGGCAGTAGGCTTCTACGTCAGCGAGACCGCCCAGGTGACTCTCATCTGCCACCGCACCGACGGGATGCAGACGTTCCTCTCGACCACGACGGCGGAGGCGGGCCGTCACACGTTCCCGGAACAGGGGGGCGGTGTCACGGCCGAGCTTCCCGCGGGAACCGCAACAATCGAGATGATCGCCACGTCACTCCTGTCCGGCGCGACGGTGTGGCTGACGACTCCGTACGTTGTCACGCCCTAGCGGAGGCCGCTTGGAGGCCACCGGGCAAGCTTCACGAGCGGCGTAGTCTCGTCGAGGACATGTCCGCCTTCCTGTTCGCAAGGAGTTGTCGACTCATGCAGCCCTGACTAGCATACGAGCCGGGTCTAGGCAGCTGCACGACGGAAGCAGGGAGGTGGGTGGCGCCATGCGAAAGAAGGGGCTGTGGCTTATCGCGCTGTCGATCCTGGTCGTAGGGTTCGTCGTTGCGACGGCGTGGGTCGAGATGCGGCAGTCGACCCGAACAGAAGTGGGCTGGAGTCCGCTCTACGACCGCCGCGTCGCGGACGCGCTGATCCCCGTGACGTCGCAGGCGGTGTACGCCGGGCTCCAGACGGCCGTCGGCGGATGCAACACACAGGATCAGTGTCAGGAAACGGCAGACTGCAACGAGACGTGGGACTGCAACCAGACCCGTGACTGCCAGCCGACGGCCGACTGCGAGTCGGCAATCGCGGTGTGCGAGGAGACGTACAACTGCAATCCGACGTCGGAGGAGACGTGCTCCGGGACCGCGACGTGCGAGGGATGGCCGACATGTGCCGGGAGCGACACGTGCACGGGCGCGAGCTGCCCATCGGACACGTTCGACACGGAGTTCTGTGGGCCGACGGCCGGGGCGATGACGTGCCTCGCGGCGCGGACGTGCGACGCCGACATCTGCGACTGGCCGACCTACAAGGGGATGACCTGCACGCGGCCGACGTGCGACGGTCCAACGTGCGCCGGTGACACGTGCGAGGGGCCGACCTGCCATCTCATGGGGTGCGACGTCTTTGACTACGGGGACGCGCCGCAGATTCCTGGAACGTCCCTCAGGTACCCGACCACGAAGGACGTGGACGGCGCTCGGCACATAATCGAGGGCGTCTACTACCTAGGGGCACGGGAGGACGCCGAGAGGGACGCCAAGCCGGCGGTGTTCGCGCTGGGAGACGACGAGGAGGCGTACCGCAGGGGAGACGACGAAGACGGAGTGTGGTTCTCGACTACGTTCAACCCCGGTCGACAGGCGGTCGTGATCGCGGCGGCATCGGAGGCCGGTCGGTTGTTCGCTTGGGTCGATTACGACATGAGCGGGGACTGGCGAGAGGAAGGAGACGCCGTCTTCCCTGAAGGCATTCCCCTCGTGCAAGGCTACAACTGGATCGTGCTGACGGTACCGGAGACGGCCGTTCGCGCCCCTTTGTCCTACGTTCGCTTCCGCTTCACGAAGTCGGACGTCCTCCTCCCAACGGGGACGGGGGACGACGGGGAGGTCGAGGACTACCGGGTGCCGATCTGCGCAACGTTCCGAGGGTGGGTCATGACGGACCAGCCGCTGTACGCGGCCGGGGAGCGCGTCGAGATCAGCTTCTACGTCAATGAGATCTCTCAGGTCACGCTCATCGAGCATCGTGCCGACGGTGCGTCCAGGGTCCTCTGGACGAGCACGGTCGAGGCCGGGCGACACGAGTACCCCACGTTCGGCGAGGCCCTTGCCGCTGCGGCGCCCGGGGGAACGTCCACGGTGGAGATGATTGCGACCTCGCTCCAGTCGTCGGCCACCGTATGGCTGACGACCCCATACCTCGTGACCCCGTAGGAGCGTGGCCGGATCGGTGAACCCGTGAGCGGCAGCGGAAGCGAGGCGGGGCGTTGGCGTTTCGCGCTCGTGTTCTTCGCACTGGCGGCGTTGGGGTGCTTGTCGCGAGACATCGCCTCCCTGCCCCCCCCGATCGCGCGCTTCGCGGCCGCGGCGGGACTCGTGGCGTGCACAGTCGCGTGGGCCGGCCGCCGGCGCCGGTCGCCCCTCTCATCCGAGGGCGTCGTTCTCGCTCTGGTCGGCGTGGTGGGCGTCATCGCGAGTCCCTGGCCGGCCCTTCGACTCATGGCAGTCGCCGTGTGGATCGGCGGCCTGGGGTTCGCGCTGGGGAACGCCGAAGAGCGAAGGTTCGCGGCGGGCCCGATCTGCGCGGCGTTCGCGCTCGCGCTGCTCGACCTCGTGCCCGCCCTCCGGCTCTCCGTCGGCCAGGCTTCCACCGGATTGTCTCGCATCGTTCTCGCTGCGTTCGGAGGCGGGAGCTTCAGCGGGGCCTCGGGCGGGCTCGCTGCGCTGTTCGCGCTTCTTATCGCCCGCGCAGCCGTGCCGCAGCGCCGCGCGAAGCGGCGGCTGGCGCTGATTGGCCCGCTCGTCCTCGTCGCCCTCTTCTTGGGACAGCTGATCGTGCAACGGCAGATCTCGGCCGTCGGTGCGCGGATCGCGTGCAGCGGAGCCTCGTTCCTCCTGGGAGCTCTCACGGTTGCCGGATTCGCGGCGGTGTTCCCCGCGAATCCGTTGACGAGCGCGCCGCGGCGCGCCGGCGGCGCTGTTCTCGCCGGCTTCGCCGCACTCTGCCTCGCCCTTCCCATCTCTCTCGCGACCGTGGAGGGCCTGCGCGACGCGGCTCGGCGCCCCCAGCGCGTCCTCTTGTTCGACGTGGCGATGCTCGCCGACTACCGGACGCCGGCGGACAAGCCGCTCGGCCAGGCGTTCACGGGGGCATCGTTCGGGTCGCTCCCGCTCTACTTGAGGGCGTACGGACACGACTGCTCAGTGGCGGCGGCCGTTGACCCCTCACTCGCCTTGCGAGCCGACGTGGTCGTCGTCATCAATCCCGGTCGGCCGTTCACCCCCACGGAGCAGGAAGTCCTTCTCGCGTTCGTCCGCGCCGGGGGAGGGCTTCTCGCGCTTGCCGACCACACGGACATCGGCGGGCTCATGGCGTCGTTCAACGAACTCCTCGCCCCCACGGGACTCTGGCTCAACTTCGACTCCGCGGTCTCCGCCCGCCATGAGTGGCGCGGCTCGCTCGTCGTTCCGTACCCGGAGTCCGTCTTCTTCCGCGACGCCGACGTGCCCGTCAGCATCGGCGCGTCCGTCTCGGGCCGAGGGGGGTCCGCAGGAGACCGCCCGCTCCTCCTCGGGATGGACTCCTTCTCCGACCCCGGGGATCGGTCGAACGAGCAAGCATTCCTCGGCAACCTGGCGTTCGACCCGGGAGAGGACTACGGCGACATCGTGCTCGCCGTCGAGCGCCCACTCGGCCGTGGACGGATCGCCCTCTTCGGCGACACGTCGATCTTCCAGAACCTCTCGCTGGCCTCGTCCGCCGCGTACGTCGACCGCCTCGTCCGCCGCCTCGGAGGCGGCGCGGGGATCCCGACAGCGCTCTCGCTGGCCGCAGCGATCCTCGGCGTCGCCCTTCTCCTTGCCGCGGCTCGCCGCTCCGCCGGAGGGGTCTCTCTCCTCATCGTCGCTCTCGCTCTCGCCGCGGGGACGGCCGCCGCGGACCTCGTCCTCGCCCGCGCCTGCGCCGTGCACGTACCCGAGCTGGGAACGATCGGCGTCATCGACGTGTCGCACTCCAACTTGGTCGATCGTCAGGCCCTTGCGGCGGCAGGGATTGACGCTCTTGTCGCGTCCGTGGCGCGTACGGGGGTCCTCCCGGTCGTGTGGGATCGGCCGGGAGTCCCCGCTCCGCTGGGGAGCGGAGATCTCTGGGTCACCGTCGCCCCGACGCGCGCGTACTCGGCGGTCGAGGTTCGGGGCCTCCGAGCCGCGGCAGCAGAAGGCACTGCTCTCATCGTGGGAACCCGTTGGCCGTACTCGGCGGCCGTCGCCCCCCTCGTCGAACCTCTCGGCCTCACGGTCACCAATGTACCCCTCGGCGCCGCGCGGCCGTCGATGGAAGGTCTCGCGGATGCGCCCGAACTCGGATCGGCGTGGGCTCTCGATGCGGACGAGACGTGGACGATCATCGGCCGCTCGAGCCTCGGCGAGGAGTCATTCCCGGTGGCCGCCGAGCGAAGCCTGGGCCGAGGGCGAGTCGCCGTCGTCACGGACACCGAGGTCTTCACGAACGAGGCTCTCGAGGGCAAGGGATACGCGTATGTCGAGAACGTTCGATTCGTCGAGCGACTACTCCGCGGGGAGGTGACGCCGTGAGGCTCCGGGCCGCGCTGTGGTGGGCAAGCCTCGGCTTCGGCGTGACCGGAGCTTGCCTCTGGGTCAGGCTGTACGCGGAGGTCCCCTTCGTAGCCGGAGCGATCTGCCTAGCCATCGCCGCCGCTCTGGCGGGGTTGGGCTCCTCGCTTTCGGGGGGCCGGAAGGTGACGCCGAACCGCTGGGCGCTGAGCGCCGTCGTGGCGGCCTGCGCGGCCGCCCTTCCGCTCGTCTGCGCCGAGCTCCGTGTCGTCGCCGGAATCGTGGCCCTCGGCGCGACCACCGCCATGTTCCGCCCCAAACGGGCCGCCGGACTCGGAGCCGGCATCCTCGCCTCGGGCCTCCAGAGCTTGCTGCTCGTTGGCGCAACGAGCCTGTACGCGCGCTTCGCAGCGCCATGCCACGAGGCCCCGGCTCTCCGCGCCCTCGACAGCGGAATCGCGTGGATCCTCGGACTGGGAACGGCCACCGTCGGCCGAGAGGTCATCCTCCCCGCCGGCTCGCGGTTCGCTCCGGTCGTGCCAAGCTGGGATCAGTTCGGCCTCGTGTTCGGTATCCTGATCGTTCTCGGCGTCGTCGGCTTCGCCCTGCTCACTCGAGGGTCGCGCGGTTTGGGCCGTGTGGCCGCGCGATCCGTCGGACTCGTGACGGCCTATCTCATCGTTCGCCACGTCCTCCTTTTGCTCGTCGCGCTCGAACTCGAGCGTCCGAGTGTGTTCTGGCTTCCGTCGACCACATTCGCGACGATCGCCCCGCTTGCACTCCTCGTTCCGCGGGTTGCGGGGGTTCGCGCGGCGTGGGACGCGGCGGCCCTGATCGAACGAGGAACCATCTCGTGGCGGCGTGCATGGCTCATATCGGTCGCTGCGCTCCTCGGCACGTTGTCAGTCTCCCTCTCGCTTCTCCTCGCCCCCGCAGGCGCAAGGGCGAGCGGACGCGTCCTGTTCGACGAGGCGCACGGCGAGTGGGAGACGACGGCGCGGGAGATGGACACGGAATGGTACGGGATGGCCTCGACGTACAACTACGACTCGCTCTACCGATGGCTGGATGGGTACTACGAGACCGGGCGGGTGTCACAGCAAGTCGATCAGGCTGACCTGGAGCGTGGCGACGTCCTCGTGCTGAAGACGCCATCCATCCCGTACTCGCCGGACGAGATCCACGCGATCGTCGAACACGTGCGCCGAGGGGGCGGCCTTCTCGTGATCGGAGATCACACGAACGTCTTCGGCACGACCACCGTCCTGAATCCGGTTCTGGCGCCGTTCGGGCTGCGACTCGGATACGACGCCACGTACCGGCTTCGTGACGGCGGGTTCACGACCTACGAGCCGCGCAACGCCATCGATCCCGTGTTCCAGCACGTCCCGCGGTTCGACTTCCTGACGTCATGCTCGCTCCACGGCGGCCTATTCGCCCTTCCCATCATCTGCGACGGTCGAATCCTCGCCAGCGCGGCCGACTACTCGACCCGCAACTTCTTCCCGGAGGGCCGGATGACCCTGGCGTCGACGTTCGGCATGTTCCTCCAGGCCGCCGCGGTCGAAGCCGGGCGCGGTCGCGTCGTCGCGTTCACGGACAGCACGTGCTTCTCAAACTTCAGTCTGCACATGGACGGCTACACCGGCTTCCTCCTTGGAACCATGGAGTACCTGCGCCGTGAGAACCCCCTCCCGGGCTGGCGCTCCTTCGCGGCCGTCGCAGGGATTCTGTGCGCCACCGTGGGGCTCGCCTCCGGCATCTCCGTTCGGCGGCGCGCCGTCCTCACGATAGGATTGGTCGGCGTCCTGTTGGGCTTGGCTACCGCCACCGCCGCAACGGCAGCCTGGCATCGCGCGGCGTACCCCACTCCAATCCCAAGACACGACATCTCCTACGTCTACTTCGACGTCTCCGCGAGCCGCGCCCGCATCTCGCCCCAGCCGTCGATGACGGACCCGCTCGGCACGCGAGGGGCATTCGGCACGTTCTTCACATGGACGCAGCGAATCGGGCTCGTGCCGAGCCTCGTCTCCGCGCGAACCTCCCTCGCCGGGGCACGACCGTACGTCGTGATCAACCCGGAAGGCGTGCCGAGCCCATCGCGGGATCGCATCGTCGACTACGTCCGAAGCAAAGGTGGGAGCCTCGTCCTCCTCGGAGACCCAGTTTGGGACCGGGAAGGACTCGACGAGTACTGCGCTCTCTTCGGGCTCACCGTCGTGCGCGCCCAGAGCGACAGCCTCGTTCTGTCGGCGGGCACGACCGTGCAGACCGAGATCAGCCCCGCGCAGACTGTCTTCATCTCCGTCGCTTCGGCCGGGGCCGGACGCGTCGTCCTTCTCTCCGACTCCGTAGCGTTCTCCGATCTTGCGCTCGGAGGCGGGTTCGCCATGCCCTCGACGATCCAGCGGCGACTGTACGACCTCGAGTTCTGGCTGTTCGGCACTCTCCTTGCCTCCCCCCCGTAGTCGCGAACAGCCTCCCCGCGAAGCCGGCCGCCTGAGGAGCGGCACTCCGCACTCGACGACTCCCCGCACGCATTGAGGGCGCGGCGCAGGCGGGGTATCGTTCCTCACCATGCCGGGCGCGGAGGCACGCAAGACTCTTCTGATCTTCGATCTCGACGGAACCCTCTACCGGACCGATTCGTCGTTCGTTCCGACGATGCGCCGAGTCTACGAAGAGGCCGAGGTCCCCTATCCGGGGGACGGAGCGATCCTCGCCATGGTCGGCGAGACGTTCGAGACCTTTGTCGACTGGCTCGCGCCCCAAGGGTTCTCCGCCGACAAGGCTCGGCTGTCGGCGCGCATCTCCGAGCTTGAACTCCTCTCGATTCGCGAACGAGGAGCGCTGTTCGACGGGGTGGCCGAGACGCTCCGGCTCCTGTCGGAGCGGGAGCACATTCTAACGCTCTGCACGAACGGCGATCGGCGCTACGCCGAGGCCGTCCTCGGCCGATGCGGGATCCTTGGCATGTTCCAGCGGCTCCAGACGTTGGACGGCGCTCCTTCCACGAAGGCGGAACGCATCGCAGAATTGCAGCGTCTCTACCCGGGGCATCGAGCCTTCGTCGTCGGAGACCGGTACCACGACGTCGAGGCGGGGCGAGCGACCGGGTGCACCGTCATCGGCGCCGCGTACGGGTACGCCCGCAATGGGGAGCTCGGGGCCGCAGACCACATCATTCGGTCGTTCCCGGACCTTCTCGCGCTTGTCTAGCCTGCACGACGCAGACGTGTCCCGCTAGAATGGGCTCTCGTGCTTCGGCAGAGCGCCGGAACGCCTGGAAGGGGAGTCGATGGGATGAGGACCTTGAGCCTGCTCGAGTCGATCGGCAGCACGCCGCTCGTGGAGCTGTCGAACATTCCTCCTCGCGGTTCGAGGGTTCGCGTCCTTGCGAAGCTGGAGGGAGCCAACCCCGGTGGATCGGTCAAGGATCGTCCGGCCAAGTGGATGATCGAGCACGCCGAGAAGGCCGGAGAGCTCGTCCCCGGCAAGACGATCCTCGAGCCGACGTCCGGGAACACGGGGATCGCCCTCGCGATGATCGGAGCCGCCAAGGGATACAAAGTGCGGCTCTGCATGCCGGAGTGCGTCAGCACCGAGCGACGCCATATCCTTGAGGCGTACGGCGCAGATCTTGTGCTGACGTCGTCGAAGGAGAAGACCGACGGCGCGATTCGCGAGGCGCTCCGCCTCGTGCGCCAGGATCCGGAGCGATACTACATGCCGAACCAGTTCGAGAACCCCTACAACGCACGAGCGCACTACGACTCGACCGGTCCGGAGATCCTGGAACAGACGGAGGGAGAGATCGACGCCTTCGTCGCCGGGATCGGGACCGGGGGCACGCTCATGGGGATCTCGATGTTCCTCAAGGAGACGCGACCGAGCGCGACGGTCGTGGGCGTCGAGCCGGTTCGGGGGCACACGATCCAGGGGCTGAAGAACCTCGACGAGTCCATCGTTCCCGGCATCTACGACGCGCGTCGGCTCGACGCCAAGCTTCCCGTCGGCGACGAGGAGTCGTTCGAGATGACGCGCAGGCTGGCGACCGCCGAAGGGCTGTTTGTCGGGATGTCGAGCGGCGCCGCCGTCGTCGGAGCTCTCCGGGTTGCGGCGGAGCTGCGTTCCGGCACCGTCGTCGTCCTTCTTCCGGACCGCGGAGACCGTTACTTGAGCACGAGCCTGTTCCGATCGATCTGCGGCGAGTGCCCTCCGTAGGCGGAGGCGAACCCCGTGGCCCATGGAGAGATGGTTGGCGTCGGACGGACGGCGGAGGTCCTCGCCTGGGACGAGGGCCACGTGATCAAGCTCTACCGCGCAGGGTTCCGCCGCGGAGATGCGGCCTTCGAGGCCCAGGCGACGGCGCGCATACACCAAGCAGGGGTCGCGGCTCCCGCCGTGCTCCTCGCGGACACTCCCGACGGGCTTTTCGAGGAGGACGGACGATTCGGCGTCGTGTTCGAGAGAGTGCGAGGCCCATCGATGCTCCACGAACTCGTCGCGCATCCACTCCGCGTGAGGACGTACGGCCGCGAGTTCGCTCGGCTCCACGCAGAGATGCACGCGGCGAGGATCCTTGGCCTTCCCTCCCAGCGCGACGGGATCCTGCACGCCGCCGACCGGGGGGCCGCCGCCGCGGGCCGTTGCGAGCTTGCTCTGCAGGTTCGAGAGAGGGTGTCCGAGCTTCCTGACGGCGATGCAGTCTGCCACGGCGACTTCCACCCGGACAACGTCCTGCTCTCTGGACGCGGGCCCATCCTGATCGACTGGGGGTCAGCCTGTCGCGGAAGCGCAGCAGCCGACGTGGCGCGCACGGTGCTCCTCGTGACGTGCGGCGGATACCCTGTCGGATCCCCGCTCCGCGCACGAATCCTCATCGGGCTGCTGCGCCGCTTGTTCCTCCGCGTGTACCTCGGCGAATACGTAAGGAGGTCCGGCGCCACATGCCGTGAGATTGAGGCGTGGCTTGGGGTCATGGCCGTCGCACGCCTTGCCGAGGGCATCGCCGGCGAAGACGCTGCGCTGCTGGCCGCAGCAGCCCGCCATCTGCGGCCGGTGGAACGCGAGGGTCGGAAGCCGTAGCCTGGGTCCATGCCACGCATGGACCCGTGGGCTCCGCAATCGGAGGCGTCGTTCTCGTTCCTGGGAGCTCTATCCGACTTCTTCCCTCCCACGAAGCGAGGCCGCCCGACTCCGCACGTGTTTCGCGGAGCACGCTCCGTCAAGGACGCCGCCGAAGCGCTCGGCGTGCCCCATGTCGAGGTCGACGTCATCCTCGTGAACGGCGTCTCGGTGAGGTTCGATCACCCGCTTCGCGACGGAGATCAGGTTTCTGTCTACCCGTTTGACGTTTCCCCGGAAAGCGGCTCGATCGTCCACCTCCAGGCGCCCTTGTCGGCGCCGCCGACGTTTGTCGCCGACGTCCACCTGCGGCGACTCGCTCGAACCCTTCGCCTGCTCGGGTTCGACACTCGGCATGGCGCCGAACTGACAGACGCCGACATCGTGGGCATCGCCCGCGGCGAGTCCCGCGTCGTTCTTACGCGGGACCGTCAGCTCTTGAAGCATCGGGCTCTGGACTACGGCTATTGGGTTCGCAGCACGGATCCGGAGGCGCAAGCTCGGGAGGTCGTCCGTCGGTTCGGGCTCGGGCAGCACGCGCGGCCATTCGCGCGCTGCACCGCCTGCAATAGCCTTCTGCGAAGCGTAGATAGAAGCGCTGTGCGCGATCGCATTCCCCCGCGCACGGCCCTCTGGATCGACGAGTACCGGGAATGCCCTGGCTGCCGCCGCCTTTACTGGTGGGGCACCCACGGCGCGCGCTTGCAGGCCGTCGTCGAGTCCGCCCTCGGCTCGCCGCAGCGTTAGCAGGCGACCGGCTTGCAGAGGATCTCGCGAACGCGTAGGTCAAAGAACGTGTTCGCGTGGGCCGGGCGAAGGACAACGGCCGTGTCGGCCCCGGCGCCCGTCCCGCCGACGCTGATGACATCCCGATCGGTGGGGATGAGCCCCGCGTCTGCAGCCATGACCGCGATCTCGACGCACACCTTCATCCCTTGTCCGAACAGGCGCAAGGTGTGCGCAATCATCTCGACCGGCGTCACGCCGCCGAACTTCGTCGAGATTGCGCGGCCGACGCCGGAGAGGCTGTGCGTTGCGATCAGGACAGGGACCTTGGCCTCGCGAAGCTCGGACACGTACTCGGGATCAAGGTCGAGGAGATCGCCGCTGCGGAATCCGGAGTGGTGGCTGACGCAGACCAGTTCAGCATCCTCTCCCGCAAGGGCTTCGGAGAAACGGAAGCCGGTGACCCCGGAACTCGTGGCCACGACGACATGCCGCACATCGCCCTTCTCCAGGCGCCGGAGGACGCAGTCGATGACATCGGGGGTTGTGTCCCTTTCGGTCGCTTCGAACGGCTCGGCCATCTCTCCTCCTTCTCGTCTCTGGATCCCCGCCCGCTCAAGCTGCGACGCTCTGCGGTTCGTTCCGCCACGCTCTTCCACCATACGGTCGGGAACGGGCGGAGACAAACCCCATGCGTCCTGTGGCGGGTCGCCCAGGCGGGCACGTCACACTCCACGGACAGACAGAGAAGGCAATTGGAGCCGCTCGTGCTTCGCGCGACGGCTACCGGGCGCGATCGTCGACGGAGAGCCCCGGAATCCGCACCCTTGCCTCGGCGTAGGCAAGCATCCGCGACAACAGGATGACCATGACCAGGTACATGACTCCGGCGATGATGTAGGACTCGAATACCCGCCCAGTCTTGGAGGCCACCTTCATGCTCGCGTACGACAGTTCCTCCAGGCCGATGAAGTAGACGGTCGACGAGTAGAGAAGCGTGTAGATGAGTTCGTTCGACCACGACGGGAGCACGATGCGCAGCGCTTGTGGGAGGATGACGGAACGGACGGCCTGCAGCTTCGTCATCCCCATCGAGCGAGCCGCCTGCATCTGTCCGGAGCTGATGGCCTGGATTGCGCCGCGGATGTACTCGGCCTGGTAGGCGGCGCTGTTCAGAGCCATCGCGAGACAACCCGCTGCCAACGAACTCAGCGGCTTGAGGCCCATGGCTTTGAAGTACGGCGGAAGGCCGAAGTAGATGACGAGCACCTGGATGACGAGCGGCGTGCCGCGCATGAACTGGATGTAGACGTTGGCAATGCCGCTCAAGACACGGTTCGCGTAGACCCGCGTCAACGCTAGGAGGAGTCCCAGGACGAGCCCGGCGCCGACGCCAACGGCCGTGAGTTCGAGCGTGACACCCACGGCTCCGAGGAAGCGCGGCATCACCGTCCCGGTGAACTCAAGGAAGCTCATTGCCCGTCCGTCTTCCCATACAGCTCGGTGATCTTCCGCAGGAACTGCCCCGTGCGCTCGCAACGCGGGCAGGTGAACAACTCAGCCGGCGTTCCCTCTTCCAGGATGCCGCCACCCTCCATGAAGATGATCCTGTCCGCGACCGCGCGGGCGAATCCCATCTCATGCGACACGACGATCATCGTCATGCCGCCACGTGCCAACTGGATCATGACTTCCAGCACCTCGCCAATCAGTTCCGGGTCGAGCGCCGAGGTCGGCTCATCGAACAGGATGAGCTTCGGATCCATCGCAAGGGCTCGGGCGATGGAGACACGCTGCTTCTGTCCACCGGAGAGTTCCGCCGGATACGAGCACGCCTTTTCGGCAAGGCCGACGCGTGCCAGTTCCTCGCTTGCGCGTGCCAGAGCGGCTTGCTTCGGCATCTTCCGGACCTTGATGAGTCCGAGACTGACGTTCTGAAGCGCGTTGAGGTGGTTAAACAGGTTGAAGTCCTGGAACACGAAGCCAATCTGCGCCCGAACGTGGTTGATGTTCGTTCGGGCGTGAGTAATCTCGACATCCTCCAGCCACACACGGCCCTTGTCCGGCACAGAGAGCTGGTTGATGCAACGGAGGAGCGTGCTCTTGCCTGTTCCCGACGGGCCGATGACGACCTTCGTCTCCCCGCGGCGAAGCTCGAACGAGACGCCCTTGAGGACTTCGTCCTTTCCATATCGCTTGTGGAGGTCCTCGACGCGAAGAATGACGTCGCCGACGCGGGATTCACTCTCTGCGGGCATCAGCGTTCCACCTTTCCTTTCATCTCGAACCCCGGAATGCTCAGCCGGCGCTCGAGCAGCGCGAGCAGTCCGTTTCCCCCGTACGTGAGCGCCAAGTAGAAGAGCCCGAGGATGATGAGGTACGGAAGGATCAGTTGGGTTCCGATGGGACGGCGCATGGAGAGGGGCGCCAACTTCATCAGCGCTTGGCGCGTCAGGTCGATGAGCCCGCCGATGACGCAGATGAACGCCGTATCCTTGACCACACTCGAGTACTCATTCGCCCACGGTGGAATCGCCAGGCGGAACGCTTGAGGAACGATCACGCTGCGAATGGCTTGGATCCTGCTCATTCCAAGCGAGCGCGCGGCCATCATCTGCCCGGGCGGGACCGCCTGGATGGCACCGCGGAAGATCTGCGATTGGTACGCGGCCGACCGCATCCCGAGAGCCAACGCCGCGACCACAATGCCCGGCACAGGCACCCCAAGCGCCGGGGTGATGCCGTTCCAGAAGAGGAGGATGACGACGAGGGGAGGAATCCCTCGGAACAACTGCTCATAGCCGACACAGAGCGCACGGAGCGGACGTCGTCCGTACGCCTGCGCGAACGCGAGGACAGTACCCAACGTCAGTCCCACAATGAGCAAGAGACCAAGGACCTCGAGCGTAACCGGCAGCGCATCGAAGAGCGGTCGCACGTTCTGCCAGAGAATCTCCGTGGCGGTCAACGCACCCTCCCCTACGAGGGATTGCCTCAGAGAGGGGCACGAGGCATGCGCCTCGTGCCCTCCTCGGACTTCCGGTTAGAAGTGCTCTACGGGGCTGTCGCGCCGGCGGCCAGAGCGTGCGCGAAGCCGGTGACGTCTTTCGCTGCCAGGAATGGAGCCGCAGCGACCCATGCCGCCTCGATCTTCGTCAACTCCGCGCCGCCCATATAGGCGGTGATGAGATCCGCCCATGCGGTCGACGCTTTGAGCTGTTGGAGCCCGGCGTTGATCTTCGGCAGGAGTCCGTTCGGATCGCCATTCGTGACGAAGAACCCGAATTGCTCGCCGGTCTCGATGACTCCGACGATGGAGAGCCGAGCGTCCGCAGCAACGCTGGCGCGGGACGCCGGTTCATCCTGAACCACGGCATCCACGTTCCCGTTCACAAGGTCGAGCACAGCCAGCGGATAGAGCGTGTACTCGACGAGCTCGACATCCACGCCCTTGTCGATGAGCTGCTCCTGCACCCACTTCGCGCCGGTCGTTCCGACCTGAGCGCCGATCTTCTTCCCGGCGCTAAGTGCGCTGGCGATATTCAGGCCGGAGTCTGCCATGACAATGACGGCCTGGTTCGACGTCCAGTAGGGCGCCGAGAAGTCCACCACCGCCTCGCGCTCCGCTGTGATCGTGGCTCCAGACGCACCGATGTCTACGCGCCCGTTCCCGACATCGATGAAGATGATGTCCCAGCTGTAGCTGACAATCTCGACATCGTACCCCTCGAGAATAGCGATGAGCCGCATCACATCGAGGTCGAATCCGACGAGCTGACCGCCGCCCGCCTGCCACTCAAACGGAGGCCACGTCGTGTCCGACGCCACCTTGTACGTCGCGGCGGCCGCCGAGACAGCGCAAGCCCCGGCGAGAACCACCAAGAAACCCAAAACGAGGAGACTCCTCTTCATTCTCCTACACCTCCTTGCTGGAACAACCTAGCGGGAAAGGGGCACGGGAGTCAATGGCCCGGTGTCGAATCGGGAGCGAGACAGCAGCCGCGGAAGTGCACTGCGCGATCCGGCCTATGGAAGAGTCATGTCGGTCGCCGCGATGCGTCGAAGCCACCGCTCCGCCTCCCGGGAAGAACGCAGCCGGATGACCTTTGGGTGCCGGCCGGCCGGGTCCAGAAGCAGAGCCCGGTACTGCCGTCTGCGCCGCCGGTGGGTCTTCACGGCCCAAAGGAGGATGGATTCCCGTGACAGGAAGGACGTCCGAAGGCTCTCGCGATTCCCGTGCCAGAGCGGTTCGCGGAGGACGGCCCGCCGGATCGTCCTCGCGAGAAGCCGGGAGAAGACGCGCAGGAACGAGTAGTCAAGCCAGACGATGGTGTCGGCGCGGGGCCAGATGAGGTCACGTACCCGGCTGTAATTCCCGTCAATCACCCACGCGTCGCGCGCCGCGGCTTCGCTCACAGCGGCTCGCAGCTCAGGATCTGTCGCCTCCCCCCACCCGGAGCGCCAGAAGAGCGCATCGAGCTCCACGTGAGGAACGCCAAGCAGCCCCGCGAGGGTCTTTGCGACGGTCGTCTTGCCCGATCCACACGTGCCGACGACGTTGATCCGTGCGCCGGGCGGCGGAGGGATCGGACTACCTTTCGACGTCACGGGGTCTCCTTGATCACGGAGGTATGCAGTCCCAAACGGGGTTCCAAGAAGAAAGCGGCCGCAGGCCAGAACCCCGCAGCCGCACCAGAGATGTAGAGGCTTACCAGCCCCCCATTGTGCCCCGAGCCGTCGCCGGCGTCGGTAACGGGGATCACGCTGCGCCCGAACTCATCGTCCCAGGATCGAGCGCGCACTCACCCTCCAAGCCATCCCCGCAGTCGGCGCCTGCCTAGGGCAGGGGCCCAGCCTCTAGGGCAGGGGCCCAGCCTCTAGGGCAGGGGGGCGAGGTCGATCGCCCCATTCGACGTTTCGACCGTCAGCGTGGCCTCCGCAGGCGGGTTCTGGGTCGCATCCCACGTTCGCCCTGTCACGTCACCCGTGAGCGGCAGGCTGGAGGAAATCGCCGCGTTGCTCGTGCGCGCGACGACTCGAACGGACGCGCCGGTCGGAACGCGGACCGCAATGCGCCCATTGCTCGTCTCCATGCGGTGCTGGCCGCTCAAGAGACGTCCGGAGAAGGCGATCTCTCCGTTCGACGTCTCCGCGTCGACGACGGCCGCAACTCCGTCCATCCGAATCCGTCCGTTCGACGTCCGCAGGGCAAGCGCGCCCTCTCCCCCCTGGATGAGAATCTGCCCGTTCGAGGTCCGAGCCTTCACGGCGCCGGCGCACTGCTCGACGACGATTTCTCCGTTGGACGTGACCAGATCGAGGGGACCTCGCATCCCGGCGACGCGAATCGCGCCGTTCGACGTCTCCGCCCGCACACTGGCGGCTCCGGGCAACGTCACGTCGAACGCCACGCCGCTCGACCGGCGAACGTCGTCGTCCTGTTCGGCGGCGACGTATCGAAGGACGATGCGATCGCCTTCCTGCTCGGCGCGAACGACAATCCTCGCGAGACGGGCGTTGGCCTCCTCGAGCGTCGTCCCACGCGATCGAAGCGTTATCCGTACTTGAACGGCAGTCTGCCCTTCCACCAGGCGTGCGGCGATCGCCCCGTTGGCGCTCTCGGCATCCACGAACAGGTTGGGGCTGGCCGCGAACGACACGGTCCGAACGGCCGTGCTCTCGACCCGGGGCCCGAAAAGGCCATCGACGTCGCACCCCGCCGCGCCCGCCAGAACGAGCGCGAGTGCGCACAGCACCATCAATCTTCTGAGAACACTGCGAGCCATCATGCACTCTCCTCGCGGCCCCCTGCTCCGGGCGTCTGGGGGGCGCGACGCGCCCGAATGGCGGCCACAACCCAGACCGGAACGGCTCCGCCTACGTTGAACAGCATGTGCACCAGTACCGCGGGGATCAAGCTTCCCGTCGTCTCGCGGTAGACGCCCGCGATGCATCCGAGAACGAACGTGACGACGAGAACCGGAGCGGCCTTCGCCCCCATCCGCTTCAACAGGACGAGGTGCATCGCAGAGAACGCGGCCGCACCGGTGAGCACCGGAAGGCTGAGGAAGTGCCCTCCGACCGAGAACCCGATGTTCGACAAGGCCCCGAGAGAGCTCTGGACCAGCCCGCGCGTGAGGATCTCCTCTGCAAGACTCGCGACGATCCAGACTCGAACCACGGTCTGCCCCGGAGAGAGCCCAAACGGCGCGCCCAGTGGCTCCGCCCGCCGCCCCACAAGCTGCGGCAGCGCCAGCAGGGCCGACGGGATGGCCCACAAGAGCAAGAGGAAGCTCCACCGGAACGTCCCGACGGTGAAGCCAAACGCCCCGAACCGTCCCTGGGAGAGACCGGCGATGGCGGCAACCGACAGGATCGCCATCAGCCCGTGGGTGATGAGCGAGTTCGTCGTTCGCTCGTGGCGTCGAGCCCAGAGCTTTGCGACACTCATGGACGCGATAGCGATCGCGCCGGCAAGGAAGAGGATCCACGGAATCCAGAGAGCTCCCCAAGACTCGTTCATTCGCACCCTCGCTGTACTTGTGAAGACCGCTAAAGTGTACCCGCCAGGACCTGCCACAAGAGCGTCGCGGAGAAGAAGGCGCCCACCAGGCGCGTCGTCCAGCTCCTCGTTCCGGTCCAGAGCCGATACGCCCAGAACCCAACCAGTGCCACGAGAAGGACTCGTACAACGATCAAGAACGCTTGGGTCATCCCTCCACCTCCTGCCAGATCCGGCCGGCGATCGCCAGGAGGATGAGCGTCACGGCAAGCATGATCCACAGAGGTTCTTGGGGCAGCACGGCGACCGGATCGAGCTCCCCGTTGGACTGCTCCGCCGCCCGCCCGATCGCTCCCTCCAGCTCACCGAACAGGTGCCAGCCCGGAAGCCGGTACGAGACACGCACGATCCCCTCAATCAACCAACGCAACGCAAACGGCGTCCCGAGAACCATCACCGTCCCGGGGATCCACCCGGGGCCCGACACACGGTACGCCGCGATGAAGACCATGAGCAAGAGGGTCCACGCGAGAAGCGGCATGACCGTCACTCCGAGTCCGTACAACGGCATGGCAAGGGTCAACTGAGCAACGCTTCCCGCGCCGAGCGGGATTCCCGCCATCGCGATCGTCCACCAGGCCAGCCCGCCGATGGCCACGTAGTAGACTGCCGCCGTCGCCAGGGCAAACCCGTAGCGAGCCGCGATGTGCACGTAGCCGGACGGGGGCATTAGAAGGAGGACCTGGAACTGCCCGCCCCGCGTCTCCGAACGGATGCGCCCGATCATCAACGCGAGAACGACCGCCCCGATCGCCGACGCCAGCACCAAGAGGATGGCGCGCACCTCGAGCTGCTCGGCCGTCTCGACGAGGCGAACCTGGAAGAGGCCCCACGCCCAGAACGCGAGCGACCCGACCAGGATCGCGGCCCAGACGCCGCTGCGCCGGAACTCGAGCCAGAGAAGAGCCTTGAGCCCCTTCATCCAAGCACCTCCCGGTACGTCTGCACGACGCTCTTCCCGCGCTCCCGCAGGGTCTCCGCCGTCGCATCGAGAGCGATCCGCCCCTCGCGCAGGTAGACGACTCGCTCAAAAAGCCCCTCGGCCTCCGCGATCTCGTGGGTCGAGAGAAGAACCGTCTCGTCGGTGTGCCACTCCCGTACGATCGACTGAAGGATCTTCTCCCGTGACAAGAGGTCGATCCCGCCAAGCGGCTCGTCGAGCAAGTAGAGCTTCGCGTCGCGGGCAAGAGCCATGGCGAGGCGCAGTCGCCCACGTTCCCCTTTGGACATCGCCTTCGTCCGCCGTCTTGGGACTGCGAGACTCGCGAGCAGCTCACGGTAGCGCGGCACGTCGAAGTCGTCGTAGAGCCCCGTCATCAGCTTCGCCGCGTCGTCGGGGGTCATCCAACTCCACAAGGCATCGGTCTCCCCCAGGTACACAACGTGCGCTCGCTGAGCGCGGGCCGGCCCGCCGAAGACCTCCACGTCCCCCGAGGTGGGGAAGAGGAGCCCTGCGAGGAGCTTGAGCATGGTCGACTTTCCCGAGCCGTTGAGCCCGAGCACGCCGACCACCTCGCCCGGAGGGAAGTCCAGCGTAAGATCGCGCACCCCCTCCGTCCGACCGTACTGCTTGGTCGCGCGGTTGAAACTAGCCAGCATTCAGTGCCTCCTTCAGGGCCGCGAGCGCCTCGGGAGCCGACGCGCCGAGCGCCGCCGCCTCGGCCGCAAATGCCGCTGCCGCCCCTCGCAGCATGCCGCGGCGCATCGCCGCCACCGGGGCGTCCTCGCGAACGAAGGTCCCCAGTCCTCGTCTTGTTTCGATCACACTCGTCCTTTCCAGTTCAGCGAAAGCGTGCACGACCGTGTTCGGATTCACGCCGAGCCCGGCGGCCAGATCGCGGGCGCTGGGGAGCTTGTCCCCCGGAACGATCTCCCCGCGTGCCAGCATCTGCCGGACGTGATTCGCGATCTGAACGAAGATCGGGCCCGCGTTCATGTCGAGTGGCCACGTTCGCTCGATGGTCATAGTGTCTTAGTATACTAGCACACTGGCTGCTGTCAAGAGGCGCAATTCGCCGGTGCAGGGAATTGGCGACATCGCGATCCCGTTGTCGAACCAAAGCGACGCGCCGCAGCGTATCTGTCAGGCAGTGCTTGAAGGCGCCCCGGGAGCTAAGTCAGTAGCCAGCGTGGATGATCCTGATGCGCCTTTCGCCCTTTGCTCGCTCTACTGTGCACAACAGGACGGGACGGAGTCTCCTGTCTTCCGTGAGTGACAGCCGATACCCGTTGTCGACGCAAAGCCCCGCCGCGCGGGGAATGAACTCCTCGGCAATGGGGTCGGCGGTGGAGAAGTCCCCGCTGAGAGAGATCGCGGCGATCATCCCGGGAGCGGGCCGCGCTCCATCCACCCCGATGACGCTCTTGTGAATCATGCCGCTCACGAATGCCCGCCCTTCGATCATCGGCTGGTTGGTGTCGTTGGTCACGCGTTGCAGAGTTGCCTTGCCGTCGTAGGAGTACTTCTCACGTTGCGCGGTCATTCGCGGCCTCCTGAACTCCGAGAATAGCGGAGCAGTGGCAGCGCGGACAACTTTTCCCGAGCAGCACACTGGCGCAAGCCCGAGCATTTCGTCGCTTCTCTCTCGGCCCTGTGGGATCCACGGAACGCGAACTCGCCCAAGCACTCCTCTGGGTGCTCATCCGGTACGGAGTGGTAGATGTCCACGAGTCCCCGCCTGAACGGGCTCCACGCCGCCCGCCGTACCTAGGATAGCCGAGGGCTCAGCAACCCTCGGCCCACACAGGCGCCTCGCAAGCCCCGGCAGCGGCGGGCGACCAGCCGCACGCCCCGTCGCTGCACGCAACGCAGCGATCGAAGGCGCGTTCCGCCTGTGGCAGACAGCATGCCAGCGATCCGTCAACTTGCCTGCTGCGATGCGGCATCCACCTTTCCCGTTCCTGTCGGGATTGACAATCTGTTTGTTCACGGATATCGTATGTTCACGAGACGTGAACGGACGGATACCGTGAACATGAGTCAACATGATGCCCTGCTGAACGAGTGCCTCGTCAAGCTCCGCGGCCACCTCGGTCGCCAGGCGTCCCTTGCGAAGGTCCGGCGACGGGACGAGGCGGAGGGCCCGGACGCCGTCTACCGTCTGACGCCGACCGGAGGAGCTCCGATCGACGTGTGCGTCGGCATCAAAGCGGCTCTCCGTCCGGCTCTCCTTCCCTCGGTCGAGGCCCAGGCAAGCTGGTGGCGGGAGCAGACCGGGTGCGCGGCTGTCCTCCTTGTTGCGTCGCATGTCTCGGAGTCGCTCGCACAGAAGCTGCGTCGACGCGGGATCTGGTTCGTCGACGCGGCCGGAAATGCGTACGTGGAGGTCGCGCAAGGCTTCCTGGTCTACGTCGTCGGCCGCCGCCCGGCTCGATCCCAACCGAGCGCTGCACACTGGATGACGGAGCAGGGAGCCAAGGTCCTGTATGAGCTTCTCGCCTGCGGCCCCCTCGTCGAAGCCACCTACCGAGACATCGAAGAGTCCACCGGCGTCTCCCTCGGCCTGATCTCGAAGCTCGTCTCGTCCTGGGTCAAGGACGGCTCGCTCCGGCGATCGGGGCGAGGAACCTACGAAATTGTCGAGGGAGCTCGCCTCTTGGAGATGTGGTTGTCCGCGTTTGCGGCGAAGCTGGAGCCGAAGATCGTTCTCGGCCGGTATCGCCCGACCATGCGCGGAGGATTCGCGGCGATGATCGAGGCGGCGCGCGACGAGATGGACATCGAGCACATCACGCTCGGCGGCGAATACGCAGCCGAACTGCTGGTCGGCCACCTCCGCGCGGGATCCGTGCGGCTCTACGTGCCGGAGGAAGAGCGAGGCCGTGTGCAGCGGGCGTTCCAGCTTGCGCCATCGCCCCAAGAAGGAAGCGTCGTCCTGTGTGAGGCGTTCGCCGGCGACCTCGGGCGCCCGTCGACGGGCCTTGCGATCAAGATCGCCCACCCGGCCCTCATCTATGCGGAGCTCATGTCGAGCGACGACGCCCGTCTCGCCTCGATCGCCCTGCGCCTGAAGGCCTCGCGGCTGACCTGGATTCGCTGAACCAGCCGAATCACCCTCCGTCCGCTCCGTCGAGAAGGTCGCGCTTCATCTGGTCGAACCGCTCCTTCGCGGTCCCCCCTTGGGATAGCGTTCCTAGAGGCACTCCACGGGCGTCCGCCTCGGCGGAGTCGTCGAATCGGCTCCCCCGTGACTCGTGATCCGGTGGATCGCCTACACGATCAGCGCGACGACGCTTCCCGAGAAGAGCACCCCGACAAGCAGCATCAGCCACGGGCCGTAGCCGTAGTACGGGTGAGACACAGGAATCTCCCCCCTTCTTCTCTACGAAGAGCCAACCCAGAGCGGTTGGAGTGAGCGTGACGGGGTCGCGTCGGAGCCTTGAACAGCAGAACCGCGCCGAGCGAGCGGAAGGGATTCCGGCTCGATCCACGGGCGGTTTGCGGCGGGCTCGGCGCAGCCCTGCAGGCCGGAAGCGCGGGCAGAAGCGGGCAGGTTGACTTCCGACGACCGACCGGCTACGAAGGTGCGCCCGGAACAGGGCGGGTTCCGGACCGGAGGAGGACGGATGGACAAGAAGCGAATGGTGGCGTACTGCGGCATCGTCTGCACCGAGTGCGACGCGTTCACCGCGACGCAGGCGGGAGATCGCGAGGCCCTCGGGCAGATGGCGAAGCGGGCGTCGGAGGAGTTCGGAACCCCCATGACGGTCGACGACGCCATGTGCGACGGCTGCCTAGCGACAACCGGACGGCAGATCGGCTATTGCGCGCAGTGCGCGATCCGGGCGTGCGGCGTCGAGAATCTCGTCGAGAACTGCGCTCACTGCGAGGAGTACGCCTGCCCGAAGATCGAGGGGTTCGCCAAGCCGGGGAGCAAACACCGAGCGACGCTGGACGCAATCCACACGAAGCTTGAGAGGTCGGTTTAGGAGCGAGAGGTCCGAAGGCCGCAGGGTAGGAAAACGGGGAGCGCGGCGTGCCGCGCTCCCCGCATGGTTCGAACTCAGACTGCCTAGGCTAGGATCCGCCGGGGGCAGCCGGAGCAGGCATCGGCGCCGGAGCCGGGGCCTCTTCGCCCACGGGCTCTTCCTCGCCGCCGAGCAGACCGCCGAGCGAGAACTCCGCCGACAACACCAGCGTGTTGCCGAGGTTCTCCTCGAGGACATACGCAGCGTCCACGTACAGACCCGCTACGTTGATCCCCGCGCCAACGCTGAAGTAGTAGTCCTGGAAGTCGTTCTTCAGAACCACACCGCCGCGCAGCGCCAGCTCGTCGATGACCTTGAATTCGA